>JAAUXU010124832.1_pt1 | contig 107036 bp, 143 predicted proteins | sample 7278151 | NCBI WGS metagenome assembly JAAUXU01 (sample SAMN14350113, study PRJNA611818) | marine sediment metagenome | isolation source: surface marine sediment (1.8m) | place: French Polynesia: Moorea | collected 2018-08 | reverse complement strand
GGAACAAGCGTTCAACAATCTTTTCATTATCCACCATGGAATGGCGCACAGGACCAGACCTACCAGATAAGATTAACCATCTGAGGGGTGGTATTGTTGGCTCTGACCTATACATACGTCATTATGGCGGTTCAAGACTGTTCAAGTTGAATACAGCAGACATGGTATGGGAAGAGACTGGTCATCAACCCCTTGTTTCACCATCATTTGAACTCTCTTTGTTTGTGGGAATACCTGAGACCTTTGCTGTATGCAGTTGAACAACATGTCTGTGTGACTAATCCTTTAAATATATTTGATTTGCAAGACTTGGTTAAACAGGACTGGAAATGAATGAGGACAGACAGGACAGCAAAGTGAAGACAGAAAGAGTGCATTTTTGGAGAACTTTGGAGTGCGTCAGAAAATGGACTTCATTCATGCTTCATACATCACTGATGCATGCGTGTGGACTTTTTGAGGGCTTTAAAAATGGACCCAAAATGGGGAATCTGCAGCATCAGCAATGTTGCTAAGATCAACATCTTCACAGGAAATTGCAGCATTGCATTGACACTGTTGAACAGATGCCCACACATGAAGGCTCAAGCCAATCTCACATTCTGTGGTGCAACCGAAAATTGTGCAGGTTTATTGCCAATAGCTCAGGTGAGGCTTCAAGTGTCATCCATGGTCAAAACTGCTACAGCATCATAAGCAAACTGCTAAGAATTCATATATCATAGTCCACAAACTGCAATTTTCTTTAGAAAGAATAAGAAACTGGTAGCCAATCCCTTCTCATTACAATACTCCAAGCCAAGTAGATTTTGTCATCATAGCAGCTTTCCAGGCTCTGTGAGATTGAACTTAACAGTAATGTTGAGTGGTGCAGTTCCAGCAACCAGTTGCTACCAATGTGCGATATCAGCTGAAGTTGGGCCTTCACAGACAATTCATTCATCAGTAATAGAGACGTTCACTTAAAGAAAGACGTTGACAAACTTCCCCTGGGTGTGAGCCCAGTACAGCTGCAGCAGCGCAATGCTAGCCCCAAGGTAAGGCAGCATGTACTACCTTGTAACACTGACTGAAGTTTCCAAAGGAGGGAGGATGCTTTTTACCCCTCCCTCAGTCCGAGACTTCAGTCATAGTGTCCATTTTTTTTTTCTCATTGCTACTGCGTAAACCGTAGCGTGTAAGTGACCGGTAGCTGGACTAGAAAATGACGATCTCATGAGTACCCGAGCGATTTACGATGTCTTTAGTGTGTAGGAGTGTCTAGCTGATCGATCCAGCACGTGTCGCTGGGACATCATATCTTGGACTCGAAGCCTTTAGACATCTATCTTATACGCTCTACAGACCGTTCTACGTGAGCTGTGTCGCAAGAATAAAGGTTTGAGTGAACCCATACGTTGTGTCGCACTGTATAGTCTGTCCCGGAGGGTCGTATGTCTCGTTTCTGTGTCTACACCTAGAATTATACTCTCAAGTGAGATCTTAACCCTCGTTTACAGCTCGTGGCTCTCCTGATGTCAACATGCTAGTCCCAAGCCTTAGTCTAAGCTCTAGAGTAAGCTAAAACGTTCGTTTCCAGCTTCTGGACGGGGTCCGTCTGCTCAATCTCGAGCCCAGTGGCCGCGCTCACCCTGATGTTCATTAAGAGAACTAGAACTAAGATTTCCTTGAGTTTCAGATCATCTCGCTCGGGTAATCGGGTATCGTACGTGGAGACACTCATGACGGACGATATTTTCTGTGCTGGAAAATGCAATTCCTAGTGCGTTGACCATTACTATATTGTTATTAATATTAATAGCCATTAGTAATAATGCGTCAAGCATTATTACTAATAATTGTAATAATGCAATGAGCAAATGTCTGGCTGGAGGAGAGTCGTGCATGGAAGTAGCAGTTTCTTTTCATGACTGGTTGTGAGTAGTTGCCAGGTACATGAAAAGTAATTTTTCTGGCGAAAAGTAAATTTCCACAGAAAACTTACTTTTCTGGTGCGGAAAGTAAATTTTGTGAGGAAATTACTTTCCTCTACAGGATTAGTGGGAAAAACTTTCCACAGCAGGGAAGGAATCACTTTCCAAAGCACCGGACATTGCTTTTTCCATACCAAAAAAGTCCCGTTTGTCATGGCTTGCGTAAAGTATTATACCTTGGAGCAGGGTTGCCAGACCGCCACTTTCCGGTCCAGATTTTTGAGCCCAGTAAAAGCAAGGTTCGCTGAAACCAGTTCTTGACAGAGCAACAGGCAGACACACGGACAGAAGTAAGGATCCCATCTTCACTGCACTGGAAAATCAACTTTAAATAGTCATTTTGATGAGTGTAAATTGCAGGAGCTGCGTTTACCATCTAACGTTGTCGAAAAGTTAATAACTTAAATAAATGGGTGATGATAGAACTGTTCAAAAAGTGTCCTCGCAGCTGAAATATTGAAAATGCTGCACTTTTTGGATGATCTGAATGAGTTTGATTGTTCGTCTCTGGTTTGGATTAGTGGACTGTGGAGCATCACTTTATTGGATCCAAATTCTACTTTGCGATCTCACTTTTTTGTTCAGTGTCGACCGTAAGAAACGCGGAAACGGAAGTTTTGTCCCACGATACCACGAAACCTCAGATGGAAGGTGACCTTAAGATTGCAAACTAAACGGATGATTTTCAGAATATTTCCCGGTATATTTCCTCTCTGGAGGGACATATCCTGGTCCTGCGTGTTCTGGCTTCTTCATCTTGCGTGAATCGTGATTCCTTGTCTTCACTGCCGTTCGCAAATTTGTACTTTACTTTTTTCCAACTTGTTCTTCAACGGACAAACACCTGTGTCGTCAGGTGCTGGACTGCGAATGAGCGGTGCACTTATACGTGCTCTCCTCGGGTCATTTTATATCCCTGGTGCAGCCAAGTTCACGGCGGCTGCATAGAGTGCTACAATATGCGGTGTTAATACAGTATATAGTTAGCATTTCCTCTTGCAGTTTATCCAGAGCATCCGAGGACTTTATTGACTATCATGGACCCAAGACCCAATGCAGTTGTGCTGAAGTTACTCCAGCGTTATAAAGGCTCCTAAGCCAAGGCAACATGAAGTGATCATACTATGTTTATCATGATATTTGTGTGTTGCTGAAGACGTTTTGGGGTGCGACCTGCAACAAGCATCACGTGAACGTGTGACTCAACCCGAGATATCGCTGTCTTCCAAGTGTCAGTCTTGAACTTTCCATCCAGATGACACAAAAGTTTCTTGTCGAACTACGAATTGGTGAGACCCTAATCCCTAGGAAGCTACACTGTCACTGTAGCTGCGAGAAGACGTCCAGCAGCGGCGCTGACCCGGCCCCGTCGGCCCTGATCATCGCTTTGGACATACGGGAATCTTGCTTTGGCGTTGTTCAACTGTTTACTTTGCACTTGCAAATGTAGCCCGAAATGTTCGAGTCAAGCATAGAATCGCACCGAGTCCCCGCACACCAGATTTGTCCATGGGATTGAACACATCTAGAGTCGACTCATCTTTATCGTCCGTTCGATCGATTGAAAGGAGATGCAGCTCAAACTTTGCAACTTGATCGGAAGACAGCAACCAAATTCATTGTAGAACATGATGTAGACGCCTGAATGTAGAGGAAATCACTTTAGTTGGGTCCAGCATCAGTCTTGAGTCTGGATGACTGTTGTGATGTTCGGGTTTCCAGGAGTTATCTGAGCATCTTTGTCCCCCCCCCCCCCCATGTCTTCATAATCCCTGAGTGACAATGAGGCTTGACCTCGAAGACGGCCTCTCTGTCCCTCGACGAGGTCATGGAGAGCAAGACGATGACCATGAGCATCAGCTGTCTCACGAGACAAGTTGTGAACTGCGACATCACAGGTGATCCTGAAGCAGTGAGCAGGTGCAATTAGAAGCTTCTCGGTTGTACGCAGTAGTGATGATGTTGGTGTTGCCCTTTTTTGGAGCAGAGGGAGCAGTTTGCATCTCAGTGCAGCTCGACGCAGAAAAAGGAGCTGACAAAAAATTTGAGAGGCAGGGTTAGGTTATAACTATTAGGTTAGATAACTATTTAGAATGTAGAGTTGTTCGGTTAGGTCGAAAAGGGGTCAATTTGGGAAATTCACTGACCCGGTCTAATTTTGGTGGGGTTTTTTTTTTGACCTGAGGGCAAATGATGGAGATGCAGTCAAATAATTTTTGCGATGAGTCCTCTGCCCAACTTGATTTGAAATTTTTATTCTGAGCTACTGTAGCAAACTTGCTATGAAAGTAGATTTGAGCTCTGGTGACTGTTTGAAGCTGCCAAACTGGGTGAAAATCACTCACCAAAATGCTGACTTGCTCCAAGTCTTCAAAAAAAGGAACACGACTTATTTTGCAGTATTATGCAACTCTAGATGCATTTGGGCAGAGATAAAAGTCATATTTTTTTTGCTTCTCATTTGACTGCAAAGTCTTCATAGGATATGCAGTTCAAAGTTTGGACACCCACAGAGAATTCCTATTTTCGACCCTGCCAAATAGTCTCTATAGTGGTTGGGCTACAGAGACACAGAATGAGCAGGTCCGACCACGTGAGCATGGTGGCTGCACTCGCATTGGCTTGAGGACAACAGCATGGATGCTACACCTGAGGCCTTCAAAAAGGCTGCATTGGTGCTCTGGAGCAGTGATTCTTAGCGTTGCTTAATGAATTTAGGAGTTTTCAAGCAAGTGTGGACCCAGAGTGCCAACGAAGTGGACCAGGAGCCCATCTTGTGGACTGAACTGAGCGTGGTTTCCAACTTGTGCCAGAGCCCGTCGGTGTCCACAGCAGTGGCATCGAGACCTCCCCGGATGCACAGATGCACCTTGTTGGGCCAAGGTGAAAAAATGCCAGATGTCTCGAGTGCATTTTTAATGCCTCCGTGCTCAGATCAACCTTTGGAGGAGCCACTGGTCAGTGACCATCGCGTCGATGCACGAGCACATCTATTGCCTTGAACTGTTTGCGACGTCACGACCAACAGGGACTGGACGCCGTCGGTTGAGACGCCACCTGCATCCCGAGTGCATCGTTGCCTTGCCTGCAGTTGCAGGTAGAGGAGAGATGCAATTGCACCTGGCGTGACTGCCAAAAAAAGGTCAATCCTGTTGCCAGGCGAGCAAAGGAAAATATCTTACATTAGCCACAGGCGAGAGAATGAGGAGCGCGGGCGAGGAGGCCCTGGGCCTACCTAGGCCTGAAACGGCTGATGCAACGTCGTGCTCTTTCCCAGGTAAGCGCCCCTCCCTTTCTTATTCTGATGTAATCTTCGGATGTTCTTCGCTTTGGCGCCAAAAGCTGGTTTGCACTGGGGGAGAGACGCAGAAATGCAGCCGAATATACAAAAACCTCCAAATTTGCGCACTATGTGTTCTAAGCATGTAGTGAACCTACGACATGTTGTAGACCTGCACGGAGATGGACGCGTCGTGGCCGGCAATGGACTTGCTGCCGCCCACCACGACGTGGGGAGTCGAATGGACAAACCGCAATCCAGGTAACAACAGACAAAGCTCTTCTTAGGTGCTGAAGAGCAGGGTTTTTTTTCGTCAGCGAAGCTTCGGGGAGCAGGAAAAAATGCCAAAGCCACCGAGCTCTCGCGCATGACAGCAGGCAAGAAAGGACCCCACCCAAGGTAGAACATGTTTTCGAACATGCTCTTGGCGCCTATATAAGCGTGAAACTATGGGTCCAACAAGCGTATTTGCCGAGAAGATCCCGCCGAGATCACACTTGGAAGCACCATGAAGCTTCTGGTGAGTAACACGAGGCGAGAGCAGCAACGCTTCCTTCTCGTACGTGCACCACACGTCCACGTCCTCACTCTTCTCTCCCCAGGTCGTCGTCGCCCTCACCGTCGCCGCAGCCAATGCAGAGCCCGAGGCCCAGGGATGGCTCGCCGGCTCTGGTGTCATTGCAGCTCCTGGCCTGCTCGCTCCCTCCGTACTCGGTGCCAAGGTGCTCGCTCCCTCGCTACTCGCTCCCAAGGTACTCGCTCCCGGAATTCCTCTGCTCAGAGCTCCTCTGCTCAGAGCTCCTCTGCTCAAAGCTCCTCTGGTCACCAAGACCATCATCTCGCCTCCTCTGATCAAGAGGATCTGGAAGAGAGAGGCTGAGCCGGAGCCTGAGGCCGAGCCCTCCGGCCAGGGATGGCTCGCCGGCTCTGGTATCATTGCAGCTCCCGGCCTGCTCGCGCCCTCCGTACTCGGTGCCAAGGTGCTCGCTCCCTCCGTACTCGGTGCCAAGGTGCTCGCTCCCTCCCTGCTCGCTCCCAGAGTGATCGCTCCCTCCCTGCTCGCTCCCAAGGTACTCGCTCCTGGAATTCCTCTGGCTGGAGCTCCTCTGGTCACCAAGACCATCATCTCGCCTCCTCTGATCAAGAACATCTGGAAGAGAGAGGCCGAGGCCGACCCTGTTCAGGCCAACCCCAAGGAGTACCCTGAACAGGGCACCCCTGAGGACCCCCCAGCGGAGGCCGAGCCGGAGGGCTCCCCTGCCCCGGCCGACCCTCCGCTCGCAGCTCAGCCCCTGCTCCTCAGCACCCCAGCCGCCACCTCTCTTCTGGGAAGACGTCTCATCACCAGCAGTGGGATCATCGTCGCTGCTCCCTGGCCCCTCGCCGCTGCTCCCTGGTCCAAGACCATCGTCGCCCCTGCTCGCTGGGCGTGGTAGGGTCCTGAGCAGAATGGTCAACTAAGGGAATAAAGTGCTTTATGTGTACTGCTGACATGTATGCAGTATGCCCTGTACTACGACACGCTTATACAAATTGAGCTATGTGACACCTGAAACAGCCAGCTATGTTTCTGTCCATTCGACAATAAACGTTCTTTTTTACACATCGAGACTGCTATATTAAGAGATATTTATTCATACTGCATGGGTGGAGACACCCGTGGACAAACATCCGGATCAGGGCTGACACGGTCAGGGGAGAACTCGCGTTTGGACACGGAGAGCACTGACGACGACCGCAGTGAACAGCAGCTCGTTCCTCCTGGGCGTCAAGCCGGGCGAGGCGGCGCGGTTGTCGACGGTCTCGTAGTAGTCGCCGGAGAAGGGATCGGGGATCTCCTCCTCTTCGTAGTACTCGCTGTGTAGAGAGGAAGCACAGCAGGTCTTATTCACAGGCAAGGCTGTACATACGAACATGAATTGACAGTGACGTTTGCACTCTTAATTTTCTCCAAATTTAAAAGCAGCTTTTTTTCAACTTGGCACAGTCTTGATAAACAGCTTCTTCGTCGAGGATCAGCAAAAGACGTCTGGACGAACAAACTGATGAGCCAGAGTCTCCACATGCTGCAGATTGGAGTGTGACTGCATGCGCACGCAGAGCAATTAAGTGTGGTTGGACGAGAAGCTCGGACTGCTGTCGGTGTTCCAGCTCTTGGTCGCAATCCAATCGTATTAAGTGCGTAAACAAAGCCATTCAATCTTTAAATGTGTTGTATCAGCATTCAAAGCTAACGTTTAGGAACTCTTCAATGTTTAGTCATAACACACTTTTCAAATGAAACTGTGCTTTGCGCTTTACTCCTCAGAATGTCAGTATCAATCAGCGTGAACGTACCCAGAAGTGAGTTCTTACTTACTATGGAAAGGGAGTGATGATCTTGTCTGGAAAGAATGGATCACTTGGTCGGACACCATTTTCTCGTCCAAAGTCCAAAGTTGTCGTCGTCGTCGGTGTCGTCGAGCTGGCTGTTGTCCTCTGACTGCGGATCTGAACAAGCAGACTCAGTAGTGAGAAAGCGTCCAGTGCAGTCACGGGTGAGGTTGGAGCTTCTCACCTTCATCACGTAATTTTCCTTTGGATGGATCTCGTCAAACTTGTCGAGTTCGGAGATTTCGCTCATGATGAAATCCATGATGTCTGAGCATAAGAACAGCATTGATCGCGGCTCCAGGATGAGCATGATAAGGCTCTTACTCGAGGTCATGACTGTCTCGACGTCGGCATACGAGCCGTCTTTCTTGTTGCACATCTTGCCGGTGCCGGACCTGCCCGACTGAATGGCGACGATGACGTAGGTGCTCACTCCCTGGCCTGAAGGACTGATCAGGGTCAACTTGATCCAGCTTTTAGCAATCAACAACGAACGTATAAGGAGATGAAACTTTGAGATATCATCAAGGAGACCCTCAATGTTGAAAAAAGGGATTGTCTGAGGACACTGTCAGTGCTGGGGGTGAGAGCAAAAGCGTCCTCAGAGTTTGGGGACACCCGGTAGAAGTTTTGCATCATGAAACAAGAGGCTGTCAATCTCCGAACGCACACGGTCTCCGCCTCGAATCTTGGCCAAAGTGAAATGATAAACAGTACCCCAGAAGTGTCATTTGCACCTGATCTTGGACCGGAGCAAGGAATGCTACTTGGACTTCTTGCTCCTCGCCCAGAGATCGGGAGAAAGTAAGAGAGAGTTCTACTAAAACGAGGAGTAATTCAAGTAAGCAAAGGACTATGGGGGGAGTCCTTTGTCTTAATAGTCCTGTGTCTTATTATTACACGCATCTAAAGTCATTAGAAGTGGAATTTAGGTGGCTGTTTCGAGTCCTTTAAATTTAGATGTCAGTCCACTGCTAATTTCGATTTTAGAGCTGCTGGCTATTTTTAGCTGGCATCAAAATGAGTACTTTAAAGTTAGGCGATGGCCGCTCAGAAATGACTCACAGCCAAACTGAGCAGTACATGTTGCTCCTGGATATGAAGACGAGCTGCATTCACTCAAACTGTCCGAAAGTGACGAAAATAGACACTGCTGCTTCCACTCCTGGTACCAACAACAACGTCTCCACCAAGGAGACGTTCCAAGTCTCTGTCTATGGTGTTGTCCTTCTCATTGTTGTCCTTCTTCCTCTGCTTCAGCATTTGAAATGCAGCTCTCTCAACTGCTTCAGTCAGCTCTTACAAAGTGAGCGAGAGACTCATGTCTCTTTTGGCACGTAAATCTTTGAATAACATTGAAAATGGGGCTCTAAATGTTGACCCCGTTGAAGCCACATGAGCACATGAGCATTGTACGCAAGAAAGCAAGAGCAAAAGACTCGCATAATCGAAACGTGGGCAGAAATTCACATCAGACCGTTCATGATTACGGAATTGAACTTACCCTCCGGTTCTTGGGTGGTGTCGTCGGTGTCGGGGTTGAACAGCCGAGCCAATCTAGCCGGTGTCGTGACGCCTTAGATTGAGTGAGGAAATTCAGCAAGTCCTGGACGAACCTGACATGCGTGGGCGCCCCCACGTCGATGTCGTCCTCGTGACAAACCTCCAACCTCTGCGGGAACCCCGAGTGGTACTTGGGGTCTCTCTCGTTGAAGGTGATCTCCCCGAACTGGTCGTAATGAACGCGTTTCTTCCGCCGCCAGATTTTTGGCAGGAAGTCTCTGTAGTACCCTCCGAGATAGCGGATCAGACTGTACTGCACGGTGTTCAAGAACAATGTGAAGAACACATGTGGGTCACCAGCAAGTGTAATCGGTTGGGCATCCATAGCTCAGCTCCTAGAGGGCCTGAACTGGTGGCGATGTAAAAAGAAGTCCCCAAACGTTCAAAAAAGCCCGGAGAAATTATCTTCGAGCTGAATTGTGATATTTTTTTGACATTGATCCATCCCTGAGATCGGTTTTGATCATCAAAGCTTCAGCTTTGTCATCTCCCCTATCGATTGGTACCAATCTGACCTTTTTGCGAGCTTTAGAACCTTAGCTTTGAGCACCCAACCAAAGGAAGTTACTTCTGGCCCACCCTGTTCTCTTTCGTACAGTGTTTTTAGGACATATTGAGATTGGACGCCATTTTGGTCATCACAAAGCTCAATACAGTGGATTCTGCTGACAGCCACTACTTCTGTGGGACCATAACAGGAGTGTTCTTATGTACCAAGCATTGTTCTTAACATTAACTCACATTCTTTGAGCCGTCCTCGTTCCAGTACTGGTTCAGCTCATACTCGGAGGGCTTGTGTGGAACGTACATGGTGCAGATCTTGGTCAGAGACATCTCGGCCATGTTCTCCACGGGTCTGCCGCTGTCCAGGGTGTCTTGGGGCAGCATGCAGTCGACCTGCGGACTCGGGCGGTGTGGACATCACTTCACCGGGCGTTGAAATCTCTTAGGAGCGTCTCACCTGCGGCACCAAGGTGGTCTCGACCTCGTAGAAGGGATGGTGTTTGTGTGTCTGCACGTGTCTGAGAGCAGTGGAGTCGTCGCAAAAGCCCCAAGACCTGAGAAGTGAACACTTTCACGACGACTTGCTCCAGTGTCCCCACTCCCTCACCCCACCTGTAGTAATGGAAATTGTTCTCCTTCTCCACCAGCTTGGTCTTGCACCATCCCACGCGATACGAGGTCTCGCGAATGTCGTAGCACTTGACGTACTCAGAAGGATAACCTCCCTCTGAAAGTGATACCAGTTTGACCTGCACACATAAGTTGCTACCCTCGTGGTTCCCGCGACACAACACTCACTGGATGGACATGCTGGACAGAACGAACGTCTGGGTTACATAACCATCTGAACGAATCGTTAACATTTATATTGCTCCTCCTTCCCCTTAAAACTATCTTTTTTTTTTTCAATTTGATTCTTGACCACTGAGTGTTGACACAGCGGCACCTGGCCCACTGCAACATGTTCATGGCCAAGAAGGTCCTCCTCGACTTCGGGGAGAGCCTCGAGGTCCCAACTCTTTAGTAATGTGACTGTGGCCCTCCATGTGCAATTTCAACGACATAGTTATGGTGAAACTTCAAAAGCTCCCAAGCTGTGGCCTTGATGAAGAGATCGTACACTAGAAGTGACTCAGGCTGCAAGTGGACCTGAACACACATTTAGAAGGTCACAGTCAGCAATGTTCTGGGTCAGCGTCGAGAGGGTGCGGGTGCTGACCTACCCACGTACGAGGTCCATGTTTGCCTACCTCTGGGGAATGACCACAACTTGATGACAGACTGAGGCTCGATCCAACCTTTGTAGAAGGCGTCCCTGGCGGGGTTCCGGCTCTTCTTGGCGGGGTCGTAGGCTGGCAAAAGTGAAAGGAAAGTGCGTCAAGAACTGTTTCGGTGTACCAAAAACATTCCTGGATGAGATTGCGGAAGTAAAATTTAGGTACCTACTTGGGTGGGTGCAATATGGAAATGACGTTTCTGTTGGATGACTTTTACCTCTGAGTATCATGCTTAACCAACATTGTCAAACCAGAGGACGCATCAACGTGTCTCGTCCTCACCACTTGGGCGGGGACCTCGCAAAGGTTGGACAAAGGGCTTGTGAGATCAAGGTGCTTATGGACGATCTCCATATGGACGAGGCCAGCCTTTAAGGGCAATGACAAGATTGCAGGTCTCTGTTGTCAATGCTCTTGCGGCGTTGATTGGTGAGGCTGGTCAGGGTAGCAAGTTCTGTTCATTGAACTCAAAGGTAAAAAGTCATTCAACAGCCTTCAAAGTGTCAGTGTTTTGATAATATCAACACATTTCGTTATTGACCTGTTTCATTTTAAGTGAGACTAAGTTGGGGTTTTTTTTGCAATGACACTTCCAACGTTAAGTAATTTGCTTAATGTTGGCCATTGCAAAGCTTTTGTCAGCATTCTTGAAACAAAATGACTGTTTCTTCATCGAGGACCCAAAAAATGACCTAAGGAGAAACAAACTGAAGAAGCCTCAACATGCAGGAAATTTGATGCTGTTGTGGAAGTCAAATTAGAATGAGTTTAGTACTGTTGCCAGAGGCTTCATCACTAGAAACTATTCAAATGAAACTGTACTTTTTGATTCAATCTGTATAAAACAGGCTGTCTACTACATAATACTCATATCTCGAACAGCCAAACCATCTTCAATTCTGTCATGGCCCTTCAAGTACTCCTCCCAGAAGGCCTGGCACTCCACCGGGAACGTGTTAAAGATGAAGGGATCCTGCAGGAAAGTTGAGCTCCACAGGATCCTCGCCAAAACTATGCGGAGATGACGGTTGCGCCTTACGTAGGATGCATTTGTTCTTTCCCGCTGTGCCATCAGAAACTCCAGCAAGTTCCCGTCCTTCTCCTGACTGCTCTGGTAGCACGGGCTCCTGCACTTGGCGTACTTCGAGGGGCCGTTGGCATTGGTGTAGTTGTGCGCATGGGTGTCGCCGCCGAGCACCAACGACTTGACCGAGTAGAGGAGCATCCCGTGAGGCACTGGGAAGAGGCAAGTTTGAACAATAGCGAATACGAGAAGTTTTCCAGTGTATTGAGACTACTCTTTGTACTAACTTAAAGAACCACCTCTACCTGAGAGTCTATGTGACTCTTCTTTAGGCCTTTCCAACAAAAGACTTCTATTTGTGTCATGGCTGCTTGAAAGAAAGACACATCACAGACATTTTAGAAGGATTGTCTTTAAAGACATGTTTAGGTCTTCATAGAGGATGAGAACTACTCTTCCAACAAGATACCTCACACGATCCCCCTTCACTATGCTGCTCACAAGTCTGGATGTCCGACACTCTGATCAAGATTGAACACTCCCCATGTGCGCTACCTATCAGGAATTTGCTTGTGATGCGTCTTGTTTTTAAGATCTGCTGACATGAAGTTGTTTGGTAAGGTTATGAGATCACTCGCACAATAAAGAAAGATTCTATTGCAGGTTGTGCCAAAAGTTAGAACCAAGAGTGGCCTCCTTTATTGCAGAGAAAAGAGTGTTCACGGACAGTTGTTGGAGTCTGAGCTGGCTGTGTTGGGCAGGCACGCGGGCAGGAGGGTTTCGCTGAACGAGAGCGACCACTTTGTGCCCACGATGGCCACGTCGTACTCCCTCTCCTGGATGTCATCACATTTGTTAGGCGGACATGAGACGTTAGACTGGCTTTCCTCATTTTCTTGCCGCTTTCGTGTAGGACTCGTGCAGAGAGACGAAGAGGATGTCCGTCCAGAACGGGTGGATCTGGGTCCCGTACACGTTGTGACGGTCGATGGTGTAAACTGAGGCAATGTGAGTTTATAGTGGAGATGGTACAAGTGCCTCAACTCTCTTACTGCGTCCGATTTTGTTCATAGTTCGTCCGTCTGAAAGAAGAGCACAGAGACTTTGGTCTCGTACGCAGGTCCAAGCACGACACATCCTGACCCAACTGGCACACTCGGGAATGCTGATCCTCGCCACCTAACAGGGGGGCACAAACATGGCTGTGCAGTGCACAAGTTGGTTCTACGGTGGCGTCCCGGTGGTGGGGCCAACACCCCCATACTATGTACCAGTGCTGTGCGATATCTGATATCGATCTGGAATGCCGCGATATCTGACATCACACAATCCTTGCCTCGAGAGGCGGTAGACAATGTCGGGACAGCCCAGACACCCATGGGCCGGATGGGCCGCCATGCAAATGGCGTGAGGAAGACAATAAAAAAGCAAGGAAGCAAACACCTAACCATAATGGACAGTATCGTTGCAATATACCAGAGATCGTTTAAATATCGCCAACTTTTGATGGGGCACCTAACGCATCGTATGGAATATCGCGATATCGATCAACCTGGGATATCGCACAGTCCTCGTATGTACGTATTCGCGCTCCACCTTTAATACTTTCTCTCACAGTAGTGATGTCTCATGGTTTCTCTGGACACGGCCTTCTTGGTGGAGCACGTGACCGGGTGTTTCGTGCCCAGGGGATTGTAGTGCCAGTTGGTGTTGCAGAAGCAGTTGGCAGCGGTCAACACGTGCCTGAGACGCAGGAGCAAGTTGAAGAGTAGAAACAAAGAAGGACTCCAATACCTGGGAGTGATGACTGAACCCGTGCAAAAAGATCGCGATCCGCTCTCCCCAATCCGTATTTTCACCAGCCAGGGAAGGCGCCCGGACGAAATGGCGTAGTTCTCGGACGGTCTAACGATAAAAGGCACCATTGTTTTAGTGCTCGCACCTGACACACTTGATGTAAGAAGGCATTAAAGCAAGCATATAATATATGAAAAAGTTACAATTGAAAGTACCGGGACTGACTTGATGAGAATATAAACACATCTGGCTACAATTCTGTCTTAAACGTAGCAAAAGGATAGTGGACATATGAAGAAGTCGGACCTGTTCATATACGCACTGTGTCTAGATGTGTAACTGCTCATGTCTCCCTTTGTAGTCATGCATAAACACTCTTGATCACAGTTGAAATCAGGCTGAAGGTTAGGAAACTTAGAGTGCGAGGACAGCGCGAAGCACGCGGACAACGTTGCTTCAAGTGCCCAACAACAAGGCGAGCAGTACTCGGCGGGGTCGGACAACGTGCTTTGAGTGAAGAGAACAACAACCACCAGAACGTGGTCAGGGTCAACGTGACGGTACAGTACGACAACTGCTCGATCTAATGCCGTAGAGGGTGGAAAATTGATGTCAGACGTTATGGTCTCACTCTTCACCTTGTTTTGACGGGTCAAGCAACTTCAAGGACGGACTTGAGAGTTGCCAAGTACTGTGATGTCTCACCTGTAAGCAATGCCGCAAGGAGCCCTCACAGGAGCCCTGGACGTGTCGCCAGATTGAACCCTCATTTGGAAAGCTTCTTCCCTGAACTGCTTGCCTGAGATGTCAGCCTTCAGTCCAGAGTCACACAGGCATGACCAAGGTCAACCTCCTACCAAATGGCTGGTACTTGCTCCAGTACCACTGCCGGAAGTAGAACCTGGTGGTCATGATCTCCTTCAGGCACACGTGGAACTTGTTGACCGGCTGCCACTCTTTGAGCATGTAGCTACATAAAGACCTGTTGGTGAACACAGCAGCTGGACTTTTTCAAACAAACGCAAACCCACTCGTGCATCCTGTTCCGGAACAGAGGCTCTTCTTTTTTGGGCGCTTTCTCGTCCCAGAGGAGGTTGTAGGCGACCGGGAACGTCTCCCCCGTCGTGTAGTTGAGCGTCCTCACCTCGAAGGCCATCCCGCTCCACTCTACACACGCACAGGACGCGTGCCAAGGACTCGGCTGCACTTAACACAAGATCGCTTTGGCTTACGTTTGGGGAAAACTATTGGATAACTGAGGTCACTGGTTCCCCACACGACTCTGTCACCCTGGCGGGCATCGTGGGCTGGTCCGACGTCGCTCCTGCAATGAGTGCAAGCACACACACACACACACCAGGCTAGGTCAAACAATGAAAATCTTGCAACTATACTCAGTTGTTGCCTAACAGACAAGATGTACAGGGATGCCCAAAAGTCCGCTTACACTTCCAAGAGGTTGTATCTCAGTCTGGATGGCACCTGCTGAATGTCTGCAGAAAATAAGAATGATGGGCCAACTTCTCAGAATTCCTTTGATACCAATCAGGACCTTGTAGCCTGGTTCCAATGCCCCATTTTGACTTCTTCATCTCAGGGATGATGAAGAACAATTCTTTGCTAAAAGACCTGAGACTGTGGAATAGCTCGAAGTCTTTTCAGGCTTGAACTGCCAGAGGATGGTTTATGCAACTTTGCCAAGGATTGGACTGTTGCTGAACCAAAATGGTGGACAGTTTGAGCACCTTCTTTCAACTCTTAATATTCATTTTCCCTTATTGTTCGAAGAAGTCAGGATTGGAACCAAAGAATTCTGAGAAGTTGCTCAATCACCTGAAGTCATACAGGTCTCTCTGGGTGCCATACAAGCTCAGATACAACCTCGCCAAGGTGTAAGCGGACTTTTAGGCATCCCTGTACTTTTAAGTTTTTATTTGTAAAAATGTGTCTCATGATTGTGTTACGTTAGATATAACTGAGTTGTCTAAGAGGAACTTCAGCAGTCCCTACAGAGGCAGAGAGAGGTTGCTTAAAAAACTGATCGTTTCTTCATTCTATTTTGTAAAATTGGGTTCAAAACGAGTCTAGTAACAATGACACGCAGGAAGAGGTCCAAAAGTTGACCAAGCGCTATACACACTTTATACATTTTGTGTAAGTAGATATTGTCAAGTACCGATGGACACTGAGCTCGGTCAACGTTTTAAATCTCTGTTTGTCTCCATGCAAAACTCTCTTTGAATGCATTTCAGTCCAATAGAATAAAGAAGTGATAATCGTTTATGTCCCTTCTGGTCCTGCTTTACGGACTGCCGGAGCTGTTCTCAAGTACCACAGAACTGGAGGACATAGGAACCATCACGAGTGTGACCAGGGTCATATTATTGCATCATATTGACAACATCTTCTCTGCTTGTAACAACCCTAAGATGCAAATTGGAAAATTGGAACTTTGGACCTGGCCTGGCAAATGAAAAGGACTTTGAGGAACAACGCACCTGTTGGTCCCAGTGTACATGTTCCGGTACAGGATGTACTTGTGATAGACCAAATGTCGATAGCTGGACAAGCCCTCGCCAGCCAAAATAGTGTTGTACCTAAGCGAGCGAACGAAAACTGAAGAAGTTGTTCACGATTGCGCGGTCCACTAACTCTTTGGTGGCCTCGTTCTGCGAGAGCGTGTAGTAGCCGTCAAACCGCGCTTCCTCCATCAGGCCGTTGTCGCCGGAGAAGGTGACGTAAATGACTGGGTCGCAGTTGGCCCACAGACAGCTGTGACCCACGGGCGCCACGTACGTGTAGTGGAGGTAGTAGTACACGCCCTTCAGGACTTGGAGTGCTTCCCTGAGGATTTTGCTCCTTCTTCTTGTCGCTTTCCAAGCACAAATAGAGTTTAACTCACCCAACGTTGGCTCTGGCGAGGTCTCGGTAAGGCTTCTCGTGATACTTCTTGTGGGTGTTGAAGAGGCAGCGCATTCTGAAACACCCAGTCAGTTCAGCTTTAGGTACGAGAGTGCGACACCTGAACTGAATGAGTCCCCACTGTGTCTGGTCGAGACTGGCAGAAACTAAGGACATACCAAAGGAATCCTAACCTGCAACACCAGGATGGTGAAGCCCAGCCTCGTCCAGACACACGTGCCTGCTCTGGCGTCATGGTGGCAAAATTAAGAGTCCCATCGACTTTAGTATGTTGTTCTTAGTGTGTTTAAAGACACATTCGGGGCATAAACTCCAAAACAGGTATAGGTCGTCCAATTTGCCTAAAGCCAGCTCTAAAATGAGTTTGACTGCTTCCAGATTGTCAAAGTCAACTACTGTGAGCAGAATGCTGTGGGTCAGAAAGTCACGACTGATATCTTCTTGACGAGATTGACCCTGTCCTGCCCCACCAGGTCCAACTTCTGCATTAACGTCGATCGGACTATAAAGTTTGCCTGCTCTGTAGTACAGGGCATCATGCGTTGCGTCAACACCTCGTCCCATTCATCACTAGTAGAGTCAGTCTACAGATTGGACGACTCCTTCCATACCTTGGCAGTTTACACCCCTCCGGATGATTGGAAAGAAAGTTTGCTGGAAAGTGTAGAAAGTTCTTTTAAGACAGGAATTAGCAGTCAATGCGGTCAAGCTCACTGGACGAGTAGTAGTCCTTGCCACCCTGGCAGAAGGTGGTCACGTCCAACGTGTCGTACTCCGCCCTGCCATGGTAGGGACTCAAGTAGTACTGGACCTCCTTCCTGTTGAGAAGTGATTCCGACGGAAATATGCAGTAGTGCGTGTGATCGGGATTGTAACCCTGGTCTTCGTAGTTCTTGCCCAAGTTTCCCAACATGTACGCCTCGTTGAGGCTGGAAAACAAGGTTTTGCTACCTCAGGTGTGTCGGCCTTCAGACTGGGCGACACCCTGGCCACGTGGTACAGTACATGCGTCTTCCGCTGTTGGCTCACATGGGACATGCGGTGTAGACCCTGAGGCTGGGGACCTCGTTGACAATGGCACCTTCTTTTGCGGGCTTCCTAAAGAATCCGCGCACGTAGGCCTTCTTTCCCAATTTACCTGGGCAATCAGGAGCCACAATTGAACGATACTACCTGGCCTGGGTTGTTATAATGAGCGATAATGATGCACTAAATACGTAATCACAGAGTCTAACAAAGTTGATCCCTCCCCTCTCCACACACACTGGAACAAGTTCCACCTGACCATTGTCTCTCTTTCTATCCCTCAACGTCAGAGTTGCCAGAGCAAGTCTACATGCTCATATGTGCGATGGCAATGTCAAGGTTACCAAAATGTTGACTAGCATCTAGGGTGCCTCACTAGATATTATGGGCGAAGGAGGAGACGAACCAAAGTAGTTTTGTTACACCCTGTAATGCGGATGCTCACCCGTTACAAAGTGCCTGCAACGAAGAAACAGTTACTGCTCACTTGTGTCCACGTGTGTTTGAGCGGTGAACGTACGGTCTGTGTCTGTAGACGCTGGGCTCGATGTGCCACAGCTGCGTCAGCTGGAAGTGCACCTTGTCGACGTGTCTCACCTCGGAGTACTTGTTCTCGCTCGACTCCATCAGCCTCTGCAGCCACTTATCGCCCATGAGAAACTCCTGAAAGGCAGTTCCATGATGAATTCTCTGCTGAATTTTTGGCAAACCACTGTTAGGTGCTCTTACCCAGTTGTTAAAGTTAGTGCGGAGAAATACAAATGTCTCATTGTGAAGTGATGGAAACCCTGAGGTCAGAGATGCTAAGAACACAACCAATGCTGCTTCAGTGCACATGAAGAGATTTAAATGTGCAGAATCTGCCAACAACAGACAAGAACAGTGGTGGCAAAATTTGGAGTCATTGACTTTGATTGAGCAGCTGGACCTGGGGAGGTGGCAACAGGCTCAACCTCATCAAGGACAATATGGGCAAGAATCCGAGGCTCTATGATATGGCAGAGCTTAATGTTGGCAATCATGACAATTGTACTTTTTTGCCTGGCGTTTGCCTCTGCTAAATTCAGCTTTTGAAGATGAATTTATGCTCCCACAGAGTCGCAAGGAACATTAAGAAATCTATTGTCCTTTTCATTTTACCACCACTAAATATGAAGCAAGCAACAAGCAACTGATGCCTCAGCTGCATTTTGAGAATGTTCTATGAATGCAGCCTTCATTCAGGTCCTCTCTTCGAGTTAAGGTTACTACACACAACGCAATAAGTATCAGTAGGGTTGTATTTCCTGTTTTATTTATTTCACTCATGGCTCATAACGAACGGTGATCGTGGGGCTGACAACAGATGGGTGACTTTAAAAAGTGAACTTAGCAAACCTCTTGACACCATCACTCTTTCACTTGGTCCTTCCCCCTTCCCTCCACTGCACCAAGAGGCATTAACACCCTCCCACCTCAAGTGTGCATCCATTCAGGTCGAATTAAGTACTAATAAATATGGTATTTTCAATAATAACGCTGTGCTTCGCTAAGTCTGCATTGGTGTGGTAATCAACGTAAGTTCCTTTAGGAACATGACATCTTCTTTCTTGGGCAAAGTCCTGCTCACATTGAGCATCTGGAAGTGTTTCCTCAAAATACAGCTCAGTGAGCTTTTCCTACAAATAGTTTGCGTCATGTTCAATCTCCAGGGCATCATAGTCTTGTCCTGATGAGTGAATGTTTTGCACCACATTGGAATGTCTGCGTTCGCACATTAGAGAACGAAAGAAAGGTAGAAGGAGGACCCTCCCCGAGAAACGATCACGGCAGATTTGGCCGAAAGGGCAAAGTTGCCAATACGTACAAGTACATATAATTCATCCTTCCAAATGAAGTGATGGTTGGATGACCATTAATGCTCATAAATTATGCAAAAAGGGAACCTTGCACTGGTGCTTTGTTTACCATCTTTGTCCCAATGACAGAGTTGCTGCTTATCATGAAAAATGTAGCTTGGAGTCCAAAAAAAACCCCTTAATCATTTTGAATCAGTCAAATAACTTTATGCAGTTTTGTCACCCTCCTTGGCACACTTTGTGCACTGTTGTCCTGACCAGCAGGCGCGCCCGGCAGAGGGTCTTCCCTCTGTACTATCTTCGTTCTCTAATGTTCGCACTCGTCCTCAGTACTCTAGAAAAGTCCTTCGCTTCATCTGTACTCGAGCCACGATTTACTGGTGTAGCTGCCTGGATCGGAACACGTTTCGGCGGGAAATTTGAATATACGTTTCAGCATGAAACCCATTGAAACTTGGTGCATATCGACATGTGAACTATGCTCACCTGAATACATGACTAGAAGAACACAGTATCAATGGCGAAGAGCCAGGGAAACTGACGTTGACGGGACAGAAAACCCAGAATTATGATTGAGAGGATCACATTCCACACAAATGTTTTTTTCTAGTCATCCTCAATTATTGCCGGCGTATCTTGTGTTCTACACAGCCACGGCATTGGACTTCGAATGATCAAGAGAGCGTCCCCGATCTGTGAGACCTCTCAGAACTAGCAGTTGCCTTCTTCGTCCTCCTAGAATCCATCGCGAACACCTGGATGGTCAGCAAATGCGCCCTGAAAGATCCTGTCTTCGCCCCATGTGAAATTGGTGCATCCTCCATGCAGATAGGCAACCTTTCCGAGCAGGAGACCAATCTGGATTTGCATTTATAACTGCCATGGTCTTAACTTTTCAGCCTTGATGACGCTCCATGACTCTGGAGATACGAGAGGCCAGATCACGTGTCTTCTGTGAGAGGGTCTGGACAACATGAGGCAGTGGCTGCTGTCGCTTCTCTGTTTAGATGTATCCACATATCTTTGTTATCATAACTACTAGATGGCGATGAGTAGACAGTTGACCGGTCTCAAAGCTATCAGCGCAAGCCAGGAGTACAACGGCTCTCGTCCCTATTAAGGTCGAAGTCATTCCTATTGTTTACTCTTCTTGTCTCATCGTTTGACTGGAGAGAAATCTCTTCTATTGTACCATAGGCTCAATGACTACAGGCTGCACAACAACTTATCTGTCGCGTCCTACAACGCAGACACGTCCCAAACCGTGATGCTTGCACAGCAATGTCTCCGATACAAGGACAACGGAGATAATCGACAGTCTCATCTTGAATACATATTTTCCTTAGACTACGGCATCATCCTCAGGGCGCCGTCAAGCCTGATAACCTCTCCGTTTAGCATGTTGTTCTGGATGATGTGTTGCACCATGTGAGCGTACTCGTCTGGATTACCCAGGCGGGATGGGTTCGGCACCATGCGAGCGAGGAAGTCGCGAACCTGCAGAAAAAGCCCTCCATCTGTATATACCACTTGAAGGCGATATCATGAGTGGCTCACCTTCTCGGGGAGCGACGCCAACAGTGGCGTGTCGAAGAGACCGGGGGCGATGGTCACTACCCTAATGCCCTGGGTTGCCAAGTCTCTAGCGATAGGCAGCGTCATACCCACGATGGCGCCCTTGCTAGCAGAATAGGCCGCCTGTCCCATCTGGCCATCAAATGCAGCTACTGATGCAGTATTGACTATCACGCCCCTCTGATTGTCGTCGTCGGGGTCGTTAGCGCCCATCAATCCCACTGACAGTCGAATCACGTTGAAAGTGCCCACAGTGTTGACCGTCAACACGCGCTGAAAGTCATCCAGGGAGTGAGGCAGCGACTTGTTGAAGTTGTACGTTTTGAAGGCTACTCCTATGCCGGCGCAATTGACGACGGCATCCAGGCGCTGGAAACGCTTCTTGGTTTCGTCGAGCGCCGCTGCCACGTCGCTCTCCTGGGTGACGTCGACGGGGGCGTAGAAGATCTGGTCCTCCGATCCGATCTCCTTGGCGGCCACTGCCCCCTGGGACGTAGGCAGGTCACAGAGTACCACGCGCGCGCCTTGGCGCACCAGACGCTCGGCGGTGGCACGACCGAGCCCGGAGGCGCCGCCTGTCACGAGGCCGACGAGGCCCTTCAACATCACGTAGCTGATTGCGAGCGAGACACAGGAGCCGTGAAAGCCAGAGGGACCGGTATATCAGACTGAGCGATAGCTGTGACAACCGCGTGTTATCAGGACGTTAGCGCCATCTAGCGAAGAGATCGCTCCTCAAAAGATGAATAAGGTCTAGCGCATGAAGCACTAACTGCCAGGAAGAACGATGACTGCCACAGTGATGATCTGGATGATGGCAATCTCTCCCCGCACGCACGTGCAAGTGCAATGACTGAGATATGAGCGATCCTCACAGCACGCGGTTGTCCAAGCTTTCGCCCAGTCTGATCCCGGTACTCTATGACTTTGCTTAGGCAGCTGATTTTATGATGCAAACGGGAGGAAGAACGTGGCATCTCCCAGCAGCAGGTAGAAGTCGGGGAGGAAGAACTGCGGCTGCATCACTTCAGTGGCGTGGCTAGCATCCGCCGGTTGAAAGTCCATCTCTCTCCATCATCCGCGCAGTCATGACGCTGGACATCGACGCCTTCCGCCCGGAGAAGGGCGGCGACCCGGAGAAGGTGCGGGAGAACCAGCGCAAGAGGTTCGCCGACCCGGCTATGGTTGATCAGGTACACGAGAATTCGCATCAGAGTTAGGGTTGTCCTTTTAAAAAGCTTTTTTCGCTCTCCAGGTGGTGGCGAGCGACGAGGCCTGGAGAAAAGCCCGGCACGACGCCGACAACTGGAACAAGATTAAGAACGTGGCAAGCAAGGCCATCGGGGAAAAGATGAAGGTGAGAACGCAGTTGGTCATTTCGCGAGTCGTCCTGGTTTATTCCGTCTTGTCGCCGTCCAAAATGTACGAGTACATGTGCAGAGCTCGAAGGACCGCACTCCTCCTGCACCTCCTCAATGTGTACTGCCTTTCGATCCGAGGAAAGACCCGGACGCGCTGAACGATTACCTCAGCACCCGGAGTTTCCTCCTTGGAGGTCCCGAGCCGTCAAGTCTGGACGCGGAAGTCTTTGGGTCCATAGGTTCTCCTGATTACAGCCAACGCCCTCACCTCGGGCGCTGGTTCAGACATCTTGCCAGCTATGATCTGGAGGAAAGGAAAAGGTTCCCTCGGGTAAATCTTTGAACTCTGGTCCTTCTACACGTTTGTCGTTAGTCACTAATCAGTCCTCAGTTCCCCGTTAGTTCACCCACATCCTTCAGTACACACAGGAGTGCATGATTAAGCTTGTTGCTTTGTATAATCAGGACTTCTTTGGTTGTTTGGCACTTGGTGTCAGTGTTCGATACATGTTGTAGAGCAGTTTTTGGCCAGATGTGTCTCTGTTCTGATCCAGGGCATGAATGCCGCTCATTGTCAAGCTCCTTCTGTTGCAGAAGAAAGATCCTTTGGGGGACAGCGACGAATTGCCTTCCGAGGTGGTATCCGACCTCTACAACCTGACCAAAGAAAAGTGTGAACCTCTCACCATCTCCCAGGTGATACACGTTGAACGACTGACGAAGTGTTTTTTGAGCAGTGATCATCACGTACCGACTCTCGCAGATCAAGAAGGTTCGCTCCTTGGTGGACGAAGCGATCGAGAAGAACAACGCGGACCTCGTGAGGCACGCAGCAGAAAGGGATGAAGTGCTTAAGGAAATCGCCAACTGGCTTCACCCTTCTGTTCCAGTGTCAGATGACGAGGTAACGTGAGCTTATGCGGTTTTCTTCCAGCGTATGAGTAGAACATTCTTCTTTCCGTTCTGTTCAGGACACTGGCAACCGTGTGGAAAGGATGATTGGGGACGTGCACCAAAGGAAGAAGTATTCTCACGTGGACCTGATCCACATGATTGGCGGGGTGGACTCCGAGAGGGGGACGGTGACAGCAGGAGGAAGAGGATATTACCTCATGGTCTCTCATAAGCCCAGGTTCGCATGACTTGAATGTTGCTAACCCTTGCCAATCCTTCAGGGTCCCGCTGTTGCTCTCCAACAAGCCCTTCTCCAGCTGGCGATGTCCAGGTTGGTGGAGAAGGACTTTACTCCTCTATACACTCCGTTCTTCATGAAAAAGGAGGTCATGCGAGAGGTCGCCCAGCTGTCTCAGTTTGACGAGGAGCTCTATAAGGTTAGGCCGAGTGAGGAGAGTCAAGGAATTGATCGACCTCTTCTAACTTGCTCTCATCACTGCCATGTAGGTGACCGGTAAGGGCAGCGAGCGTGAGGACGACAAGACCGTGGAGGAGAAGTACTTGATCGCCACCTCCGAGCAACCTATCGCTGCTTTTCACCGTGACGAGTGGGTCAGCGAGAAGTCGCTGCCCATCAAGTATGCGGGGCTTTCCTCCTGCTTCAGGCAGGAGGTGGGATCGCACGGCAGAGATTCCAAGGGTATCTTTAGGGTCCATCAGTTTGAGAAGGTGAGTTGGCGTCGACAGTTCTTTGGACATTTGTACGGTACTTAGTTTGTATCCATCTTGCCTCGTAGGTAGAGCAGTTCGTCATCACTTCTCCGCACGACGACGCCTCCTGGGGCGTCCTCGACGAGATGGTCGCTAATGCCGAGGAGTTCTGCCAGACGCTCTCCATACCCTATCGCGTGGTCGCCATCTGTTCAGGCGCTCTGAACAATGCTGCCGCCAAGAAGCTCGACATCGAAGCCTGGTTCCCTGGTTGCGGAGCATTCAGGGAGCTCGTCTCTTGCTCCAACTGCCTGGACTACCAGGCTCGGAGGCTCAGAGTGCGATATGGCCAGACCAAAAAGATGAATCAGGCGGTAAGGGAGTGCTTGCATGCCACGTATGTTTGAAGTATAAGTAAGAAAGAATCTTGACTTCCACCACTTTCTGATTGTGATCTTTCAAGGTGTGGAGTCCAGCATAGTACAAATCTTTTCTCTGCTTGTAGACAACCTACTGCCACATGCTGAATGGTACGATGTGCGCGGTGACCAGGGTCATTTGCGTGCTGTTGGAGCTCAACCAGACGGAGGAGGGGATCAACGTACCGGAGGTTCTGAATCCCTACCTGCCTCCAAGTGAGTGGTCTTGCTACAGTCATGGCAGTAATGTAAATGATGAATATCATCGGTGCTCTCCCCTTTAGAGTACCGCAGCTTCATCCCGTTCGTGCAGAGTGCCCCCATCGATGAGGCCGAGACCAAGAAAGTGAAGAAGCAAAAGGAGGGCATGAAGAAGAAGGCTGCGGAAGTAGAGGCCTCAAAGAAAGCGGAAGATTAAAACTAGGGATTTGGGGAACATAACAGCAGTGAAGCACTGCATTTGTTTATCTCTCATGAACGACCTTGTGCATGACGGCGACTTCAACGTGGTTGTTTCAGTCGTCACAACCTTTTGTATGCCTTAAGTCAATCGATGTGAAATCATCGTTGTATGCACAAGTCCGGAATAATAAAACACTCATCTGCTCGAGACCAAAAGTCAACAGGTGTGACTATTTTATGGCACAGACGTCCTCATTTCTGCCTGGGTTTCCACTACCTCCCCCCACTTAGGTCCATTTAGCTGCTGGTACAGGGATTGTTACACTTGCCCGGGATGCGTCTATAAGCAGAGGAGCTTCCTGGTTGACCAGGCAGCGCAGAATGTGGTTGGCACGGGAGCCAGGGCGTCGTCACTGCTCTCGCCGGACCTCAGCTGCTCCGAGGCCAGCTCACGTTCGAGTGTGACCTACACGCAAAACTTGTCGCCTGAAGTGAAGAAAGTGGACAATAGAGCCCAGAACGACGTCGGAGCCACCTGCTGCTCCCTGCTGGCCGCTGCGACATCCACGGTGCCGCCGCCGTCATGCGGACCCGAAGTCGCGATGACCAACGCGTCCAGACACGGAAGAAGAAGCAGTGGAAATGAAGAGCGGTAGCCCATAAGTCCAACTTTGCATCAATTTCCCATTTTCTTTTAAACGCTGCTAATCAATTATCTAAATGTAAAAGAGATGTGAAAACTCAGTCAGAGTTGCCCGATCGAATTTAGGTAGACGAGAGACCCAAACGTTTAGCAAATGCGCAGGTTCAAACTACTCATTACTTCTCATCCCAGACAAAATTTTTGTTTTTTCGCGAATCAGTTTATGAATTGCCCGCAAAAGTTTTACTTCTCTCACCCAGGATCCTTGGTCCTTGAGCTAAAGTGGCAACCCCGCTTTGTTGCCGCTTTTCCTACTCAAAATTTGAAGAGCGTCAAAACGTCAACAAAACAAAATTCGATGAAACCTTTGGTCTCCGGCGCGGACGGCATCTCTCGACTCTCGTCGTCCTACGATGGCTGACGTCGCATCTTCTCCGTCGTCCTCGTCGACACAGAAGGGGACGACGGGAGCGACGCCGCGCACGCGGAGGTCGCGGCGGTCGCGGCAAAAGAGCAAAGTGGCCGCCACTCCGGCGAAAAGAAGCGCAGACGACGACACCAAAGTGAAAGAGTCTCCGTCAGACGTCTACATGCCGCCGAAGGACGCAGCGTAAGTCCGAACTGGTCATTCCGGCACTTAAGTATGAAGCGATGTAGCATAGAGGAACCCTGAAGTAGCCTTAGCTAAATGTTTGCAAAAATGGGAACGCCTTCTTTTGGCAATCTCAGTCTTGATCTCATTGGGTTGGCCCTCTGAGCGTTCCGCCCCTGGAAGGGCCTAAGAAAAGGGCTCCTTTTTAATGGAGGATCGAGGGGGTCGTGCAGACCGGGAGACGAAGATGATGACAAAGATCTTGGTCAAGAAGGACAGGGTGCAGATACATAATTGGGTGGCAGGCGGAAATGTCATCACAGTCATGATGGGTCATCACAGTGATGAAGACCACACATGATGAGTGCAGTCTTCACTTGTAAAGGCCACACACGCACTTAACAACACTTTATTGTCCACATTTGGTAGAGACAGACAGAGACCTTTTTTTTGTTACATCGAGCACTCACTTGATAGTCTGTGCCAAGTTCTGCTGGGCCTTCGTGGCCTTGAGCCTCCTGAGCTTGTGACTGCAGTAAATCTCGAGGAACACTGAGCCGAAGACGAGATACATTCCAATAACTCCAGTGGCACTTAAAAAGTGGCCGTAAATGAAGCAGGAGAGTATGATGGCCATGGCCTGGCGCAAGGTCATAATGATGATGAATGCGACAGCACCAAAGTGAGCAATGGTGAAGAAGATGAAAAGCTGCCCAATGGCTGAGCAGATCGATAGAATGAGGCAGTCCAGCCCAAACTTAGGGAACTGTAACATGAAAGCCAGGGAGGTGCAGAATGTTCCTTGCTGCAGGAGTGAGGTTGAGGTCAGGAGGCATGAAAAGAGGTTGACAGCACACATCATTTGCACTGAGGTCATCTGATACTTCTGAAACAGCTCATTCTGCCAGTTAGATGTGAAGGCGTCACTTGTCAAGTAGCAAATCAGCAAGATCACACCTGTAAAGAAAAATAAGTGCTAATGTACCTCAGTGAAGTGTTACATTAAACATGGCTTAAAGAAGCTTTTGTCAAAAGTCAATTCTTAGTGCAGTCTGAATGACGAAAGCAAGTAATGTTTAACAGTCTTTTAACTGATTGAGAATGGATGCTTTTGCAGACAAAGTCTGTATATCTGCAACAATATACAGGAAATCAGGTATTTTGCCGCTTGTGGCGACTTGAGCAAGAACAAGTGTGGGTGGTCCGGTGGGCCACCGAGACCAAGAAGGCCCGGCAATGACTATAACCACCTCAACCACAATCACAAAAGAAAATGGAGAATTCTGCATAGCTAAGAAACTGCAAGGTCCCTTACATATGTCAGTTTTGGCTAACACCACAAGGTTGTGCAGTAGGGTGGCCAAATTTTTGGTGATGACTTTGCTCAGTCACCAATGCGCAGTCATGGACCCGAAATTGTGTTGAATGGTTTTGTTTTTTCTGAATTCCTCAATTAAATACTGGGTTACTACTGTAACCCCCTTAAAAGTGACCAGAGCACTCAGAAGGGCTCATGATATATGAAAGTTCCACAAGGCCTTCAGGAATGCATATACTTCCATATTTTCATACTTTATATTTTTAAACATTTTTATATTTATTTTTTCAAATTTCATATTTCATGAGCCCTTGTGCTCTGGTCACTCTTAAGGGGGTTACTGTAGTAACCCAGTATTGAATGGAAAAAAAGTTGGTTTTTTTTCTAGCATCAAACTGGTTGATTTAGGAGAAAATCTTTTTTAGCAAGAAGCATTGGCCATAGGCATGATATATATATAGATATCATAATAAAATTTTTGAGCAAGCTCTTGAGACCCCTGTTTAGGACCCCTTTTGGCCCCTGGAATGTTATGTAGAGACCAAAATGTTGAAAACGGTCAACATTAGTGACTTGACTATGAAATGCAAAAATACTTTTCAGTTAATTTTAGGGTGACCTTCAGTTCAGAAGCACCCTAAAGTGACTTCTACAGGGTGCTCCACTACATAGCCATTTTTGCAAAACTTTGGCAATCTGTAGCATGTTCATCTTGAGGAATTCAGAAAAACCAAAACCATGCAACACAATTGGGGGTCCATGACTACGCATTGGTGACTGAGCAAAGTGGATATTCCAAAATGACCTAAATTTGGCCACCCTTTTGTGCAGGGTCATCCTCAGCTTCCCTGGCCGCTACACGAAAACAGTGCGTGTGTGTCCCTTGACAGCCTACCTGACAGAGTTGTGGTGGTGCCGCTGGATCCTCCTCTGTCTCCTTGGGTACCCCACAAGAAAAGCATCATTCCCAATGATATGAGGACAGCCACAATGCGTTCATAGACCTCATACTTATTTTTCATCATCAGCCTCCCCATGATCATCACGGGTATGATCTTTGATGCCTTGGCCAGAACCTACAGAATGACAGTGTTATTCTTCGTACATTTGTCAGCAATTGTGTAAATCGGACTGGCTCCAAACTGCAAGTCTTGTCTGAAGTTCGAACTCTTTCAGAGATGTTCTTTCAATCAAAGATTGAGTTAGCGAATGGATGACAACGAGTAGTTCATAAACAGGACTATTGACGGCAACTTGAGTCGTTGACAAGAACGTCCTTGACGAATGGATTTATCTGCTCCCGTCCTGGATACTTCAGGGGCATCTGCGCAAGTGGAGCCAGAAGAGGCTTTTCTAAAAAGTCATTAACATTGCAGATCCAGTGATGTCCAAATCAGCCCGAAACAATCTCTTCAGCTTCTTGGATTCCAGACTGTGTGTAATTGTGCCACACGTTTGACCTTTACCTGAGATGGAAAGCTGACAAACTTAAGAGCCTCATATTGACTCCAGCTGCTCATGATGTTTGACAGAGAGCAGTAGCTGTACTTGTACAGGGGAGCTCGATGTCTTGGCTGAGGAGTCACGATGATGTGGAGCAGTGCGACAGTGAAAGCAAGCACACGGTTTACAAACACCAGGAACTGCGAGTCTTTGAACTGACCCTTATTGTCTGCAGAGTCCCTGCAAGAGAAGGAGATGCTCCTAAGCGGTCAGAAAGATGGAAACAAACCTTTCTTAAATCTGCCCTGTGACTACTGTTCACCGGTAGGTCCGGGTCATGATCTTCTCCTGCAGGACTCCCCAGGTGAGATAGGACACCTGAAGGCCAATGAAGCAGAAGGTCAGGGTGAGTCCCCTCTTCACTTCTTTTCTGCGCAGAGAGGAGTTGCTGTCCGCAGCAACATTGGCAGCAGGAGCAGCTTCTGGGGCCGCAGCAGCCTTAATCGTGTAATTAACCGTCTCTTCTGAGCCGACAAAGACAACGCTAATGATTGTACTGATGTAGGATGGTGCGAAGGCGCCATCAGTGTGCTCGGAGTAGCCACTCTGACGCACGTAGCGGAACACAAAATAGCCTGCATGCGGTACATATATATAGATATAGATATGATATATGATAGATATAGATAGAAGCTGTTTTATGAAATGCTTTGCCAAATTGCGCACCTGGTAGAAAAATCACTGAATACCCGAGGAGATTGAATACGAGACTGACAATCCAGTCTCGACTATTGGGGTCACCTCCCATGAAGAGGGTGAAGCAGTGGAGGCAGATGTAGGTGGCGAACATGGAGGAAAAGAACAGGCATATGATGATGGAGTCCTCACGTTTGAGTGGATTCATCCTGAGGGAAGTTGGAAGTGTAGGCTGCTTTCGCCAGCCAGACACGCACTATCCCTGATGTCCGTGTACTACAGCTAGTTGTGCGCCTGCTCCACTTACCTGTCCAGTCCACATGGTACCGCAGTCCACATGTTTCTACAGAACATTCTTCCTAGTAGCTAAAGTTCATGGAGGAGTGCTTCGCTAAGAGCATCAAGCCTGGTACTGTACCTGGCAATCCGCCGTTGAACCTTCCTGACGGTGAACACAATAGTGACGTCGGTGAGCAGGGACAAGAGGACACTGGAGGGGGTTCCATAGGTCAACATATGTGCAAACACTTGTCCTCCATGGTAAATCGAGAGGAAATTTACCTCGTCAAGTGTTTCTCTCCTGCATCTGCTATTACTGATGGAGATAACTTTAGAAACTAGTGTGACTTAGGAGCTGCATCCTGTTTCTTTTTTTTTTTCCTGACGACATCTAACGTCGGATTAGTCAGTCAAGTTGGAGTTGAGCAGAGTGGTGTCAACCACGGTTTTGCTCAGATATGCTCATTTACCATACCAGAGAAGTAACCGTCGGCTGTCCCGCAGGATGGTCAAGAAGTCGCCCACCCCCCTGGAGACCATCTTTGAGTCTGGCCACAAGAAGAAAGGCGCCCTGGGGAAGCAAAAGGTCCGTCGCAAGATCGAGTCCATCGATTACTGGCTGGAAGACAAAGCCAAAACGCGACACAGGTCGGTGAGAGATGACGGAGAAGTTGGCCATGTGAGACTGATCTTGCTGTTTGCCCGCAGGTCCAAGATGACGACCAAGGCACTTCAGGGCCGGCCAAGGCTAATGTTTTGCGGCCTCACGGAGGAGCAGGAGAAGAAACTGGAGCGTCTTTTGTCTGAACAGCAAGAAGACAGCGACGCCCACGAAGAGACAGCCGCAGGACGTGATGACAGTGACGTGCTGAGCGGCCTTGCTTCTACCAATCACCACGTGGGCGAATCCGGCGCGATGTTGCCAGAGGATGAGTTGCGCCGAGCCATCGCCGAGGCCGACGCCGTTTTTGGCACTATCGGGTCCACTGCAGCGTCGACGAAGAGTCGGAAAAAGAAGGGTACGCATGCAGTCACTGTTGCTGCTCCTTCGATGACATCCTTTGACCTCTTGACAGGGACTGGGGCGCCGACTGAGAGAAGAGATTCGGTGTCTCTCAAGGTCAGGCGCAGCTTGAGGATCTTGAGGAGAACTGTCCAAGTCGGTGGTGATGACGACGTTAAGGATGGATCTGTCTACGAAACGACTGAGATGATGGTACCAGAAGGTAGAAAAGGAAATCTAATCAAGAAGCTTGCAGTTGATGCTCCTAGACCTAGAACGTAGATGTATTTCAGTATGGAAATTCTGGGAATACTATTATACCATTGCATAGACAGAAATGACTCGTCGCTCATCACGGTGCTCTTTGGTACGTTGGTCGACGGCTGTTGTACGTGCGTGTATAGACATATGAGTAATGTACGTGAACAACGCGCTTGTGCTTGTGGTCCCTTGGGTTGACACAGCCGCAGCCTTGAGAGCTCTGTTCGCCTTCAAGGCCTCAACTCAGACCATGGTTTTTTGAACTGCTTCACGCTGACGTCTCCAAAGAGACTGCATCCTTGAGCGCCTTGGTCCAGCGCTCCGCCGCTTGCTGGCTTTCTGCGACAAAGACGATCGGAGCGCCGCTGGTGTGGGTCAGGCGGAATCCCAGAATGCCGTCGGAGGCGCTCATCAGGTAGGAGAGGTCAGCTGGGACCTACGGAGCAACGCGACAGAGTAACGTCTGTCTCACCTGCACTCAACCGCACATTGATGTACGCACTGTGCTACAGGACTCACGTCTTTCGCCTCCATCAGTTCCAGCTGGTATCCGAGCACTGACATGGTGTCCTTGGCCATTGTGTCCTCGGGCGCACGGTATGCGTAGAGCACCATGTCTTTGAGAACGAACCACAACCTTTTGAACCTTTTGGTGCCTACACCCTTTCTCTCGTCCTTCCTGTAGAGGTGCCCGCTGATGTCTACCATCTGGTCGCTGCCATGGAGACGCAGTCGGCTTGGAACAATCCGGCGGCGCGACGGCGTGTATGACAAGGCGGACCCTGAACCAAGAACAGCTCGCTCACGGCCCAGAAAGCGGTCCCGATAGGCCTTCAAGCGCTCATCGTAGTCCATCACTAACGAGAACAGGGAAGAAAACGTTTAGGCATTCTTCTGACAGCCTGTCTATATTGCACTCACTGGCGAAGAGTTCGTCGTAGCACTGATCGCAGACTCTGACCGCCTCGTAATTCTTGAACTTGAGCGGTGCTCGATTGTCGGAGCACTCGGAGCACACCACTTTTCCACAGGCCCTGCAGTGGTGCCTCCGAATTAGTATAGTGAAGTCTACGTGGCATCTCTGGCACATGGTGACCCTCACGTCGGGCACCCAGATGGGGGCGCTCTCGCCCAACTTGCCTGGGTCAGCGCACTCATAGGTGACGGCGCTGGCGAAGGTGGCCCTGCGGTTGTGATCGTCGTCGACAGCGCGTTTGAGTACTGCAACCCACGCGTCACGCTCAGCCTGCGTGGACGCGCGGAAGATGCAGCTTTTCTTTGAAGACTCCACCTTGAAGTCAGTGGGATGCTCCTCAGCGAACGATTCAGCTGGGAGGGAGACCTGTAAATGGACATGTCTTGTGACGTGAACGCGTGCAAGGTGTGCTTGGGCACTACTTTGACAGAAGACAGCGGGATCTTGTAGCGAGTTCGTAGAGGGGCGGATGAGGAGGAGGAGTCGCTTTTCCCCGCGGAGCCGGTGCCGACGACCAGAGATGCGCCAGCGCTTGCATACCTGGCGATGATGAGGGTGTCGCTACAGAGTATGAGGTAGCGCATGTCAATGCCTGAGCGGCTGATCTTTTGGATCGCTCCCTCTCGGAGTAGCTCTCTGTTTGCTTGGACAAGGTCAGACTCGCCCAAGCGCGTCTGCAGATGCAGAAGCTTCTTGAAGTTGTCCTGAAATGACAAGAGCGCAACTGATGCTGATAACAACTGGATCATGAACAAGTACGTCTTCCAAGTGCAAGGGTGAAGTTTGGCGTGTCACTTGAGACCCTCCTGACACCCCAGATCAGTGCATCCCACTTCATTCAGCTCCCTCACCCCTCTCCATCCCCACTCACGAGTATTGAAGAATCATGTTGGCCGTGAGATCAGCAGTGCATCATAGTGTGTTTTTGCGTTCAATACTCAATCACTAACAACGAATGTCTGGCCTAAATTTGGCATTGACTGTTTGCAACCAACTCACCCGTAACCTGAAGGAATCGTGTGATGTTCAACTACAATCAATCATGATCCATGTAGCAGAGAAAGGTCATGATTTCCCTCCCAAAAAAGCCAAAAAAACAAGGCCCTTTTTATCCTCAATTTTTGAACAAAATTCGACAACAACAACACAATTTGTGCAATTTCGTGTGATCTCCAGCGTCATTTTAGTGATATTCTTCTTTAATGTTTTTCATAGGTTCTTGACGGACCTAAAAAGTTTTCGCCCCTAGTTTCCTTCTTGGGTGTGCTTCCACCGGACTGAGATGCATAAGTGGTGTTTATACCATGAGTCTGCTTCTCTCTCGCTTACGTCTTTATGTAAATTCCCTTAAATTTGAAATCACTGTTGTCAATGCTTCGCTCGAGTGCATTTTTGCTGATAACTTCCTAGTCTGATAACATCCTGGGGACTACGTGTGATAGTCTCGCCCCCCCCCCCCCTTAGGCACATTGTAAGCAGTTTGTTCTTGCTCCCCTCCCCCGTTTAAGTCACTGAGCCCCTCACCAACTTTATCAGGAACACTTTATTAGGATTGTCTTATTGGTACTTGATGAAGAGCCTACACAGACTGCAATGACAGCAAAGATGTTGCCCCACAGCATTAGTGGTCTGCAATCATAGTACATATGGACGTTGGATCGACAGCCTAGGATATAGAACTTAAACTCAAAGTGCCTCAGTAAACGACTGTAGTCAAAGAAAATGAGAAAAATAGGATTTTAACGCTTGCCCTGAGGCCTCCAGAGTTTTAAAAGTCTGTGTGTATACGTTGGAAGACGTAAGCATTGATAGGGCAGGGTTAAAAATGTACGTGGTGCTTCAGAAGAACAACGCGAAGAAGAACTTGGTCACTGGAGACACGTGGGCAGCACGCGTAACTTCGAGTCCCCGGGACTGACGGACTGACTTGAACATGGACTTCTTCTCTGCCAAGACTTTTGGCGCCACGCTGCAGGCGGGCACCCGGTCCTGACTTGCTCGCATGAGCCAGTACTTTGATCAGAAACGGGATCTGCGGACGGACCGACCTGTTGGTTCTAACCTTTGGCTGCCTATCGACTAAGGGATGTGTCGAGCCTAAACTTTGGCGAGTCCGAGTCCAACTATGCTGCAAATACTCATCTGGAGGAAGGTGGAAGGACGTCCTTCTGGAGCAAGAAACAGTATTTGCAATGAAAACTGTCTCTTCGCCACCCCCACCCCCCAAAGTAGGTCTGGGCTCAGTTCGACTCGATCATTTCGAGTCTCGAGAGTCTCCAGGTCCAGGTCAAGAGTTCGGAGTCACTGTCGAAGCGCCAGAGATCGAACTCGCGATGCCCTCGAAAGTCGACACCGAAAAAGGCGACAGCGGCGACAACACCACCGGTGTCGAGACTGTGGCGACTTCGGGCGGCCGTGAAGTCTCCAAGGTGTTGGATCTGGGGGACGGCCGCGGCCAGTGCTCGATTTGCAAGAAGCAGTTCCGCGACATGGCCGGTGCTCGGAGGCACGTCAGCGAAGTACACGAGCAAGAGCCCAAGTGCGTGTACCGGCTGTGCAGCGCGGTCCTGAAGAACAAGCGGAGCTTGGTCAAACATCTGAAGACGAAGCACAACATCACGGTCAGGGTGTATCAAAGATGAGCGTTGGAAGTTGTAACCATTATGACTACTGGAAAGAATTTCTCAGCAATGCTGTCTTCATACTTCTACTACGTACATTATGAAGCTTTCTACGTAATGACAACATTTGCAAGAATCCTTTTAGAACAAGCAATAAAAGATTTATCAGAATGAACGTTGGTCCAAGTGCTCTCAACTCCCCGGCTCTACCCATGGTCATGACCGCGCCAGACACGTGCATGGCAAGGACCTCGGTCGTCCAGTCCATCATGGAAGAGTGACTTTTCTTCCAATCTGCTAGTCTGAGACTTGGAGAAGTTCTCGCCCGCAGCAGCCTCGATCGTCGAACGATTTTGTGCTTTTGCGGATGTGACCTTAAAGTCCTTCTCATGCACTTCCTTTGGTGAGGTGTGACTGCGCCCTGAACGATCTCATCCTTCATTCGTGCTCATCATGAGTATCGACTTCATTGAGAGTACTTAAGAAGGGAGTGTCTTAAATGCATACTGTAAATACACTTTTCATAAGTAGCATAGTTACCTCCTTTGGGGCCACATTTCTGCAAGCCTATTGCCCACCTACAGCTCCTCCCTGACTAAGCTGGTGGCAGAGATCTCTCTCCCTGGACACTACATTTTGTACTTCTCCGTCGTCACCACGTCTGACGCCTCGAGATATGCTTCGCCTCAGCCGACTGATGACATTCACGGCCGCATTGTCTCCGTCTCCACCGCTCGTCAGGGCGACCAGGATGGAGGAGGACGACGACGCGCTGCGTGTCAGTGATGTCCTTTTGACTTTGCCCGAATTGCTGTCGGACGCAGACTTGGGCGGCCGACACTTGTCACTCCTGGAGTTGTTGTTCATAGTCCTGATATCATACGCACTTGGCCCACCAGACAGGTGCCACTGACTGGGATGCGTTGGTCAAAGTCACCAAGACAAGGGACAGGGTGTTGTGGCACTTGACAAGGATATAAGTCCAACTCATTTTCTGCCCCAGGATGAGCGTCTAGTGGATCGCTAAAAGTTCTGTCTCAGTTCCACTTGACAGCGTAGGTAGATGAGCCGCAGGTACTGCATGGCCGAGAGCGCGTCATGGACTAATGACAACGACTTATGAATGTTTGTGCTTCTTTTGTGGTGCTTGATTGTGTCCTAAAGGATATCGTCCTTCATTCATGAATATCGACGTCACTGAGAGAAATGAAGAGGCCAAAAGCAGGCAGGCTTTCAGGGCGCTTTGTACAGGGTGACCAATAAGTTCTTGACGAAATGTTCGAGATTGACGGTGCGGTAGCCCTTCGAGTTGGTCGTACTCAGTGTGGTCACTATGTGCTCGCTGTTTCTCCGAGGACAAAGTACATGGTCACAATTTTGGACATGTCCTTGATCCGGATGGTCAAAATACATTTTGGGGCCATTGAGGACTCAGTCGAGTCCAACTTCAAGCTGACCAAAGCGTCAAAGTCCATGGACACCGATTAATACCTTGGAATTAAAGGTTTACAAGCAGAAATCAGAGGGTATTTCTGATGAGGTAGAAAAGGGGGTAAATCTTGTCCAATTTTGACGAATCTTGAATCGAGTGTAGAAAAGGTTCCAAATATTCACCCCTAAAATTTGGGGCTCATTCCACTCAGATGTATGTATGCATATGCACTCATGACTGCTCTAGGCCGGACCACCCAAAAACCCGGGGTCCTCCTGTTGTTCTGTCCCATAGAGCGTACGGGTTGTGGGCCTCAAGTGACACTCTGTAACTTACGTTCTGCTTCATCTTCTCGTTGGCATGTTCCGCCGCCTCCGAGACGACCCCAAGCGCCTCCACGGCGTCCCCGTAGTCCTCGTCGTCTGGTGTCAAAGCCTTGATGTAATTTTCCAACAACAACCGGTACTGAGGTAGGCGCTGCACTGGCTTCAGCATGAAGGAGATCACCTGGAAGTAGTTCAGCAGTCTTGAGAGCAGAGCGCAATGTCACATGAAGGTTGTACCTACCTGAAGTCCGCGGCAGTCAGGCTTCGTCTGGAACTCGTGCACTAGCCGTGCGAATTCCTCGTGGCGCTCCATGTAGTCCAGGTACCTGGCGGACGTCTCGGCGAAGTTTTCGACGTAGTCAGTGTAGATCTTCAGGAAATGACCCGTCTTCACTATGACGTCAGCGATCTTCCGATTTGCCTGGCTCCTGCGTGGAAGAGTCGACGTGGTACATCAGCAAGATCGCCAGTCCAACTGGATTACTGCACGGTGCATACGATCTGAAGAATACGCACCAGTTTTTCACTCTGCCCTGGAAGTCATTGAGAAGGATAGAGTTGAGCTTCTGCAGCTGATCGAGGTTGCTGAACAGGGAGGCGAACTCTTCCTCGGACAGTCCTATTTCGGACTTTCCCCTGCTCTTGATCTTGGAAGAGATGTAATCGCGGAATTCAACGTTCAGCAGTCGGAGTATTTCCACAAAGTCCTGTTCGGACGTCATGATCTCTTTGGCGATGTTGAGCGCCTTCGTAGCTCTGCGGTTGTCTTGCTGACTGTGGGTTAACTGTAAGTTGTCCGAAGAGGAGTCGCCCGACGACGACGCCGAGGACGAAGAAGTGACGCTGGCGCGATTGTTGGTTCTCGTCATGTCCCTGTCCACGTTGTCCGTGTCACTGAAAATCTGCGCCCTCATAGGCTTAGGGGTAACTGACTCTGCAGGTGCACCTAGTCTTCCGGATGCCACATCACAGTTCTGACGCTGGTTCGCTTCAAGCATGTCATTCCCGTTTTCATTCTGATTGTTATCAGGCTGAATATTTACACCCACAACAGTGATGGGTCCTCCTATCACCGGTCTGGCCTTGAGCGTCTTCTTCTTGCGCCCCTTGCCAAAGGAGTCGAAGAGGAACTCTTTCACCTTGCCGAGACTCAAGGTGACGCTCGGACTGCTACTACTTGCTGATTGGTCGCTCAAGTAGTCAATGTCGTCGGCGTTGCTGCTGTTCTTTGTTCCGGAGAGGTCGGTCACGGCGTCGTCGTCTCTGAACAGGTTGAAGCTGCGGCCGGTGAGCTTCGCCCTATGATCACCATTGCTGTTGTGGCCGACGAAAGAGGTCAGATCAGGCTCTGCAGGGGCAGGAGGAACGAAAATGACTGACACTTGCAGCTCGTCGAGCAGTTATCAGTACACGCAATTGCTAAGCGTCGTACGTGCTCGTTCTTGAACACGTGACCCTTGACGATTGCGTGGTCGCCTAAAGCGGACTCTTTTTGGACAGCTTTGACAGCGTTGCAGTTGCCCGAGTGGGTGCGGAGGGAGCTGGCGGATATATGACTTCTTATGAAGTTGTTATCAACGGAAGTAGCGGAGTGGGAAAATTTGGCTCATTGCATTAAGGCTAGTGATAAGACTGCAGTGACATCCGAAGCAGGGGCCTACTTTTAAGGCCCTTCAGCATGAATAAATTATAGGGACTGTCTTACCTGAGCAGGCGAGTTTATGACCGCCTTCTCCGTAGATCATTTTCTGCTGCAGCAGATCCAGAGCCCGGCTGATGCGTCTCTTCCGCTCAAAGATGGCTTCCAAGTTGCAGTTGTCCTCGCCGCCGTCGTTGTCCTTGCCGAGCCTGTCCAAGGTCAGTTCTGCCACCAGCGATTCTGCTTCAGCCAACTTGACATCGACGTCTTGAATCAAGGACCTCTCCAGGCGGTCCGGGGCCCCCGGATGGACCGGGTTCTCCGTATCCACGTACGACGTCCAGGTGGGCTGCAGCTGGAAGCAGATGCAATGAGAATCCGTTGAAAACTGACACCTGCGCATGCCTCCCTTCCTCGCTCTTGTGCACGCGCGCGCTCGTCACGTCCCCCTACTACGGCAACAGGTCCTGCATCACTTTTTTGCGCAAGAAACTTCACTCTTTTGTTGCAAAAAAGCTGTTTTCTTAGCAATTTTGCAGAGGTGAGGCAAAAACACTGCGGAAACATGATGAATTGGTGATATTTGATGCACGCACAAACATTTGCTGCTCTCCTCGGAGAGATCGTAGGGTAATAGTTTATGTGTGCCTTAAATGCATACTGTAGATACACTTATTCACATGTAGCATAGTTACCTCCTTGCTCACTTTGGGGCCACATTTCTGCAAGCCCCGTTGCCCACCTACGGCTCCTCCCTGACTAAGCTGGTGGCAGAGATCTCTCTCCCTGGACACTGCGTTTTGTACTTCTCCGTCATCATCACGTCTGACGCCTCGAGATATGCTTCGCCTCAGCCGACTGATGACATTCACGGCCGCGTTGTCTCCGTCTCCGCCGCTCGTCAGGGCGACCAGGATGGAGGACGACGACGACGCGCTGCGTGTCAGTGATGTCCTTTTGACTTTGCCCGAATCGCTGTTGCTTCCGGGACCAGGAGCACCTGTGCGGTTGCGAGCCGCTGCCACGAGGACGACGGACGCCGGCTTGGGCGGCACGGCCGGCCGACACTTGTCACTGCTGGAGTCGTTCATGGTCCCGATATTATGCGCACTTGGCCCACCAGACTGGTGCCACTGACTGGGATGCGTGGCTGCACAAAAAGGGTGGGGTCCGCCTCCATCTCCTTGGTTCCATGTCAGTGCATCTCAGTGTCACCGCCGTCGCCGTCGTCTTCGTCGCCGTCTTCGTCATCTTGGCTGCATTCCTCGCCAAAAAATGCCTTTGTTATTGCTGCTACGTTCGCTGACTGACGCAAACCTGCTTATTAAGACGCCTGCCACACCTGTGTGAGTCGATTTACGCTTATTCCGGCGTCTCGGTCAGGTCGTCGAGACAGGAGCGCCGTCGTCGACGACGACGACGGCGACGTCACGCATATCTTCAGTGGCGGTGACTCTTTTGACCCACGTCTGGAGCGAGAAAACACACTATGAACACAGTCCTGGCTTGTCCGCATTTCACTAAGGAGTTAAAGCACTTCTTCCACGTAGTCAGGAATGCCCTGTTCTGCTCTGACTTACGTTGAAGCTGCTGTGTGCGTTGGTAAAAGTCACAAAGATAAGAGACAGGGTGTTGTGGCACTTGACAAGGATAGAAGTCCAACTCTTTTTCCTGTCCCAGGATGACTCAGGTTGCTCCTTCATCGAGTACAAGCGTCTAGTGGATTGCTAAAACTTCTGCTTCAGTTCCACTCGACAGCGTAGGTAGATGAGCCGCAGGTACTGCATGGCCGAGGGCGCGTTATGGACTAATGACAACGACTTATGAATGTTTGTTGCCTGCGTCGTCACGGTCACTGCCGTCCTGAGGTGCCACCATTGCTTCCTTAGACGTGACTGTCGTTCATACCTGACCAATGCCCTTGAGATGTGGCCCTTTCTCCACACCTTTCTTGGGAGAAACATGACTCATGCAGTCTTGGCTTTGGTCAAGATGAGGCTGAGTTCATCGTTTTTGCTCATTGCCCCGCAAGCCACACATGTGCGTACATGCGTACCTGAACAGTGCCTGCAGGCACTTGGCCATCTGATGAACGTTCTGGTGCTCACCCAACCTCGATGTCCTGATCAGCGGCCACCAAAACAAGAAGGGCAAGAATGGGTCAGGACACATGTGAATCACGGAGACGGTGACGACCTGACCCCGACCGGATGGTTCTTCGCCGCTATCCTCTGCTCCGAGGAGTGGCCGCCTACAGCCTCTTGTATCCCAGCGCCAACGTCGTGCAGCAGAGCCAATTGAGGAAGAAAGACAGGCTGGATGTGGCCGAGTCGGTTAGGTGAGTGACCTCTTCGGACGTCAGCCACGACGATTGGTGTGCTCAACTGAATATGCCTGCAAGGTTTCTTCTCTATGGAGGCTTTGTCCACGCGCCCATTGTGCACGGGTGGATGAAGTTGGCCAACTGGATTGTGCCGGGCACCAGCTTGAAGGCCATTTTCAAGAAGGTATTTAACGAGTGGATGCCAGGCACAAACCATGGGTGACAGGACAGAGTTTTCGCTTTGATGCAGGTCCTGATTGACCAGGTCTTGTTTGCCCCGTTTGCGTTGTCTGCGTTCTACGTGGGCCTGTCGACGCTGGAGAGGAAGACGAGGGACGACATCTACTTGGAGTGGAGGGAGAAATTTCCCAAGACATGGATGGTAAGTTTTCACACAATGTAGCCGATCTGGCTTCATCGAAGCGATATCCAGCTGTCTTGCAATCTCTCTAGAGTTCCGCCTGCGTCTGGCCGTTCCTGCAGGGCCTGAACTTCCGCTTTGTGCCCCTGAAGAACCGCACCACCTTCATCGCGGTCATGAGCTTCTTTTGGACGACAGCGCTCTCCTACTGGAAGAGCGAGGACATCCACTCGTAGTACCGCATGTGCGGCTCACAATAGTTTAAGCCTTGGTGACCTCCTTATCGATACTTGTACTGATTCTTACAACTGTACGTATTCGTCCATACTCAGCTCGTGGCAGCCGCCAATGAGGACCAGTATTGGTGGAAGGGTAGGGTGAGCATAAGGACATGTTCAGGCTATGCACTGCGAGCTAGGATGGTGCGGCTGTAGCAAAATAAACGAGAAAGTACAAGGATTTAGCGCCGTGACATTTGAAGTGCAGGATGGACAGCATGAAGTTGCCAAGAATTCGAAGAATGACGTCCGCTTCAGATGCGTGCGATATCAGCCACTTGTCCACGTCCATGACGACAAACACGTGGTCATGAAATACGCACTGGAGGAACCTCCCTGGCCAGGTTGATGACCTTCCTCTTCCTGGGCTCTATGTACTTCTCTCTCCTTTCCCTACCTTTGAGTACACAGACCTGACGCTGCGGAACGCATCACTCAGCTGGGACAGAGCGGCATCATCGGCAACGTGAGGTAAGACAGTCTAAATAAGTTGTGTTGGCAAGGCTGAGGCACACAGGCATATATTGTTCTCAGCATGTGAAGTGGATGTAACACAGGGCCATTTACGATGTTTCAGAACCTGTTTTTGTTGCTCTTTCCCTTCTTCTTCTGTTGGGGTTTTCTCTGCTGCTGTCTTGGACCCTGGGTGGGCTCTGGGGGACTCTTCTTGGTGGTCTTGGGAATTGTTCCCAATGTTGCCTTCTGGGAGTAGTCAAAGTTCTCACTCTGAGCAGCTGATGTTCCTTGAGCGCCAGTGAACTTCTCGCCCTTGCGACGCTCCTTGCGGGGCTTACGGTACCTGCAGAGGGAGTAAATGGTCAAGGGATGATGCTAGCACTGACGAGGTCTATATACACATACCCAGTTCTCTCACGCCGTGGCAGCCAGCGCTCGGGGTCAGGGTCAACATCTGGGTTGTAGTTCTTGGGAAACCTCTTCTTCCTCTTTTTCTTGCGCTTCTTCAATAGCAGAGTCTCCTCTTCCTTTTGCCCTGGTGTCTTTGGCTTTGGCGATGCCAAAGCACCACTAGCTGGCTTGGCCTTCTTGGCACCTAAGAATGCCCCCTCTTCGAGCGAGTTCACATCCACTTCAGCGGCAGCAAATTCTGGAAGTTTCTTGCTTGCCTCCAGTGCCTTGGTAAGGTCAAATTTAGCATATGCCAGCACTAGCTGTGCCAGAGTTTGCCTATGAAGGTGGAAAAAATTAGCCTCTGTCCCAATATAACTCATTCTTGCGGCATTCTGACCTGTCATGCGGCTCTGCCCTCAGCAGTTCCTCTAGTGCCTGTGCTGCCACTTGGGGGTCACTGCCTCTCAGGTGGAACTCTGCTGTCTTGCGCCAGATGGTGTTCATTGCACTGGTGCCACCCGTCAGTCTCTTCTCCTTCCTGTTGAAGGTGACGGCCTCCTTGAGCAGTTGAGCTGCACCTATGCGGTCCTCGGCAGCTAGGTGCAGTGTGACAAGTGCACTCAGCACACCTGGACGGAATCGGTCTTCAGGCACGAGCCTCTGGTGCAGGACCTGCAAGGCATCATGTACCCGCCCCCGCTCCAAGTAAATCTGGGCTGCTATTAGGCACTTCTCCAAGTCATGATTCTCATTCCGGGGCAGGAGGATGTCGACAGCCTCCTGAGTTTTTCCAGCACGAGACAAGACCCCGGATTCAATAAAAGCCTGATCCTCACTGTCCAGGCCAAATTTGGTTGCCAGCTCCTGGATCAGTGAGCGACACAGGTCCACCTAAAAAGTAAAAAGAAATATGCAACAGTTCTCTTCATTTAGAAGCTAAGACTGATGATGTGCGAACCTGGTTCGTGTACATCGCTAGCAAGAGGTTGTTTCTTGCTATTGTTCGTCGGTGTGCAGTTGTGAGCTTGTGCTCGAGACCCTCAGATGTTGTTGCTGTCTTGATGCGCTTCTTCGAGTCAAATATGTTCTGATCACGGTTGACAGCAACCAGATTGTTTGATGCCACTGCCACCAAACCCACATCAGACGGTTTTGTTTTCAGCACCTATAAGCACAAGTAAGTAACAACAACAGCAAATGAACATGAGTGCTCACTACACACTATTCCTTCACACCTGATTGTAAATGGCCTGTGCGTCCTTCTCCTTGCCCTGCATCTGCTTGGCAAATCCCAACTGGACCCTGATAATTGCAACCTCTTTCTCCAGCTCCTCTTCCAATTCCCCATCTTCTGTGTCCTCCAGCTCCTCCTTCAGGAACTCTTTACACATTTCCTCTGCCTTCTCCAGGGTCTTTTCACCTTCTTCCCACTTGCCTGTGCTCAGCAGGTGGCAGGCACGATTGTAACAAAGCTCGTATGTGTCATCGTCTTCAGCTGTCAAGAAAGGTTCACCAAATATTAGATAAATAATAAAAATGTATAGCTACGTACTTTATATGCACAGAGACTTATGCAGTCTGCACCGAACATGTGCAGGATGTAGGTTACAAAGAAAGAGGAAGTCGCAACAACTAACCTGACTGAACTGGTGGCTTTGACTTGGCGGTGTAGACGGATGCAGCAGACATATTTGTGAGTCTCTCAGTGTCGAAGTCATCCGAAGTGTTCTTGATTAAGTCACGGTACAGGTCAAAGCACTCCTCGAAGCGCTCAAGCCGGTACAGAACTTGTGCCTTCAGTTCCTTCTCTCGAGTTTCCAATGACTTTTTCAACTCCAGCAGCTCCAGTGCCTCCTCCACACGGTTCAGCCTATAGAGTGCATAGGCACGTTCGAACACCAGTAGTTGGTCCTTGTCCTCACACTGCTTGAGGATGTCCTCAAATCGTCCGAGATGGATTAGGCAGACAATCTTGCAGTGGAAGGCATCCGGGTCAGTTGGAGCTGCATTCAGGATCCGATTGGCGGCCTTGAGAGCTTTCTCGTAGTCACCTGCGCCGCCGAACTTGACCAGGTCGGCGTAGAACGCCGTCGTGTCCGTGGGGCCCTTTTTCTTGGAGGACATCGCAGAAGCACAAGGAGTTGTTGTAGTTGTAAGGGAGGATGAGGCAGCTGACTGACTGCGTCACTGAAAAAAAAGTTAGAGTTGCCATAAGGTTTCGTCTGCTGCGCTGCAGTGCAGCAAGGTCGTCTGGTATCTATGGATTCAATCTACCTGAAGGAGACCTGCGCAGACTCCTCGGGTGAGTACCGAGTCACCAAGTGCCCCAACGGTACAGGTGGATGCAGAACCACCGGGTCGTGTCAGACACCGACATGAGGTCGTCAGTTTGATCCCGCATTCCTTAAGAGTACTGAAAGCCATAAAGATTACACTTTGCGATCCAGTTACTTCCTCTTATCAGAGCCAAAGTGGACTTGTCGCAGTTGCTCGTGTGAAGGGCGCGCCAGTACCTAGCAAGGTGTGCACTAACATCTATTACACTGCAGCTTAACCCAAGATGTCGTCCGCCAACGTGATCGGAGGCTTGGAGGGCGGCGCCACCAAGTCCACCCTGACCCTGTTTAACGTCGCGGACATGAAGCCCTTGTCAACTGTGGACGGTCCAAGCACCAACGCATTCCAGATAGGCATAAAAGAGACCTGTGTTAGAATCAGACACATCGTGACCGCTGCGCTAGAGAAGGCCGGATTGGAGCAAAACACAGAGTTGAAGAGTCTCGGGCTCAGCCTCAGTGGATTGGAGCGAGAAGAGACCAAGCGTGACATCGTGGACACCTTAAAGAAGAGTTATCCGGGTTTGAGCCACGAGTACGTGGCGATGAGTGACACTATGGGCACTCTCTTCTCAGCATGTGCCAATGGTGGCGCGGTGTTGATCGCTGGCACAGGATCCAATGGGCTCCTCATCAACCCAGACAGCTCCACAGTGCGATGCGGTGGCTGGGGGCATCTTGTTGGCGACGAGGGCTCAGCGTCCTGGGTATCGTTTAAAGCCGTCAAGATCTATTTCGACCACACGGTAGATTCTCATTGAGCACTTATCGTTATTTGAACCAGTAGTGTGACTGCAAGGTTTTCGTTTAGGACAACAGGGAACCAGCGCCTTTCCCCGTGGAAGCGGTGGAGCGGGTCATCTTCGACTACTTCTCCATCTCCGACCGCGCCGACTTGCTGGTACACCTATACGAGCGCTGGGAAAAGGCTTTCTTCGCCGGACTTTGTCGGCACCTGGCTGAGGCCGCCAATAAGGGAGATCGCCTGTGCTCCTGGCTCTTCGAGGAGACTGGCCGACAGCTTGCGACTACCCTGGCGGCCATGGTACCGGCGGCATCACCAGAGCTGCTCGGGAGGCCTGAGGGGCTGCCGGTCGTTTGCATCGGCTCCGTGTGGAAGTCCTGGTCGCTCATGGCCGGAGGGTTCATGCGAGAGCTGAGGGCCAGAGCCAAAGGCAAGTTAACGACGGTGCAGCTCCTTACACTGAAGACGGGGGCCCCCATAGGGGCGGCCTACCTGGCTGCGGATGAAGCCGGACTCAAGATTGCCAAGGACTACGAGAAGAACTACGACGTCTTCTACCAGGAAACACTCTAGGATGTCCTGTGCATGTTTGAGTAGCTTGAGCACTTGCAAGATCTTCAGCCCCGCTAGTTCTTCTGCCGCGGTCAGTGGTGTGGTGGTGGGGGTGGTCAGTACCCTGAAGTCCTCTGAGGAGGCAACGAAACTTTTGTCTGCAAAAGATGCCACAATTCCCATAGTTATACTATGATCCACTACCAAGAAACTACCTCTGAAGACAGAGGAGCTGTGGGAATGAAATAGGCGCTGGAGGTGTCCATGGACAGACCTTTCTCTGACATGGAAGGTATTGACCACTTCACAATTGCTGCTCAACTTGACCGCGGGTACACATTTCATTTCTTCTGTTATCCCTTAACTCTTTCGTTGATAAAATAAATCAGCCTTAAGTTACCACTGCCTCTCTCAGGGACGAATCCTTGACCAGTTCGATGAACCAAATGATCACTCAGTCTCTGACAGCCAGCTCGATCCAGAAGATGTCCTCACAAAGTCCAATCGACAAGAGCATCCATTTCAACCCTGGAGGTCTCTAATGAAAAGAAGCTCTCCAAATTGACCTCAGCCCACCTCTACAGATGTCGAGAGACTCTTTTCAACTGCCGGAGACAGAGTTGTTAAGAAATGGCTGAATCCAGAGAATGTGTTCCCTGTACTAAGTAACTGTCCGTGGTTAACTTAATATATTAAAGTATCTGCGAAAACCAAAACACTCTGACAATGAGTGTCCAATGTTTCGACAAGTGATGTACGTGTGAGTTGAACAGACCGTGATGAATTTCCCCGGACCAAAGTCCAGAAGGTGGACGAAGTCGTTGTGTCCGTCATCGGCACCAAAGTGCGCATCCCAACGGATGTGATGCATGAAACATTACATAATATAGCTCAGACAATTCGGTTACACTAGGGGCAGCCATGATCACACTCGGAGGTCCATCGGTACACGTGTTTTTGCTGTGCAATCCAGGCTACCTGCGTGACGTTCCTGCAATGTAACAATCCTACCCTCAGGTACTTCATGCCTTTTCGCAATTACAGAACGAATGCTAAACGGTTTGGTTGCATCTCAGGTACACAGCGACCGAGGTGGGGAAAATCACAATGATTAATGTCAGGTTCACTGAGCAAGAAGTCTGCTCAAGTATAAAAATCACTGAGTGAACAGTCCAACCAGCGCACGCGGGGCAGAAAAACGCACGCACGGTTAAGGCAACAGATGATTTCTCTCTTTTGGTAGGAGAGGTGCACAATTCCAATAACAGGTGAAGCAGAAGAAAGGCCTGGTAGTGATTTTCGTCGACAAAAATTTCTCTCGTCATTGTGAAGAGCGACACCAGTGTCTAATCTTAAATGTGATACAGCATGTTGTCCCTGGCGCTGCTGGTGTGCGCACTCACGTTCTGCTCCGCTCACTTCTTCTCGGCCACCGGCGACATGAGACGCATGGTCGAGCTGGAGAAGGAGATCGTGGAGGTGCTCAAGGAGCACAAAGAGCAGCTGGAGAGTAGCTTGGAGACCATCAGGTCAGGTGTTGACGCGGGCGTGGGCAATGTATTTTGTCGTTACGACAGATTGCTGCTCCTGCAGGAACTACGGCGACGAGATGCGTGACATGTACTCGCGCGAGGGCTGCTGGCCGCTGGCCGAGTCAGCTTGCAGCGACGACTCTGTCTTGGTTGAGCGGATCATCGGCAACCCCATCTACAGCTATCAAACGCTTAAAAGACTCTTCGTCTACTTCAAGAAAGTGGAGGAGACGCTTAAAGCTGTGGACGTTAAGAGTAAGTGAACTTTAAGCATTACATTATTGCAAGTACACTGGAATGGCAGGGGATTGGAACAACCGTGCCTTACTCAAGTCAAAGGGGGATCTCGGCAGCTTTAAGTTTCTCGTTGGATATGATCTTGCTGAGTGTCAGCACGCCGATGGCCTCTGAGCCGAACAGACCCTGCCCGAACCCGGCGCCCTCGACCACGCCATTACTGTCATACACTTCTGGAGGCGGTGGAACCCTGTCGACATTGGTCATTTAGCATCGCAGCCAGCTGTGACAGTAACGTTTGGCACGTACGAACCTCATTGGCTCCTCTTGGACAATGCTGTCCCTGGCCTCCAGGATAATGTCTTGATTTGGTAGATTCAGCAAGTCCGCAAGGTTACGCAGCCACTGGTAACAACGGTCATCTAAATCTATATACGGATTTTTGAAACAGCTGTGGTCCAACGAGCAACTTGAGCTAAATTACCCAGGTTCTGGTCGACTTGCACCTTCTTGGTCACTAGGTAGTGCAAGTCTTCTTCATTGATGAACGCCTCCCCCATGCCAAAGGTCCTAAGGCCTAAAGACGCCCTCGCCTTGAGCAACGCAGACTTCGTGGTCCCTAAGCACAAGGGGACAGACGTATCGCTCAAGGCGACGTCCCTCTTGGAGTGAGGCTTCCCGGATAACTCGCACAAAATGACCGAGTCGTCCAAGCTGTCGTTGTCGGCCTTGTAGAAGTCGAAGATCAGGGCCACGTGATTCTTTTGGAAGCTGTCGTGCAGCAGAAGTTATCTATACCGGCCTAGGTGTAGGACACTGAAGAATACCTGAGATCGCTGTTGTTTCTCCTCGACCAAGCTCCGTTTCTGGAGTGAGCTATCAGCTTCACCCTTGCGCCCCTGAAGGAGACATCTGCAATGTTCTTCTCGCCGACGTTTCTGATGACCACAGAGTTCATTGAAAGGTGCTGGTCACTCAACGACATGGTGAGGTGGAACCTGAGGGGTCAGTGTGGGTCAGAGGTATATACACAATTGTACGGGTCAGGAATGGTGAACGTGGAGACTGTGGGGGTCCCACTCATGCTACCGGTTGTTTATGTAGGTTCCTTGTCTGGTACCATTGCCGTAGTCGCATACAACCTTGGAGAAGAAGGAACCTGCAACAGGAAGCAGATCCATTACCTTATCCCAAAGTTAACTCCCCAGCATTGCAACCTGGACTCCCGTTGTCGTGGTTGTACATCTTATTGAAGAGCGCAGCATCTCCGCTCTCGTCCATCTGGATGGGCTCTCCGGTGGTAATCCCGGCCGCCAGGACGTTGCTGTGGACGTAGAAGTTCCTAGGCGCGCTCCAGGTGACCACCAAGTGAAAGGGTCCCCGATGACCGATGCGGTAGAGCAAGAATCCGGAGCTGCCTGGAAAAGAAATTGGTTGCCTTTCGTAACCTCAAAGACCGTGATGGCGAGTCACCTGCGGGCAACCTGGCAGTGGCTCTTGCTACCATGGTCACTCGAGCCCCCGGGGTCACTTCTGGCGGCGGCTCAAATCCGGCTTCAACCCGGCCGTAGTGGAAGTACGTGGAGACGTGGTACAACTGCTCATTGGCAATCTGGTTTTCCAACTCGAGGCCGAACACCACCGAGTAGCGGCGGCCGAATTTCTCAACCAGAAACTCCGCGGAGTCCTTCGAGGCCATGACGTTTTAAGTTTGTTTTTAGCTCTCTCACGAGGCTGTAGGACTCTACTAGAACGATTTCATCACATACTTCTGTTATCTTGTGAGTATACAAGGTAATCGTGAGGTCACACTTCTGACAAGCCAACAAAAACATTCCTTCCTTTATCATAAGCTTATACTTGGAGATCGACATTGAATTATACACTCAGACCAGTAACAGAAATCACACCAAGTTGAAGGTTCCAACTATCAATGGCATCACGTACAACATCTAAAGCCTCTTCACAATCGTGCAATGTGGACCTAAAGTCCAACTAGAGAGCAAAATTTCGTATGGACCTGTCAGTAGTTAAAAGTTTCAACCTTCAGTGGCACCTCTTGAAGTCAATCAAGGCCTCCTCACTTCTGTGCAATGTGGACCGAAAATAAGACTACAGTATACAATTTGATGTGGACCCAAGAGTACCTAAAACAGCAAACTTTCATCCCAAAGGAAACACGACGATTTTCCCCGTTTGGACCCCACTTTGCATGCCCATGTCTGACCCCATTGGGTATTTACAGAGACGCTGGGTGTTCTGCGCAGGGTTCGTCACCGCCACGGCGGCCTCCCCACGGAGGAGGACCTCCAAAACGCTGCCAGGGCCATCAACAGACTGCAGGTGCAGGACGACTACTTGATGTGACACCACTTTACCCAAGCAAGGATTGGTCTTGTCATTACAGGAGATGTACAACATCGACGTGAAGGACTTCGCCAACGGCAACATTCTCGGCGTGCAGACGACGGCGGAGCTGTCCGTCAAGGACACTTATTACCTGGGCAGGTAACGGAGTCACCAAGTCACCAAGTGTCTGTTGTTGACAAAACTAATCTTTGGTGTTGCTTTTTCAAAGATTTGCCGCCAGTTCTGACAATCCTGTGGTTGCGCTCCGCTGGCTCGAGACCGCGGCCATCCAAGCGGCCGCCGAGTCAGGAATGGCGGACAACCGGACGGTCTCAGTCGTGGTGAAAGGAACGATGAAGCCACAGATAGAGCAGGTCAGTCTTCCTAAAGTGACGGACGGCATCGTAAGACCCAATACGAGACTCTGAAGGTCTCTTTTAATGGTGACTTTACAGTAAATAAATATACACTATACAGATCATACAGTACAGTGTGTGCAACTGTGGTCTATCCCATTTACATCAGGTGATCAAGCAAGTGAAACGTCGCCTACCTCCACACCAAAAAGCCTCTACTGATAATGGAGATGAATTCGAGGACTATGAGTTCAGGTTGGGGAGGATCCCGCCCAAGACTCATGACCCCAAGAAGTAAGTACCCACCTCGTCCGCCGAGGGCGAGAAGGACACGGACCTCTGCACACACGCGTAGCCCATCCAGCCCAGCATGACATGCGTACATAAGACTGTGATCACAGGTATGAGACCGAGGACGACCGCATCAACTACCGCGCGCTGTGCCGCGGCCGCCAGCTGTTGCCCGAGCGAGAGCGCTCGATGCTTATGTGCTACTACTCTGACGTGAACAGACATCCCATGTACTTGGTTGGCCCTCTTAAGGTAGAAGTCGTACATCGTGATCCCCATGGAATAATCATGTTCCATGACGTCATCTCGGATAAGGTAAGTGTTTTCCTATGCCCATTGCAGAACAGCCATGACTACTACGTGTCTGTTTGGTAGGAGGCCGACACTTTGATCTCCCTTGCCGAGCCTAAAATGGCGCAAGCGTCGGTTGGCGCCGCCAAGGTGGTCTCGGACCTCCGAGTGTCGAGGAACGCATGGTTGGAGGCAGAAGAAAGTGACGTCGTAGATAAATTATCAAGACGGATCGACTCAATCACCGGGTATCAAACTACTCGGAAGTACGATCGCTTTGGGGAGGGCAAGCCCGACGAGTACGAGAAGCTCCAGGTGTGTCAGAACAAGCACTTTTTCCTCGGGACAAATATGGATGAGGTTGTGCCACTTTCCTCCACTAGATTGCTCATTATGGAATAGGCGGCCACTACGGCACGCACCAGGATCCCATGTACCTGTACAAAGAGCCCGACTACCTGGCCAAGTTGGGCGAGAAGCAGGAGTACGTGACCGGGGACAGGATGGCCACGTTCATGTTATATTTGTCAGACGTAAGCCTACTTATTCCGGTTTTTTTCTTTCAAAACTAGTGAGCCATTTGAGATGATTGGCTGATTGTAGTAGGACCGTGACTTGACGGACTAAAATGATTTACTCTATAATACGATTGTGGTCACTGTAATGATCGACGACCTTGGTCTCGCCGTAGCAGGACATGCACGTTCTCCAATTGCTTCTTGTTCGACAAGTTCGTCATATTCCTCGTCAAGTACCCTCAATTTCTGCGTAAACAGTGAATCATAGTAGTCACAGCAGGTGCGATTTTGATAACTTTGTTGGCTCCAGACTCTACAACCACTCGTACTTCTGATGCTGCACAACGACCCGATCATATGGTCGACACCAGAGATCATTTAAGCCAAACAGCTTGTAGTATTATTATCAATCTGCAAAGAACCAAAGCTGTTGTTTCAAATGGCTCACTTATTGTGACGCGGAGTGAACATCCTCTGATGCATCACGTCATACCAGTACATAACGCTTACCATCGTATTCACGAGCAGGTCGCCCATGGCGGTTATACGGCATTTCCTCGGCTGGGCGTGAAGGTCCAGCCCAAGAAGGGATCCGCCGTCTTCTGGCACAACATCAAGCGATCTGGCAGGTCCGACATGGCCATGCTCCACGGCGGGTGCCCGGTCCTTCTGGGGTCCAAGTGGGTCGCCAACAAGTGGGTCAGGGAGGTAGCAAACGTGTTCCACAGGCCGTGCATCAACGATATTGATACGTAGTGTTAGTAGTGGTCAACTCTTGTCTGGATTATAAGGAACTTACGCTTAACGTACCAGTCTTCCAATGTTTTCATTCCAACACTTGAACTTGCCACGAATATGTCTACCATCGGCATATATTCAGTACTATTCAGATCAAACAATTTATACAGGGACCTAACACACTTAGAGACATCCTCCTTCGGCGTCCACAGCTCGTTCTTGGCTGCAGGAGTTATCGGGGGTAAACTCTGCGAGTACAATGTCTCGCAGGGTCCATCCATGATGAAGTTCTTACATTGCGTCAATAACTCTTCGCAGTCCACAATTTGCTCTTCTACCACTTTTATCAATGTCCTCCCAGTACATTCATTTTAGACCTGGAATATCGAGGTCTGGCGCTTTGATTCATGTGTGGCTGGACCAAACGTGAGCATCCTTGAAAAAAGTCACTTCCAGCAGCCAAGAAGCACCACCTGTGGACGTCGTGTGAGGACGGTTTGTCTGGCAGCACGCGATGCGCATCGGCGAAAGGTCCTCCGATCTGGAGCTGTAAGAATTCGGTCGCTGTTCGACGCCAAACACTCCTATAGGTCAACAGTTAAAACGACTAGTAGAAGGGCGGAGGATGGAGCCGCTGAGAAGCTCAATTGGCTCGGTAAGACGCGCACGGCTCTCGTCCTGGTTACTTCATGTAACAGAAGACGGAGTCGTTACTCGAGTCGTCCAGGGTCCGGTCCATCTTGGTCCTCTTCGCCTCCGGCTGCAGCTTCTTATTAGAATTACTTTCAGTTTTGACAGCTAAGACACTCCTCTTTCTCTTCTTGTTGTCCGCATCGGGATCTTCAGCCTTTTCTGCGTCCGCTTCTACTGTGCCAAACACGAACTTGTTGCTGTTTCTGGCTGCTCCAGATCCCACGCGCGATTCGTCCTTGGTCATGTGGGCCAGCTTGTCCAGGGCCTCGGCCGACCGAGCAAGGAAGGAGCCTCGATGAGCGCTTGACTAACATGAAAAAAGGAGACATTTGTTTGGTGCTTAACTCATCCTCTGCAAAGTTTGTACGTACTTTAAGGTGCCACGGGAGCTTCGGTTCAGAAGGTTCCTTGAAAGAATTCTCTTTCTTCTTGGAATCCTCATCCCTGCTTTGTTGACGCTTGGCTTGACGAAGCTCCATGCTCCTCACCACTTTCTGGCCCATGTTGATCAGCTGGCTCTCCTCCTCGTCATCCCCCATCGTCTTACTCTCGGCTTCTATTTGAAGTGGGAGAGACTGCACTGTGATTCGACTTCAGGTGCAATTTCCCTACTCTCTGGTACTTGCCTTGTAGCCACTTTTCTCTCTCCAGCCTGTCCAATCTCCTCTTTTCCTCTGCTGATTGAACGTTCTCCGCACCTTCCTCCTGTTCGTCGCCACTGTTTCTGCGCTCCAGCTCCATGGAGTCGTCTAAATCAGGCGAAAAGAAGCGTCTGTTAACGTTATGAAGCTATTAAAAATTCTTAGTCAATATTGTAAGCATATGTCTTCCGAGATCCTGAATACTGGGTCGATAAATTATAAAAATCCTCACCTATGCCCAGCCACTTGAAAGATCTGGTTCTGGCTTGATCTGAATGCAGCTCTCCGTCCTCCAGGAACGCCTCTTGCAGCAGTTTGACGTCCCTGCGATCTTGGTCTAGCACCTGCTTGTAGTGGATCTTGCCGACTTTCTCCCTAACCTCATCTTCGTCAAGGTCATCAAAGTCGCCTTCTTCAGCATCCAGACGATCCAATCCTCTCTCGTCTTCGTCCCCGGAGACGTCTCCCTCAGACCCCGACAACTCGGCCTCCTGATCCACGAACTCGCGACGCAGACTGCAAAGAACAAAAACATGTAGAAGCAGCGTCCTAACATCACATCGTCCTCACGTCACTTACCCATGCTTGCCTCTAAAGCCTCGGAAGGGCCGAGCTGGCTTCTTTTCTATCTCGTTTTCTTCTGAATCATATTCAACCTCCTCTTTTTCACTATCATCGTCTTCCTCTTCAACCCCATCCTTCTGCTTGTCACTTTCCAACCTCTTTTCTTCTTCTCCTCCAGAGTCCCCATCGTCGTCCGAGCTGATCAGAGGCTTGTTTGCCCTGGTCTTGTCAGGTTTAGGTTCGTCTTCATCGCTGCTGCTAACAAGCGTCGTCTTAGAACCTTCGTTGGTCTTACTGTTCGAAGAGGTCAAGCCAGTAGTGGCGACGTCAGACAGGCAGCCAATGTCCTCGCTGTCCTTGCCAGACATTGGCTGTGTATCTGGAGTTACCGATCTTCTTTCTGGTTCAAACTGGCCTGAGCAGAGTCCGACGACGTCTTCGAGGTCTCCCACTTGAGGGTCACTGGCGTCAAGAAGTCCGTCAAAGCCAAGCTTCTTCTTGGCTTCTGGCCTCTTGTCAAAAGGAGTCCAACGAGGAATGGTACGGGTTTCTTGAGATAGTGGAGTAGCTTTAGTTGAGAGCACCACTGGTGAGGAAATGCTGGTGTTCTTAGCCATCGAAACATCAGGGAGAAGATCGTCTTTATCGAGACTCAGCAGCTCCGAGGTCTCGTCGTTGTCGCTGTTTTCGTCTAGCTTGAGGTCGATGTTATCGTCACCATCACTCTCTGGCTTTCTCGACACAGGATTAGGACCATCCATCTCATCATCTGATACCTCATCGTCATCTTCGGCTTCATCGTCAATGAATGCATTCTTGACTCTTTTCTTGCGTTCTCTGACGTGAACGTCTTCCGTAACTTCCTCCTCTTCGTCTTCACCGTCGTAAGACTCATCCTCCTCGTAGTCGTCCTCCTCCTCAATTTCGTCCTCCTCCTCTAGAATTTCTTCTTCCTCTTCCTCAAAGTCTTCGTTGTCCATCTTTGTCATCTCCGCTCTCTTGGCTATGGCGGCCCTCCTCTTCTGCAGCAGGTCCGCCGCTAGTTTTTTCTTCCAAGCCATCCTCTTCTTCCAAGCGCTGGACGACGGTGAGCCAAATAGCTTGGTCGGGTTGCTGTGATAACTGACCTCTTCAACCTTGAGTTGCTCTTTGCCCTCCTCGTCCACATCTTTGCGGACGATTTTCAAGCTGACGTCTTTCTCATCCGAGGTCGTCGTGGCGCAGGGAAGTCCAGCCTGAGCATGCTTCACGAAGCGCGCCTTCAACTCGTTTCTCTTCATGGTCTCGGCGTCGACGTCCTCGTCGTTGAGAACTAGAAAGCTGCCAGCCGTCACCCCGAGACCTAAAACTGGCTTGGCGTGCAGACGCTCAGTCAAAGCCAATTCCATCGCCTTATCGCCGTCGTTGCCAAGGGACTCGAGCTTCCTCGCGAACTGTACAGAAACATCATTGCGCTGATTGACCTGATCGGGATCACTCCGGTCACTCCCATCCTTCTCTTCACGCTTCTCGTCAATGATCTGCTCGCTTTCTTCCAGGTACAGGTGCAGTGACTCAGACTCGTCGGCCTTGGCGTCGCTGACAGCCTCTGAAGGTAAGTCGTTCTTGTCATTTCCAGCTTGCTGCTGCCTTTCGGAATCTCCATCCTTGCCAAGAGGTGCCTCCTCCTTTTCAGTCTCATCACTGCGGTCTTCAGTATTATTGATAATTGTGGTGTTTCCGCCACTGAGAATCCCGGAGTCTTCTTCGGGGAGATTACTTGGGCATGGTTCCATGCACTCACGGTCTTTGGCATCCTCATCGTCTTCGTCGTCAAGTTCTTCGGCCTCAGGCTTGTAAAAGCTGATCACCTGCTGCTCCCTCTCCTTCAGGAGCTTCTCTCCTTCCTCAGCCTTCACATTAAACGTGTTGAGGTCTTTGACCAACTCCACTGTTCCCTTCTTTCGTGAGAGAAACTCCTGGAGAGTGGGTTTCTTTGGCTTGTGGTACGGCAGCTCCACGGCCGACTCGCGCAGCATGCGGTTCTTCTCCGAGTAGATCGCTGCCAAAGCCTTTTTGCTGCTGGCCCTGGATGTTTTTTTCCCCTTATCAGGTCCCCCCCTACGCCGTCCTTTCTTGTCCCGGACTACGCCGTCTACTTCTTGATCGGAATCGCCGGAGTCTGATGATCTCCTTACCGGGTTCGGGTCGTCAATCTCCTCGTCAGAGGTATCGGAGTCATTTTTCGTCTGACTCATCTGTTGAGGGCTGGCGGAGGTTCCGCCTTCCTTGTCCACTGGTCTTTTTCTTTTTGATACTTGATCGGCATCGTTCACGCCATCGTCTGAAGAGTCATCCGTGACTTTAGCTTCAGCCTCTTTGACTTTTTGGCCGGAGCCTGAAAGTTTGTTTCTCCGTTCTTTATCAGACAGATCTTCTTGGTCAGAGGAGTCCGACGACTGTGTGCGGATGCACTTTTTCTGGCGATTTCTACTTGGAGTCACTTCGTCTTCGGAAGAAGAGTCACTGCTCTTAGGTGCTGAACTCTTCTGTACCCTTTCATCATCAGAGGAATCCAACAGGGACGTCCTCATTTTGCCCTTGGCCTTCGAAGTTATAAGTTCATCGTCGGCGTCACTCGATGGTGATGAGGATGCAGGACTCTTTCTGATAAAAGTAAAAAACATTGCGTGATGTCATCGTAGCGCTACTCTGGATCATCTCACCTCCCAGTTCCCTTATACGTCGAGCACCACGGCGATCGTGACGACGAAAGCGGACTGCTGACTACACCGACGGGGGTCGACTTGCCGTCGCTGAGTCTGCTGTGCGACGAAGGCGAAGAGGGTGGGGACTCTCCCTTCACCATGGCGAGAGTGGTGGGTGGGTAGGTGTCCAACCGGAGCTCGGGGCTACGGTCGGGGCCGGTGACGTCGGAGCAAGAGACTGGAAATGAAACAAGAAGAAGTGAAGATCCTTGTATTTTTCCGCGCCGTCCAGAAGAGTTGCTACATGATGCTTCTACTCAGTGTAGTAAACTGCGGATGGACTTGGCTGTTCTGTAGAAACAGTCAATAAAGGGATGAAGTAAGGACTGAAAATATAACAGTGAAAAAAAATGAGATCAATGGTAAGTATTGCTGAATAAATTTATTAGTTAAATCCTATCTGAGTATCGCTTATTTGGTATTAGCGCTCAGCCGCCTGGCAAACCTGCTCAAGAGCAGCCTCAGCAGCCAAAAAAGCCCAAAAGCGTCGTTTGGCCGAGGTCGGAAGAAAAGAAACACAACAAGCGAAGCCAAGGGGACGCCGGCGACTAGAACCAAGATGTCAGGCGGCGTGTACGGCGGCGATGAGGTGGGCGCCCTCGTCTTCGACCCCGGCCACCAATCCCTCCGGGTGGGCTATGCGGGCGAAGACTGTCCCAAGAGCGAGATTCCCTCCTTTATCGGGATCTCCTACGAGGATGATGAGAAAGAGACAGTGGAGGAGGCGGCCAGCAAGGAAGGCGAGCCCATGGAGGTGGACTCTAAAAAGTCCGGAGCCAAGAAGAAGAAGTTCCACATCGACACTTCGTCGCTGAACTTTGCCAAGCAGGGTATGGAGGTAGCGACGTACTTGCGCGACGGCATGGTGGAGGACTGGGACATGCTGGAGCGACTTCTTGACTACTCGTACTCGCGTGTCCTCAGGTGCGAGAGTAGCAAGGATCACCCTGTCCTCTTCTCCGAAGCGTCTTGGAACCAGGTGAGTTCTTCGGAGATCAAACAGATTTCCTTTTAAGGAGTTATTGACTCAGTATCATGCACTTGTAGTAATCCTCTGTGGATATTATTTTTATTATTATTGGGAAGCAAATTCTTAACTTTTTTATCTCGGAATGCTTATAACAGCGTCCCGACTGTCCTAAATGAGGTTCATTGAACTGATTTGCCACAGTCGGAGCAGTCTGACACCTACGAATCAATCCCCTACTTATTATTATCATTACAGAAAGCTCGCAGGGAAAAGTTGACGGAGCTGCTCTTCGAGAAGTACGAGGTACCCGCGTTTTTCTTGGTGAAGAGCTCGGTGCTTGCGGCGTTTGCCAACGGCCGCAGTACGGGTCTGGTGGTGGACTCCGGCGCCACACACACGTCGGCCGTGCCCGTGCACGACGGATACGTGTTGCAGCAAGCCATCGTCAAGAGTCCTTTGGCGGGCGACTTCATAACGGCTCAGTGCAGGCAGTTCTTGGAGGACGAGAAGAAAGTGCCGTTGGTGGCGCCTTACGAAGTTGCGTCCAAAGAAGATCCTGGGAAGCCCGGAGAAGCCGCTGTCTGGAAGCGAAGGCCCAATTTGCCGGAGGTATAATAGGGGTGTTTGTTTCTTCTGGAAGTTGTTTCTCCTCATTGTCAACAACATTCGTGCAGGTTACGAAGTCTTGGCGCGATTACCAGCTGCGTGGTGTTCTGCAAGACTTCGCCGCCAGCACGCTGCAAGTGAGCGACCTTCCTTATGACGAGGAGTCAATTGCTACGATTCCCGCAGCCACTTACGAGCTGCCCAACGGCTACAGCGACGACTACGGCCCGGAGAGATTCAAGATCCCCGAGGCGCTCTTCAACCCGACGGCACACATTCGGTCTCCTCATGCAGGCAGCATGCTTGGAGTGGCGCACGTCGTCACTACTTCAGTGGGTCAGTAACCTTTTTTTCTATGGAGCAAAGGCTCTTTGTTCGCGTGCTGAGCACATTAGGACTCACTACGAATCTTTTCCACAGGCATGTGCGATATCGATCTCCGCCCCTCGCTCTACGGATCGGTCGTGGTGACCGGAGGCAACTCCCTTCTTCAGGGATTCACTGAGCGGTTGTCGAAAGACCTCTCGTGCAAGACGCCGACCAACATGCGGTTCAAGCTGATCGCCGCCAACACCCCTTCAGAGCGTCGCTTCGGTGCATGGATCGGCGGATCCATTCTGGCCTCATTGGGCTCCTTCCAGCAGATGTGGATCTCCAAGCAGGAGTATGAAGAGGGCGGTAAAGCGCAAGTGGACAGGAAGTGTCCTTGAATTTGTACCCATATAGCTATTGCTTCTCATCGCGCTCGAGTGAATATTGGTAAAATCATTGTGGAATCTGGTGGCAGTCGCTTGCTTGACGTCACCACATGTATTAAGACGTATTTCCTAGTGTACGGTTAAATAAATGTGTATGCTACACACTCGTACTAAAATATACTTATCAAACACGTCGACGAGGGGATCGCCTGCTCAACTTCCTGAGCTGATCAGGACAGGCACTGGAGCTGATGCTAAATGTCACTGCCGGGCGACATCCAGCTCCTCTTCCTATCAGCTCAAGGTTCCAAAGGATTGAGTGGAAAGAGACCATCTGCTCAGACACCTGATGCGCCTGGAGCACTTGGCGAACCACCTGCTCATGACGACCTTAACGCCTCTCAGTCCAGAATCCCGATTAGAGGCCGGCAGAAGTTGAAGATGCTGATCATTTCTTATCATCACAATTCATCACTTGTCCTAGACACTCTCTCCTCTGTCGTCGTAGGATACTGGATCCTCCAGATCGAAGGCTTCTTGCAGTGGAACTGGCCTTCAGGACAGAGCATGTTGAACGTTAGTCGCTCGTCAAAGCCCATTATCTCTCGCTCCTCTTGTATGCGGAACGTAAAGGTGGACTCCGGACTGCCCATCAAGTATCTGTTGAGGAGGATTATGTTAATTGTCTACTCTCTTGTGACTCCCCGGTACCTGAACTGTCTCAAATCAGAGTCCTACCTGGCATGCGAGCAGATGATCTGGTCCACGATCGCCACCCCTCCGTCTTTAAGTCTCTCCAGCATTTCCCTGTCCGGCATGAACTTCTTCACCTCCATGTTTTTGACTAGCAGGTAGGCTCTGAACTCTTCAAATTCTTCGACTGGGGCGTCAGTGGCGACAAACACCATGTGGAGACCCAATTCTTCCAACTTTTTGGCGACCTGGAGGGCAGCTCCCTTCACTGAAGGAATCTGCGTGACAAAGGCAGATGTTGGAGGTGGTCAGACTCTTAAGTCAACCTTCATACCTGGTCCTTTCTGGACTGAGTATAATCCCTTCTTCGCAGGTGGACACAGAGGTAGTCGCCGCCCTTGGCTTGACCACGAGTTGCCTAAGAGCAAAGTTTCAGTCGAGGATGAAAATCTCACCTGTCCATGGTACACGTGCACACCCACGGCACACGAGTACCTGCAGACAGTACGAGGCTTTTGAGCAAGACTTGGATGCAACACTCACAACATGTTCCTTCCAATTGTCCGACATGACGGTGCCCTCCTTCTCGTCGTCGGACTGCAGCTGCTCCCTGCGAAACTGATTCGCGATACCTTGAAGCTCTTTGGAGAAACGCATCGACCGACGAGAGGACCAGTACTCTTCATCACCAAAGAGATCGTGCAGGACCTGTTTGAGAACGAGGAAGAATTTCGCATCTTCATTTGAATGCGTGAATATGACGTTACTATACCGTCTCAGCGCGATCCAGCATGACGGTGTCCGCGTCGGAGAACTCTCCATTGACTAACTCCTTCAACAGGCTGGCGCTGCCTTGAATGGAGACGCAGAAGAACTTTCTGGCAGCCATAAGGTCGCCATACCCCCAGAACCATCCTCGATATAATTGGGAACTTTTTTGGTATCGCGGAGCTTCGTTGCACTTGCGGAAGTCCCACTTCTCCTCCCACGCGCCGGATGACCAGCCTTCCTTGTAGTTTTGTAGGTACAACGCCACGTCAATGAAGGGGTCGTGAGATTCTTCGAAAAGATTACGTCGATTACAGAGTCTCGACTAAACTCAGTGCACCAACCGAGATACTGATCCAACTCAATGACGGGCACGTAGCGATCAATGCTCGCGATGTCAAAGAAGGATCTCCAGGGAAGCCTCGATTGTCGCCCCATCAGTTCCTGCGATTGCCAATGGTAGATTCGCCCCCACGGAGGTAGAACCTGACAAAGTGGTTGGACACTTCAAAGCACGTTCATTTTACCTAAAAAGTTTATCTCAGTCAAAACAGCAAGAACTCACGAGAACGTAGCGCTTCTCTCTCGCGACTTCCTCGTTCAGCTTCTTGACGAAGGTGGCGATTCTCATGAAGACGTCCCTCCGCAGATTGAATCCCTCGCCGGGATTCACGTCGAAGAAGATGTACCTGCGTGTGAAGTGACTGTTGCACAGCCTTGTTTGCTAACTTTGTAAGCTATCTTTTTTTTTTCTTCTTTTTTCTTGAAGACTCGCCTCGTCTGCTTCGGCGATCCGGTATTGGCCGCGAGAGACGAGACCGCCAGGAAGGCCGCTATGAAATGCGATGACTTCAGCATGATCTGTTTCACGTATCACTGGAAGAAGAGTAATCTGCTTCTTTAGCCTTGTCCATTTAAGCTTTCGTATGCAACAGGTGAGTTCCATGACTATGATCAGAAAAGGGACACATAGAACAATCAGTGATCATTGAAAGTCTACAAAAACACCCAGCCTATGTGACAGGTAGCGAGTGTCTGGTATGTATCGTCATCTATGAAAGTTCATTTGATTCCGTCTTGGCAGGACAAGTGCACGACCTCCTTGTCAGGCATGCGTACAAATGCACCCTGGTTCTTGAAACGCCTGTGGCACACGTAGCAGACGTCGTACTCGGATATCTTGACTCTCTGGGACTCGACCACAATCCTCTCTTCTTGCACTTGAAGGTGCTCCGCATGCTTCAGACTCCGCAGCACCTGCCAGTGGTTTCGTGAAGCAGTCCGCTCCTCCAAACGAGCGTTCAGGTAGTCGCATATCTTGTTCAGCATAACAGAGTCAGGGAGGCACTTGAGGACTGTGAGCAGATCTATCTTTGACCCGAACTCGTTCAGTACGTCGAGAGCTGTGTCCAAGTCACAAGGCGGTCTCACGTTGGTCGGAAGATTCACGTTCTTGCACATGTGCGCGTCAGGAGGAACCAGCATCAAGCTGAATAGAAGTGAAAAGACTTCGTTGCCTGGCTTGAAGTAAGTATTGCAGTACTCTTTTGCCGCGCTTACGTCCTTCAGCCGGTAAAGGAACAGCGTCAGGGCCTCCTTATGCCTTCCTAGAGACGCCAACAGCACAGCTCTTTCCTCCTCCAAACAGTCCAAGGGGAACTGCGGCAGCACGAGTTCTGGCGTGTAATTGGAGGAGGACTTGAGCAGTTCTTGAAGCTCAACACGAGCTTCAGACACAAAAGGAGCAAAGGCGGGGAGGTTGCTACTGCCACTGTTATTCTCAAGGCCACCACCCGTTATGTAGTCCTTGTACTGCAACACCAGAGCATTGTGGAAAAGTCCGTTCGTCTCTCTCCACTCCAGTATCACATGCTTCAGGTACGGGATCACAGTGGACTTTCTCGTTTTCAGGAGAAAGTCCAAGACTTTCGCTCTCGGTAGGGCTTCCACCTCAGCCACATCCTCCGTGAAGATGCTGAGCCCATCCTTGTCGGATTCTTTCAAAACCCACTCAGCAAATTCAAATATCACGTCGACATGTTCTGGTCCCAGATTTTGCAAGTATTGTACTGTCCTCTCGGGACCCCTCAGTGAGGACTGGGGCCTGCCGGCGTGCTCTTTCAGGAGGGAAAGCGCTTTCTTGTGCAGACCCCTCGTGTTGTAGAAAATTATCAGCTCCGCATAACGTTGACTCCTTATCAGAGCTCTCTCGGTCTCCTCCAGGTGACACTGGTTCTCCTTGAGCCTCAGCAGGGGAGCCACGAGGGCATCGTTGGTCCTCAAATAGCACTTGAGGAGTGTAGTGTCAAGAATCTGAAGCATCTGACGTTTGGACTTGATTGTCACACAGCCTTCCATGATCGGATAAGGACTGACGGCCTTGCTGGAAGTACCGTTAAGCTTGTGGCGCACTCTAGTCAGGTACTCCACCAACGAGAGCGTCGCATTCTCGAGCTCCTTGCCTTGTAGCACAGGTGGATTGTCTGGGTAGGAGAGCTGATTTCTGAAGTCCTGAGGCAGCAGATCAGCGAAAAGACCTATCACATGAGAGGTGTCGATGTCCAACTGGTAGAATATGTCCATTGACTCCTTGAACTTCAAGTTGCAGAACAAGTCGAAGGCACACAGCGTCTGAATTTGCTGTACGCGCTTCGCCTTGCTGTCGAGGCTGTCGTCGCCAATGCCCGACAAGATCACTGCCAGCTCGAACTGCTTGTCGAGCAGCAGCTGAGGGATTTGCTCCGCTACGGGCACCATCTGGAGACACCAGATCTGACTCTGGCTCGCCACGTAGACCACGCCCAACTTGCACGTGGTGATAAAGCGAGCCTTTGGTATATCCAGAGTTTGAATCGCCAGTCTTGGCTCTTCTGTTTTGACCTCCACTGCTTTCGGCGTCACTGCCAACAAGTACGGCAAGTCCTGCACGACGGCGAGAGGAGGCTCCGACCAGGTCACGACGTAGAGCTTTAGATTTCCCTCCAAGTCAATGAAGGTTGTCTGTTCATCTTTTCCAAGCGCAAATCTCTCCTTGTCAGCGAGGAGGATGACGTTTGGAGTTTGATTCTTTCCGGTGGGAAAGAGTTCATAAAGATCCTGCTGTTGTCCCAGTTTAATCAGCGAGTACTCGCCCCTGAAGCCCACGCAGACACAGTCTCTACTCCAAGCGAGGAACTTGGGTATGTCGGGTACGCTGACATCGGGAAAGAGGTCGTGAAATTTCCGGTTCTTCCAGTAGTAAAACTGCAGCCTCCTCTTCACGGCCACCACCATGCGAACGGTGACACCTATTTCCCCGGTCAATGTCTTCTGTCGCACCACGTCCAGCGCAAAGACAGAGGCGCCCTTGGTCCGTTCGACGGCGGAGATTGTGGGGAAGTTTGTCACTGAAGCGTCGATGTCGTGCACGGCAACGAGGCTGTCGCACAGGGAAACGAGGATGGCGTACTCGGGCACTGCTGCCAGCTGCACGATGGACTTCTTGCTGAAGAACTTGTTAGTGCGGAGCAGCTGTACTTTGGGCGGGGAGGCGTGATCGCGCTTGACCACAGAGTACATGAGGAGGTGCCCCTGCTTGGTGCCCACCAACAGGTTGTCCTCGTACGAGGTCAAAGACTCCACGGTCAGCGGGAGCTTGAGAATCTGGTGGGAGTGGTAGGCGGTGTGCATCTTTCCTGCGTCCGATCACATTTCCTGACCTCAATAAGACCTGAGTGAACTGAAAGAGAGAAGAAACGAAAAGTTGCAGCCCTTGTTGTCTTGTTGGTGTCAGCTGTCGATTAGAACGTACGCGAATCATAGAACTATGTACAAATAGCACCAACTACAGTGAACCCCTCGTTGTGCGGAACCCCCTTGGCAAGGGAATGCCAAAAACTGCTTATTGTACCAAAAACCAAAAGTTCCTTCAAGTGGGCTTTGTCATTGCACTGGAGAAAGAGAAAAAAACAAGCTTTGAGCTTGATATTAGTATAGAGTCATTTTCACAGCAAAACTGAGGATTGTCTCAACGGCAGTCCTAAGGTCCATTAATAAAAAAGATTCCATTTCTTCTAGTAATATTTTCTTTGGCCACAAAAAATGCATTTTTAACATAGTTTCTTCATCATATTTGGCTTTATTGGACCCCTTTTGCATTCAGATCCGGTCATTTTGCCCTCTGATCACACCAAACCTTCATCTAGAATGCCATCAAAGCCTTTGAGTCACTTTTATATCTTGGCCGGCTTCTTAGCATTCCAGTGGTTCAGAGATATGATAATGCGTCCAAATGGGCATCTGCCATGGAACCGAGGGAGTTTAGTCAGCCTTGGATGCAGTGAAGGTTCTTATGTGCCAGTAAGAAGCACTCAGTTGGATGAGCCGTCCTCACTATATTGAAAGTTGACTGTTCTTTGAAGATAATGGACGCTGACTTAGGCAATTGTCTAAAAAGAGGAGAAATTAGCTTTAGCAACTCGTAGCTAAAAAAGTGACTCACTGTCAACGCATGATTTTGATCCGAACAGGTTTCATGAGACGCCAAAGATTTCCAAGCTCCAGCCAAGCCAACATTATGTTAGAAAATGTGTTCACTACAAAACAACTGCAACGAAAGTGTGATAAAGATATGAGGAAGTGCAGAAGAACTTGCTTAGCTCAAAAGAGAGCCTTAAAAGGCTTGAAAAGCTTTTCTGCTGGACACTGCTGCTAATGAACAATGACTGCTGATGCTGTACAACAGTCGGTTGACTCCACTGCCGTCGATAGCGTCCGGGAGGTTGAAGCCGTACTGAGCGGTGGTGACGTACTTGTCCATAGACACGAGGGCGGAGTAGCAAAAATCGCTTCAGCATAGGCATCTACGAACTCATGCATGTCTCTACATACATATGTAATTGACGCGACCTTTTTTGCTTCACTGTCGTCTCCTACTAAGTGTTTATGAACATTGAAATGAAATTATGAACACACTTTTTTGGCCGCCAAGTTTATTTGCTCATGTATGCACATACAGTTATGATATCTACGTCTTCGGGCAGTGCACTGAGGCTGGTCTGATCCAAGTGCTGTGCAGGATGGCCAGGGTCATGGAGGCAAGCGTGACGTTGCAAGACTTCTTCTGTCACCAATGCTGCAACGTGTGCGTCGCGGTGCTGTACAAAGACTCCTCTTCCAGTGGGGAACTGGGACATTCATCTAAAGATCGACGAGGGCTCGTCCTCGTAGAGCATGGCGAAAATGAAGGTCTCCATGTCGACGTCGTCCTCCTCGAGCTCTTCGCTTGATCCTTCTCTTCCGAGGATGTCGCTAGCGTCGTCCGGAGCTTTGCCGTCCTGCAAAGAGGAAAGGTTGTCGTCTTAGGTAGCTGCTCGTACTTGCTCAGGTGACCTGGTCATACCTGCACCAGAGCCACGAGTCTCTCTCTGAGGTCCTTCTTGATGCAGGCTTCCATCCGTTTGCCCTTGAGACAGTTGACAAACATGATGACGGAGGGCGCCAAGTGCTTGTTCATGCTGACGAAGTCTCGGTTCTTTTGGTCCGTGGGTGAGGCGATGCAGTGCGCGAACTGCGCGCAGGTGTCCACGCCATCCTTGAGGTCGCGCTTCATCACCTCGTCGATCTCCATCTGCAAAGATGTGCCCGCCCAAGTACTATAGCTACTGCTATACGAATACTATTGCCACTGTAATACTATATTATATACCACTGTCGTGCAAAGTACTTTGCTACTTACATCATGCTGAGGTGAGGCGCTCGGTTAATGTTCATGCGTTACCTCTGTATACTCTTGCTTGAGTCCCTTGACGTTGATCTGACCGTCAGCGGTGAGGATGCCGACCTCCCTGAGAACGCAGGTGACGTTGCCCAACTTGGAGAGGACGTCCCCCTTCAGATTGCTCAGCTCGGAGTCAGCGCGGCTACTCTGGCGCTTGCCACGGTACAACTGTTAAGAAGAAGTAGATGACGGTGGTCAGGAGTGATCAGGAGAGGTCTTCTTGTACCCCCTCACCACGGCCGGATTGTGGAATGTGAGCGGTACCGGTTGGGTGTAGTACAGCGACGCAATGTCGGACTCCTTCTCGCCCATGCTGCTCTTCTTCAACGCCTCGTTGTAGTAGTGGGCCGCCGTCCAGATCGGGGGGAAACGAGGCGGCGAAACTTGGGGCTGCTGCTTCTCGTCGTGACTCTTTGACTGAGCGAAGTCGTCGCTGGTCTTGGCCACGTACTGATGCAGTATGTGATTGCGGTTGATGAAGACCGGTCGAGTGTCCGGCGAGGAGGCGGAGGAGCACTTGTCGGTGGCCTCCTTCATGCGCATCTTCATCTGGGCAGCGGGTGAATCTCGTGCGCTGCGTCACTTGCTTCTACCACCACAAGCTCTGAGCTTACTCACCTTGTACAGCAGCTCTTGTCCGAAGCAGGACTCGTAGAGCTTCAGCAGCGCGTACTTGTGCAGGAAATGCTTGGGATCCGGACTGATGTCGCCCTGCAGCGCAATGACCAAGTCCATGGCAAATCCAAAGGACAGTAACGCCACCTACCTGCAGGTCGAATGCTCTGGCAGTGAGAGCCAGCGCCATGGCAAGGACTAAGCTGGCGGATGACATCCTCGGCGAGGTCAACAAACTCTAGCTCAGACTGTTGACTTGGAAGAGTCCCCCCTCTGTGCGTGTGGCGGCTATTTGCGGCGGAGAAAGACTGGAGCGGAAACATGGAAGCGCACTGGAGCGTGAACCTGACTTCTTGGACCACCGCGCGTTCAGCCTGCACGGTTCATGGCGGTCACGGTCGACATGACGGACTTCTTCTTCGACTTGAATTATGAGTGGTCTGCACCGCTGTTCAGGGTGGGCCTACTTGGCTGCCTAGCGGCTGCATTAATCGATGCTTAAAGACTTGATACTTTAAAAAGCATATATATGTTCACCTGCATGTATATATTGTATATATACAATATGTATGTATATATTCAACATATATATGTTTAGTTCTGAACTGTGTTAAGAACGGCAGCTGAAGCTGTTCGTGTAAAACATCTCCATGCCATTACATGAGGATGTAAACCTAACAAACCTGGAGCAGTCCGTTCAGTCTATGTGTTAAGTATGTAAAGTTAGAGGGGATGACGAGCAAGGAACTTTGCAATTGAAAACTGTCCACAAATGACCAGGGTTGTGCTTGCATTTTGAGGACTTCCTGAACCGATCGGTTGACGAACCCGCTCTCGCACCCGCACCCGTGCACGAACCCCGACCCGGACCTGGGGGTGGGGTGGGGTGGGGTGGGGTGGGGGGACTAGAACCTGCTCTTCGTCATGCTGATACAGAACATGTGTGGCCTTATGGGTCCGTGTGTTATCATTGTCGAGTGATGGGAGGACAAAAAAATTACTGGTTTTTTACATAAGTAGCTGATTTTTGCAACTACGACCAAACCAGCGACCTCGGAGGCTGTTCAGGCATCAAAATGACCTTTATGGCTCAGTTCTGACGGGTGTGAGACTGTCCGGCATCTTATTTATGTCACAATAGCACCATTTTGGGGACATGAATTTGGGACAAGTGACACCTATTTGAGACAAGTGACACCTATTTGAGACAAGTGGCAACACTTTCAGACAACTGTCACCTATTCAAGATAACTGGTTCCTATTATAGAACACATACGAATTTATGTTCTCCATCCAGAGACATCCAAGTCAGGCCAAGATGATGACACTTAATGAAATAAAAAGCCTGTAAGTTGTTAAGTCACCAAATTTCAGACAGACTTAATGACTGCACAATTAATGCAAGTGATGGTCAGATCCAAGTATGCTCCTCTTTGCATCGAGTGGAGCTGTACACGTTGGCAGTCACAGACAAAGGCACAGCCCCGGAAAGTGCTTGTAGATGTAGTTCTTAAGGCAGGTGCACATGGTGTTGAGCCCATTGCCTTTGGCAATGCGAATCTTATGGGAGGCCAACCCGAGAAGGTGCTTCTCCAGTCAGCTCAGTCTGTATGATCAAAGTGTTTATTGTCAGTGCCTCTTGGTGGGGCAGTGTTGGATGCTGGTATGAGGATGTATTGCAGTCCTTTACTTCACTTCAACTTTGACAGTCATTTGTGGCCACTGGCGGCCAGACTTCAATTCCCCCAGCTTGATGTCATGCTGTAAGGTGCAGGACATGGACTTGGTGTAGTGGTCGCTGACCCTTCCTTTCCTGCTCCTTGTCCATTCGTCATCATGCAACCACTTCACTGCTCAATGTAGCAAGAATGTGCGAAATATCGTATCAATATCGAATATCGCGATACCCAAAAATGTATCGCGGTGTTGTGTGGAATATTTCTAGCCATGGTTCTGGCCATCCCAGGATCAAGTCCATGAGATTCCATGAGATTGTTCATATGCACTGGCAAAGTGGTTGCACCCATCTGGACATCCTTGGATGTGAAGGATCATTCAGTTTCATCCAGAAAGTGGGTCCGCCATGCTGTACCTGCACAAGGACCCGGAATAAAAGTACGAAATATAACTCAAGATATCGCGATATCCGGTCTCGATACATCGATCTCGATTAATTTGGGATATCGCACAGTCTTGCATGTCTAATTTGAATTTTTGAAACTGTCACGTGTCTCATTTCAGAATTCAATGACATAGGTGTCAAATACCCTGTAACTTTTTAATTGACAAAGTGCCATTAAAGACTTGTGTGGTGCGTCTACTTTAAGTTTTAAATAGGTGTAATTCAATTGGTGTCAAATGTTGCATAAACAGGTTTACCCCGATGCTGACTGATGTCATGACATTTCAATCTCATTGTCTAGCTCGGTTTAAGCATTACCAGACTTTAGCTTAATCAGAGTTCATCTTACAATGTGATCAACCTCTCATTTTATGAAGTAGAAGCAACCGGACAACTTAGCTGGCTTCTGTTCTTGCCACCTTGATTGTGGATCAGTCACTTCTTAGCTGCAACACAATTTCACTTCAAGCTCATTACTCAGGATGTGTCCAAATCTGGCAAATTGACTTTGGGGTGCCAAAGTGACCCTTGTTCACGCATGTTTCGGGCTCGACTCATTTACATCATGAGCAAAGTGTTGGCTCGGAGGACCAGGAGATCAGGAGTACATCAGGGATGAGCACAAGCTGGTGGAAATTCAGGACTTGAGTGGTACGTCCACTGATAGTGTTTAGCAAAATGTCTGACCTCCTTTTGGCAACTTACACGTTTTTAAAGAGAATAAAGCAAAACTATGGTATAAGAAGAGTGATTTTTCTTGCGCACTTAGCCGCATTTTGGGGCATTTTCTCTTTTGACCAGGTTTGGACATCACCTCTTCGTTGCTACACTGATTTGGGTAATTATTCTGGCCCAGACTAATAGCCAACCAATTTTTTAGGGGGGGGGGGGGCAAAATTGGCTAATTAGCTGGCCCAGACTAATTCCCCACTTAGGTAATTTACCAAACTAACCTGAACAGTGGATGTGAGAATGTTACTTTGTATTCCAATCAACGCCAACTCCGAGCACCTCAAGGATTTGAAACCCCAACACCGTCTGCGGCCACCTGATCAAGTGAGTCTTCGACACTGTTGCCGAGACTTCAAACTACGCTTTCCACTCATGTCAATATCGCGGCGATATCGATATGACGCTCAAAATGTGGGCCACCCTGTACGGAGGCGTCATATTTGGTGACTACGACACGTCCACAGATACTCAACGATTGTCACACGGAGCTAAAATGAAGGCAACGGTTGAATTTTTCATCCAGGCACAAGTGAGACAGCATCTTAATGCAGTTATTTGAGATCTAAACATCACATTGCTTCCTTTAGGTGTTTCGGTTATAATTTGGGACTAGTCGATCTGAGATCGACCCTGAAGCACCAGCAGACACGCCCCAAAAAGCTCTGCCTCATCATGCATTCCAGCCACATGTTGGAAGCCACGTTGATCTCGGTGAAGCTCGGCATGCTGTGCAGGAAGAGGACGACGCTGCTCGTCCATGACGGTTCTCTTCCAACCACATCCGCCCCCAAAAACGCCACTTCTTCAGAAGTGGATGGATTCCCAGAAAAGATGATCGGGAATTCCCTGCGTGCAATGAAAATAGCATTTTCCTTGGAAGATGCCAACAGTACAGGGTGAGGCGAAATCCCTCCTGCGCATTTTGCTCACTACAAAACGCACCTTAAGGACAGTATGAACAGTAATCTCTCATTTCAATTCCATAATCACAGCGTGGGGAGAGGGGGGGGAAGGGCCACAGATGAATCTCACTCCGTACCTGCTGCAACGATGCGACCTTTTGAGTCATTGTGGTCGCTACCGCGTGCAGTCCCCCCCCCTCCGTCGCCGAGGGGCTCTACCGTCGCTGTGGCGGGCGCGGGCGCGGGCGCGGGCGAGCGAGACACCGAGAGCGAAAAAGTCCTCAAGAATGAGTCCAGTGTCGCGGAGGAATTCCTCACTGCTCCTTTGGTCTGTCGCGGTCGAGTCGGTCGAGTCGTTCCCTGTACAGTCAGTGAGTCTTCAGCTCAGGCAGGTGGGCTCAGCAGTGCACGACTGAGAGGCGTGAGACTCCCGCTGGATACAAGACTCCAAAACAGTAGGTATCGAATCTGGATTTTCACAAGTTGTGGACTAAACTGAGATTCTTGGCCAAGGTCTGTGAAGGTCAGAACCTGTTGCTGCAGACAATCTTTTTTTCTTCCTCCGCATTTTTCCGCCAATTGATATACGACCGAAAAGGATCCGTGCAAACTGTGTCAAAAGAGCTTGTTGAGTGCACACAACGCACGCTAATGCAAACATGCGTCGATCAGAGGGGCAATCACGCAAAGAAAGGACTTCTTCAGGAACTTGTCAAAGTGTACGCAGCATCCCACAGTGTGTGTGATGTGGGGACCACGGTGCCCTGAGGCCTCGTCTGAACAACATGCTTGGTTACAAACTTCCGTCTGTGTCGTCGTTGGCCGCCACTTCCTTGTTCGAAGGCCTCAACGCCTATTCCCACTGGGCATCATTGCGTGCAAATCTGCGCTTGTTTCATTATGGCTCAGGCGATTTTCTTCAATACTGTTGCTGCGGTCCCATTATTTTTCAGTCACGGTCCTTTAACACCCTTCCTTCGGCTTGCACTTGATTGTGAATTGACGTTCCTATTCCTAAAGGGAGCGGTTGCACGGGCGAATTCGTGGTGATGTCGTCGTCGTGTTACACAGACGTCGATGAGGAATTACTGTTACATACAGGGTGGACCAACAGTGATCAGAGAGGCTGACGTTTGCCAAGAGAATCTTGTCAATTTGATCAAAGTCCCGACTTCCCAAGTTTTCCTGCTTGTTGGCCAACATTTTCAACTGTTTAAATTCATACGGGAAAACAGGTGCTGCAAACCTGATGGCTTCAGGATGTAATAATAACTTTGTCCATCGCGGTCATTCCGACTTTGGTGGTTGCAATTGCAAATTTGAAGGATGGCCCTCCTTTGACTTGGCTGCGCAGTCGTCGTACTTCCTGCACGTCCACGGGCAACCTGAACCACCAGGTCCGGTCACTTTTGGCCCACCCCGCACATACATATTAGGAGAGAGGCTGAAAAACAACAAGTGGGACAAAGTGGACACTTGTGCTCGCACTCCAATGCAGCGGGTTAACCTTCGCCTGCTGGGACACCTGTATCAGTGGCGAAAATGCTTGCCTGTGCAAAGCAGCCTTCAGCATCGGCGGAAATCTCCATTTGATCGCTCTACCTGTTGTGGTACGTACAGCACGCATAAATGTGTGCTAGCTAAAGTCAACAACAAAGAGGGGGGCGACTACAGGGTGTTCTCGTCCGTGTTCATGCAGAGCATGGCAAATTTGCGTGTCCGACGCTGCACAAGGACCTCATTTCTTCAAAGAGAAGCAAGTACAAGAGGCTGGACCAAGAAGTGAAATTTTGGAAGGGCGTTTTTAGATTTGTGGTCGTGTAGTTCAGTGGTTTTCAGAAAACACTTGGAATAACGTTTTCTTACACGAGCCCACTTTCTGACGAGGGTGGTCAGGGTAAAGACACAGCAGTTCAGCGTCAGGGAAGTAACTAAGAAGGCCTAATTTGTCATCCTGATGAAGGACAAACTGGTTAGGTCTTGACTCCATTTGACCAGAATGCATTCAAATACAGTCTGGCACCAAATATAGCATGCAGGAAGAGATTGAACAAATCGGTCTAGCCCCCATGTGCTTCGTCCTTGGGCACACGGCGCCCGAGCTCCACAGGTGCAAGGTCGAGGCATTGCCAGCACCCTGTACACGCAGTTGCTCTCCGAAGTTTGGAATTCGCACGTAGCAGCGAAAGCGCATGAGAGCGCTCATTAGACTGGCGCACGTCTGCACAGGTGAGTCCTCCTCATCCAGACTTGCCACATTCGTTGCGGCGCTTGGAAGGCGTTCCAGAGGCTCTTCTTGGCTCACACGGTGTTTAGACAGATATAGAGGCAGGTCAGGTTGTGTAGTCTTTCGGTTCAGACACACACGTACAAGTGTGGGGAAGCCACCCGTATCCATGTCCCTTGACTGTCCTCTTCTTGCAGGTCCACGCCAAAGCTGACGTCATGGGCAAGGACAAGGACAAGGAGGAGACGCAGGAGCTGGACAAGAATGAGAGAGGCAACTGGGACAACCAGTGCGATTTCTTCCTCTCCTGCCTGGGCTACGCGGTGGGCCTGGGCAACGTGTGGCGCTTCCCCTACCTCTGCTACAAGCACGGAGGAGGCGCTTTCCTGGTCGCCTACTCGTGCATGCTGGCCTTCACCGGGCTGCCGCTCTTCTTCCTCGAGCTGGCGATTGGGCAGTATGGCGGTGTGGGGCCCAACAAGCTCTTTGGCCGCATAGCTCCGGCCTTCAGGGGCCTTGGCTACGGCATGCTGTTCGTGACGTTTCTCGTAGCACTCTACTACAACATGATCATCGCCTGGACTTTGTTCTACACGTTTGCCGGGATGCAGAACCCTTTGCCGTGGGCCTACTGCGGCAACAGCTTCAACGACATCACGTGGTGAGTTGACGAGCGAGTGTAGCACGTGCGCGTCCCTCCACTCGTCCACCTGTTGTTCCGCAGCTACCACAAGACCATGGCCATGGACTGCAACTCCTCCAGCGTGACCTACTGGAACAACCAGTGCACTGACGTGAAAGACGTGTGCAGCTACTACGACCTCGCGTACCAGCCGGACGAGCTCGACAGCTTCAAGTTCACCATGTGCAAGAACGCCACCGACAACATACCACTCGATAAGGTAAGAACGCTTGAGCAGCGCTGGGGCGAGTCACGCTTCATGGCTCATGCATGCAGCACACCAATGATGAGTGACTCATACGCCAGGCAACAAAGAGATCACTCGCTATAGCAGAGAAGCGTCAATACCTTAACAGGTGCATGGAGTACGTACAAGGCAAGTTGCTGTTCCTGAAGTGTTATGGCATTTATGCGGTCGTGCAGTCAAATTCAACTTTTTCACTCAATTTTATTGCCCCTCACAGTCTGTTTACTAAGTGTCTGCGATCGATGCCATCGATGGCGAATACCGTGATTTTTGCATTGCGTTATCGTACGATACTTGTGGCATGCGGTGCTGAGATGACGTTGGCAAAGCTAGAAGATGTTCATTCACGTAACGGTACTGGAATCTTTGTCATACATCGAGCATCTTTGAGTATCATCTGGACAATCAACATATCGGATCGAAGATTTGGTCTCGGTGTGTCCGAAATTGCGATATCGATTTATTCGGAAAATCTAACAGACTTGCTATTTATGGTCTCATAAATATGGTCTCTACGTACGTAAGAATGCTTCATATCGTTTAGTCATTCTGTTCAAGGTCCCTCAGCAAGAGATGCCCACAAGATCTCAGATGTTTCGTTAGAGTTGTTGTGGGTCTTTTGGTGCCCCCCTCTCGTTTAACCCCCATGATCGCGTACCAAATCCAGAGATCCTGACGTACATCTTAATAGCCTGGTCTGGATGTCCAAGACCAGATGAATCATTGATGTTGTGGCGCACAAGCTGCCGATGGTGCAAGTCGTCGTCGTCGTCGTCGTCGGCTCTGTCCATCAACGACGACGTCTTCGTTGACTCCAGTTACAATCTCAGTCTTGCTTTGACAATGCAACTTGACCCCGTGATCATTATTCAGGCTTTCAAAGCAATGCTGGACCAGTAATAGCATGGATGGCGCAGGTGCTGATGTGATTTAACGCATTAGTATGGTCTGTACGTGACAAAACATTTTTAAATTTGAGCAAACATTTTGGTAAGCATTTTCTCCACAAGCTGTGGGTGAGCATAATAATGAGTAGGTGCGCACTGCACTCGAGCGAATCCGGAATCCGCCCAGCCAGTCCGGATTAAGCTCTATACACTAGAACGACGCTGTTAAATTTACTCACTATTTTGATGTTATACGTGTTACACAGATGTTGCACTTTTTCTGACACTCAGTGCAAATGCTCATACAGCGTGCATTAGGCTACACACCACACGCGGCGTCTGCATCGTGTCCAATGACAAGTACTGATTCCAGGTGTACAACCGGACGAGTCCGAGTGAGGACTACTACCTACGCGTGATGCTTGGCTTGGAAGAGGACACCACTTGGACAAACTACGGTGGCCTCAGGTGGGAGTTGGTCGTCAGCCTGCTTGGTGCTTGGATCATTGTCTGCCTCTGCCTCATCAAGGGAGTCCAGTCGTCGGGGAAGGTGGTCTACTTCACCGCCCTCTTCCCCTACGTGGTGTTGGTGATCCTGCTCATCCGAGGTGCAACTCTGCCTGGGGCAGCCGAAGGCATTGACTTCTACATCAACCCAAAGTGGGAGACGTTGGGGTCCATCCTGGTGTGGTCTGACGCAGCCACGCAAATCTTCTACTCGTTGGGACCTTCCTTCGGCGGCCTCATCACCCTGGCCAGCTACAACAAGTTCAACAACAACTGTCACAGGGACGCCATTCTGATTGCACTGGCAAACTGCAGCACGTCCGTCTTTGCTGGCTTTGTCATCTTTTCCATCATTGGCTTCATGGCCCATGAACAAGGCACTGCTGTGGAAGATGTCATTCAAAGTGGACCAGGTGCGTAGTCTCTACGAAACTACCGATCGCCCTGCACAGGTTTCACTTGTAGTTGACTTCGTAGACGTGGCAGACGTTGTAGACGTCGCGCATGGCAGACCTTGTAGACGACAAAAGTAACTGTCATACTTATGTGGATACCTGATATATGACGACGCTGAACAATCTTGATGGCTTCTGTAAATTGGCAAGGTCATCACTGTACGTCTTTTCAACCTAGGCCTGGCTTTCATCGCGTACCCGGAAGCAGTTGCCAACATGCCAGGATCACAGTTCTTCTCTTTCGTGTTCTTCTTCATGCTGATCACGCTGGGACTTGATTCGCAATTTACCATGACCGAGACCCTGATCACTGCTGCTCTGGATCAGTGGCCGAACTTGCGGGAGAAGAAGTCCCTGGTGGTGGTGGGCGCGTGCAGCGCGGGCTTCGTCCTCGGCCTGTCCATGTGTTGCAACGGAGGCATCTACATGTTTCAACTGATTGACTGGTACTCAGCTTCGTGGTAAGTACGCAAATGTGCAACTCGGAGAAAACGTGCAAAAAAGTTGCTTGCATCCGTCAGGTCTCTGCTCTTGCTGGCACTCACCGAGGTGCTGTTGCTCATGTACATCTATGGCTTTCGCAACGTGATGAACAACATCGAGGAGATGAAGATCAAACTGCCCGTCTTCTCAAAGTACTACTGGCTAGTCAACTGGCTCGTCATCACTCCGGTCCTCCTCTTGTTCATCACTGTGGTGACATGGGTCAACTACACGCCCTGCTATTACGGAGACTACGTCTTCCCGCCATGGGTACAGGTACGTGTTGCTATCGCCCTCGTGCGACGCCTGCCAGAACATCATCGGCAGTACGTTTGTTTTCATCTTGATAACACAACACATGAATAACTGACCGGACCGTATTCTTCTTCAGGCCATTGGCTGGCTCATGGCGAGCATGACGATTGTGATCACAGTGACGATGGGGCTGTATGAGTACTACCGCCGCAATGACATCTTGGGTAAGCCTACGAGCGTCCGTCAGATGTTCTTGCCGGTGGACAAGTGGGGCCCGGCCGTCCAAACGACACAGCCGGTCAGTCAAGGGAAGGAGGCCTCCTACGACAACGCGGCCTTCGACTACAAGTCCCACGAGGCCAACGGCGTCATCAGCACTCACATGTGATGCAAGCTTTGAATTTGAAAAGAGTGGACTCAAAGGCCTCATGCGCGTCAGACGAAAGCAGTATGAGGGGTCACGTCATAGCTAGTGTACTAGTTCTGCTGACGAATGTACATGAGGTACAGGTACGTAGTACAGTAGGACGTCAATATGAAGTGTATGCTGACATTGCAATATTTTATTAGACGAAATTCGACTGTTTTAAGACTAACCATGGACCCAAACAGATAAGCGATCAAGGATTGCTTTGTACTTTCGACCCGCTGCAATAGGAATCAGATATAAAGTATTGAAACATCGCAAACAGTGATCCCAGCAGCCGCTGATATCCTGTTCTCCGTCAATCCTGCATAAGTATGTCAGTACCTTGCTACTAAAACTTATGGACTGGTTATGTAAGATTTCCAAGTTGTACCAGTACGTAGATGTATCTTAGACTCAATAAGCGATTGTAATGAGTTCAGTAAGTAATATACTACCTCATCAAGAAGTATGACGTCATTCCATGGACGACAACGTCTACAAGCTCAGACTTGTGTGCATTCAGTTGCATTTAGTTCTCCCAAGAGATCAATGGGTCAGGTGATGCAGCAGTTTTCCACGGTGCTCCCGATGCTGTGGCAGTGGTTGAAGACGTTGTCGGGGTCCCACTTGGCCTTGATTCGAAGGAGGTCCCCGTAGTTCGTGCCGAAGTACCTGTCGACGTTGAGACATTGACAGATATGAAGTCTGGGTTCACGCACGAGTTACTGCTCCGTCACCTCTCGTGGAAGGGCCGCTCGTTGGCCACGTTGTGGCAGGACGGGGTGTTGTAGTAATGGTGCAGCGGCTCCCCGATTTTCTCGGCCGCCCGGTTAAGCATGTAGCGGACTTGGTCGACCGCCGCCTGACACCTCTTGGCCCTGTAGTGATTGTGAGGGTTGTAATTGCACGTGAAGTCGAAGGCCCAACGGGTGTCCCGTGTGCCCTCGCGGGTCCGGTCGATGGCGTAGAACCTCACGGACTTGCCGTAAAAGGGGGACCAGATGGTGAAGAACCAGTTGCATGCGTCACAGCCAATGTCTTTGTCCAGGGTCTCGATGTCGTTCTTCAGGCCTATGTCAAACACTTCGCTTGCGTCAAGTGAACAAAGCATGACAGACGGAGGAGACACTTACTGAATAAGGGGTGGTGAAAGGCGATCTCTTCGAACAGCTTGGGCGACGCCCCCGACATGAAGGACGTTGCTGTGAAGGCTTGCTTGCCCATGCGCATCCTCTCGGCCCTGGAGAGGTAGAGGGTGTCGTAGTTGGGCCAGTTGGGATTGTACTGGTCCAGTCCCAACACCCGAGTGAGTCTCTCGTCTATTCCAAACGTTCTGGGCAGCGCGTTCTTCAGGCCCGCACGCCGGAGAGCCTTCAGCACCCTGTTGAGGTTCGTGGTCTTGCCCTTCGAGTGAAGGTCCGTGAACAGCGCCACCATGGGCTCGTACTTTGAGCTGTGCAACCTCTTCAGCCCACTGACAATGCTGACTAGTCCAAGGTTTTGCTGCAATTGAGCCGCAAGGTGTCACCAGTCATCATGCAGCCCATGAACGTCACTCTCAAATACTTACAATGTTGTCTAGGGTGTTATGCAGTCTTCTAAAGTGTTGTATCCTGTACGCAGATATCTGGAGCTTTCCAACGTCAGACAGCCTCTGGAGCTTGTACAAGTCTTTGAGGCTCTGAATGAATATGAGTACCAGCACAGGCTTGGTCTCAGGGTGCGGGAACACCCTGTAGGTGAACTGGGTGACGATGCCATAGTTGCTGCCGGCGCCTTTCAGGGCAAAGAACAGGTCATCTTCCCCGACGTTCGGCACCGTCGTGATCTGGAAGAAAAGGTTCCAAAGTACCGGCAAGTCCGTAGTACTGGCATGCAGGGTATTAGGTCCTCACTGGATGACCCTCGTAGGACCTCTTGGTGATGCCGTCTTTGTTGACGGTGACGATCTCGCTGCTGGCTGTCACCATCTCGTACTCGACGACGTTTTCCGCCCCGACGCCGTACTTGGTCGCAGAGCCGGCCACGTTCACGCCCCCGCCCAGCAGATATCCGGCCACTCCTACCTCCGTGCACTGTCCATGAACCATGGTGTAGTCGCTCGGGGGCACGAGCGAGAGGACGCGCTCCCAGGTGGACCCGGGGCCCAGGTGGAGGAGGCGCACGCCGTTCTGAAGAAACGTGAGGATATGCAGACGTACAATGACCTCTAGACGAAAGTACCTAGGCTAGTTTTGATACTATGCATAGCGCCTTGATATACTAGTCCATACATCTTAACAGGGTGAGGGAAAACGATGGAACGCTTCTCTGGATCACATGGAAGCATTCAGAAGAATTAGTACGTACGAGGGATCCCGCTGGAGAAGGGGCCCAAATGTTTCAAAGAGCTCTGGAAACTCACCAGAGTGGACCTGCAGCAGTTGGACACGTTAAGCGTACTTTTTTCAAAACCTTTCTCACACGGGCTTGACCTTGGCAGTCGTAATGATGATAAACATGGGCGAAGGTTGACTCCTTTCTCTTTGTGAGCTTGAAGCTTCGATTCTTAGTGCGATTGAGCAATTCGTGGCCCCCACAACCTAAATTGCACCCTGTACCAGAGCCACGAGCAGAGGCCTAACAATGGCAGAGGCCCCGGGGCCCTCCTGTCGGGTCACGTCCGCACGCATCTCGTCCAACGAGTACAACGACGCCGTCAAGCCTCGACAGATTGTAGAGAAAAACCGCAATTCTTCCCATGACATCTTCAATGTGTTTGCGCAACAGGTGGAAAGGACGCCAGATGATGGGAGAGGCGGAATTTCACTGGCTCGTGCTCAAAGGTCTTTTGCGCTACCATCAAGAGGGAATTCCCGATCTGGGGAAGTCGAGAATTCCCGATCTGGAGAAGTCGAGAATTCCCGATATGGAGAAGTCGGGAATTCCCACATGAAGTTTCTCGAGTCTTGAAATCCTTCTCTGCTCCCACCGAGACTATGGACGATCAAGTCCAGTTGGATGTTGAAAGTGAGAAGTCGTTTTCCTTCTTTGTGACGAAGCAGCAGATGACAAGATTATTGTTACTATTTTATGTGATAACATGAAAGACTGTTATAGTGCGGCAAAAAGTCTTACATTCTTCCAGTTCGACAAATAATCCCCTTGCAGCTTATGCATGGCGTGCACTTACACGGCCTTGGTAGCCCTTGACGAACTTGACCTTGTTCATGCGACGCATGTCAAAGTGGAGGCTGCCGTTCTTGAGGTTGTTGCAAGTGTAGCCGTGGCCGCCGCTCCTCACGCTCACGGGTAGGTAGTGGCTCCTAGCGGCAGCCAGGGCGATGGCCACGTCAATGGCCGACCGCGGCCGGGCGATCACCAGCGGGTGGAGGACGTTGCAAGCGCTGTTCTTGACGCGCCGATAAGTGTCGTACCCCTTCGTGCCGATGGGGTAGATGGCGCCTGAGAAGCCTGAGACGCGTAGGCTGTGAACGACGTCGTTCACGGCGGCAAGGCCGCGGTCTTGACCGAGAAGGAGCACACCGACGAGAGCAATCAAGATGTGAATCCATGGCTTCATAGCAGAGGACTGGAGCAATCACGGCGACCGCGGCGGCGGCTGCGGCGGCGACTGCGGCGGCGGCAGCGGCAAAGTACGTCATACTGGCGCCCCCCCCCCCACTCCCCCTTTAGGGTCGAGGGAGGGTTCTGCTCCTCCTGCATCTCTCAAATTGGTACAATGAGTCATAAATGATGCATGCGTCATTCACGATGGAGAAAAAGAGAAACTTTGCGTCACAAAGAACCCTTGGTTTCTTTTCCTTTTGGCTCACGGTGCATAACTCTCACTGCAATTATCCCTCGCGTGCGCACGTTGCATCGGCGCCACCGTGCAGAACGCGTGCGTCAGACAGAAGTCGGGCTGCGTCACAGAGCGCACTTTTACTGGCTCACACGCGCTGGGCTGTAACTTCATAGTCTTCAAACACTGGAGGCCCGCTCGCCTCCGGCGCGGAGTTGCGAAAACACCACGCACGATATCACACATTCTGCCAACAACTCGTACCTGAAGTTGACCTGCTCCGAGTCGTCCAAGTCTATGTAGGCCCGAAAGAATTTACCCTCGGTTAAATGCTCATTTATTAACAGCTTGAAAATACTTCCCGTACAAAAACCAGGGGTTCTCTTGCATCATCTTCGTGGCCTTCTTGACTGCGACCTCGCGCGTGTCTTTTACATGGACGGAGGCACAAAAAAGGAAAAGAAGCAAAAAAGATGACTTTCTGACCCCCCTCGCCTCCCCCAACTCGAAGCTTGAGGGGAAGTTCACGTTGGTCACCATGTTGAATCATCATTCAGTGTAGTGACGTCGCGGCCCAAGGGAAGCCGCGTCCATGCCAGGGGCCGCAACCGACGCTCTGGACTTTACACGTATGTAATCATACATACAAATATTGCACACATTGCAACACATTTGAATTATGCAACCTCGCATTTCAAGTGGGCGTCATGAGTTCAAGGCCAAGAGAGACTCATTCTCTTCATCCTGCGCGCACTCGTTCTTCACCCACTTTCTGCGTCACAGCAGAAACTAAAATACCCAACAGCTTCTACGATACTTTTTTTTTTTTTTTGTTTTTTTACCGTTTCTCTATTAGATACGTATGTGGTTTCCCTTATTTATAAACAAAAGGACGCTGATTTTTTTTTTCTGTGAGTCTGTGTACGCATTGGCGAACGTCACTTACGGTACCGGTCTGGTACTGCAATCAATGTGACTGAGGCTTTTCTACTCTAGATGTATGTGGCCTTAGATGCAGAAGCCCTCCATGTCCAGTTCCAGCTCCTTTTTGATCTTGAACCAGAGTTGCCAGTTGTTCATCTCCATCTCCTCGAACTTGTCCATCTCCTGGAACTCGTCGGCGCATTCTCTAGCGTAACTGACAGCCGAGTTCCACAACATAGGCAGCTCAGCGCTCCACGCTAGCTCAAGCATATCGAGCGCGTCCTCGGGGCCGTTGATCTTGTCCTCGGCCAAGATCACCTTCTCGCAGGCGTTCCTGAGAGGGCCGTCAATGCAGAGGGTCATGAGCAGGTGAAGCATCTCCTGGCCGACACCCGAAACCAAGTCTTCCAGGTGAGAGCTGCTGTCGTTGTCATCCATGGCGTACAAGCAGATCAAGAATTGGTTCAACAGTTTGGCGGAGATGTCACAGACGCGGAGGTGGTAGATGTAGGCGCCCTCCGTCTTGTCCGCCCACACCTCCTGCATGCTGAAGGCATTCCTGAAGATGTGCGAGTGCCTGGCCAGGACGGACTTGTGCGCGTAGGCGGACCGCGTCCCGCACTCAGACTCGACGATGACGTTGGGCTGACCCCGCGGGCTGGGGACTGAGAAGCAATAGCCGGTGGAGTGATCCAGACTCACGTCGACACCGCCGTCGTCGCTGTCTTGGTTCCTGTCCCTGTCGTCGGCGGCGGCGGCGGCGTCGACGTCGACGGCGGCGGCGTCGACGCTGGCACCGGGTACATCAGCGCTGCCCACCTCCTTGGTCGGGTCGGTCTCGATGACGATCGCGAGCTCTCCAAAAGTGCCGATCAATTCCTGCTGCCTCTTCAGCTGCATCCACTTGAAGACCAGCTTGAAGACGGTGAGGCCATTATCGGCGCTGTCGAACTGACACACACTGGAACCTTCGGCACGCACCAGAGGCAGAGGACAACTCGTGACTCCTACGGTGAACAAAAGTCGCGCCTATTAATCAGGGCGGACGTGGCCATGGTTTACAATAACGTGTGCATCAACATGTACGGCACCGCCAAGTGTAATGACTGGCCATCCTCAAACAAAGACTCATAGCACTAACCTCCATGTCCGTCGTGTAGTATAAGGTCCTCGATGGAGTTGTTGTCGAAACCGATCTTGACCACTCTCAACTTCACGGGGCAAGGCTGGACGCAAGAGTCCGAGAACATGGCGAACTCCACCCGGACCCACAGCTCTCCGGATCGGTCCGGGCGCACAGACGTCGTCACGTACCTGGGACGTTGCTTGAAATCCCTTCCCGCCTCACTTTTCATGAGTCTGTTATGCTTGTCAATCTTGCCCCGGTACACAAACTTGCACTCTCTGTCCGCTACGATCATGCGGGTGAAGTCGGACGACGACCACAGGGTGCGGCAGCCATAGCGAGGCATTTTTTCCCCTTCAGCGGTGACGACTTGTCAGAGATCAGTGGCAACTGTCCAAGGTTGTCACCTTGCAACTGTCACTGTTCCACTCCGAATTCAGCGCACCTAAACACCAAGAGCAGGAGCGCGAGTACAACTGGCGTGGGGTCATCCCAGAGAGGACTCCGTGGGTCGTACCAGATGATCCCCACGTGCGTCGCCGCAGCCGTTGCTACAACAGCGCACCCTGCAACCTGCACATCTTGAGCGGGGACCGACCGACGCTGCGACCCACGGGTGGGCGGTGGCTGGCTACAAGTCAAACTTGGTCCTGATCTGTGTGTGCACAGTCAACCAGCGATATAGTGAGGATCGACCAGGTTGACGTCTTATGGACCGAGTGCGATTTGCAGTTGTTGCTTCCCCACCAATCTTCGGCGTCGCAAAGAATTCATCCTTGAAGGTTTCCCATTTTTCTGAGCATTCGAAAAAATGATTTAGGGGGAAATCTGTATGGGAAATCCCAATGAATGACTGAAGCAGTAGGATTTCTTTTCGTAGGTCATATATTGTTATCGGAATGTTCAGACACGATACAATCTTAACCGTGATATTTACATGGCTTGACAATGTACAAGCGGGATCGGTAGAAAAGAGGATGTTGCTGCCATGTAGTGAATAAAACGTACGTAAATAGCACGAACAACGAAACCCTTTTTTTTCCCTTCCAGTACAATATTGTACACAATATGGAGCTGGGGAGACCGAGATTCATCATGCGTGACGTAACTAATAATATGGGAAGAGCGACGAATTACGATTTCATCGTGATAAAAATCAGATCTGTAGCTTCTCTCTCATCCATTCACTCTGAAGTCTTAACGGTTGCTGTCGTTGTTGTGTTGTGGTCTCAGCCTGGGTGACGCACCCGAACAACGCATTCACTTCATAGACACACGTGGTTTGTTTGTTTGTTTTTCTCTCCTTTATTCTAGACGGGTGCGAGCAGACAAAGCACCTTATTCAGTCCAGAGCGTCTGCTCAGACCCACGAGTCTCCTGCCGGCGTGTTCGCCGCCGCTGGCACGTTGGCACCGCCGCCCCCGCCCCCACCCTGATCCAGCGCCACGCCGACTCCCCCGGCTTGCCAGTGGTCGGCGTGGTCGCTGTAGTCGTGATACCCGGGAGGCAGAAGCTGGAGGGTAGCGGCAGTCTGCTGCTGTTGGGCTACTATCATCTGGTCACCTCCTCCTGGTGCTGGTCCGCCTCCCCGGCTGTTCTTCTTCTTGTCCCGGTTCACCTGGGCGTAGACGGGCTCACCCGGCCGGACGACCTAGAAGACCGACACGATCAAGCGTCACACACAGTCAGACTGGTCAAGGGTCAAACTTTTGATCAGGTCAGTGTCAGCGAATCAAGACATGCCGGTCATGTTGCACGCACGCAGAACTGCTTCCCTACAAGTACAGAGAACGGCACTTGTGTGGTCGTCAGTGGTGAAGCAAGCAAAAAGAAGAAAAAAAAGAAAGACACTACTGTACAGATGCAGAGGATGGACCTTGGTGACGACAACAAGATGCATCAGGTCAAAAAGTTCCAGACGCAAGACACAAGAAAGAAAATTCATACCAGGCGAGGCTCAGCTTCAAGCCTAATAGCTGTTTTCAGCCTGTGGCAAAAGAAGAGAAGAGGCGAGTTAGCGTTAGATTAGTCTTTGGAGAACACCCAAGGGACTACGTTCGCGAGGGGGCGGGACAACTTGTTCGACTCACATTGTGATGATTCGCTGGCTGGTACATGGGCACCACCTGGGGCGGGGGCATGGCGTGGTGGGGGACCATGCGCCCGTACAGGGACAGGTTCTCCATTGGTACATCTTCAGGCTGCGGACGGGAAAAGTTATTACGGTACTCGGGCGCGAGGTCACTGGACGAGGCGAGGTCGCCACTCACTCGATAGCCGCCCTGCATGACGTTGTTGTGCGGCTGGTGCGCCGCCACCGCCGTCATGCCTCCTCGCTGCATGGTGCGGTCCTCGTACCGCGTGCCACCCTGGCTGGCCATCGGCCGATTGAGCGTCGAGTTGCTGTGCGGCTGGTTATTGCGGGAGGCCGCTGCAATGGTCTTCGTTACAAAGTCCTGCTCCTTCCACCCGGCCTTGCGGTACACCTCGCGCAGCTCCTGGTGCACCCACATGGAGTAGAGCACCTGGCTGGCGAACTTGACAACCCGCGTGGAGAACCGGCCCCGCTGTCTCGTTATCGTCATCAGTCGCTCAACGCCACCGGCCTCGAGGAGGGACCTGAAGCAGACAAACAAACAGTATTACAATGACCTCCAGTCAGGTGTACACGAGCAGAAATTGTTACCTGGAGAATTCAGGGTGTTTCTTGATGACTTCATTGAGCGTGGCGAGGACAGCAGCGATGGTGTCGTCAGAAGTGCCCTGGTCGTGCTGAGGGTTGCCGGACGGCAGCTTTTGCACGAGGTCGCGCATGGCGTACTTCCCTGGAATGAACACGTTGTACAGCACCATTCTCACATAGCACTCAGGCATGTTCCAACTATACCTATGAGCTCTTTGTTTCGCTGGTCAATGGCCAGATTCCTCAGTGCAGTGGCGACAGCGCAGACGACCCTGTCCACCTCCATCCTGAGCAGTTCGACAAGAATTGGCAAGCCTTTCTCTTTTCGAACTGCCGCTCTCACGTCGATCGACGGCTGCCAGTAGCACGCGGACAGGTTCTGGATAGCACCTGCCGCAGCCTCCAAAGTCTCTGGATTCGAGCAGTTGGACAGCAGGTTCAGATACGGAAGGACCACCTGTAGGACAGGCACACACTCAAAATCCACGAATTCTTCTACAGCGTCAATACAGCATAGTGTTGTTGGTCCTGTTGTACTATGTAGTACAGACAGAGTTCCTGTCATACCTCTGGTTGCCAGAGCAATTCCATCCCTTTGAGCATGCCTGCCGCAGATCTGTGTGACCGACTAGAAGCACTTGGATTTGTTGGATTGGGGTGCTGCTGCTGTTGTTGCATCCCGCCGTCCTTTTTCTTGCCGCCGGAGCCCCCGGACCCGCCGAAGCAGCCCAGGTTGTCTCCGCCAGGCTTGGCGCCAGCGCGGCTTTCTCCCACGCTCGGAAGCTGGCGCTTGTCATAGTTGGGATCTTCAACCTCCTGGGCGCGGTAGCTGAGATTCCTGAGCACGCAGACGCAGTTTTCGACGCTCTTGTTGTCGATGCTGGCCTTCTCGATCGCCTTCTTGACCAGGTGCAGCATGCTGTCCACGACACCGTCACACTCACGCAGCTTACGTCGACCGTAGTCACCAGCGGAGCTGACATTTCTAAGAGAAGACGCAAGTGTGCACGGAGTGAACACGTTAGGAGGTGGAGGAACTCGTATGCGTACCTGAGGATCCCCGAGGCATTTCTGAAAACTGTGGACCAGACGGTCTCGGTCCCTGGCCCGTTCGGGTCCCACCCCGAGTGAGGAATGATGACAATGTTCACCAGCACCAACAGAGCCTCGTCCACTATGGGACGCTTTAGATCCTGAAAAGTAGCACTCAAGTGTGAGAAGGGATCGTCGCCCACGTCAGAAGCGTTAATCTTACGTCGCATGAAGACAGATTCCACAATACTCCAGTCACTAGGTCCTTGACCTCGTTGTCCGTGGTCCGCCTGAGCAGCCTGACCAAGGCGGTCACTCCGCCGGCGTCTTTGATGGCTCGCTTGTTCTCGTCATTCTGACGACCGTAAGAGAGGTTCCTGGAAGAGCAAACGCGAGCACGTGAGAGGCTTAAGTCATTTAGATTCACTCATAGTCATTGTGCGCTGAAGCCACTTTCTCGGCGTGATGTGCGCAGTCAGCACCAACTGTCGACTCACCTGAGCGCTCCGCAGGCGTTCCTGTGTATTTCTGGCACTTCGTGCGAGAGGAGAGCCACGAGCGGTGGGATTCCACCCAGCTGCCTAGTTTTGGCCTTGACGGGGTCGTCCATGTAGCAAAGATGCTGGAGATAGGCGGCCGCATTCGCCTTGATCACGCTGTTCGGGTTGTTCAGGAACTCGATCACCTCGTGCAGGTCGGGGTCGCGCCACTGAACCCCTGGGGCACCTGCGTGAAATGCAACAAGAGGAGAATCAGGGGTCTGGTGGCTACAGTGTTGTTCTATTGAAACGTGAGGAAACGTGAGGGAAAGAAGGTCAATACTACTTTGGGCATCTATGACGTTGTTGGCGGTTTTGAGCAGGACACCTTCTGGTCGTTGCTGGCAAGATTGAGGAAAAGTTCCCTAAGTTTGCCTTTCAACACTCCCCCCCCAGCACCAACGAGTACTGAGCGCTGTGTGCCGAGTACTGAGTACTGCTGTACTGAGAGGAAGACGCAGCAAGTGATGAAGTGAACTTGGCTTTCAAAAATTTGCATGAATTTGATAACGGTCAAGTTCCCTTATCACTTAACATAATGATCGAGAAAAATTAGTTTTCTAACTCGTTCTCTTCGGTTGAATAACTTAAAACAAGTCAGGTCGTACACAGTCCAGCTGAGTTAGTAGAAAGAGACTTGACTCATGCAGCAACTGAAGCAAACGTAAAAGCAACGACGAAAGAAATAGAATTAACAGACCCCTGGACTCTGTGGATCCCAAGCTTGGTCTCGACGTCCTCTTCATGAGCGGAGGCGGAGGCGCCTCGCTGTTCTGACCTGCCGCCGCCGCGGGGTCGCCCTCGTCGTCAAAGATGGCCCTGGGCGCTCCCGACGGGTACGTCGACCCGGGGGACTCAAACACGGAATTATTAGGGTCGTAGTCCTGGAGACTGTGTGGGTGGTGCGGGTCGTCCGCGGATAAGCTGTGGTGTTGTAGGGGCTCATGATGCTGGAGACCGTACTCTGCTAAATGGGGACGGTGCAGAAGAGGTTGAAGGAAGCACACACACACTCAAAAACCCAAAAATTAAAAAAAATGAAGAAAGAGAAAACGCTCGTGCAAACAAAACTCCGTAAGAGGGATTAGGCTGCCAGTGAAGTCCAAGTCTTGCAAACGTGACACTGACCTGCTGGGTTTGGCACCCCTCCAGCAAAGTGCTCACCCGGCCTGGGAGGCATGAGGGTGGTGTCGAGCTCGTCGTAGCCCGACCGAGGAAGATAGTTGGAACCGCTGCTACCACTTTGGCGCATGTAGTCTGGAAAAAGAGGTGTCATGATCTTCCAAGTGTGTTTGTTCACCGCCAACAAGTGTGAAGTTGCTACAGCTCTTACTGCTGTACAACTGCAACCACCTGAAGTGCAATAAATCGTCACTCCTGCTCATGGAATCACGTCATAACAAGGTTTGGAAGGGAGAGGCGGCACGCTCGAGGCGTCTCGTTGATACGGAAAGGTCCAAAACATGAGAAGCAGCACTCTCGTGCCCAAAAAGTGAGTCGAGCGCATGGTGCACGTAGTCGACGGCGTCAGCGAAGCTTTGGCGCATGAAAGCCTCCGCCGCCTCCGCCATGCGGCACATTTCTCGGGCAGTACGTCAGAATGAAAGCAGCGGAGAAGGAGGATGAGAGCATGAAGGACGACGACGACGACGACGACGAGTGGTGGGCTGGGCAGGTACGTGAGAGGAGGCCCGAAAGCTACAACTACCACTGCTTCTTCTGCCTCTCTCTCTGTTTCAAGAGACCTCCAAGGCGAGAGAGACCGGGGCGAAGGCAAAGTCTCTTTCTGCCTGGTTGAGCCAGAGAGAGTCACGGCAGTTGCAAAAATACTCTATATGATACGCGCAATCATAAATAACTCTATGGCATAAAATATAGTTGTTAGGTCAGATCGAAAATTGGGATCCCACTTGGACATGTTGTTTGAAGACTTTGAGAAGAAAAAAAAGGTTGTACATTTAAAGCGTTGTAGTAATCATTGTGCATGAGGATGTTAGGTCAACAACCTAAAAAGTGAATTGAACATGGTTGGTGAACTTCTACGTCAGTACCAGATTAAAGCAAACCCCTAGTGCACTCAGGCGAATCCCGAAGCTCAACCTCTCTCGACCTAGCCTAATATTATAATGGCATCAATCCACGATAACATTAAGTATAAAAACACGCATTTATACGATGATACAGATCTATACGATCACTGCAGTACGTACGTACTTTCTTTTCGATCTGATAAACTCTCCGCTCACCTGGTTCTCTATGCTGAGGCGGCGGGGATGCACTCCGCTCGCTGGGACTGGGTGGCGTGGGCGCTCGGTGTGGATACTCGGCGTAGTTGGCGTAGCCCCCGCCGCCGCCGCCCCCGCCGCCGCCCCCGGGGTGAGCACCCGCGGCGGGCCCGAAGTGCTCGTAATCCGCGTAACGCGGGTCGTACGCCGCAGGCGGCCCGTTGAAGTGTTCGTAGCCGGTCGGCACAGCCGCCGGGTTGCTACTTGTACTCAGTCTCGGATGTACCGGCGGCGGGTGTCCGCCGCTGAGGTCCAGCGGCTGGCCGTCAGGCCCCAGGTACTGCACTTCACGAATCGTCTTGGTCGTCGTCGTGACCTTGGCGCACGGAAAGAAGACTTGAATAAGAGTTGCTCCCCTGCCTATGTATACGTGTCCTCACCTGCTGTGTGGTGTGCTGCTTTTGTGTCCGTGAGATGAGCGTCGCCGTGTCTTGAGCCCCGCCGTCACTGGACAACTGGCTGGAGTTGGGCGAGTTTTCCTCCGGATAGCCGTTGGAGACGTTGTTGTTGCCGCCGCCGCCTCCGCTGCCGTTCTGGCCGCTGGAAACGAAGCACTCGACATTAGACGACAAAGAAGGCTACAGTCAGCCAGCTCCATACCTGCTCTCATATAGTAACTCGTATCAAATCGTATGATCAATGTTCTTTCTACCGCACTGCATACCCTCCCAGGGCTCCCACCTCCCCTCCCCTCCCCTCCGAGATTACCTCTCATAAATGCTTCCCTCCTCCCTCATTCATAGCCTGCTCAGTGGTACTTATGTAATCCGGTTGCCTCATGTACTAGGTCACGCATGCTTTTGTTTGTCCTCATTTCTTTCACCTCCTGCACGCTTGGGATAACAGAGCGCGTACGATTCCTACAGTCACCAACACGGACGTCATGACTTACGCGTATTGAGACATGGTGCCCGCTGGTCCACCGTTGTTGCGACTTCTGCAAGAAGAAAGTAGGGGAAGAATTGGAAAGTTACTCATAAACTGTCGCGCTGTAATGAAAAAAAAAATGCTTGAATGAAGCTGGAGAAAAATAACAAAGAGGTGAGTGTAGTATATAAAGCTCCCAAGCACTGCTACTCTGCTGAGTCTCCTCTCTTTTTCTGTTAGATTAATGACCACACCGCATACAAAGCACCTGTCACGAGCCATAATAGAAATACAAGAAGGCCTTCGCCTTTCTTGGGTGTGTGAAATTGGGCGGTAGCCCCAGAGGGTGATTTGTTGAAGGACCAGGGGTCTTCCTTAATCTTTTCCCTCCTTTACCCATCCACCCGCCCTTTGTCACTTCTCCTCCTCCTCCTCCATCAGGGGATAGGCCTGGAAGTAGGCCCACTCCTGCACAGGTTTTCATTGTTTATGGATATGCACTGAAGAATCTCATTTTGGGAAGGGGGGGGACATGAGGAACACTTTGCTCCTGGAGCCGCTATTGACGCTCCAGGGAGAGATTCCAAAGAAGAAAGAGTTGACAACTCGACTCTACTGTAGAAGAAGGAAAAGTCCCATCCCTCTCTAAGTGACGACGAAACTGAAGAAGCTCATATCTGAGACCATCTCCAAGGCTGAACTCGGTCCTCCAGTGCAGAATTGCATCAGTGTCTTCCTGCAATTGCCGAGGGAGGCAAAACCCAGCAAGATTCTTCTGTCATCATAAGAATGTAGGAAATACAATCTTTTGTTTCTTCCTTTCTCCAGGCCAGATTCCCCTTCGTGACTGCCTCGCAGACCTGTATCCAAGATTCCAAAGTCTCTCACACGATTCGAGTCAGAGAAAAGTCATTTCCTTGTCCCATCCTCAACCTCTGTATGTACTCGAGCTATGTCTTGAAGTACAGGAGCAGGAGCAAGATCCCAATCTTTGCGAGGAAAGAGAGATTTTTTGCTCCTAACGAGCTAATCAAGTCAGTAGTACGAGAGATGGGGGGAAAATCGAGGACGACGACGACGACATGAGGAAAAAATGCAATATATTTAAGAAAAGGGAATCTGTATGTAGTGACAGCAACGTTGTCTTCAAGATTCCAGCTTTGAGAAGTGTCTCCCAAAACTTGTTCAGAGCTGAAAATGTCAGAGCGAGAATTGCTGGACATGTTTTTCTTCCCCCCCAGATGCAGAATGCACCCCATCTTCTTGTATTACGTACGCGGAGTGCAGCAAGCACCCCAGCTCCAGCCACCTCGAGTGACGTGAGCCACAACATCTTCCACGTGCCACGCAGACAAAATTATGTTAGCATTAGCAACCCCACACTCATGTCTTTTCCCCTCACCCCCTCCCCCTTTTCACAGCCGCATTGACATGTCTAACCGTCTATTACCGCAACTCGTCAAACATGACTGCAGGGATGGAATTGGAGGGGGGGGGGATTCTAATTCGACGACCCTCCTCCCACTCTCCATCCGTTTAACCCCATTAATTGTGTACATGTGTAGTGTAAGAGTGAAACGACGTCTTAAATCAAGCGGCAACAGCCGGACGAGCTCCCAAGAGACAGAGAGAAGTAGATTTGAGCCCGTGGAAAAAAAAGGGAGAAAGAAAGATCCAGAGAAGGTGGCAGAGAGACTTTTTCCCCTCCTCCTCCTGCTGCAAGTACAACTGGGCTGGGTCGAGGTCTGTTGAATACATAGCACTGCAGTGGAGACATCTCAGAAAGCTCCTCTGGCCGCCAGCAGGCAAAAATGATAGCCGACGTCATTCATACTCACTGGGGAGATGAGATTTGTTAATGGACGAACGGCAGCAACGCTTTCAAGTCAAGTACTGCGTGCTGCGCTACTGCCAAACCTGGAAAGTTGGGGGGGTTTGCAGATACGTGGTCTGCATGGAAGGGTCGTCTTCCAACCATGAGAAAATCGTGCCACATGGAAATTTCAGAAAGTCCCATTAGAATACTTTCCCAGAAAGACCCAGCAGGAAAGAAAGCTAACCTAAAGCTTATAAAAACAAGCCCGAGCAGAAAAGTCACAAATGACCTAAAACTGAAACAAGTGCTGCTCTGCAACAAGCAAACGTGGAGACAGCAGTCCTTCGGCAAAATGTCAACCGAACAGAAGAGACGACAGGAGAAAAAAACTCAACCATGCCACTGTTGTTGTTCTTTTTCCTTACATCCTCCGGGGCGAGTTCGCGCATTCCCCGGTGGGCGACTCCGGGATCGTGGCCAGCCCAGGCTCCTGGCTCACTAGTGACGTCATGTTGAACAAGACTTTAGGCCATCACCATCATTCTCTCTTTTGTGCCTTTATCTGAGAAACACGTGTTAGTTAGATTGAGACAGATAGCTGAAGAAGCTCGAGTTACACATAGGGAAGGCAAAGATAGGACTGCAGGAGGGAAAAAAAATGCCGGCAAAGGCTTTTTTCTCCTGGAAACATCTGTAGGCAAATTGAGGCAAGAAGACGATTGTTGAGAAGTTGCTCGAGTTGCTAAGAGACGGACAATCCCACCCTTACCTTTCTTTCGTCAGAACAGACTTGTGACTACGGCGGGATCTTCTTCCCTCTGGCGCTGATCCGGAAGCGCCCAGGCATCGTAGAAAGCCCTGGTTTTCACATGGCAACCTGCAAAAGAGCAACAATCATGGTGGTTGGCAAGACTCCTGAGATTCCCCTGGGAGGGACGAGGAGAGTGTCAACATCTGATAAGCATCAATAGGGGGCGGATAATGGGGGGACATGATTCAGCTGGCGTTGATCTTGCACAGGTACGCACCCAGCAGCAGCAGCAATGACGACGACGACGACGACGACGACGACGACGACAACAACAACAACACTCTGAAATATTTCCCCGAGGAATAACGCCAAGCCTTATTCTTCATCAGACACCGAAATTTTGCACGCTGGCTTTGGACTCCGTGGCAAAATTTTGACTATCAGGGGACGCGACATCTTCTCCTCCAAGACTTCTCCAACCAGCTCCTGGACGTGCGCAATACATTTTAATCGTCCACTGCCACCAAGTGGAACAGCTGCGCAGTGTGAGTCATCATGGCAGCTAACGGTCTTGCGGCTCATAGTGCATGGGCTCGACGAGAAGATTCAATTAAGTCACTCCCTTCCCCATCTAAGTGGCGATCGAAGTACCCAAACTGTAATCTAAATGCGATCGAAAGTAGTGGCAGAACCTGGCAAAAAAATACCATGCAAAAATGATCTTCTTACACACCAAACACGTGTTTGCAGGTCCACGTATGTAACTTATCCTCCATGAAAACCTAATTGTTATCTTTCAGCCCAGCATGAGAATCTGGACGTCCAAAAAAGGACAGGAGTCATTCCAGCTACAAATAAGGCAGCGGCGCTTCATGATTTCTTCTTTGGTTTCGCTCTCGTTCTCCTCAGATCATCGTAGCGGAGAGAATAGAAGTGATCTGATGTGCTCTTCCCCCCCCCCCTCCTCCTCCTCCTCCTCCTCCTCCTCAGGCACGCTCATGTGTTAACGCACGCGTGTTATGTGTCTCGACAGAGTCAAGGCTGGAAGAGATCGCTGCCAAAGATGGTGAAGACGACGCTCTCTTTGGCCAGGGGTGACATAGTCATGTCTTTGTGCACCTTGCGGACCCAGGAGGTGGGGGAGATTGCAACAAAGTGCGTGGTCAACGCGGTCTCGGGCGTCTCCCGAGACGTGCCTGACGTTGCTCATTTTAGCGGGGACGCAACTGCGTATTCTTCCTCTTGCTGGCAACGCTCTCCACGTTACCTGTCCAAGCAATCAGCCATACACCTGAGCAACAGGCAGCGGTTTTTTTTCTTCACCTGTGCGAGCTGCCAGCCCAAACACAGGAGGGGCAGTGACCCGGCACGACGACGACGGCGACGACGACGACGACGAAGTCTCTTTCTTCCTCCTCCACTCAGAGGGAGGAGCAGGAGGACGAGGCTTCATCACACCACGAAGAAGACGCAACCAAGGATGCAGTTGTTGATGCAACGCGCAAAAAAAGGGGGCGAATACACAAGCCTGTCCAGCTTCACGCTTTCTCCGTACCACTGCCTTCCAGGGTGTGGTTAGCCAGAGCAAAGGGTCGCAGAAGTAGACTTTTTTTTCTAGCACAGACGATCCCCGAGCAGGGAGAGAGAGCACACGTACAACGTCTGGAGGACGGGGAAGGTGCAGAACTTTTCTGCAACGCCGGAGACTCCAGTATTGGCTTGAAAACTACGGACTCCATACATTAACACAGCCGGGCCTAACGCCACAACAGATGTGTGTGCATCATCTCTTCTTCAATTTACTACCCTCAGTTCCAAGTTTACGCAACTTCCTCTGGGTAAAACCGCGGGAAATTTTATGAAGAAAAGTTTAGCGTGCGGACGAAAATTCTTTCTTATCAACTTTTGCTTCTCTGGCGCTCCCTGCAGCGAGGAAAACATATTTCCAATTATGCTCTTAATGGCGGCACAATTAAGTGCATTCTCTCCACAAAGCTCCTGGGGCAGTCGGACAAGGTGATGAAGACAGTGGGAGCGCCGCACAAGCTGGTCTGGACTGGACCGGAGCGAAAAGAAAGAAAACCGCGGGGTCCAGGGGCGCCTTGGTCAACATGAGCCCAGCTCGGTCGAGTCCCTCTGCGTGGCACTGACGACAGAGGTGAAAAGCGAGGATAATCATATTCTCACGCCCACTCATGTCCTGGTAGCTCATGTGCTGGGCGACTCTAATAAACACTCAGTCCAAGAAATGCTTGGCACGTAAGCTCTCGGTGGAGACATGACGAGAAGAGGAAAAAGTTGTGCCCGAAGCATGAGAAAAACTTGAAGTTTCTGTGGGAGGAGTGGAACACTACTTACATTGTTTGACAAGCCGCTTCCGTCCTGAATAACTTAGGCAAGCAATGCTGAAGGAGCTCGTTTCATTAACATGCACGCCATCTCCTTAGAGAAGCTCGGCTACGAGAGGTCAGATTCTGCGTTTACTTGCTCTGCAAGCTCGTCCGGGACTGCTACGACTGCGCCAGAAACTTTCATTTCAGTCAGGGGAGGCAAAGAGATCAACGAGGCTGGATGGAAGTGTTCATTATGGTGACCGCGTACACGTTCGGCAACGAGGGGATGGGGGTAAAACACAACTGAGTGACGCAATCCTTCCCTAGCACTTGACAAGAGATAACGCGGTGTTGTCACGACGAGGGACACATCACAAACGATGTGTCGTCGCACCTACTGAAGCGTTGCAGGCACGTCGTGCTTGCCAACATACACGTGACAGTCCTGTTAGAGGGAGAGGAAGGTATCGGGTCGGCAGCCGCCAACAAACTGGTCATTGACGGACTACGAACTTGCTGCACGGTCAAGTGCGCCCTAATAAGTAACGTGACTCCGCGGGGGGGGGGCTCTTGCAAGTGCTGCAAATGACATTCCTGTCGACTGAGTATGAAGGAGAAGCCTCTCTGACGAAATACGACACCTTCTGATAGGTACACAGGTCTAAGGAACAGTATAAATTATAAAAAGGGCTCTTACCTGAACTGCGTTGGCACGTAGCTGCTCTCTTCGTTGGCACTGGATTCGACAGCTTCGAGGCCGTTTCTCCGAGACTAGTTCCCCCCCCTCCCCCACTCCGAGACTCTCCAGAGTCCGGACGGGTGACGGGATCCAGAGTTCCTCCTCTGCCCCGACGGTCGCCACCGGTGCTTTTCGCCCGGAGGAGACTAAGATTCCTATTCACTTTTCTCTGGCGGCCAAGGAGTTGTCGGCCTCGCCGCAGTCTTCGGTCTTCAGAGGGCCGCGGTCCCTCGAGGTCGGCGCCAGCTCGGAGGGAAAAGACGCTTTAGCTGAACTGAAGAAGGAGGCGAGGCGCAGACGAGCTAGCAAAACCGAAGAAAAAAGGCAAGAGGAGAGAGCGTCCGCGGCTGAATTGGCCTGGCCTCGCCGCATCTCGCCCCGTCGACTCGCGTGCCGCCCCGAGATGCACTTGCCACTCTCTCGCCACTCGCCCTCCCTTACCCTCGCCTCCCGGGCTCAGATCAGTCGGGCACTTTGGGGCGTCACCGCCGCCGTCGCCGTCGTAGTAGTCTCTGCCGCAGCCGCCGCCACCACTGCCGTGGCCGACGGCCGTCGTAGACGACTGTGCTCCATTCGTCAGAAACGAACACTGCGGGATCCCCACTCAAGTCGAAAAGCTGGAGTCCACCGCCGAACGCGTCTGCGAACTCGGCCGAGAACAAGACGGCTTCCAGTTCAGTTCAGGAAGTCACAAACTACTTGTGAAGGGCGACGAATTGACATTTTTTATTTTCCAATCGGATAAAATAAATACAAGGTCCAGCCTCCCTTGGGCAGACCCGGGACATCTTAGGCGCCGCCTACGCCTTCCGGCCAAACCGGCCGGTGAAGCAACAAGCAGCCCGAGCGCCGGCGACGACGAGAGAAAGAACAAAAATGACATCTCCGACCACGTCCGCGCCATCTACCGGGTCACGCACCTGCGGCGCCACCTGACGGACGCCCCCGCCACAACTGATATGCGCCCCTTAATGTTGTAGTTTGAGATCTCGGTCCAGGGAGAGGGAAACTGCGATTGTTTCCTTCCTACTGCCCTTCAACTTGGCACCCATCATGAAGTCGTCATCTGGAGGGTCAGATCTTCCACGTGTCTCTTCTTCTCCTTCCTTGACATCAAGGACAGCTTCACTCACTGTCCTGATCTTTCTTTTAGCCCCCTCTCCATATCAAGAAAAGCTCTACAAGATCATTGAAGTTGTTCAAAATTGTTTGCATCAACAAAAATCGAATAAAAGGTCTCCAAAAATGTCTGAAAAAATGTTCGCTGTCTAATTATTCGAAGTCAAGCCTTAGTCTGGTATGGATATCACATGAAAAACTAGTGATTGACGAAGTTGGAGTGCAATTTTCCGAAAAAACCGCCAGGAAATGGCATGTGATTTGTCCAGCATTTGCAGAATTTCTCAAGATCAAGGGGGAGGGGGCGCTGGCCCTCACCTCCAAAATGACGGTGCATATGACCCTGTAAAAGAGTCACATTGTAAAGGCCCTTGAACATCCTTCTCTCAGAAGGAAGTCCTGTATTCTTGGACATAAATCACAAAAGAAGAAAATGGATCATGAATATCATCATAGGAAGAAATGTGGCATGCTGTCCACTTTCCTCAGTAGCTGGGAGGCTAGAGGGAGAGACGATGAATGTCTTGAATGCACTTGGGCTTTTGAAGCCAACTGGAGAATGACTTAGACGCGGTGAGAACTTCTTCGAGCTTGTAGCCCTTCAGGACGGTGACTGTTGTCATGTCCCCCTTGCTGTAGTTGTGCGCAAACTTGACTGACGGCCTCATGAGGCCTAGGGTTTGTGCAGGAGAATAAATATCTTCCAAGAAATTGCGAATGAGCCTCTTGTTCTCTGTGGTGCTTTGAATCTGGTTCTTGTTTCAATTTGTACTTTAAGGCTTCGTCCGCCATTACCATGGTCACTTGATGGGAATGCGTCCGGCAAATTCTGACAGTCTTGACGTTGACCTCATCACCCCGTCGTGTCAGTTGCAGTCACCGGGGGATCCTTGGGAGAGATCTGGTACACCACACTCTTTGGTGGGTTCGGGCATAGTGCAGCTGCTAGCACTGGCTTGATCCTTGTCTTCTTCACTGGCGGTTCCATGGCCTTGGGGTTGAGAGGGTGGCACAGGAGACCTGCAAATGAAGAGCTTTTAAGTATACACTCAAATCATGTGGCCACACTCGCGCTGATGCTCAGTGCTCATGCGATGCTTGAGTTGACACAGTGGCCGCGACCGTGGTGAGGTCGTTGTCGCCCACATTGCTGTGGTCGAAGGTCGGAGAGCGATGACGGCCTTCAGACAGCTACCAGAACTGGAAACTTAGCCATGCGATACAGTTACTAGCTTACCGGGATGATAGTTCCGTCCAATTTCCAGGATCCTTCGCAGGTAGGTCCCGGAGACGATGAGAACGTCGACCCGAGACCGCTTCACTGCGGCGACAGTCATCGTCGTTGACAGCCTCGATTACCCTGAAATCGTGAACAACGTGTGATTCACGAAATAGTGCTTGAAGAAGTCAGACCAGACCTGTTCTTGGTGGAATTGAGGTTGGGCGTCAACTCAATTTTCGCCTCCTCCACAAAGATTCTGGGGCCGAGCTCGTCCTGTCGGGGTTGCAACGATTGCCCCACAGGAGCTGCCCGCTGCCGCTTCTTTCGAGGGGTAAGGGTCTGCCTCCTGTCCCTGGCCTTGGAACGCAAGCCGAGGCCGGCCATGATGCGTCCACCTGTTGTCCGAGAAATGCCAGCCTCGCGGCTGAGCTGGGCAACAGTGCGCAGGGGGTCACGGGCGACCTTCTCACGGAACGTGCGGCGTGCACGTATGCTGGCGTCGCTTGTGGGACGGCCCTGCCTTGGTGCTGGCGTGAGATCTTGGGTCGTCGTCCACCTCGCCCTTAGATTCCGCACCTGGCGCGACGACAGCTCGAAGATGTGAGCAATGTCTCCATTCGTCAAATGGGGAAGCTCAAATGCTCGCTCTATGGCGGCATTCCGCGCGGCCTGGAGGTCTGTCTTGGACAGTGTCTTCGAGCGTGGTGTCGCCATGTTAGTGTTGGCGTTGGTGCGGTAGATGCAGTGTCGCAGTTATGCTCTTTTTCCGACCTTCACGAAACCTAGCAACCTCTCCCCACGGAATGGAGGGACAGGACCCCCTCTCCCATGAACTTTTCAGCCGTTTTGTCATTGCTTACCCCCTCAAGAAGCCAAAATTCCAGCCTCTTGGGTGGGCCTCCCTCCCCACCTTGATGTCCTTTGAGCAGTGTGGTATCCCAATAGGCAGTCAAAACATTGATCTTCAGTATGCAATTTAGGCATCTAAATGGGACATTTCACATCAACATTCCACCTCAACACGTTCCAGTACAGCGTGTCCAGCAAAGTCATTCTCCCGGAGGAAATTTCTTACAGCAAGGACAGGACTTCGTTTGTTCAAGAAGTCCGCCTACGCAGTCTACAAAACCTACTCCAACTACAGTTCCGCTCTCAGCCAAGTCTTAGTGCTGCTGCCACTGTCGGTGGTGCTGCTGCCTGACAAAACAATCCATGGTGAGCAAGAGGGCAGGACTTTGCCTCGGTGATTGATAACATGGGCCGAGGACCAAGTCGCGGCCTCTCAAAGCGGAAACAGAGATAAGGAGTGATCATGTAGTAGGAAGATCTGGTGCGTCCAGTGCGCTTTCAAGATGCGGCGCTATCGGGTGCCTGACGGCCAAGCGCTGGCAGTGCGCGTGGGCATCGAGATGTTTGCTATCCTGGTGCTCGTGTATCCCACGCTGCACATCTACGTCTTCTTGCAGGGCGACCTCGCTCCCTACCGACGGGGTTTCTACTGCGACGATGAGTCCATCAAGCACCCTGACGTGACAGAGGAAATCTCAGTAGGAGTCTGTTTCATCATCTGGACTTGCGTCGTCCTGCTGATCGTGCCGGCCCTCGAGGTGCTCCACGGCGCGATCTTCAAGGAGACTTGGCCGCGGCCTCGAGTGGCATGCTGCCCGTGGGTCGTCATCGAACTCTACCGAATCCTTGGCTACTTCACATTAGGGGCTCTCTTCTCACTACTCACCACAGAAATGGCCAAGTACAAGGTGGGTCGGTTGCGCCCCTACTTTCTTCAGGTGTGTGACATCGACCTTACCAAAGAGCTGTGCTTGGACGACTATGAGTACGAGCGCTTTGTGACTGACTATCGCTGCCGGGGTCCAGCGGACAAGGTCCGAGAGGCCAGCAAATCCTTCCTGTCCGGCCACTCGTCCTTCTCCTTCTACAGTGCCACTTTCCTCATAGTGTATTTACATGCCAGACTGACAAACCTGACGCACGACTACAAGGTGGTCGAGTACGGCAAAGTACGTGTCATGTTCCGTGGTCTGAAGATTTTGCGGCCATTTCTGCAGTTTGGCATCTTCTCATTGGCCTTCTACATTAGTCTCACACGCATCTCAGACTATAAGCACCACCCATTTGATGTTGTCGCGGGTGCTCTGGTGGGCACCTTTTTCGCCGTCATAATCCTGGTCTTCCTCATCGACCTATTCAACAGGCCGCGCTCCTTCAAGATAGAGTCGTGTGCAGAGCTGGACATAGGGGATGACGCCTCTGAAGTTCAACTCCAATCAAGAATCAAGTCCAAGTCGAGGAAGAACAATCTTGTTGAATTGACTGAAGAAGAGCAGCGCATTACTCTCCCTTAGCTTCAGTTACCCACAGATGCTTCTGCAGTCGTGTCATTCTTGCTGTTTGTTAACTCACTTCTTTTGTTGCACTCACAATGCCAGCCCGTACAGGTACATGCGTCTCAACCAAGAGTGCCGTAACAATGACTAGTCTTATGCTGGAACCATTCCTTGATCTTACTTCCTGAGATGATAACGACAGAAAGGTACAGAAAATCTTGTATTGCCTTGGAAAGTGTACTTATGCAGCACATTATACAGTACGTACGTAGTAAGGTACAGGACTAGATGCAGGAAAAGCAAAGCTCATCGCGCTGCCCAACATAATCTCCTTCATAGCGAAGACTACTGAACACTTGACGTGCCACAAATTTAAGAAAAACAAAAGAGTAACCAGTACGACGTGACAGTGACTAAGATCGCGTGACCGAACGATCAAACAGTAAACATTGATCCCGGCTTGTGCCCTCTTCGCGACAGCTTGTCGAAGAACATGAGCTTTCTGACGTCTCCACTGGCCGAGATCCTGCCTGTGAGGTAGGCTTGCAATGGCGCCAGCGACCCGTCCAGGACGTTGGCCAAGTCGGGCGAAGAAATGGATACGGAGACATCGGGCTCGCGGCCGCCACAGGGGTTGACCGCTGACACGGATCGCTTGGTCGGAGTCACCTCGATGTAGTACACGTCCTGACCAGCCTCGGTCTCGCTGATCTCCAGGCGGTACAGGCCCAACGCTTCCTGTTCGATGCCGGAGCTCACATCTGAGCTCAAGATCACCTCCAGGCACTTGCCCCAGTTGGCCGGGAACTCCTCAGGAGGTGTCTGCGATGGTGGGGCAACTATTCCCGGTCCTAGCTGTACCTGGTTGGCTCCAGGGGGCATTTTGGAGCCACTGCTAAGGCTCTGCAGCAAGCTCATGTTAACTGTGGCGCCGCCTCCGGACCCGCCGAGATGTTGCGCCGCCACGTCGCCCAGCAGGCTGGCAGTAGGCTGCAGTTGTTCGCCTTCGTTGCCGCCGGTGGCAGACCGAATGAACTCTTGCGGCGAAGGGAACTTGGGATCACTCTTGACGCCCAGCCCCTTGAGGATGCTGCCGACGGCGCTGTTGCTACCGCTTTCTGGCTGCTTGAGCACCTTAGTCTCGGAAAGCGCGACGCTGTGTACGTTGATGCCCCACTTGCGCACCTGTGCGTTGATCTCGTCTAGAATCTCGCTCTCAGGAGTACGCTTGTCGCGCTCTAACTGATGCACTCCTTTCTTCACCAGGATCTTGACAAGCAGCGTCTTTCCCAGCGAGCGCAGGATGTCCTGGTGATCAGCCACCTCACGTATCATGGTGACTACGTCGACGATCCCGTACTGGATCTCCGCACCCATCTCCACGATACCACCATCGGCTGTGATAAACTGCTGAGGCGGAACTGAAAATGCCGCAGCTCGCACGTCGATGCGCTTGGTGCGGTCCATCCAGGGAAAAACTACGAACCGTCCGGGCCCCTTCACTCCGATCATTTTCCCGAGGCGAAAAACGACCAGGCGGTCAAAGTCACCCATCTTCTTGACGAGCACCCAGTAGCTTACCGGGATAGTGAGGACAAAGAAAATGTAGCTGAAGCAGGTGAGCACCCACGAGGTGGCCACCAACCAGAAGGCTGGTTGTGCCGGGGCCCGGTCGTATTCGGCGGTCGCCTGCTCCATCCTGATCCGCACGTCGCCGCGGTACGTAAAGGCGGATCCGTAGTCGTTGCGGGCATTGTACGTGGTCGGGTCGACCTCGCCTTCGGTGGCGTAGTTGAACGCGGTGGCGAAGTTGAAGGTGGGCTCCGAGACTTCCCCTTCTTCGTCCGGGGGCGGCTGCTCGGACAGGCGGGTGTACTTCACGGTCTGGTGAGACATGGTAAGACTCGGTAGAGCAGCGAAGGGAGCGGGGCCAACTTTACCGCTGATTGCTCCTGCGCGCTCTCTCTGTGTTTTGCTTCGCCAGGGCCAGCAGCTTTTTGTTCGGCACCGCCTGCTGCTCCCTTTCCATCTTGTGCTCCGTCCGCCGCCCCTTGGTGAGCGGAGAAGGAAAGCTCGACTCCAATCGAACCCCAAGAGCACAAGTAAGACGATCGAGAAGGATACAATTGTTGTTTGACGTGACAAGAAATCTCCAGTACTTGACGGTACTGTGCAAAAGCGCTGTCACGCGGAAAGAACGGGAAATGACTCTCGCAACCACGCCACTGCCTCTTTCCACCCCTGAACCTCTGCGGGTGTATGTTGCTCCAGTCCGCCCACTTGTGGGGCACGAACGTCACTTTCAGGTGCTCCGTCATGACGCGCGCCACGCTCTGCTTGACACTGGTGGCGGAGAAGACAGCGCCACTACGGCAGTGCCACCTAGGAAGAGTAGAGTCGAATGCATCTCGACATTAATACAGTCAGTACTTGCGCCATCATTGGAAGAGAGCTTTCTTTCTCCTCTCACCTCTAAGTTGAAGTATTAGGCCTCCCACAGGACATACGAGAGCGGTTTCGTCAGCTGTAAAGAAGTGCTGTACAAAGGACGGCTTTCTTGTCACCGGGCGAGGTCGTGACTCACTTATTGACGATGTTGCTGGCGATCCTCGTCGATAACATCGCGACTACGAGCCAGCTCAAGGCATGGACGAAGAATGCCAAATATTCTGTGCTTGTTTAAGTAGATTCTTTCTCTCTCTTGAGTGTTATGAAAGAATGTGAACTTGATTTTTGAGAAGAAAGCCGCTCGGTGAATCTTGGCAAGAAGCGCCGATGACGATCGATAGCACGTAAGCAGCAGGTGCGATGGTAAAGATCTCCTATAACGGCTCATCGCCGAAGACAGATGAATGCTGCATATCCAGCGGGCTGACATATTTAACGAATACTCCTAGGAAACATGGACAACGTCGGAAGCTCACAAACAGAAACACTGCGGCAAGCTGTGGACGAGGATGAGGCCAAGAGGGTGAAGGGCGGCAAGTGGAATGAGCTGCGATCGGTAAAGAGTCACCCCAGCATGGCCCACGTGGACAGGGTCGAGTTGGCCAAGACCAAGACCTCACTGAGGGACATCAGCCAAGAAGTGCTGCTGGCGTCACGGCCACCGTCGGCGTCACGGTCAGGCTCCAGCTCTAGGGACAAGTGCAACAGCGACCGCTCCAGCAGTCAGTCCACACTTAAAGGCCCAAAGAGCTCTCGCGATGACAAAGCTCCGCCAAACAGTGCTGAGGAGGAAGAGGAAGGAGGCCACGACACCATCACCAGTCTGGCAGGTGCCAAGATGCTCCAGAAGTACCGGAGAACCATCTCCGGGGGAGGATCGCTCAGCAGCAGCCGCCCTGGCTCGGCAATTTCCAACAACCAGGCTCGATTGGAAGCTCTTTTTCGCGGAGAGTCACTCGAAGGCATCAAGGAGTCGGACGATGACGGTGACGAGGATGAAGAGGATGGCAAAAAAAAGTTTCTGCTCCAGAAGAGGAGAAAAACAGTTGCTGCGTCTACACAAAAGTTACCGGACGAAGAATTCGTGCCCCCGGATGGCGGCTACGGCTGGTTCGTGGCGCTAGGAGCATTCATCGCCCTCTTCTGGTGCGCCGGAATGATCAAGTCTTATGGAGTGCTGTTCGAACAAATCCTCGTCACCTTTCCAGAGGCGTCCAAGAGCTTGGTGTCTTCGTTGCCCGCCTGCATGACGTCCATGGCATTGCTGTTCGCGCCAGTGACAAGTGCCTTGTGTCAACACTACACTTGCCGAGCTGTCACCTTGGCCGGCGGGTTGATGTGCTCGTTGGGTTTCGCTCTCTCCAGCATAGCACCCAACGTGTACTACCTCTTCGCCAGTCTGGGCGTGCTCGCAGGAGTGGGTGTGGGACTCTCCACCACCCCTGGTGTCATTCTCACTGCGCGTTACTTCGACCGCAACCGAGCCAAGGCCAACGCCTTCTGTCTCTCTGGCACCGCTGCGGGAAGTTTCACGTTACCATTCCTTATTGAGACGTTACTGGCGACCTACGGTCTCAGGGGCACAGTGTTGGTCCTGGCCGGCGGGATGTTGCACATGTGCGTCAGTGCCGCCCTTTACCGCCCCATGGCCGTGCACGTGTCCATAGTGAACTCAGAGAAGAAGAAGGTGTCTTCCATGGCTGCAGCAGCCAACAAAGCCCTACTTAAGGACGTCAAGAACACGGCTGAGCTTACGCTCAAGGCCTCCGGGCTGCTGCACCACGACCCGCGCGACCCCCTCCACGGTCACGCGGCAGACCCTAAGGTGCTCAGGAGTCGACTGAACTCACTCGTCGGTGCTAGCACGTCTCATGACTGCATAGAGAAAGATGCGACGTCGTCTACATCCTCACTCTCCCATCAACACCATCATCACCACGCACTTCAACGTGAGGGGAGCAGTCCCAAGTGTCCCTCATGCAGCAGTTCCATAGCAAGTTTTCCATTCTCGTTACCGCCACTTCACTTAGAGCCCTGCTCTTTTCATGGCAGCAGCAACATGTCCGTGGTCAGTCAGGAGAACATCCGGCCGCTGGCTGAGTCCAACTGTTCCACTAACAGTGGGGGCAACTCCGCCTCTCTATTCAGACAGCTCAGCTACCGCAACAGTGACGTCCATCTCACCGTGTCAAGGGTGGGAGGAGTACAGCAGGCCAAGGCGCTCAGCATGAGAGAGATTTATATGCACCAGTTGGGTAGCAGAGTCAACCTCTACAAGTCCTACTTGTTCGGGGGCAGCAAGAGGGGCAGCAGGCGTTCGAATGACTTAAAGGGCGAATCTGACAAGACTATCGCTACCAATGCCGCTAAAGAAAAAGTCAAAAACACTGGGTATTCGACTAATCTGATGCGATTGAAGAAGAAGTTCAGCTCTTCGCTGATCTTCAGCATGGAAGACGTGACTACGGACTCAACGTGTGTGATGAAAGATTCCCGCCGTCCTTCAGTCTCTAGACAGGCTGCGGCTGAGGTTCGACGAATGAGTAGACCTCAGCTGGACCGGACCTTGAGCGATGCTCACCAGGAGTCCAGGTCTCAGCTGCCAAGGGCTCGCATCCGCCGAGCACGATACTATTCCGAGGGTCACCACGAAGAGGAACCGTACAATAACTCTAGGTTTCACCTCAGCGTACCAGAAGACGTCCAAGAAGAAGATGCTGAGGCGATTGAGAAAGAGGAGCAGGAGCAAAGCGACAGCGACAGCAGAGCGAAGAAGTCGGATAGGTTGTCCCGGATGCTCTCGTATTTGGATCTGGCGTTGACCAAGAATCCCGCGTTCCTGGTGGTGACGTCTAGTGTTATGTGCATGGCGTGTGGGGTGCCGCACTTGCTTTTTTTCTTGCCGTCGTACGTCAAGAGTCTGCCCTCAGCTGCTGCCGACCCTGCCGTCCTACTAGCGGCAAGCTCCGTGTGCGACCTCTTTGGTCGTCTAGCGGCCGGAGTTGTGCTCGACATGCGGCTCGTGCCCAGCCACGCGCTGTTCTCCTCAGCCATGGCATGTGCTGGCGCTGCAGCTTTGTCTCTACCCTGGGCGGAATCCTCGACGGCGACACTGTGCGCTCTAGCAGGCATGTACGGCCTGGGGTCCGGCGTGTGGTTCCTCATGGTGCCGTTGTTGCTCTCCGAACACCTCGGGGTCGAGCGCATCGCTGCGGCCTATGGGCTAGTGCGCTTCTTTCAGGCTGGTGCCAACTTGTCCGGGCCGCTGGTGGGAGGTCAACTATGGGAACTGACGGGTGACCTGGATGCCACGTTCTGCGTGATGGGAGCTGTGATGTGCCTCGGGGCCGTGTTTCCGCTCATGTTGCCCAGGTTCCAGGGCAAGAACCGGAGGGGAACCGACGGGGACGATGCAGTCAACAAGGCCTGAGAGGCCCAAGGGTACTTACTTAGGATCAGTACACTCACAATGGCGTATCTAATCGGAAACGAAGCTCTGTAACACAACTTGGCACTAAATATACGGTGCATACAGATCTCGTGCTCCCTTGCCTTATCCTTGGCAAGTCCAAGCTCCTTCAGTGGACCAAGTTAGTAAAACCTGCAGTTATCCCTAAACTAACTTAAATTCATGCAATCTCTCTCAAACGTGTCTTTAAAGTGGCATTTATTTTTCTAAATTTGCTTGCATGAATTTGTTTGTCTTCCCATGGCAGCCCCATCTCTTCCTATCATGAGCAATTTTTATCCATAGCTCAGACAAGTTGAAATATTTCAGATTTCAACCCGAACTTCACTATCCTCCACATCTAATTCTCATGTCACAAGTTGCAGTTTAACAGAATAGACTAATTAGGGCGGTCGAACAAAGGCTCACATGTAGGCCTCTCCGCGACTTGGATACCACGGTGAATTCATCGCTATTACATCGTGTCTCACCTGGAACAGTTTCTTTTCGGACGCACTGGGGATATTGAGTGAACCTACGATTCACTCAAAACACAACCGATGACGAGGGGAGAGATCACGCGGTTCCTCGTCCAGCCCGGCGGATAAAAGAATTCCTATTGGTGTGGGACGTTCAGCCTTATTCTACGATGCTCCCAATGATGAAAGGTCCTAGGTCAGGAACCATCTACGGACCACCTTTAACAACTAACCACCAAGACAGTCTCCTCCGGCCCCCCCAAAAGCCGCAACCACACACACACACTACCTACAAACGGTTCCTCGTCGCATTCGCTTTCAGACGCATTTCACCGTACACCCAAAAGGTCGCGGGGTACATCGCATGGTAGTCAAAGCTATACCCACGCCAACATACACATGGCCAAAAAGAGATGACAACAGCACCCGGTGTTCCCAGGCGGTCACCCATCCAAGTACTGACCGGGCCCAACACTGCTTGACTTCAGTGATCGGACGAGAACTGGTATGT
>JAAUXU010061593.1_pt1 | contig 107262 bp, 104 predicted proteins | sample 7278151 | NCBI WGS metagenome assembly JAAUXU01 (sample SAMN14350113, study PRJNA611818) | marine sediment metagenome | isolation source: surface marine sediment (1.8m) | place: French Polynesia: Moorea | collected 2018-08 | reverse complement strand
TTTGGCTCGTACAGTCTCTCCCCAGGCTCCCCTGTGAAGAGGGGAAGTTGCTCGCGTGAAATTGAGCGCATTTGAACTGGACAAGGTTGGCACCTATTTGGAAGGGAAGAGCACAAAAGTGGAGGCATAAAAGGAATGAAGAGCGCGGAATTCATAGCAGCAGAATTTGTATGGTCCGGGCGTGGCTCTCCTTTCCCTTCTCGTCCACTGCAAACGAAAAAGTCACGAGAATTTTTCCCCCGTTGATCCCCCTTCTTTCTCTTTCTGTCCAGAGAAGGAGGTGGACATTTTCTCTTCTTCTTCAAGGCCTGGAGAAGAATTCCGATAGCGAGGAGAAAGAAAAAAGACTGACTTGGACAGTGGAAGCAGAGAGAAACTCCTCATTTTCCACGACCAATTTGGTCCCGGAGAAATTGTCCCTTTTTTTTGCCACCAAGAGAGAGGAAATTTGATACGAGAGAAAAGAAAAGTTGGCAAACTTTGTTGAGCCCCAGCTTCGATTAGGCAGGAGCAGTCCAAAACTTCTTCCCGATTAATGACGGGCTTCACTTGACGTGTGTCCACTTGAAGCGCTCACGCAATTTCAAATACTTGTGCACGCCAATTTTTTTGAGAGCTGCTTACTTCCTCCCCCCCTCCTTGTCTTGTGACAAGAACTTGCTCTGGTGGTGGGCGTTCTGGTCCGCGCTGTCGTCGTCAGCTGGTGCGATGAAGAGCTTTTCTTCCGAGTCACCTCGTCAGCCTCTATCGGCTACCTGCCATCAAGCCTCGATATTCAGACAGTCTTCAATACACTCGAGAAAGGGTCCTTACATGACTCCTACTCAAGTGGCGATTACGGAAGGCCGTTTCTACCCCATGAATTATCGATCGGCGCTATTTCCGATATTTATGGTCTGCTCACCTTGGTCGTTGTCTCTCTTGTCTGAGCAGTCCTGCTCCATCTCGATCTCGCACCCCTTGCCAAACCAGCCAGAGTGGCACCAGCACTCCCAGTCCATGGTGTGGCTCGTCTTGCACTGTCCGTGGCCGTTGCAGTTGTTGGGGCAGCCCTCAAGGGTGCAGTGCTTGCCATTCCAACCTGGAAGACAATTTGTCAAAAGACGTGCACAAAGGCAAAGGAATTGTTCGCCAGCACTTACAGACGTAAGTACGTATGCACGCAAGCCAGGCGGTCGACGTGCTGTGTGACAGGAATAGAGCTTTATGCTATGCACAGTCTGAGGGAGACGCTGTGCCAAACTTTTTTTGGCGCAAGTTTTTCTTGCCAAATTATAAAATGGGGCTATATCACAGGACTGACAGCAACGACTTACTTCAGCACTTATATTTTGCATAACCTGTTTTTCAAACGTTTGACTGCAGAGTCCTCCTGGCAAAGTTTTCACCGTGTAAACGCACTTTTGCTTTCCCTTACCGTTGGTGCAGAGACAGGTGCCGTTGGAGCAGACCCCGTGCGCCTTGCACCTCGAGTCGCAGAGCCTCACGTCGCACAGCTCGCCGTGCCAGCCAGGGGCGCATGCGCAGTGACCGGACTCGCAAGCACCGTGCGGACCACAATCCAAGTTGCAGCGCTCTAAAAGGGGGAAAAACGCACAAAATAATGTCTTGGCCGTCTTTTCTCCCCCCTACGTGCACGTAAATTCAATTTTCTTTTCCTCCATCTCCTCTCTTCTCCCCCCTTCTGGTCGAAATATTTTACTGGCTTCGACCCAAAAACCTTTTCTCCAAGAGGAGATAAAACAAACGTGAGAACTCAAACCAATTGCGCTTTATCCCCCCCCCCTTTTCCCTATGTCAGGACTGACTCCCTTTCTCTTTCTTTCCCGGCCACAAAAATTCTGTCCTCCCCCCTCTTTTTCACTCAAAGGCACTTTCAAAAAAGGCTTTATGTGCCTCTCAGCTCGGAAAGTCAAACAAGGCACTGGTATCAAAATATATGAGAAGAGAATTGTGGGTCTTTCCTCGATCACCTCCATGAAGACGAGGTCGGTCCTGCCTAATTTCCCTGAAAGCCTGGCGATGCGCGTTGCGGCCTCCGAGGTCGACCAATAATGATCTCTTCTCCCTCTTTGGTCGAGTGTACGGGAAATAAATATCGCCGTAGCCACATTTTGACCCGCAACCATGTATAGAAAAGCCATTACCCCGGTATCTCGAGCTTCCATCCTCTGTTAGTAGTAAAAACGTCTTTGCTTTCTCCTTTCCAATCTACCAACAGAGGACGAGGAGGAAAAAGCAGGTTTGGTTTTTTTCTTCCCCGGAGCTGGTGCAGGGAGGTTTTTAAAGTCACTTTTTTCCCTCCTCTCTGTACCATTCAGCCTCTTCTTTCTTGCGAAAGCAGATGCTGCTAGTCCGTGTCTTTTCTGAGTTGCTGCAGAAGCCGATCTCAGACATTAAGGAAGGTTTTTTTTTCTCTCTTGAAACCAAGAGTGTGAGTAATGTCGCTCAAGGCCGTCACTCATTCCCACCAGCGGCTTAACAAAGAAAGAGAAGCTCGAGGCAAAAATCTTTCTTGGCAAAGAGGAGATTGGATTTCAGGTGAGAGCAGACGAGAAAGAAATGATAGTGAAGAGCACACTGGAACAAGAGGTCGATTTCCTCAAGGTAAGGAACCTCATTCCCACGTACCTCGGCGTGTTTGCCCTGAATTGGGTCCGTCCTATGTAAAAGTACGCGCATCCGGGTGATCTCACACAACTTATTCACTGATGACCTTGGAAATATCGCTCCTTCCCCAATATTAAGTGGGCGCAGTCAAGATAGACTCACCCTTTGAGCAGTCCCCTCCGGTCCACTGTCCTCTGCAGACGCACTTCTGAAGCTCGAGATCGAATTCTCCATGACCAGAGCAATCCGGCAGGCACTGACGGGCCTCTCGGTCCAGCTGGCCGCAGTTGGAGCCCCTCCAGCCCTTGCGACACACACAGGCACCGTCCACACAGAAGCCGTGGCCCGAGCAGTTGGGGTCGGGGCAGTCGGCTGAATATGAGGCATAATAATAATAACAATAATAGAAAAGCGTCGAGCCACCGTCCGCTAATGACCGCGTGTAGAGGCAACGAATGATGTCGATGTTACAAGTCGTGCGTCCCTACAGTGACGCATTACACAATTACACTTTTCATGCATGACAATGACTGGTGTGCGTGTGGGACGCGCATTTGCTTAATCGTGCCTTTCTTGGTATGTATGCGACCAACTGAAATCGCTCTCTCTCCCTCCTGACTAACCGATGATCGCATGATAAGGAGGAAATAAGGGTTCTACCAAACGAAACCAAACAACGCACGCACGAGTGCGAGTCCGCACAGGCAAGAAGCACCACCTCGTGTGCATAGCTGCGTCAGGATCACAAGTTGGTGAGGCAGTCGCCGGGCTGCAGCTCCCTTGACCGCAAGGACAAATCGATTCTGCCCGCCATCACATGCTAGCAACTGCAGGCATTCTGGTATTACCAAAAACCAAAAAAAAGAAGCCTGGCCGATGAGGAAGAGAGACGGTGTCCCTGGAGCTGCCCAGCTCTGCTAACATGACAGAAATGTTCGATGCCATTCATAATTGCAAGTTCTTGCTCACACAGTACTATGGAGATTCAACAACGGGTGCGTCTTGCCGAACTTTGTGGTCGTCCTGTACGATGCTTTCTAGGATGAAACCTACATATGCGTGCGTGCCACAGCTGGCCATATTTCTCTCTGTTTCACTAAAAGCTCAATCTACTCACGTTCTTCACACGCGTCTCCAGTAAATCCTCTGGCGCAGAGGCACTTTCCATTGACGCATTTTCCGTGTCCGCTGCAGTCGGCCACTTCGCACTCGTCGTGACGCAACTGGCACTCCAGACCCTTCCAGCCCGCGTAGCAGCGACACTGGCCGTCCTCGTAGTCGCCGTTGCCCGAGCAGAGGATTGGGCAAATGCCTGCAACGCGAAGAGAGCAAAAGCATGCAATGTAGAGGAAAAAGTCCAAATTTTGTAAGAGAAAAAAAAACCAAGTCAATTTCTAGAAATAACATTTCCGTTCAAGAAGGAAAGGGGGGGGGGTAGAGGACATAATAACATTGGCATGCGACGGGGGTATTAAGTGGGTGGCCACTAGCTCACGTGCCTGAGAGGCATTACGTGAACCTCTCCAAAATGGGCCATTCTATCTCTGCTGTGGGGAATGAGAATCAGCGCCTTTTGAGTTATTGCTCTGCCTTCGATGAGGGAAAGAAAAGTGCCCGAGGTGGCGCGGGGGAATTTCGGATTCAAACAATGTTTGCTTTCTCTCTTTTCCCGATGTTGTAACGCCAAGAGAATGGGATATTGCAGCCCAGGCCTTGGAACGAGTGCCGCGGAAGAAGAGGAAAAAAGGCAGCCAAGCAGGAAGCCAGAGGCTAGATGATTGATGTTACTTAGCTCTGCCATGCTCTAGTACGTACGTACACAGTCAGTCCTTCCTCCCAGTCCTTGCTAGCCAACGGGAGCGACCGAAAATCCTTCCGGAAAAGAAAAAAAAAATGGCCTCGACAGATAAAAAAGAGGGGGGGGGGGAAGCTCTTACTAAGAAAGTCGAGCTGGATGAGGGATGGGGTGAAATCGGAAAAGAACGTTGGACAAACACTCCGAGGAGGCACTCGCTACATAGTCGATGTGTAGCAGCGCGCTATAAATAAGCAAGTAACATACGAGTCTCCAGCACATACATACAAGCTTCTCTCGGCGCCCCCGCTGGCGGAGGAGCGCCCCAGCAAAAAGTTGGCTAGAATTGATGTGAAGGGTTATTGCACGAGCGCTGCAGTTTCGATTGTCAATGCACACGCGTCTGCTCTGGGTCGTAGAAAGCAGTCATACGCGTACCCCCCATTACGAGAGACAGATAGAGGGATAGTCGATAGGAAGGGAAAGTCTATCAATCGAGTAAAAGGTTACTATTTGGAAGCCCCTGTAGCACCAAGCACAAAGAAAGGAGGAGGCAGCAGCTTGTCGGAATCCGTAATGTAATTCCATTTTTCCCCTGGATTTGTCTTCGGCGCTTTTCGCTGAATGAGCGTGAAACAAGCAGCCGGAGCATTCACATACGTACGTGTGTGGGTTGGGCTGGGGAAGGGAGGGAGGGGGTAAAAGCAATGGAGGAGGCAGCACACAAGTGAGATGAATGGCGGAGGCGTGAGCAAGGCGATATTACGATTAGTTGTAGTAGGTACGTACGCACACTCATACGTACGAATGTGTATAGAAGGTATGTGCAGAAAACAGACGGGGGGGGGGGGGGGCGAAAAGGGGTCGAAGATTCAAAGGGCAGCAAAAGTTCAGTTGCTCGCTTAGGCTAGAGCATTTCTTCTGCTGATATCTTTTTTTCCCGTACTCCCTGGGGCTGGAAAGCATGTTTTGCCTACTCCTGCACGTAGTTGTTGAAAGAAATACGTATTTTCCTTTGACTTTCGGAAAAATCGACGAGCTCTTTTTTTTTCCTTTCTCTCTCTCCCTGGAAAGAACAACACTGTGATAAGCGCTGGCTGCCTCAGCTTAAAATAATACAAGATTCTAGCACAAATGCGACCCGATTGTTGCCATCTCCTCCTTCACTTTCGGCAGCGAATCCGTCGAGGACGGGCAGATCTTGTCTGCGTCTCGGACCAGTGCACATCGGCGGGGTCCATTCCAATGTGACTGGTTCGGACCTTCGTCCTCAACCCAGTGACGGAGTAGAAGGACCCACTTTTTCCTCAGTGAACAAAGGAAATCGCATATCCTTCTTCCCTCTATGAAGACTCCTCTGGAGGGAAAGAGAGAGAACTTTCTTACGACAGTCCTGTCAGCGGACTCGGAATAATCTCGAAGTGCAAACAATTTGTCTACTCCTACCTGCGTTTCTTACTCTACCTGCTGCCTTGGGGACTGAGCTCAAACATGGGGACGGCGAGGAATATATTTCATGCTCTCACATTAACTATGCACGTTTGCGGGGGCCGACGAGTAAATTACAGGCTGCTTTGAAAAAACTTATGTAGACACACAAATACCTACTGCTACTCGAACGGCGCGGTGCGCGTGTCCTACCTATGAGTGTATGTATGCACTTCATGACATTTTTTCTTTCTTCCTCTTCCAGCTCCTGTGTGCAATAACTTTCCTCCTAACGTAGCACTCGAGACAAGAAGGTTGAAAAGTAAAGTAACTCTGTACAATACAGTGTATAACAAGTACAGGGGGGAAAAAAAGGGGCCAAGAAAGTGTTCTGTGCACTGACTTCACCTAATGATGTTCCGAGGTCATTTTGTCGCTAATGCAATGCTGTTAACTCTCCTCTCAAGTCTTGATTGATGCCTCCAACAAAAACTTTTGCCAGCCTAATTGGGATACTTTTTTTATCCAGGTAAAAAAAAAAAGTTAGTTATTTCCACTGGCGGCGGCCGCAGCCGCTGACTCTAGACTCTTCACCTCTCCAATTTTCTCCTTTTTTGAAGCACACGTTATGACAACCCTTTTCAAACGTCTGGCGCGTGTTATCAAGCGCATTCTCCCGTGAAATGACTCTGACACCGAATGCCAAGACTTTTCCTACTCCCACTTTAAAAGGCAGACACAAAGAAAGCAACAGGAAGAACGAGAGCGAGAAATAAATGAAAGGAGATTTGCATAAATAAATGAGACTCCCAATGAAAGCAGCAAAAAGGGGTCTGAACTGAAGAGGCCCTGGCCTGTGACAGGTCCTCCTCTGCCACTCGAATTTCCAGCCATTTCATCTCTTGCCAGCTTTAATGCGGGGCTGTCTGATTTCATTAGCTAATGACGAATTCTACCAAGAGAGGCTCTTCTCTCTCTTTTAATTAGCTCATCATTTATGAGAGGCTTTTCGGAATAAATTTCGCACAGAGATACAACCAGAAGGGCTGGTTGATTCGCTGGCTGCCGGCGAGCAGACGGCCTTTATAACGCTCTGATGGCCAACAAGCGTGCGTTGGGCTTCAGGATGAACTAAATAAATTCACCGGATTTCCGCCAAACGCAAGGAGGCGAAAAGGCATTTAGCAGAGGGAAAGGGATCGGTATAAAGAAGAACCCATCTCATTTCGAAAGCCTAAGTACCGAGGAGCGGAAGCTTCTTTAAAACATCTCTACTATGAGAGCCCTTTCTACTACGGAAGCTTCGGTATGAGAGGCGCGTTTGAACAAGGGGAATTTTGTTGCATGTCCTCCCCCTCGCCACGCGTTGCACATTAAAAGCTATAAAGGCCTTTATAATCCTATGAAATCTACCAGTAAGAGCGCACCCTTACAAGGAGAGAGATGGAAACGAGATACCCATTATGTAGGAGGCTCTTTTCAGCTGGCACAAGACGCTTAGTGGAAAGCAGGCAAAAAAAAAATAAGATTGCGACAAACTACCGGGTGTCTCAGCCAAGACCGGCTACGTCTGAGGGGCGGGACCTGTGTAGCTCCGAGTTGTGGGCAAAACATCGACCATGCTCGACTGAGACTAAGCAACCAGGATGAGAATTGTACTGTTTCACGTATAGGGACTAAGAAAAAGAGGAAAGGAGGCGGGGAGGGAAGATGAAGAAAGCAGTGAAAGCATAACAAGACGTGCGTGTAATCTTGTTTTTTGTTGTTTTTTTCAGCCCACGTCTCCAAATTCCTTTCTTCTTTGATGATTCCAAAGGAGAAGTGGCGCTGAAATCAGCCCCAACCGAGAGCAGAAGAAAAAAAAAGCCGCCCTCAAAAGCTGCGTCTTCATCCTATGACAAGACCAGAAGCTGCTTCTGCTTTTTTCCTATTTTGCTGCAGCAACCTCAGCTTTGTTTGCCGACAGCCATTTCCCACCCAAAGTTCATTAGAAGGAGGAGAGAGAGGAGGAGGAACTTTTTTGTAGGTCCCCCCCCCCCAACAAACACTAAAACATACGTACAACTTTTCCCCTTTCAACCCTTTCTCTTCCCCAGGGCTGTTGTACTAGAAATTACGCCTGGCAAGGAAAAAAAAAAGGGCTGTGGTGGGAAAGGCAGGAGTAGCCTCGATTCTTCACGCATGATGCTAAAAGTATAGAATTTATAGCAAAGGAGAAATTGAAGCTCTCCGAGGAGGAGGTGGGGGAAAGAGAGGAACTTTAGTGTAGGCAGGGGATTTGAGCATGCGAGATTGGACGAAATTAGCATCTCTTATGTTGTCTTTCTCTCCCCTTCCTCATTTCCCATTCCAAAGGCAACTTTCCTCGATTGTCTGAGTCTCCCAATCTCTCTCGTTCGCTGGACAAACAAAACTTTTCAGGGGTCTCCGAAGAGAATTGGAGAGGAGAGGACGACTCACCCACTTTTGGGTGAGTACAAAAACACCCCGCCTATGCACAAACACAGTACAAATGCATATTATGGTAGGGCGCGGAGTACAACGGGTGCAAACACATCTCCTCGGGGTCAGGTGGCGCTGGCACAAAGAGCCGCGCCGCCCTGAGAGGCAATAAGGGCGCGCACACGTCATTCGTCGACCCTTCATCACGCCGCTCTGCACCCAGGAGAGCGACGGCAGCTACGAGGACGGATGCTTCGTCATCACCGTGTCATCGCATGAGGAGGAAGCAAAGAACGGGGAAAAAGGACGGAAGAGGTAGATGGGGCAGCAATAAAAGAAGAAGTGACCGGAAATCATTAGGGACACACGTATTGTAGATAAATGACAGTAGGAACCGTTCCTTATACGGCGCGGACAACTTCTTAGAGCGAGCGGGCGGGCGGGCAGTACGTGAGTGCATGACAAAGCCCTAACTAACATTCATTTTTCTCGGGCTAATGCTAAGGCTTACTCTGTGAACAGTCGGGTCCGTCGAATCCGGCGTCGCACTGGCACTGTCCGAATACGCACTCTCCGTGGCCACTGCAGTCTTTTGGGCAGTTTCGGGTCAACTCCGTGGAGATCCTGGCCACGAACGTGACTTCCTGGGGAGTCCCTGCGTCGTTGTACATAGACAGGAACCAGTGGCCGATTTCCAGGTAGTAGCTGACGGTGCGCGTTAACGAGTGCTGTGAGGGATATACGTGGTGTACATATTATGTCTGCCCACACACACACACACATATATGTATAATGTATAATACATTCGAGTAGTATTCCATCAACATTCTTCCTTTCTCTTCCTTACCACTGAGGTGTCCCTGCTCTCCCTGGCCTTAAATCCTGTGAGGACGTCCCTGACATCGTTCATGGTGAGCGTGGGGATAGAGTTTTTCCGCCCGTAGATGCCGATGGAGGCCCCTCGAGGGATGGAAAAGAGGAACTCCACATATGCAGGCTGACTTTGATGGAACTACAGTGAGAGAAATAAAGTCAGATAAATCATCGATCCCATTCATCTGTACTCAACATTGATACACGTGACGTGGCTGTCGTATGTCGACTCAAGAAGTCGATGCACGGCGACATCGAACGAGTCGACTTCTGCCTTCCCTGAGACCTCCTCTGCTCCCTGTGATCTTACCTGAAAGTTCCAGTAGCTGTAGGCTGGGATGACTTGAGCCTGTCTCTCTCCTAGGGTCAGATGGGAAAAGGTTGTTCCGTCCGGGGGTAGAGACGCCCTCTGATGATTCACGCCCTCTGAACAAAGAGAGGAGGGAAATTATAAATCTTCAAGGAGTAGAAGGAAATGAGGGGCTAACGAAGCAAAGTTTTCTTTTCTCTTCCTCTTTCTTCTCCTTTGCCTTCTCCTTCACCTTCTGCTTCTCAAACTTTCTTCAGCTGCCTCGTCTTCGTCTTATCAAATCTCGTACTTTTTCAGATGTGACTCTCGAGGGGAAAGGAGGGATGGGAAGAGAGCAACATAATGGTAGAAAGTTTTTTGTTATCAGCTCTCATTAACATTTGCGCTCGTGCAGTGAGTTGATCTGAACAAGATTGAGGAGGGTTAAAAGGTGCAAAAAAATAAATGCGCCATTTCTATTCATGAAAAAGCGGGTCCTTTTTGTTTGCTTATTCATACAAAAAGAGAAACGAAGCCGCTCTCCTCCTTTGGAGATTGCAGAGTATTCAATAAATCGTATCTCCTTGAACCAGCACAGTAAACATTTCTTGCGAGGGGAGAGTGGAAGATATTTTTATGCACAGCTGCCAAAAATGCCAGGGCAGAGATAGCGATATTATGCCCTTTTAGAGTCCTATAACGTGCGTACACGGCCGGGTCTGAGCCAAGGCGAATCTGGGTTGCCCAAACCACTCCTACTTACTTTGTACGGTGAAATGTGGAAAAAAGAAAGTCAAGATGTAGCGTCTCATGTGTGCTGGCGCCAGTAGAACAATATGCGCCAGTCGGTAGCCAATGTATGTGGAGCCTGAAGTCTCGACGTAAGAAGCTCCAGTTCTCTCACCTGACAATAGACTGTTGTGGTTCCTGGGAGTGAGATCTTGGTTTCTGACGTTCGAAGTGTCGGCCTCCAGGACGTTGTTGTTTGCCGGCTCCACGATGGCGCAAGCCTTGGCACTCTCATAGGAGACCTTCAGATAGTTGGAGGCTGTCAAGGACAGATAGAACTTTTAGTGCTTTTCATAAAAACGCGCAATAAAATTATCCACGACCGTGACGTAAAACGGAATAGTACAGCAAAGCATAGCACGGCAAATGTTCTCTACATTAATCAAACGACCTTTCAAAGCTGAGACTTTCCCTGACTTTGAATACCGTGCATACTGAATATGCGTACATTCTAGGTAGGGAGCTTTCTGATAACAACTACCCATGGGCTGTCGACGACTTGAAAGTTCAACTCCTGAGCAGAGAAGCAAAAAAAAAAAAAAAAAAATGAAAATCCCTTGAAATCGGGACATGTGAGTGGGCACCCGATTGGAGTCGCAAGCAGCGCCATCAAGAGTGCAGCACTGCTTGACTCTCTAGGGTCCCCGTGTCTAGCAGGAACAAGATTAAAAAGCCGACCAAAGTTGGCGGAAAGTCTTCCTCTGCTGCTCTGATGAATGTGGAATGGCACATTTTTCACAGCCCATATCTCTTCCTAAACAAGCCAGAGCCGAGACTTGAATCTAACCCCCAATGGACGCCATCTGCGTAGAAAATGACATGTATGGAATACTGAATACAGGACAGGACAGCCCCAGCTCCTCTCTCTCACTCCATCTCTGGGTCTGTATGGCCAAAGACGACACCTTTCGTGACTTCCGCAATTCTGAAAGGAGGGAACGAAAATACTGCTGGAGTTGCTGGTACGTGTCTGTAAAGAATTCTTCCAGTCTCTCTCTCGCTAACGTACTTTCCATACATGCATATGTAGTACAATACTTCTAGAAGAGAGCGTCTAGAAAGCCTCGTCTCCCTTTTCTCATTCAAAATCTCAAGGAGAGGGAGGAAATGAAGAGACCGAAACTCTCCTATTACGTCGTTCAAGGAGAGGGGGGAGATGGAAATATCTCCCCACTCAGCAACCACCAAAATGGAGATTGGATTTAATCAGGAAAAGCCACTTTAGTGTTGCCCTCCCCATTCAGGGAGTGGGATCGACACAAAGGGAGGAGGGAGGAGGGATAAGTGTCAGATGCCAAACAGAGTTGAAGGAGGTTTCATTGACCTTTTCAACGCCGTTTTAGCACTCTGAAAACGGCTCAAGAAACTACAAAAACTACCTCGACCCTTCGATGGGAACAGGGAGAGGACGAAGAAGAAAGATGGGCCCGTCGCAGCAAAAGAAAGGAGGGTTGAGATAATGGCCCAAACGATTTCTTCTTCCTCTCTCCTGGCAGCAAAAACCGAACGCTTATGTTCCCACAATTAAATGGGCCCACTAAAGAGAAGAGGTTGCAGCAACCGCCCATTTTCTTCTTCGTGTAAAAATAAATCGGCTCCCCTTTATTTCTTCCCTTCCTTGCTGTAGCGGGATATTTATTTGAGGGCGCCATCCATCAAGTGAACAGGGCCCTTCGTCGCGTGTAGAAGACGCAAACTTTTTTTTCTTCCTCCAAGCTGCCTTCTGCACACACAATTCTTCAGCAATTTCCAAAAGGTTTATCGCGGAAGTTGGTACGCAAGACCCGGACCTGGCGCTCCTCAACCAAATCGTCTAGATCACGCAGTATCAGCTGTGAGAAGCACGAGAACACACGGGATGTCTCGGGCGGAGAAACAGAGAGAGAGAGAGAGATGTGTTCTGTTTCGTCACATACAAAGGCAGTCTAAGACCTTTGGAGCAGACACACAACGCACCGACGAGTCAAGGTCGGTGGAGTCTAAACTTCGTATGCCAAACGAGTGGAACAATTTAGGAAATTGGGCAGGCCTCCGCTGTCTCTTGTTTCCCCCATTATGTGGCTTAGACGGCCAGAGCTGCTCCCCATGCAATTGATAAGGAGGGGGCCTCTCTCACCAGGGCGCGCAAATTCCCCTGGGGGGATCCTAAATGCGAGCTTGGCAAGGACTCAGGGAGGGAGAAGGTCGAGAGATACCAGTGGGGGGGAGGGGGGAGGGGGCAATGCCAGAACAAGAACTGCGCCAGGGGTGTTAACAATTGAACCAGAATCAAGGGTGTATTCTTCCAAGGTATGAGCTCAACTGCACACTGGAGCGTCATGTTATAGAAAGCTTGGAATGCCGCTGACTCATCAATAACATTCCATCATCGTCATTACTTAGCTGCATGTGGGCGCCCGAAGTGAGCGAAATATGGTACTCAATAGAGAGTATTGGTCGGGTGTGAAAAGGTCCACCCAGACTCATATGTGCGAACACGATTGCACACAAGTGGAGGCAGCAGCAAAGTTATATGCGCATGTCAAGTATGTGTGGGGTCGTTTCCGCCAGTATTTGTCCTCCCGCTGTGCTCTGCACTGTGCTGTATTGTTCTATATACGCTGGTCCAGTGAGGAATACACGCAGTGGTCAAACAAGAGGAAATGATTGAATGCTCGCTCGCCCCCTCTCACTTGGGTTGCTGTGTCATTGACATGAATTCTGTCCTGGGACTGTCATCAATCAACAGCAGAGCACCTGAGAAATAATTAAAGCAGACGGGTTTTTTTTAGCCAAAAAGTGACCCCTTCTTCTTCCTCTTCCTCCTCCTCCAGTTTTTGTCCCACTTCGTTCAACAGAAATTACAGTGCCAAAAACGATCCAGGTTCCCTCAGTCAGTAATTTTCCAAGCAGTGAAATGATAGATCTCGTTTTAAGTGCTCAAATAGCTTTTCGTGACCCTCTCCGACGGTCTTCAGTTCAGTTGTTGTGTTTTTTACAGCCCCCTGAGGCAATCAAGTGGCAAAAGTGTAGCAATGCCTTCTAACAGAGGTGGCTCTAACAGCTCTCGTGCTATTATTGAAAGAACAAAAAAAAGGGGGCCGGGCGTTGCTCCTGCTACCGTATCAATAGGTAATAAAGAGAAGACACGACACCTCTTCCAGTGAAGCGCACCTGTTTACCATTCTAACGAGAAGCAGTAGCCATTTTGAGGTCCACACACAAAAAAAGAGAATGAAGAAAAAAAAGTCTTACGCGAGGCCTGCATAAAAGCGCTGCTTTCTACCTTTCATTCTTCTGGCACAAACACATACACACACAAGAGATAGCGTCGAACAATGGAGGCTCCTGGGGGAGAACGAACAGACCTTGGAGAAGGAGTACAACGGCAGTAGCAGCGGGCAGTGATGGCCTTTGACAAATGAAGCACGCTGTCAATATGTTTCTCGTTGCCTGTCGCGGAAGTGGGACTGGGCTCAAACGTGCGATACCCGGAGGGGGGGGGGGGCATAGACAAGATAAAAAGAACGCAAGCCAACGTGCGAGGAAAAAGAACTATCCTATGACTGCGTGGGAGAACAACAAAAAAAGGGGGCCAAACTACAGACTTCATATAAAAGGGGAGAAAGCAATTTGCAATTTTCCTTCGCCAATCCTAGCCGCACTATAAGTCTTTAAGGAGAGAGAATAAGGGAGACAACAGCAGACAGAGACCGGCAGAACGAAGACTAGTCTCGGGGTAATGGTTTTCTCCTCCACAGTCCTACCACTATGACTGCTATAGTGTGTCACCGGCCGGGCTGGCTGGCTGTGCCAATGTCCTTTCTGTGCGCAAGCTTTTGAAGCAACGTTTCATTACTTGAGGTTCTCACACCGTTGCAAAAAAAAAAAAGCAAGACGACGAGGTACGCCGAGCAGCAGCACGAGTCGTACCAGTGAAAGAACCTCGCGGGGATCGCGTGTTACTCCACACGTGCACGCACACCCATAGATTACTGAGGGCTTCCTCAGATATTCAGATCGTCTGGCGGGGGAAAAGGCACACAACGCTGTTAGCGGTATCAGATGTTGTCACCTTCGCTGCGACAGGAGAGTCACACACCTCGAGCGAGTCTGCTATTATCATCCCTTTCATCTTTAGGTTTGCATTTAAAATTGCTGAACTACAGCATCGCTGTTCTTCCTCGAACAGGATTCAGATACAGTTTAGAAAACAACACAACTGTACTTAAAGGAGATCGACTGGAATGGCAGTAAAACAAGTTGTAAAAGTAGTAACTACGGTTTGTTTCTTTTTCTGGTGATCTGCGCATCTTTGGTGATCTCTGGTGCAGCGTGAGTAGCTCCTTTTTTTGGCATTGCTGCAATACAGCATCAACCAAGGCCAGCCTTATGTAAGCCTCCCAGAGGTCCTCGGTGCTCACAGGAAGAGGTTGGAAATGGGAAGGATACTGTTTGGTGAAAGATGGCAGCAGGTAAGTTGCTCCATTGGCGGCCAAGTGGGTTGGGTTGGGGATGTGGCCGCAGTTAATGAGTCCGGAGGCTTCACTCTTAACAAGAAGGGTCCACTGGCAAGTATAAGTCGGGGATAAGAAACCTCGCACTGCAGTAGGTGGCCCACTCATCCAATTCTCCTTTAAGGGATTTTCTCATTAGCATGGGATTAGTCAGCCCCTGCGTTGAACAAGTCATGGCGTAAGGAGGGGGGGGTTATTATGTTCAGGCTCGTGTTCACGCATGGTGTGTAGCGTTCGGTACCTGTACCCACATGGGTGCTTGTTTCTGGCAGATTTCCAAATGAGGCCAACGTCCATAATCACTGCGTCTCTCCTCTCTATTCCACCAACCCAGTTGAAAACAGACAGCTGCACATACGGACACGCGCACGCGGTACGTGCAGGATCCCGGAGTCCCCGACTTATGCATTATTTCCCTGCAAGTGGGAGTTTTCCCAGGCCTGGAGACCTATGCGAATAGGCAAGCACAGTAAACGAAGAGACTTGTTCAGATATCAGAAAAGTTGCTGTCAGTGTGTTCAACAGTACCTGCAGCTCTTGTAACAAGAGGAAGAGAGAGGAAAGTTGTTCAACCAACGACGACGCCAACACCTTTGTGAAGAAGAGGAAGGAGGGGGGGGGGAGACGACGCACATATTAAAAATTCTGAGCGTGCTTTCCTTTACAATTATCTACAATCAATCTTGTATTGATGGCTCATTCTGCTGCTTGTAGGGAAAGAACCTTTCTCACCACCAGTGAAGCAATTTAGAGGGGGAAGAATGAAAAGGGCGGAAAGATGGCCGCAAAAATCCAATACTTCAACCATAGGGAAACTTTTTTCCATGTGGAACATGACGGAATTGATACGGAAAAGTTTTGGCCTCTAAATTTACGCAGTCGCTCTTCGCCTGCGAAATGGAGGAGAGAAGAGACATCGCTTTCACCATTATCCAATCGCCGTAATAACGCATTCTGGTCCGCTGGACGGGGAGGGCGGAATATTGGAAAGCTGACCGATATTACGAACGACGAGAAAAAGAAGAGGGGGTTGCTTGTACCATTTTACTGGGTAGGGAAGAAAACTGCCTGCCCGATATCCCCACTGTGGTCTGAATAAAACAGGAGGAAGGCAACATTTCCTCCGAGGAAGAATATCCCGGAGAAGGAAGAAAAAGCGGGGTGAGGGAAGAAGAAAATCACATCTTAACGTTGTCTCTCTCCAGAGATGAGGGTAAGTTGTTCTTTTCCCCTCCCCCCCCCAACCAACCAACCGCACCCTCGCACAAACACGGTGGGCACACGTTGTTGATCCCATAAAAGATTCATGCATTGGCAGTACCATTGATCACAATTTGGCTTTGCACATCCGACATCACAGCTTTCTTCCACCTCCACAACCTTTTTACTCTCTCTCTCCCCCGTGTCTTCCTCTGGTACGCCCCGGAAGAGGGGTGTTGCAGGGGGCTTTTTTCATCACGACGTCTCTCATCTCATGAGAGGGATGAAGAGGACGAGAGGGAGGCTCGCGCTCTCCAGGTTGGCACGTGCGGAGAGCAAGAGCAAGATAGTATCCGTAAACATGACCAAAAAAAGAAACTAATCAACGTTTCGTAACGCTAGGTGAGACAAAAGTCACGTCACTGGGGATGGAGAAGAGTCGGTGCATTCAGGGGGGAAGAGAAGCATCGCCCAGTGTAGCTACACACGTCACTGATGACCAAGCATTCGTGCACGTTCTGCACTGCATCAGGGGGGGAGAAACAAGCTGGACTCGGACTTCACCGTAGGAGGGTCGGGAGATAAGGAAATATAGCAACAATTCTCGTACTTTCTATTGAGATAAGGCTCCTTTTTCGTTGGAAAAAAAAAGAAAAGAGCCAAAGCACGACTTTCCCGTCGACTTCTTCATTAGCTTTCGAGCGGATTAGTGCTTTCTTATTAGCCAGAGAAAGAAGAGGAAGAAGGCGGTTGACTGATGAAGTCACTGGCAAAAGAAAGGGGAGATGCAAGAAGAATAAGCAGAAGCAAGGAGGGAAATAAGAGGGAGGTCTTAATCGCTCTTCACTCACTCTTCTTCATTCCTTTTCTCTGACGTGTCTGGCTGGGGCTATCGCATGGGAGAAGGCAAATAACGATTACAGAAAGAAAGAAGACTGAGCTGGCGCAGTCCACAGAGGGTTGGAGAGATGGGTGTGTGTGTGGAAGGGGGGTGGAGGAGGCGGGGAGGGGGGATTGCCTCTTGATCCAAGCTTGTCGCAGCCAATGCATTCTCATTGACGCGGGAAATGTCGAAAAAATACGGCCGCACTCCTGGATACAAAGCTGGAGGAACTTTTCTCCATACTGTGTAATTTATACGGCGGACGCACACTGGTACTGACAGAGAGCGAGAGAGACGCAGAGCGCGACAAAAGCCTACAAAGTTACTGCCAGGAATACCACAAGCACAAGCAACCACCTAACTTATGACAAGTTGTAGAGCTAACAACATGAAAGAGAGAGGATAGGAGTAACTGCACATCATAACTTATGAGACAAGTCGTGTAACAGCTGCAGCGCTGAGCCAGGCCGAGTCGTGTGTCATCTCCATGAACACACAAGTGGAGTTATCACCGGAAAGGCGACACTCAGACTTGTTTTTCGGGCACCGAAAAGTTGTCTCCAGTAATTAGCACGCAAGCAGGTGTCGTCAAGGCTATCTAATGTACGTATAGACTGTACACAATGGAGACGCACCTGGGCAAATACCTGACAGCATGACTAATTGCTCGAATCGAATGTTTCGGCCTTGACGAGCCAAGAACATTAACGCGCGATATCTCAAAATGGCCAATGGACACGGCGACTCCTCACCTTGGGCAAAGGCTACTACTCCCTTACATATTCTCTTATATTGACAACATGTCGATGCTTCCTGTGTTTTCAGGCGCCACAGCTCGATATCGCATCACTTTGCAGAAGAGTTATTACGTGCAGCCGCGACTCTCCCTACCTGTGGTATAGATAAGCGCCGACACCAGGACCACCGACAGCAGGATGAAAAAGATGGCTGCGAACCGCCAGGAGCAGCCGCCGAGGTCCTTCTTGACCCGCCAATGTTGGCCGCTGCTGTATTGACTCGACGAATTGGGCGAGGATCGTCGCCCCAAACTTTGTTGACCTCCCCCTCCGTTCAGCCTGACCCCGGCGGCGTCCCCGTTGGGCCCCACGAGCAACCGCGCTTGAGGCGCGGACGCCAAACTCGGCAGCGTCGCCGTGGGTTTGAAGGTAGTGGCGGGTGAGCGCAGAGAAGACGGGGACGAGGAGTCGGTGGGGTTGTTCTTGAGGCGGTGCGAGGACGCAGTCAATGTCATCTGCTGGTGGTGGTGGGGAGAGTAGTTGGAGGATGAGGGGTCAAAGCGTAGGCGACTGTCCAAGGTTGTCTGGCCCACCAGGGGATCTGAAAGAACAGCAAATGAAAGCGTCCGACTTTCCAATTCTAACGGTAATCGCTAAGACAGTAAACAGGTGAGAATCGACTTCATCTTATCTGCCTGCGTGACATTTTCCTCCTGAGCCTTAGAGGCTGCAGCAAGATAGATACAAACCGAGGTAGATATTGGATATTGGCTCTGTTAGACCAAACGCGCTCTGATAAAAAGCCGGAGCTTTTGGTCCAAATCCTGCAATGACTATCGCACTTTCTTCAGCCGCCAACACTAATAAGCATTCTCGGTGAGACAGATCCCATCTTTCATAATAAACGAATCGAACCTGCGCCCCTTTTCCTTGCGACGACGTTGATGAATGAGTGCAAAAATCCAGGTTAATACGTAGTGTGATGGGGAGAGAACACAAAGGTTCTCCCTTTTTTTGGCCAACAGAATGAAGAAAGAAGAGCAATGAGTTCTCGTCACTTTAACGAGAGGAAAGATTGACCAATTGCGTGGCTGCCAGACAAGAGCAGCAAAAAAAAGGTTCTTCTGATCCCTTTCACAAACTATGGCACTCTTTTCCACTGATCGGCACCGCAACAAGAAAGAGAACTATCAAGGGAGGAGGCAAACCTTTCCGTTACTTGGCAACGGTGCACTTACTCGTACGTACTCGTAACATTTGCCAGTGCATCGGGGAACAAGGTAGCTTTGCAAATTCGCGCCATCACATCACGAAAACAATCAGGTTAGAGGTAAATTTTTCACGTTTCAATTGTGCACCAAATCAGGCTCTTCTCCCCTTTGTTCGTTCCACCAGTGCTGTAGGAGCAAATAAAGAATTGTGCAAATTGCGTCCATGCAACCTGAGAGTAGACTAATTCTCCTCATTTTTCTTGCATACACTTGTTGGGAACAACAGCTTCACATGCTGCAGGACCAGGTACCAGTCACATGTACGCAGAACAGCTCCGACGTGGACGTCGTGGGCGTGCACACGCACGCTCTGGAAACCACCAAAACTGTATTAAAAGTCAATGCTGAGAATGCTACGAATATCTTTCTAGACTCCTGACTGACAGACTACATATTCATGGAGATTTTTCTTCGCACACTTTCGTTCGTGCTGGCCTTTTTTGGTCTCCCGACAGGAGATCAATTCTGACAGATATGAGAAGGAAGTCTGCACTGTCCGTCGGCGCGTGCATGCAGAAGCGCACTTCAGGCATTCCTGGCCACTTCGACCGAACCTGATTAAATATTAAAGGACAATTGGACCCGTATTTCTTGTCGACTGACCTTTTCCTGTGTCACAAAAAAAGGATCAGCTTACAAGTAAGAGCTGAACTTATCGAGCTAAGCCAACTTACCTGACGGAATGTATAGAGAGCCCGAAGGGTTCCTTGCCAGCATTGTTGGCGCTTCGTAGTGGTTCAAGTGATCGCTCTCGTGGTCGCCATCGTGTTGGTCGTACGGGTTGTGGTACTCGTTCTCCATATCCGCTTACCTAGAAACAAAGACCAAATGAAGGTCGTCAGTTTGTCGCATTGCTGCAGAGAAAACAACACTGCGTCAGATACACATGAGATGTGGGAAGGAGGAGAGGAAGGATGGGATTTCTTTTTTCCAATTTAGCTGCAACAGTTTTCCTCTTTTCTCTCGAAAAGAGAAAGCATTACAGATAACAAAGGTTACAGGAGGAAAATGGGCTGTTGGAAGCAGGCTGTGATATCATCATCCCCTCTCATTCCGCTCCAACACTTCCTGCTCCAAAACGAACGAAAAAAGCGTGATGACTCGGAAAAAATCCCCTTTGGACCAGGACCAGGAGGAGGCATCAGCTGGCCAAAATGGCCGCGCCTACTCAAGATGTGCCCACGGGTTCAGAAAAGCCTTGCCCTTCTGTGGAACCCGTAAGGCCATTGAAGTGGCTGCCTGATATCTGCAACGAGCTCCCACCCACCCCCCAAAAAAAGCAAGCAGACATCCGAACAGGTGGGAGAGGGGAAGATTTTTCGTGAGCAGACTACAAATGGAAGCAGAAAAGACGTTCATACGAGGCTTGTGTAATGGGGGTACCTTGACGGAATGCACCAGGTCTTTCTTTTCCCCCTCCTCACCAACCTCCAATTCTGTCTCTCTTCTCTTCAATACGTCGAATGAGGAGAACGTGTGGAAGAGGCTGAGAATAGATAGTCTTTTGCTCATGCAAGAGGGAAAAAAGGACTATTCTCTCCGTGTCCCATTCCCCTCTCTGCAGCGCGGATGAAAAACACGGGAGGAGCTGAGAGGTGGAGCAGGGAGCAAGAAAAAAAAATTGAAAAGCATTATCGTAACACTGAGCCCAGGGGCAATCTAGCAGCAGAGGGAGAACAGCAGTTTAGAGCTTGGCAGGTTCGTAAAGGCCCCCCCCTCCTCCTCCTTCTTACTGTCTAACCTTTCCAGTGTTATGTATACCTCGTACTTTCCCCCTCTTCACTTCTTCCTCCGCAAGCCGGGCTTATCGATATTTAGAATCAAAGAGAAGAACCCAGAAAGTTGCCTTTTTTCCCCCCCTTCTTCGCTACTGGCGTTCTTTTCTTCTTTTTGCTCCCAACCTTCCCCCCCCCCCCAAGCTCCTAACTCTTATCAAAAGGTGTATAAATTGAGTACAAAGACAGGGCGAGAGGGAGGATCCAGGAGAAGTTTGGGCAGCTCGTTGTGAGGCTCGTCACATCACCCACTCAATTTCTCTCTGTCGACGGCGTCAAATTGGGGCAAGAGTAGGAGGAACTCTTAATGAGGAAGAGACGAATTTGCAGTCCCCTCTTTGCTGACCTACATACTTAAGAGGCTCACGCACACATGCGAGTCCTTGCAAAAAAAAAAAAAAAGTCAGAGGGAGGCTCTCACTTTTGCGAATTAGAACATGTCGGAGGAGAAACAAAGGATCTCTGGGCTCTATCGCACGCACTCTGCTCCCTTCCTCTCTTTATTTACGTTGGGACTTATCTGGACAGTCCATCAGGAGATTTTTCATAGTTGGCATAAAAGAGAAAGTGCCTTTTTAGATCCAGGACAGTTGGCATGAGCTCTCTGCTTCCATCAGCAAGGTTTCTCTCTCCCTGCTGTCCTTAGTCAGTATCTTTTATGATTGCACCAGTGTAGTAAAGAAGCAGTTTTCTAGCTGTCGTAGGACAGCTATGGTACCTACGGCCTCAAGTCTCCTGTGCCCCCCTTTCCAGGCCTTGACTGGTCTTGGCACGTAGCATCGTACGTTTGTCGAGGGCATCACCAGTGCCGTGACACCGTTGCTAAGGCAAGCGTGCATTAACAATCGTGTCAGCACACTCTAGTGTTTCCGAAGGCATCCACTCAACTAAGTCTTGTCGTCATTGACATCACATGCTATCTTCCTTGATTATACGCGCGCGCAGGACTGTGCAACTGTGCGTTAAGGCAGAAGGTGGTGGCGAACTGCTTTCTCCGGGAAAAAAACATCTTTGTTATGGGTTATACTTTTGGGGTTTTTTCTGCTGAAACATAAAGCGTGGGAAGACACAGAGCACGACGACAAAATGTACTGCACGTATCGACGTTTGTCACCCCGACGTCGCCTGCTTTTTAGGTTCCTGGTGTCCACTTACGTATTCAGTCTGTGCGCGTGCACCGCGTGCACCATGTGTGTGTCTCTCTGTGCGTGCGTGTGTGCGTGCGTGTGTGCGTGCGGGTGTGTGAGAGAGAGACTGAAGGCACTTCTTTCTTTGTTATTCAATCGAGTCGAATTGATTCGGCGAGGCGTGAATTTGACGCTGTCAGTGTCACTGTACTGGGAACTTCCCCCAACCCCCCTCCCCTCCCCCCTCCGGGTGTCACGAGAGGGAGAACAATTCCGGATCTCAATGTTTGCCAAATAAAGCTAGCGTTTTTTCCGCTCGTACGAGGGCTCGTGTCACCCTCCCGTGATTCTGTGACACGCGTGCAGCCCTGATTTGTTAGCTGTATGGGTGCCACAGGGACATAAAAGGCATCGTCTATTCAATCCGATCCGGGAGCTTCCGTCACATGATGATAAAAGACTCTATGATGGAACAACATGCCAGCTCGAGCATATGGGGACAGCCAAAGTTTTTAGTAACAAATTTCACCGGCTATGGGTGGTACTACTGACTTTGTTAGTAGTAACTGAGCACAACATTGCTGAGCAGGGAACTGACACTTACTTGCTCTGAATGTGGAGACTAGAGAGCAACATCATAAAGAGTCGTCCAGGAGGGGGAGGTGAGCGAGAGAGCCATTCCCTCGACGGATAAGGATCATTTCCACAAGATATATCGGGCCATAATACACTACACTCCTACTACATTTCCACTCCAAAACAACAAATTCTTGAAACGTACCTGCACTCACACCCTTTCTTTTTCCATGAACGGGCGTACGTAGGATAAGACGTCCGTCCCCATCCCCCTAGGTTTTTGCCTCTGCCTATCTTCTTCATATTTTGTGCACCAGCTCTCTTGTCCAAGGAGAGAAATGCAACGACCGCGTTGATGCATCTATCATTCATGAATAATTCAAATGCTTTCTGTGCTTTGCAGAAGTGGATGTGCAGCTGCAGAAAAAAAAGATACGGCCAGCACTTTTACAACCTGCATTCGTGGCCAGAGAAATCATAATATGCACTCAGATATCTTGCAGCGTTCCAAAAAGTAGCCATCTCCCTATGAAAATTCAGACTAGCCTCTCTGAAGAATTGCCCGCAGTTGCCAGTGCCACCGTTTTCGATGACCAACGACTTCGCAAGAAAGAACAAGAGCTCGTACCTCGTGTGTTCGATCACACCGTGAACAAAACACATACACAGTGGAGAAAAAGCCTTCGTCAAATTACCCAAGCTTCCCCACGCCCCTCTTCTAGCTGCCTCGATAATTGTCAGGACAGGGGCAAAAAAAAAAGGAGACCGAAATTGGACCGGAAACTTTTTTTTGTCCTCAGCTGATGCTGCTGTGGGGATACAAAACTTTTTTTTCGGTTCTGTGGCTTAGGATGGAAGAGTGAACGACGCATTGGAAGAGCGAAGGCCCTTGTCACAGTCAATCTGAAAACAGCATTGTTCACTTAGGAACCGCCACACTTCATTTGGGCCCGCCACTGCCAAGAATATCCTGCCAGTCGAGGCTTTATTTCTTTTATCAGGTCACCCCATAAGTGATGTCGTGGGTCTCTTTTGTCTTCCAGCGCGTCTAGACGGATTTTTCGATGGCAACATAAACACAGCAAAGTTTGGCAGGCTTCAGCCAAAACGTTGATTGGTTTCACAGAACTCAAATTGAAGGTTATATAGGCTTCAATATTGAATCATTTGAAAATGGAGGCTTCAGAAGCTGACGTCATTCTTTATCAATTCAAGAAAGGCGACAGTGCTGTGGAAGCAGTAAAAGAACATAAAAGGAGAGTATTTAGGAGCATTCTAAAGTGTCAGCAATGCTTTCTCAAATTTGGACACGTCGACTTGGAAGCTGCTCTTGTCTCTGTCCCCCCACACAGCTGCTCTCGATCACTGATGGTGCATGAAATGATTGTGCTACGAAGTCCCTTGAGGACTGACCACCAGAAAGACATCACCTGTGAGATGAGCTCACATTTGTCCATGTCCTCCAAGGAGGAAAAGTGCGTGCTACTTAGCAAAGGTTTTCACGCCCAGAAGGAATTTGTCAGGCCGACGAAACAACTTTTGACGTCACGTGCGACGCGTGACATTTCCTACAAACACGACTTTTGCCAATTCTTCCTTCCCCCTGAAGTTCAGTGCAGCATGCGAGCGATCGGCAAAGCATTCCAGAAACTAATTACTACTAGCAGAGAGTCCAAGGGACTTCCCTGCTACGAGGAAGACAGGAAGGAAAAACAACTGGAAAGAAAAAAAAAGTTCGCTTCCTTTCGTCTCTCGCCAGATGGAGGCTTCTTTTTCTTTCTTTCTTTCTTTCTCTCCTTCCTTCTTTCTCTTCTCCAGCCCCAAAGGTATTCGCATTGGTGAGATCCCTGCAGCAACCGAGCCCTTTGAGATCTTCCCCGCTTTCATCAAGTTGGCGGCTTTTGGAAGGGAAATTTCGTACAAGTTTCGCCTCCTCCTCGCCCTCGGCGCTCAATCTTCTGAGATTGAACTCCGTGTCAAAACTTTTGAACTTTCTGTGCTCTTTTCTTTCTCTGAATTGGCGCTGGCAAAACCCTTTCGGATAGAGTTGCCCTCTCTCTGTCTCTGTGTGCGTGTGTCTCTCTCACAAGCGCGCGCGCGCACACACACGCTGGATATATCGCGTATTTGTTTAGTGGGCGTGAGCGTTTTACAGCTGCTGAAAAGATTTATCTTTTACTGAGCGTGAAACTGAATGGCAGCAGTAGGAGCAGCAAGTGAAGATTGCTTCCAAAGTTTAAGTTGGGTCTGCTAAGTGCTCGCACCACCAAGTTGCATTAATTCTCCCTCTTTGCACTTAGAGGAATTTCGTCGGGAGCAAACTCGATCGGGTAAAAGTACGATTTAAACTTTTGGGAACAAATCGTCCTTTCCAAATGCCTTTTTAACTAGGAAATGAATTGCCAGTCATCCGAACACGCGTCTCCAGCCCGTCCGCACTGGCAGGATCGATATTGAAGAACGTACGTACAGTCAAACTTTGATATAGCAAAGTTTCTCCCCCGTCAGCAGCCTCTCGTTTTCTCTTATAGAGGGATCTTTACTGTCACGGCTTCTTCTTTTTTTTTTTAAAAAAAAAAAAAGTAAAAACTCGGTAAGCATCTTGACTTGACTACAATCTTTATGACAACACAGTGTAGTATTTGGCGGAGCAGTGAATGCTTTGGTCTCTTCACTGCGATCTTCAAAGACTCAGTCACTTACTTTCTTTCTGTTTTTTGCCACATTTGTTGTCGCAGTCCTCGTCCCCCTTTACTAAGTACGTGCGCAAAGGAATTTTCAAATAGCCAGAGACGAGGATTAACCACGTCTCGAACATAAACCAGACTCGCTCAAACTTAGCAGAATTGGCAAACGAGGGAGGAATTTCGAATTCCTCAAAGCTGCAATCATGGGGGCAGCGAACAGTGAAGTTTACTGGAACGTTCATGTAATGCACGCACTGACGACGCAGGTCTTCCCCAGCCAAGATTTGGTTTCAGCGCGCAAAGAAGAAGATTCGCCGGAACTCTGCTGGCACCTCGTCATCATTCCGACCAAGTTTAACATTTCGTGACAAAACTGGGAGTCCAACTTAACCTCCGTGACCTCAACCACGGCGAGGGAAGAGCCACGAAATTTAAGCCAGTCTTACCAAGTTACGGCGAATGAATAAAGTTGCCAATTTAAGTTGGCTACGTCCAGCTGTAGCAATGTTCTCGTGATTTCGTTTCTCTCCGCCCAAAGTTTCTTCAGTCTTTTTTTTGGTGAGCACAGCCTCGTAAGCAGAAAACCCGCCCATTTAACCCACATGGGATTTGGAGAGAGAACTCTAATCGCTATTCCACGGACCCGACAATTACTGCATGGCAGGCAAATATTGGCAGATAGAATCGATATCTATGCCAACGTCCCCATATCTTTAAGCGGCGCAAGTTACACAGACGCGAAGGAAAAATTCATGCCAATCTCTTCTCCTCGCTCTGCCAGAAACCAATATCATGCTATTTGCTATTAATAGATGACAGAAAACCGATATTTTCTCGACATTATGCTTCAAACTCATAGGTGGAGGAACACTCGTAGTCATCGCTACCGCAATAACAAAGAAACCTCTTTCCGGGAAACCAACCTCTTTCAGTTTCTTTTCTCACGTGAGATGATGATGCCACAAAGAGGAAGAAGACTTTTACAACCCCAGTTATTGCCTCAACCCTAAGCTTTACGTACAACCAACAACTACCTGCTTCTGAATGATTTAGGAAACATTGGGGCGCTTGGAGCTCCCGAGATAAATGTTTTTTTCGAGAGGGAGGGGAAAGAAGAAAGGGATCACAGTAATGCAATGGAGGATGGTTCCTGAGAGCGGGAGAAGCAGTTCCAGAGGCACATTGTACAGTACGTGGCGGTGGCACCCGTAGTCTGCACAACCCAAACACACACGTACTGTATAAGATGCTTGTTGTGTCGGAGGATAAAAAGCATTGCTCTTGTCTGAACTGCTCGCGGCTCAGACAAGAAATTCTCTACCCGTGAGCCAAATTGATCAGGGTGTCGGATTTCCCCAAGGAAAGAAGAAAAAGGCATGTTAAAAGCCATGCCCATTGATCAAGTTTTTAGGGAAAAAATGATCTTTCTTTTGCTGGCCACAGGCGATAAGCAGAAGGTTTTTTTTTCCCCCTATCTGCTTCCCCTTGGTGCACCTCGTGGAGGTCCCTTTCTTCCCCCCCCCCCTCTCAAGATGCTCCCACAACACGGAGTACAAAGAGTCCAAACCTCGTGCCAGAGAGGAAGAATGTGAGAGAAGAGGATAAGGAGTGGGGAGGGGAGATGGCATTATGAATACAAAGAGCATTTCCACGTAGAGAGAGAGTGTGGTGGCGGTGATGATGAATCAGGAATCATTTGTGAAGAACTGTTGTAAGTTTCATGCTTTGTCCACTCATCCTGACGTGCACTTAGCATACGTGTCTGAGAGACGAGTTTTAGAAAGAGCGGACTACTGCAGAGAGAGGACTTTCCAAATATTTCCAGTAAAAAAAAAAACTACAGTCAAATTATGCGGCAGCCTTGGCCTCGGCCACAGTTTGTGCTCTTACGCAGCAGAGAAACAACTGAGGGTGCAGTATGTACATGGTTAAGGCATATTATACAGCGTTGCAGCAGAGAGAGCGGAGACAGAGAGGAACAGTGGTGTAGTCGCTGCCTCTTGAGCTTACAAGCTCGTGTACTCTGTCGCTTGCCATCCACATTAATTGACATGCCTGTGTGCACTAGTGGAGCTCTCCCGTTTCAGTGTGGGTGGCGTGCAGTGCTTCGTACATAAGGGAGGACTCGCTCAAGCAAGTAACAGCCATTCTTCCCCTGACCAAGCAAGGTGGTGTAAGTACATACGGACGTACTGCACCCACCTATTATTGTATGTACATACACACACTGCCAGGAATTAGACGAGAAGGTCAGAAAACGACTACGCAACAACGATGTCCGAGAGGAAGAAGAAAGCAACCAGTGCAGAGCCAGCAAAGTTGGTGTATGTTGCTGGGTATCAACAGCCTTGATACTCCCTGGGCTGAGTCATGTAACAGAACGTACATAGTGCAGGTGCTACAACTGTTATTCTTCAGTTCTCTGCTGTACCAGGGTGGTCGGGAAATCTCTCCCGAAATCGGGGATCACACGCAACCAGTCTCAAATCTATTTCTTTTCCTTCCGTTTGGGAAGAAGAAGCTTTTCTGTCATGCCGGACTTAGGCCTGTTATGATCGAGGAGGAACGAAGGGAAAACAATAATATCCCGGGAAGGCAGAGCTTGTGGAAGTTAAGAGCGCGTTTGGCCTTGCTGACGGCACGTCAAGGTCCTCCGGCGGGCAGCCCTCGTCCTCCTCGGCCACCGGGTCCAACATTGGCAACGCAACCTCCGTCAGCTGGTCGGGTGCAGGTACCAGGCAATTGCTGCACATGACGCAGACAAAGGCAAATGAAGACAAAAGGCCCAATAAGAGCCTCCAGAAATGCGCACGCGCACGGCGAGAATGAGCAGATCAAACAAAAAAGAGCTGCAGTCTCCAGCTGATCAACAATGGTGTGCTACAAAGGAACTTTTTTTTACTCTTATTTTTTCAGGGTCACTTGGGTGTGAGAAATCCATTAGCGCACTATTTGAATTTCAATTCCCCATTCCTCCTAGGTCATGTGCACTACGTAGAAGCGGCTGCGAATGTCGCTATAAATCTTGGAGGCACCAAGGGAGAAGAGCAGGGGGAAAAGAAGCCCTAGGAAAAAAAAAGTCGGTGAGAAACCGGAGACATTTTGGCGATTGGCGGAATGGAAAAGCGATATGAGACGGGGCAATTTTCATATTTCTTCTAAGGGGAAGAAGGTTAAGGCGTTGCTCTCCTCGAGAGAGCGGGAGGGAGAGAAAAAAAACAGACCAAAGTGTTAAAGAATGAATGCCTTTGACATTAACTCTCGACGGTTGGCGGACGAGGCTATTTGGCTATCAGAAACGAGAGGGGGAGAACGATTTTCAGCCCGTGATAATATAAGGGCCAGGATGTCTGGCTCTTAGATGTCTTCAGCAGCTTCGGCGTATACGGAAAAGTCATCGAAATTAAGAGAATTCTGAGAGGATGAAGTGATAACTCACCTCTTAAGGGCCCCTCAGAGACGTCGACTCCGCGATAGTGGCTGCATTTCGTATTCTACCTGAGAATGATAAATGGCGAATTTTTAGGTACAAAATGAAAGAAAGAAATGTCGTCGCATCCCACACAAACAACCCGCACAACACATCCACTTCATCTTGGTAAATGGCGGCAAATATTCCCTCCTCCTTCCCTCTTTTGATAAATTGAGTTGCTCTTCTTCTCATGAATTTTTTTGTTCTACCACGGCGTCGCCGTCGCCGTCGTCGACGTCGACGACGACGACGACGACGACAACGACGGGACCCCCTCGTGTGAAGAGGTGAGCGAGTGAGGCTGCATCGCCAAACCACTCCTACACTCTCCATTCCTGAGTAAACAAGGAGGAAAATTTTGTTTTTGTCAAAAGTCATCACCTTGGCGGGAAGCCCCCGAAATTGATTTTGGCACTGCCGACGACGACCACGGCGACGACGATGGGCAGGAGTCGGAGGTGGTGGAAATTAAAAACCTCCTCTTGGGACGAGTGAGCCCAAAAGAACTTGCGTAAACAGCTCTCAGCAAGGGATGACTGCAGGTGCACAAGTAGCCAGCGATGCCAGCTCTGATGATACTCCAGTTACCGCTCCATTGCCCTCATCAGGATAATCTCGCCTCCCACTTTAACGCCAGGAGCTTCAAGTATTTTTCCAGTCTTGGAAGAGACTCTTGGAAGAGGAGGACGAGAGGGCAAAAGTGCGTCCGTCAGATCCAAAAAAATGATAAACTCGGGGTCCAGACACAGGGACCGGAGGAGGAGCAAACACGCTCCACCGAGAGCAACAGGGTGACCAGACTGAGCCACTGCTTCACACTCAGCATGAGGAGTTGAGCATGCGCAAGCAGCGCGGGTCTCTCATCGCAGTTGGGTGACTAAAGACCAATGATCACGGACAAAGAAAGACACATTTCCTCACGCTGATATCTCGATCGGGCTGAAGTTGAACGGCGGAGTGAAAAAGAGCAACTTTTAAATGACCAAGGGGAGTGTGGGAGAGGGAGAAAAATCGACTGGACAGAAGTCAAGAGCGAAAAACGAGAATTTGTCCGACGGAGCAGAACGAGAGGAAGAAAAGTGAGGCCAATTTCTCTATTTTCCAGGCGAGAAAAACAGAATGAGCAGCAGTTCTCGTCCTTCCCGGAAAAATAAAATCCCCCAGAGTGTGCCTGAATGGAAAAAGGGACAGCGGAGCTCTCGCTTTTATTGGCTTCCCTCTGTCGGAGAGATGTGCCAAAAAGTCATAAGTCTGCAGTGAGGGATTAGCTCCATTTCCGCGAGTGGTCAGACCTCGTAAAGAGTTATTGAATCGCCTTTACTAGTTCCAATTTCGCGCTCCACAGTTTTTGCTACTCCTCTGCACGCGTCGTCGGGGCCCCCCGCCCAGTGGGAGGCGTGTCAAGTCATGGGGGGGCCCTCCATAAAGCAGATAGCAAAAGCGAGGAGAAGGCCTACCCTACTTCTGCTGCCACCACACAGCTCCTATATTATGTCCTCACCCGTAAAAAGGGAAAAAAACTGCTACAGCTACGCAGGAAGACGAGTTCCAGGCCCCCTTCTACCCCCCCCCCCCTTTCCTTCAAGCTTTGTTTACGTAGCGTAACCACGTACATAAACATGGTTGATACTCTCACAAGGGTGGTCGCAGCCTCCATCGCTAAGATCCATGGTGAGCACATTTGGCGAGCCCACGTGCAATAGAAATGGCGCGATTTTCCAATACAACTGCATAATTAAAGGCTCAGCTTACACACACACACAAGCAATCGTATTAACGCCCCCTTCCCCTGCTAATTTTTTGAGCGAGAGCTTTAATTTTGCAAAGTCATGCACCGCAGCAGCGAACACACAAAAACAGTCGTTAATGCATTAACCTTTTTACTGTAGTCCCCAGTGCTACTTTGGGAAAGCGAGAGACCAGGTAATGGAACACACGATTGTCCCCAACCACTGATCTCATGCACACCACTACTTGGGTGGTGGTTAAACAGAGGAGAGGGGAGGACTGAGGACATGGAAAATGTAGGTGGAAGCGAGAGGCATATTGTAAAACTTGTAATCCCGCTCGGTTTCCCTTCTCCAACGACCTCGATAGGACAATATTGTGTAATTTGGGTTACGAAGCTGCAACGAAAGTACGGCCAGTGGGAGTAAAACACTAACTTTCTTTCTTTAATGCGTATACAGCACTACTGAACATTTGCTGAAAGCGAAAGAAAAAACTTTTGCCTCAATCTTCCCCCCCCCCTCTTCCACAGACAGAGCAGAGTAAATTTAGTTAATGGGTTCGTTTACTCACGCGCCTGTAGATTTTTAAAGAAGCTGGTGACTTTTGAGTTATGATGCAGAAGTTTAGTATGTATGAAAAAGAGAGAGAAAGGAACAAAGCCATTCTTACTCTAAAAGAACTTTTTACTGACTTGTCCGTACATAACAGGGACAAAGTAGGCACGACTCAAAGACTACGCAGTTCAGGCGCATTCAAAGGGCCTAACTTCCCCCCCCCCTTCTACTTCTTCCTCCTCTGCGTAGCAATAAAAGTGTCGCTGTACGAACAAGAAAAGAAAAGTCAATCAGCATAGCTCAAGCACGTTGTGATAAAGTTGTCTCCATCATTCTTCCCTCTGTTGAATCACGACTTCCATTTTCCTGAGTGAGCTCGAGCTTCCTCTCTTTCTAGATAAAAAAAAATCTTTCACCCACTCCTCTCTTTCCTCATAAAAAGCTCTAAAAATTTAACGCCTGACGATGAGGCTTTAAGGTAGGGAGGAGAGCAAGTGTTGGAGCTTCAAAATAAAGCTCCAACAAAGCACCTAAGTACACATGCCTCATTTTGAAGAAGAAGCTACTGCTCTTCTCCCCCCATCAGCGTCTCAACAAACGGTGACAAAGTGATGAAAAAAAGCAGCAGCAGCAGCAGCTGCCTCGCCAACTCCATCATTGAAGTGACAAACATTATTGCAAAATTCGAGTTTTAAGGAGAAGCTCTGGACGCCGCCATGTGCACGGAGAAGGGGGAGTCTGTGTACACACACCGGGTAAAAATCGAGGGGATTGATTCTGGCGGAGGGTGTGAGTGAGAGAGGCTTCATTGCTCAACTAAAAAAAGAGGGTGGAAAAGCAGGAAATCTCTATCAACAGCAAGGATCAGGACGGAGGAGGGGAAGGAAGACGCTCAAACTCGGCGAGAAAACATGTACAGCAAAGTAATTGCACGATCAAATTTACTCAAGGGCTTCCTGGAAGCAGCGGAGGAGGCAGCAAACTGCAAAAAAAAAAGCTGCTCAATTTTATGAAATTCAATTCGGAGGCCACGATGGCGACGGAGGGAAGAAGCATGGGAAGGAATAATAACCGTGACAGGTCCTTCTTCGCCGGGGAGAGACACATGTGGGTGAAGAAGAACGTTTGCGAATTTGAGCCGCTCGCTTTTGCCCTTTACTCAATTCTTTTCTCGCGCTGAAAGACATTTCTGGAGTCCGGGTGGGGGGAGCGAGGACGAACTTGGAAGAAACTGGTGTGTGACATAAGAAAACACTTTTCTCCCACCGCTACCACTGAGGACCAAGACAAATTCTCTTTCTGCGCTATTTCCGAAATTAAAGACGCCCCAAGAAGTGTTGAATTTCATCCTGGAGAAGAGAGGGGGGGGTGAGGAAGTGAGTGGGGGATGCTTGAACTGCGGGAGAGAAAAGACAAAGCCAGAAACATCGTTTCTTCCTTATAGCTAATCGTTTGTATGGGGTGTGTGCAAAGAAGAAAAGTGAGAAGCAGCAAGAAGCATGTTGATTTAGGAGCGCTGGAAAAGCAGCGAAAATTGGAAGACAGCATTTGGCGCCAACACGTTGAAAAAGAAATCATGAGTGGAAACAAAAGGGGCGAAACTGCGCGCATCCAAGGCAGCATTTTTCATTGTCAGAAATCCTCAGCCCCAGGAATGCCGAAGGAATTCTTGCCAGCGCCGTTCATAAATAATTTGCCATTGCCTTGGTGCGTGTGCTGCTTTTTCGCGTGCTCCTCGGAAGCCTCAGCAGACCTGGAGCCATAACTGATCCCGGCGCCCCTTCAGCTTTAGTTGGAGTCCATGATGGATGGACAAACTCTTTTCTCTCATCACCGATCATGCGAGAAGACACACACGATTTATACGAATCCCCTCTGAGATTGACACCCGGGGACCAGGAGTCATTTTTCAAAGCGAGAAAAAAATGCGAGCGATGCGAAAACATAGCAGTTGCTGGAGGTTCTTCGACAGGCGGCTTCTTTACACAGTGCTAAACTCAACTTGTGACAGCCACATCAGTAGTTGTCGGCCTTTAGAGGGGGCAAAACAGTCTCCGCACATTAGAAATCTCTCGCTCAATTTGCCAGAGAGAAAGAGAACCAGTTTGATGTTTTCCCTGATCATCAGAGCCTCCTCTGTCACGAATCAGACATGCTCTGGACCAAGGGGTGACTGGAGCGGAGAAAAAAAAATGGGCGTTTGCAGGTGCAAAAGGGCTGACAGGAAATTGGGCGGCGAAATTGATGGGCATGAGATTTTTACTAGCACCAGGGTGGTGTGGCGATAAAGGCAAGGCAGTTGTCGATCGCTTAGGCCGCAAAATTCGCATGTGTGTGAGTGGTGTGCAAATAGAGGCGGCAGTTTTTTGTTTTATCCCAGGCAGGAGACAAATTGGGTCTCGCTTTATCAAGCCTCTATCGCATGCTCAAGACACACACGCACAAGGCCAGCAACTCGTTGTAGTAGTAGTAGTAGTAGAACCAGACTTGTTGTGAGCAGCTCCCAGGGAAGAAGATATATTGCGCGTAATGTAAATCTCAGACACGTCGAGATGTCTCAGTTTAGTCAAATCATTACTCATGTCTCTCCCGGCGAACCCGTTGTTGCCGCCTCAGCAGTTAGAACAGACACACGCAGACAGCATCTGCTTTACGATTTTAGTGTAGAAAGAGGGGGGGGGGAGGTCTCATACAAACTGTGAGAGAAGGCAAATTAGATCTGGGCGTGTTTGCCTCAGCCAAACCGCGTTATCTATTCGTTTAAACTTATACGATCGTTCACACTAACACACACAAGACGATCGCTCTAAGAGTCTAATGGCATCTCGCAGTGGAGGGCCAGAATGGTGCACAATGCCACAGGGGTTGGGTCGGGGCTGTGCCTTGGAAGGGAACGACGGAGCAATATATTTCTGACCAATCCTCCCCACGCCAGCCCGGCACGTACGAGAGCCAGGTGCTGCGCCCATTCCAATGTCGAAGTAAAACGACGGCATTTGTTGCCACCTTCTTAGACCCCTTTAATGGTGATAAGAGCTGTTTTGCGAGCCAACTGTCGAAAACACGAAGAGCATGAAGGAGGTGCTGGTTCCTCTAGCGCCGGTGCAGCAGCAGAGGTGAATCTGGCGAGAAATTTCAGCCACAGCTGCGCAAGAGATTGACCGTGAGGTCAAGAAGCCGCTCTCTAGCCAGTCAGGCCAGCAAAGTCACGACTCTGGTGTAAAATATAAAAACTGTCCATAATACAGTATGGGCTAACGCACTCACAGTGTGTTCACTTGTGTAGGAGGAGGGGTGAGTGTGTGCAGCAAAGAGGTCGTGAAACGCTATTGTCTATTTCTCCGGACTAAAAGTATCTAAACCGCAGCCAGCAAGTGTTGAATTTTTCATACGTTTTATTAGCGCCCCTGCTTAGCCCGGATCGTATGGGTATCCCAACTCACCCCTCCTGACTGTCAGTCTGGCTGTTAAAGGGTGGTCGTAAAGTACGAGCAAGTCAAACACCAATCGTGTTCTGACTGCAGCTCCTCGAGTGCTGCCAAGAGGAGGAAGAAAGAAGAGTGCTGCCGATTTTATGTTCCCTTGGCCGTTGTTGGCCCCTGGAGAAAATTGTGTTCCACATGTACGAAGCATCAAAAGGAAAAGATCCAGCATATTGGCGCATTTCTCGGCTGAAAAACACTGTTCTTGCATGAAGCGGAAGGCAGGACTCCGTTAATAACGTTTTAAGAACTCATTTCGTCTGAGAGGTTCCCATGGCCAGAATGAAATACGCCACTTGAAACGCCACTAACACGGTTGGCTGCTCACCAGAAATGGGTTGCGGCGACGCCAGCCGCGGTGGTCAGTGCAGCCTTCGCAGAAATGTAGAAAAAAAAAATTTGCGCCAGCGGCGGCGGCGGCGGCGGCGGCGGCGGCGCTGTCCTAGTAATTCACCCCCAAAATCCTTTACCCCCCTCTCCCCAAACCGCCAGTCCCACAATAAAATTTATCCCTTTTACGACCGAAAATGATTTCAGCCCTGCACGATATCTTTCCATCTAAAAATGGGTTTATGAAAGACTTCCGAAAGTTTTGCCTACGCCTGAAGAACGAAAGCGTCCAAAGAAGAATGAAGGTAATTCATCTCATTAGAGTGATTGACAGTCCCAAGACCACAGACAATGGTTGCTCTGTCGTCATCGTCTGATGGGGTCAGTCAGTCAGCTCGCCAGCCACAAAGAAAAGATCCGCCGACAGAAACACAGACAAACTAAGCTGTGTTGTGTCTCTGCCATCGAGACGGGGGCGATGGGGGTAAACAGCCCATTCTCCCATTAAGCTAAAATTGACAACATGCAAATCTTTCCATCACGCCCTATTCGCACCGTTAGCTCACACTTCACTCCCAACACTTTGGCCATGCACCAAGAAGGCTAATGGCACGAGCACCAACTGCTGTCTCCCCAGCAAGGGCTTCTCCGACGTCGCGGTCGTTGTCGCCGTTCTCCTCCTCGTAGAACGACTTCTTTGCACACTTGGCGCAAATGAAGAAGAAGAGGCTTCGGGAGAGAACGACGAAGCCATTTGCCGAAGGCGGCGACGGCGGCGCCCCCTTTTATGCCCCAGTTATTTATGACGGCCAGCCATAAAGCTCGGATCAATCTGCTTCTGCCGCTTCTCTTTTTCTTCCTTCCAAAGACGCCATTCGACTGCTACTATGTGCACTTTTAGCAAGGGTCTCCGGCGTTGTCAAATCCCTCCAATTCGGAGGCAAACTTTTATCAAGGACGCTGGGGAGCAATTTCATCACTGTGATAGACAAATGGTGGCAGAGGAGGGAGCTCTTGGTACTTTATTTTTCCTCTCACAATCAGTCGGCCACACCATGCCCAGAAAGGCTCCCCTCGAATGAAGGCCAGGAGCCAGAGGTCCGATATCATAGCAGACGGTTCATGATCTCCATATGGGAGAGCAGTGACGGATGCGGATATGCGCATATGTTTCGGCCATACAAAAAGGCTGTTACCGGTGACAGCCACTCCAGGAGAGCCACCTGCATCCGAAAACATCACGGTCAATGTTAATTAGCGTTCGGTCGGGATTATTGCCTGTAATAATGAAAATGGGTTGAATTTCCTCTCCCGCCTACTCAATGCTTTTAATCCCGCTGCAGCAGAGCCGGGGAAAAACACGTTCTGGCCGAGGGTGGCAGGTGCCTGAAGGAAAAAGGTAGCACGACACCGAGCTCAAACTGAGGTCTTTGTTGCTCAATGGAGAGGAGAATAAAAACCAGCTCGCTGCTCTTAGTCACGGGCGAGTAGGACCCTTTTTTCATCATCCCACACGCGATTACTCAGCCGACGATTCACGTGAGTCTCTGCCAGTCACATATATTGATTCATAATCCAATTTCCCTCCCTCTCTTACAACACGCTTGACCGCATTCTTACAATCAACCCTCACTCACACACACTGGCCATCTTCCCAGCAGTTGCTAAGTGATGCTACAGCATAAACGGAATTGTGGCACGTACAAAACGGAAACGCGCTCTGTCTGTTGTCCAGACGGACGAGCTTTGATGCCATTGATGTACGGACGTACAGCGCGGACATCCCAGCCACAGTATTTGTCATCTGGAGGGGTCGTGAATCGACCGACCTGGAGCTACTGCTATCCATCCATCAGAGATGCTGCTACTGGCTGTGTGCGTACCCATTTGTAGTGCATACGCGGCAGATGCCGAAGAAAGGAGAAAAGATCGTCAATACAAACACACACACAGGAAACCTAAAGACGCCGGTAACAAGGTGGAATGGGATTTTTCTCCCTTGTCAACAAACACAGCGGTTCTTTCAGCCCTGAGAAAGGGTCGAGGCAGCACTGATCAGTCGCTGGCAGCAATCTGAGGAAAGCAAGAAGTGTGTTTCAGGCTGAGCAGCAGGTCCAACAAGCACTGTTGCCCTAATCACGTTATGTAGCATATATGTGTGCGTGCGTGCGTGCATGTGTGCCACTCTCCTTTCCTCTCTCTCTCTCACACACACACTTACTCTTCCACCACGTTATATGACCAACTTTTTTCGGGGGAAAGTTATCCCTGCAAGAGCTATGCTCTCTCCATCCAACTTTCAGTTCTCGTAATGTAAAGGCCTTGAGGAGAGTGCAAATTTCACACATGTCCGACTTCTGCATGCGAACTTCCCCGGATTACGTGGGTGTTCTCTGATGGACGACGCGGGGGGGGGGGACGGCCTTCGTGTATCTGATTTTGCGACAAATGACGAGGAGGGCGGTGGTGAGTACGTGAACTACGTGCGCAACGTTCTTATCGCGTCAGATGATCACACAGCTCACCAACAATCATGGCTGACGAGTCGGCTTGCTCTTACTGCGGCCGCTCAAGGGCTCGCACTGCCGCCTTGCCCACATCCAGCTCTGTGCTATACGAGAGCTCTCTGACAAATGGGTCGTGGCTGCACCACAGGACTTTGGGCGTCCACACAAGGTGTGACGACGGCGGCAGCGTCTTCTCCAACCCTTCTAACGAGCGTCTTTCTTGTTTTATCGCCCTCCACGACGACGACGCTAAGATGTTTGAGCTCTTTTACTAACCGGGGCAAAATCCCTCCGAGAAACAACCGCCCCTTTGTCATCGTCTTGGCCGCTCACTCGACGGGAGGCAGAAACAAGAGGTGAGAGGAACACTGAAGGTCCGAAATATTTCTAAGCGATGCTTTTGACACCTCCTCACACGCACGGATGGCGCATTTCCGCCGGATGTTTCGTCACTCCGGACCCGGCGGGAGGGACCGACGGGGGAGGCGACTAATGGAGGCTCGTCCCCTCAGATCACTGACGGATCTGTCGTTAAGAGGCGGGCTGTCACGGGCCCAAGTCTGACCGGACCAAGACGACCCTGCCAGGGTTGAACCCCCACCCACGGCCCACCCCGGAGAGATGGAGAAGTTAAAAAGGCGCTCCTACCGTACAAAGTGTCCTCCTCGTGGCAACTTCGTGGGGATCGGTCTGGACATGTTAAATCTTGCTTTTCTTTCTTCTCCCAATCCTTGCTCAGTGTCGTACTCAGACTCACTTTCGCTCGGATCCTCCAGAGGGCCTCGGGGATTAAGTTTCGAGCCTCGTGGCTGTCGACGGAGGAAACCGAGGGTCAGAAGAACACGACGAAATCTCTGAGATTGGACTTGACGTTGCGACGCCTACGTGTTGTTGTCGTTGTCGTTGACGCCGTTGCTGTCGTTGTCTTTCCTCTACGGACCGGTCGGTAAAGCACCGGGCGGTCGGGAGGTCTGATCAAAACTAAACCGGTAAAGACTCAGGGTGAAGCGCGCGCACAAGCAGCAGAGAGACCGCGAGCGCGAGTAAGCGGAGAGCGAGGGGAGAGACAGATTGGAGAGTGGAGAACGACGACGACGACGACGACGACGACGACGGGTAGTAGGAGAAGGAGGTGGAGGCGAGCAGCAAAAAAAGCGGCTCTCTTACCCACTACTGCAGAAAGGTACGCCGGAGGCCCCCTCACAAGCCACTCGTGACAGAGAAGAGGGCCTTTCTCTTCGCGACGTCACACGTCTACGACTGTAGGCCTATCGACCCCCGCGCCGCGCCCAAGTGGAGGAAGTAGAAGAAGAACAGACGGCCCGAACGGTCGATCGCACCTCAACGCACCGGCGAAATTCATCGTACTACTGCCACTAGTACGTACTATGCCACCTCTTTTAAGTGAAGAGAGCAGAACTGACGGAGGGGCCTACAAGAGGCCTAGAAGAGGCCTCTTTGCTTCTCGCGCACGAGCACATCCACTGTGGCTAATGTCTCTCCTTGCAGGGTCCTCCCTCGCTCTTCTGGTATGTTTAGTTAGGCCCGACTGATCTTGGGCCCGGGGGGCGGGGGGGGGGATGCGGGTCACAAAGGACATGACAGATGGCGCGCCTCCTCCCCGCTCGCGTCCACGGACGGGATCCAACCGCCGCCACGACATAATTACTGGAGGTGGACCACAATCCAATAAGTCGGACCAGATCGAACAACAACAATAATAAATTTCGCGGCTTCTGGTCACGTTCGTCGTCATCTCGGCCCTCTCCTCGGTGAATGAATGCATGCGTTTCTTGCATGCGCAGCTCGTGCTGACAGAAGCGCGTCCACGTCCTGCATGTGCAGGGCATACATGTAGTCGCAGTCAGACAGCAACAGTACTTAGTCGTCCACCCCTCCCCATCCACCCCGACAAACACGTACACACACACCCGCCCATTCTGTTTAAGAGTTGTCCATCTTTTATCTCTCCTACGAGAGGGATCGTGTGAGATCTGTTGGGCGTGCGCCTCCTGCTCGTCTAGCTCGGCTGAACAATCACAACGGGGGCTTTTTCAACGAGAGAAATATGAGCGTGCTACTAAAGTGGTGCACGCTCGGTTTGCTCCCCGCTGGGGACGGGGGAGGCGGACAAGTCAGTTGCCTGTTGAAAGCTGAGAGCTCGTGCGTGCGCGTGATATTGGCGAGGAAGATGAATCGGGATATCATTTCTGAGATTGAGACCGCGTGAACGGCTGATTCTCTTATATCACTTGTGTTGCGCAAAATGACTCGCTGGCGCAAGCTCGGACAAGGGAGATACAGTGTACATGAATGAGCTGGACGTGGAGATCGTGGAGGCCCGCGTCTGCTGCGGAATCCGACCTCCACGTGTTGTTGCTGCACGCTTACAGTGCGAAGAGGCATCGCCAGCGTTTGGAGTTGCCTCCGTGCGATGGAAAGCTGAGAACTCCAAAATCTGATTTCGCCGACTGCTTTATACGTGCGCACGCACGCACTCACCAGCAATACTAGAACGTCTCTACCTTGTTATCTCGTTCGGCTCTGCCAAAAGCAACTCTGGAGTGAGGCACATTCGTGCACACACTCGCATCATCATACGAACGTTCTAACTGCTGAGACATGTGAGAATTTGTCGTCTGTTAATGTTACCAACACTTGCTCGATTTCCTCGGTTTGGGGCTGTCGTCGCAGCATCGATTACAGAATCGGGGAAAATATTTTTGAAGCATGAACGTGACAACGCAATAATTTTCACATCAAAGTGAGGAATATGTACGCATGCCTTATACCATGACACATATACGCTCGTATATGTGTCATGATGTCACTTGGCATTGCTTTAAGAAAAAGGAAGAGACTGTACGAAGAAGATAGCTATCTCCATAAACTAGGGATTTTCGGGCTCAACTGTATGTCTACAATGTGTCCCTAGGTCATGGACTATCATTTCTTTTCTTCCACCGAATTCATCTCAGTGCAACACTGTGCACAATCTTCTTATTGCAGTGGGTACCAAGGCCTGAAAGCTTTGTTCACTCATAGAAATTGTACGCTCTATGCATACTTCGTGACTTACTTATGTACGTCCGACTGGCACTGAAGGAGGATGCCTTGCAGTGAGTTAGCTTAAAACACTCTCATTAGTTAGGCCTACTAGGTAACCATTTCTAAACTGGACAGCAGCTTTCCTTCTTGAAGAGTACACCCACAACGTTCCGCTCAGCACGTGATGGCCACCTGATGCTTGTTCTCGGTACTAATGCCTTGTGAACGTAAAGGGCAGCATGGAAAACTCTCACCCAAGGTAGCAGCTTCCTCAACGTCTGTACTGTCATCAGCAGGTAGTTCTTTGTCCCGTGAAATTGATGTCATCAACAATGACGTAGGTCCTGCACTCATTGCCGTAAGAATTTTTCATGACACAATATTTTCCTGCCGCCTCCTCCAACACGACCCTGAAGGCTGCGAGAGAGGAAGCTGTTCCAGAACTGTATTGAATAGGCTGAGCAAACTTCAAGAAACAATAGAAACAGTGACATTGGCAATTCTCATACGACCTCTTCTCCTTTATGCAAGTGACTTTATGCAGTCACTTTGAGACGTAAACTTCATGCAGAAGGAGACCTATTTTGGTGCGTGGTCACCCACCAAAAAGTTTTAGGGCATGTACAATAACTGTCGTCTCGAAAAGGTTGCATGTGGTCTCATTCAGTTGATACTTGTTTAGTAAACAAAAGCTGTTGAACGCTTCAGAAATAAGAGACTGGTAATGTTACACGTCACGCCATGTCAAGCTGCTGACCTCTGTAGAATGTCTCACTACTGCGCGAATGCATGCATGCATGCATTCTTTGTACGGCATATACGAGTAGGTACACGCATGCACCTGTTGAACGTCCTCATGCCAGTGCATGCATTTGGCACCTCTTCATTTCCGTTGGTGTGGTGCCAAAATCGATCCTCTGTCGCTTTTGCAGTTCGGTTGTGGCTTGCAATCGATGCACTGCGGACATCTTAAAATCGATCTGTCGGTCTCAGTGAAATCGTTGCAGAAGCATCAGCCTCTTTGAGGAGAAGGCAGGTTGCGCCTGGCACCCTGGGAAGAAGCTCTTTTCTGTCTTTCCCCAGAATTTACTCTTCTCCCTCCAACTTTGATGGAATGTTTTCATTTCTCAAGCCTGTTTTAGACTCTCTCTCACACACACGCACGCACACGCGCCCGCACGCGCAACACACATCCCCTATGGATCTGACGGAATTTTTCCTTCTCCAGATTCAGTCTTGACAATCGCAAAATGCTGAGATTCCCATCCTGTGCTTTCCTGCCAGAGTGAGGATGTGAGGGAAGAGGCGAATGTCTTTTTTGCTTACCTGAGAGAGGCTGTCAACTGGCAGCTACGATGAAGACGGATGGTCACGGTCGAGTTGTTGCATTACTAGGCTCTCATGAAAATCTGCATATGGAAATAAGACTTCGATTTCTTGCCAGCTTTTTGCGAAAGTTCTGTTGCCGCAAAGAAATTGGAGCGATTTAAATGTTGCTTCTAAGGTTTCTCCACTCGCACACGTCCGTACAGCACGAGAGGAGCCCGCAGCTCCGCCACCCTGGCCAGCAACGTTGGCAGACAGCGCACGATCACCCAGCCTAATTTCAGGGGAGGGAGAACGGCCACAATGCCATGAAATCAGCATAATTCCTGGGCGCATGTTAAAACTCTACCGGCGAGGATGAGGAGGTAATTACCGGTGAGATTTCTACGGTCTAATGTTTTTTTCCTCCCTGCGTGCATGGGCAGCGTTGGCACCGTTGCTGCTCTGGACGGCGGTGGCCGCGGCTATTGAGGGAGGGTTTTATGTCCGCAAAAGGGGCGGTGGCGGCGGCAGCAACGACGGCGACGGCGGCCCTCATTAGCATATTATTGCATTCACCTAAGATTTCACCGCTACGGAATATTGGGCTGCTGAATGAAAAGTCCTACAGTGCGTCAACGTGTTGTATCAGTTCGCCTGCCCTCGCATAGTTGAGTACAAGAACACAGTACTTGCAAATAACTAAGCGTCCTTGCTGCGTGAGCGGAGCACAGAAGCTCCAACACTTCATCGTCGTCCCTGCAGACGAAGTGGCTGACGCAGTTCCTTCTGGCTCATACGGCGCACTGCGCTTTGTAGCAGAGAGAGGGAGAGAACAACCCTTGGGTCGTTTCTCACCTCTGGGTCTTTGCACATGAGACGCTTGAGAAGAGTAAAACTGCGAACTATGTAGGTAGCGAACTCTCCTAATAAGGCTCCAGAAAGAATTGTGAGGGGAAGCCATATACGGAATCGCTAGACATCGGTTTAAAGCTCCCCTCTAATTTCCAAGTCTCTTACAAAATAACGAGAGACGATCTGCTTAGTGCAGTACGAGGAACGAATCTACTTCATGCCCTCTTTTCTTCGACTTTTCTTCGCTCCCTCCTCCGCCGGTGGTCACGCTTTGCGGACAGAATTAATTTTAACAGTTTCTCTCTCTGCTCCGGACCCGGTGCAGCTCCAACCTTGGTGGTCCCTTTACAACATAACCCTTCTCTTCCTTTCAATAAAAACGTCCGCTGCCAACGTCCAATCTCTTTTCCCGGTGTCAGCAAATTCGCAGCCAGATCTGTCATCAGTCCGGCGCAGAAGTCGATCTGGCCGGAGTTGGAGGGGCTGGAGACAGAGCTCGACTTGACATTTCATCCATTGTCGTCGACGCCACCCAGCAAGGAGGTACCGAAATGCTTCCTCCAGCATCTCCGGCATTCCTGGCGTTATTCAGCGCCAACAGTAGTCTCAAAACGCCTGATTCTCGATGCTGCTTGATACGAGCAGGTGCATTTCAAATGTACCGGTAAAAGGCTGAGCTTTGGAACAAGTTATTTTTCTCTCTCTCTCTCTCTCTCTCTCCAAAAAAGATGCCTGCTTTTCGTTCCACTTTCGTGTTTGGAGGTTGTCAAAGTTTTGCTTGGCTTCCACGCAATTCATCTTCCTCGTCTTGACTGCCAGTTTCCCAGTTTGACACCTCTGCACGAGGAAGACTCAAAAGAGTTAGGAGATGCCATTTACCTTTTCGCGTCTCATGCACATGCGCACACTACCGATGTAGTTGGCGCAAACACACATGCCTTCCTTCAGTGCTGAGTTGTCATCCACTGACTTTCTTCCTCACTCTGGCAATCCAAACTTTCTATCCTTCTGTCACGCTCAACGTTGTGTTTTCGTTTTCCTTCTCCATTATTAAGTAGCAACAAGGCCGACTGCAAGTGAGACTCTCCATACTGAGCAAGTAGGAGTTATCGCTTACTTGGCGACTTTTTTTTTTCAGGCAATTTGTTAAGTTTCTCAACCCTTCTGTCTGTGTCTTGCCTTCCGCCCTCCGCCTTTAGTGCTAAAGATATGCTCCTAAAGAACGAGAGGAATTCCCTCCCCTTTTCCCCTGGCTCCAGCATGCAGTGGAACAGGCTGAATGGCACGGAGAAACATCCCAAGACTAATTTCTTTTCGCTCGGTTGTTGCAGTAGCTACTACTACACAAAGAGGTCTAAAAGTGAACTTTTCTTTGCTTTCCCCCCTCCACACAGGGCGCTGTCACCAGCCAACTTAATTGGGAGGATGGAAAAAGGGGGAGTGAATGCATAAGAGAATGCCCCTGGCAGCTGCTGGAAAGTCAAAAGCTGACAGCGCAGTGTTTCCAGCGCTTTAAGGCGACACCTCCCTCTGTAATTTGCACTTTAATCTTCCAGGGGGGGTTATATATACGTATAGTACGGATCAGAGAGAGGCCATGTTGGACTGATGCTATCGGAGATCACATGTCGAGGCACAATGTGAGCCTATTTCTCAGTAATCAACTGCTAAAATCAGTCGCACGAACAGAGAGATTTGCCTCCTCGCGCTCTATGTCGGACCAGACGCGTGCCATCAAAATTCCGGACTTGGGCGAGTGATGCCGGAGGAAAAAAAAAGGGGGGGGGGGCTTGCGATGCTTCAGCTACTGCTTCTTGCCCCTGCCGCCGTTCAAAGAACTCTTGCTTGGAAATATGCATTAACGACTGATACTGGAGACAACGAATCCGTCCGGATTGTATCCACTGGCGGCGGCGGCGGCGGCGGCGCCGGCCCAGACTCAATGGCTGGAGCAATTTTACATTCATTCCGAGTGTTCTTCATGCTGACCGACGAGGAGATAGGGGAGAAGACATGATTTATGAGGTTTAATCATTGCGGATTGATTTTCGGCCGATTCATTTTCTTCCTTCCTTGACCCCTTTCACCTTCAGCACCTGTCTCGGACCTCCAAGGGAGAGTGAACAACAACAGTGAGGACGAAAACTCCTTGGAAATTCTTGAGACCGGAACAAATCAGTCTCGTTAGGGATGAGCTCCTCCTGTGATCAGTGCCGACTCGCCCGTGTGCGATGACAGATTTAGCGCAACCTTTTCACTAAATCACCCAAAGGAGTCAAGTGAAATCATCACAATCAGAGTGAATTTTTTCCGACACTGACGTAAGAATGCGAGCTCTTCGGTCAGGGGACGAGAATCCAAGCTCAATTGACGACCAGGTAAAAAGGGTTAACGAGGCATTTCTTTTTTAAAAGGAAAAAAATTAGCACTCTTACTTGTTTCTTGGAAACCTCAAGGGCTCAGCCCTCATAAATACTTTTCATTATGGCACGGGCGCATGTTTAGAACGTCCGGCAATTCTGTATTGGTGACTGTTTCTTGGAAGTATCACGTCCTGAGCAGACCGTTTTGCTGCCGCCCAAATGGTTTCTCGACTTGTACCAGTCCCTAACAGCCTTAAAAGTCTCAGACCGTGACTCAGTTTTATGATCGGTCGTAAGATCGACGCAGACTTTTGTCTGTGCTCTCATTTCTAGTCCTGGAAAAAAATGACGACAAGAAATGACGCTCCAAATTGAGTTGAGAGGGACCGAACACCGGCCACTTGTGATAGACGTATGAGGGGTGGCGCTGCTTGCCGCACACATCCACGATCATAGAGAGCTGGAACTACTGCACCTCCACTGGAAGCACGTACGATTGTGTCGACGCAAACACATATTGCGGACAACGAAGAAAGCAATATTGAAAGAACGAGACTCTTAACAGCTCCAGACCCCGCATGAACAACATACTTTCGAAGAGGAGCTGAGAGGAAGCGCAGGCCAGATTCAATCGTAAATCTCCATAAAACGGTTGCTCACGAAGCAGAGCGGATACAAAAACTTCTTTGCCTTTCCCGTGATATTGCGCTCTGAGGACGCTGGATATGGACATGTTGACCAAAAGGCGGAGATTTACGATTTAATAAGAGCAAGAACCTCTGCAGACTTGGCTGTTTGCATAAAAATCAACCGCAACAGGAAGGGGAACACGAAGACGAGCCAGAAGCTTCATGCTGAGGCTTTTTTCTTTGACTAGAAGACAGAGAGATGCCCCTTGCTCGCTCCATCCCCCTCTTGCTACCGAATTCTTCCTTTGAACTTTCAAAAGAATCGTACATATAAGAGTGGGGAAGTTTAAAAGAGATGAATGAGGGATGGGGTACTTGTCAGTGGCAGCTTCATTGGGAGAATCCCCTCCATAGCCAGGAAAGGAGTTAAGCTTTGGGGTATTAAGATGCAGCAGCACACTCATAGACACACACACAAAGTACAACGCTGTGTTGTCTTTCTCCCATCCCCTGGTGCAGGGCGTGTACGCCCCTTTTTTAATGAAGTCATGTGATGGGAGACATGAAGAGGGGCTCCAGGTCCATCTCTGCGTACACCTACGTAGTTACGATCCATTGCACTTGCCAAAAGAGGCAGTCCGGATTGAAGCCAGCTGATTGAACCGTTTGCCATATATTCTCATCTCTCGTTCGAGATCTTTGTTGCCTGGGACCACCCATGGGTCAGGGAGGCGGGCTGCGTTGCTTGTTCAAGTGCTGCCGCGGTGGGGGCAATAAACGACCTCCTCTACTTAGGTCGAAAGGAAAAAGAAGAAGCAATGGGCAAAGACATCCCCCTCCCGCCTTCACGTATGGCACGACCGTCAAGATTCCGCCAACATTCTTCTTCTTCATTACCTCTCCGTTTCTGTTGTATCAATAACACCAAGGCTGCAGCCTCAACAGTTCTGCACAATTTTCCCCGACGACTCTTTTTTCCTCCTCCTTTATCCACCGAGTTTTAGTATGCGCCAGTCATGCAATACTTATTTCAATCAATGTAACCTGCCGCACATTTCCCCTCCGCCTGTCACCACCAAGGATTGCGTCGCATCAGTATTTTTACAGCACGGCGCTGCACTCTTAACAACAGTCACGCCAATGCCACGAGGACGAGCTGACAACTGGAACACGAAGAAGAACCAGAAGGGACTGAGAAAAACAACCACTTTTGTTGTTGGCACCTTAAAAAAAAAAAAGAACTTGGAAGGCGAGGGGCAACGTGGAGGAGCCTTCAGGAATAAGGTCTGTGCACCCTCCTTCTGATATCTGGTCCTTTTTTTCTTCCTCAAGACAAAAAAAGACCATGGATAAAACATTTGCGGCAGTCGGGTCGAAGCCATGAGTCAGGAGTTGTTTCCTGCTATCTCGGAAGTTTATTGGCCGAAATTCGTCCCGCTTTTTTTTTTGCTCCTTTTTTTATTCCTTGAGAGAAAACTTTTCTTTTGTTTCTCCTGGGGCAAAAGCAAGAAGAGAGGGAGAAAAGAATGGGGAAACACAGGCGTACGTGCGTGTGCACGTCTGCCTCATAAAATATTATGGCTCGTGATGCTACTACTGCTGCGAGGTATCCCTCACTACTTTCCAGGGCAGTCGGTCTCTGATCCTTATCTCCGGCAGGACTTGTAAACAAAATTGTGATGGCGCGTCTCTTATATTCACCTCTCTCCTTCTTTCCCGAGTGTCTTACTCTAGAAAAAGTAATACTTCCTGCCGAAGATCTCCTGGCACTGACTCACTTCTGCAGGCTGCACCAAGGGCAATGCTTGAAGAGTATTTGCTCCAAGACAAGGGCAACGTTTTCTCCCCTCATGCGTGAATTTTTTTTCCCTCTGTTGTCGGGGGAGGGGAAAAACAAACTTGATTGCTGGCGAGTTCATTATGCTAATCGCCCGGGGGAGCATTTGCATGCCATTTGCACCTCATCTTCTTGCACTGACTGACCGAAACATAATGACGAATTCCTGTTGCTGCTGGCTGGAGGGATCCACTGTGTGTACTCACTTGCACGTGCGTGGGTGCTCGGTGGTGAAGAAAGAAATCCTCCAGTGGCCACGTATATTTTTCACATTAGAAATTCACCCCCTTCTCTGCTGCCTTAATAAATGACAGACGGAGGCGAGGCAAGAATCCATCATCGCCGCAGTCACAAATCGGGACGTTAATGAAAGCTCTGCATTTCGCACATTTCGGACTCGTCCTACTCAGCCGTGAGCGCACGGACCGTACCTACCCCGGCTACCCCGGCAGCCCGGCTAGGTAGTCTGTGTACGTATGTACTGACAGATTCCTCCCATGGCCGTCCCCGACATAGCTGCACCCACCCGAGCGACCAAATTGGCCGCAATGAGCGTAATAATGCGGGTGGAGAGGCGGGGGGGGGGACCACAAAAGCTTGGGGGACTCTTGCTGCTTGCTTCACTGTCATGTCGATACTGCAATACAAAGTAGTGACCCCCTGACAACAACAACAACCCTCTCGGCCGCAGCAACAGCAGCAGCAGGAGCTCTGAGACTCATCACCTCATCTGGAATGTCACCTTTAAATGATGGATCACGAGGAGGACGAGGAGACAAACAAAAATGGACGCTGGCGGCCACTAAATGAATCCCCCCCCCTTCTCTCCACCATCAGATAACTCTCCTCAGTTTGCTTGTACCTTGTTCCACAGTGGACTTTTCTGTTTGTTCAAGCGACGTGTGTGGATCAGTCGTATTAGCAGCTCTTTTCAAAGTGGACATTGACACGTTTGTTCTAGGCTTGCTGCACTCACACTTACTGTTATTACTACTAACATCCTATTTATCCCTTGGAGGGCAGCTATTTTTTTTCCGCCGACGATGCCAAACTGACTTTTGGAGGCGGATGTTTTCATTTCATTTGCAACCATCAGTGGCGCAGATCAGACAGACATTCCTGTCCAATTGTGCTCTCTCTCTCTGATGAATCGTAGCTACTGTGAAGACAAATTTCGATCGAATTAAAAACCCTTTTTGCTCCAGCAATGAATGGCGACAACAGCAGCTGCCGTCATTCCGATTGGAATCCCGTTCGTTCGTTTGCTTCTGCCATAATCCAATAACACTAACGTGCTGACTCTGTCTCGGGGACATTTATTCGTATACACAAGTGACATGGCTGCAAGGGACTTACACTAATCTATTGATTGTCCTAACGTAGAATGCCAAACTCTGGCGTTCGCTGGATTGGCCTACTGAACGTACGTTCTACGTAACCTCTACTGACACCAGATGGTGACGGCCGTCGGTAGAGAGGTGAAGGGAGGATGCGAGGACATCACTTCTCCGACACGTCAAACAAAGTGGGTGGAATGAATTTATGCGCCGACGAGATGGAAAGTCGGTCTGAGCCGAGTTCGGGGAACTCCACTCGAAAGTACCGCACGATCTGCAGAAGTTGGCACCACAGTCGCCAGATGTCAGCCATGTCTCGTGGCCTCTGCAAGTGGCGCCGCTTAGTGGCGGCTATGGAAAGTCGACAGCACGCGACAGTGCTTCTACAGGGCGAACAATTTTTAGGTTCTGCTACAAATTGGCTCATAATAATACTTCAGAGTCGTGACTCCAGCATGTTCTGAAGCAGTGTTCACCTCAATGGAAAGGGAATTATAATGTGGTGAATGTTTGTGCCTCAGAATTGGCTAAAAAAGGACTTGGCCGTCGCAAAAAGTAAAAAACTTAAAAAAACCAGTCCACAAACAAAAGCTCACTACTTCAGAGAGGAATCAGTTGCTCTGCACAAAGCTGCAGATGCATGGATCAACTAAGAGATTCACGTAAGTCTGCATGAGAAGTTATTGGCCCCAAAATGCAGCAGTTACGCTGACATTTAAAGGCACTTCTGAGTCAATCCGTGAAAAAGTTCTTACAAGCGACGTTTTGAATGCCTACTTTAGACTGATTGTGCTTTAAATGGCTCGAAGATGCATGAACTGATTGTCAAAGGAGCATGGAAGGACCTCCCACGTCAGAGTTTTCAAGTGTTACAAACTGCGTCCAACTTGCTCGCTGTTTCAGTAAAGTTTGCCATGTTGGAAGCTCTGCATGTCGCCCATGTTGTTCTCGCTACAGGCGAATGTATTTTGCGGGTGCCAGAGTTGGTCAAAGCAGAGTGCATCGATGATATCGCGCACCCTCAGCTCCCAGTGATCTTACATGTGCGTGCGTGCCTTCTCAGGCACGAACGCGGTGTCCGCGTGTAAGACCAAAGCCATTTGTCCACGTAACGTCTGCTTTACGGTCACGCACTTTTTTCATCCGGGAGTAAATAATCTGTGTGTTGGCTCCGACTTTCAACGGCTTTTGAGGAGAGAAAATAGGAGTTTGGCCAGGCAAATCAATCTCTTCATCACGTGGACAGCCGCATCTATCAGTCGTGCAACCTGAGTGAGTACTAGTAACGAGTGTGAGAGAAGGAACATGCCAAAAACATCAGCGAGCCAAGCTACTGCATAGGAAGAAAGCTTTTGCCCGAGTTACCGCCCAGCTCGTGTACGCGCACTTGTGCACTAGTCGTATACTAAACACGCGCGTACCTACGCACACTTTTCAACAAAGCGTAGGGCTGGGGAAGGGGGGGGGGGGATTTTTGGAGCATGCACTTAATGAGCAGCTACCCTGGGGCGTACTGAGAGCACACAGATTTTCACCTTGCACCAATTTTTTGACTTCGCCCTTGTTTCTTGAGCACGTTCGTACGTAGAAAGACGAGGATGAAGCCTGAGCTGCCTTCGCACATGACTGACGAAGAAGAGACAACGAAGAAGACTGAAAAAGTTGAAAAACTGAACCGTCGTAGGTCAGTCTTGACGAAAAATCCCGCACTTGGTGACTTTCGAACGTCTTTCTACTAACTTAGCTCCGTTGTGCTGTACTGGGTTGCACGTCGATTCTATTGTTGCGCAGTCCGCTCCATCCGCGCACGATGACTATTTTATTCCTACCTGTATAGCTCATGCAGTTACAAGTGAATAAGATGCGTACAACAGTTCTGGAGATGTAAAGTCTGTATTGAAAGCAAAATATGTCTGTAGTATACAAAGGTCCTTTTTTTTTCTTCATCATCTCTGTGTATGGACGAAGGAAGGATGTGACGACAAATAACCTAAAACAAAAGTCTAGTACACTGTAGTAGATGCGCGAGGTTTTCTTAACTAAAAAATCAACTTGTACTCGGATGTAAAAAACGCAGGCTGTTCTCATTGGCTTCCCCATAAAAGACATACGGGGGATTCTTTGTCTCTAGGGTGTCACACGCTCGCATGCTCTAGATTCTCAGCGACCTGGATGTCACTAATCACCACTGAGGTCACTTGTCACACCTACGATAGCAGTAGGTACACAGTTCTCACTTCATAGTCCTCTTGATGTCCTTCTCCTTAACTCTGAAGTTCTCGGTCACGTTCTTGCCACGGAGCGCTTCGCCGCCCTTCTTAAAGTCTTTTCTTTGCAGTCTCATCTTCTTGAGCTGTTCCACTGGAACCCCCTTCGAGGGAACGGCCAACCTCTGCATGCCGATGTGGATGGGCGACTCGTCCGTCAGCGGGTCCGGAGTCAACGTGCCGTCGTCGCTAAACGCATCGTGGTGGTGAGGATCCTGCAAAATGAGAGCAATCGCTCGTAATGTTGCATGTAAAGTGACTTTTGCAGACATACAGGGGTGTGTGTGTGGCTAGTACTTCATGTATGTACGTACGTAGAAGCAGTCATGCACATACGCTTCTATGGTTTAGTTGCGCACAACAGCAGTGATGCTAAACCTTGCGTCAGGCCAGTCCGAGCAGCTCCAACAGAAGCAAAAAACACTGGAACCCCATGTCGCAAGCAGATCATTACTCAGCTCAGTGATATTCAGTATATCAAGCATCTAAGGTATGAGTCATAGCAAGCAATCAACGTCCATATTCACGGCAAGAATTTCAAGCGGCAAGCTGAAAAAAGAACATGAGCCCCAAAATGACACCGTCTGCAAGTTAATGTTAGCAGAAACAGTTGGTGTCAGCAGCATGACGCTTACCGGTTGGAAATGCCTCACCTATCCCACATCTTGTGTGTCCAAGTGTCTTTTCTATGGGCATAATAGACATAAACACACACTTGGTGTGAGGTTTCCAAAGTGTACTGTGTATTGACATGAAGTTGACGGTATGACCATGCTAAACTGACGGGGTTTGCTTAGTGCAGGCCAGCAATGTATGGATGAAGTCCAATTCCAGACAAGTCACACTATTACGCAACGTTGTTGTTCTCCATGTGATTGGGGCGGGGGTATTGTGCCAGTTCGGACCACGGGGATCAAGCCAAATACTCTAATCATACTTGTATGCACACTACATTCGTACATACAAATGGGACGACATGGAGTTCACAGGGGAGATGGAAAGCATGCCGACGTGACAATTGCTCATGCGCTCTTCTAATATCAACGTCTAACAGCGCTCAATCATGCGAGAGGATTCAACTGGACACAAAAGCTCTCTGAGTAGATCATCGCGTCAGAGTTCACATGAACGGACAGAGTTCACTTCCAACTAAACTTTGTTCCAACATCAGAGAAAGAGAGAGAAAAGCGGAGCTGGAGAGGTAAAAGCAGTGGCAAATCAAAGTTGAAACACATTTCAAAGCAACAACGGTTTGGTTGTACTTGTACCGCCAAATCAAACAAACAACTCAGAAGCAACGGAGCATTTATGCGTCTCCCCTAACTGTTTGCCATTGTGTGCAGTGCGAAAATGCAGCCTTGTAACTCTCTTTTTCTCCACTTTCTAGTCGGCTACTTGGAACTGGGTGGCCATTGCTAGAAATCTGGGCAATGTCATGTCACTGATCACGTGCTATAGATCATGATCAGCCACCTCATGATGGAGGGAGAGTCCGTCAGCGGCTCCCTGGTTTACTCCCGTCACCGTTACGCCTCCTGGTCCAGTGACCGCGCCGTCCACACCGGTCTCGCTCTTTTGATGCCCCGGCGACGAACCCGGAGACGCCGAGGAAGGAGCCTCATCGTCGTGGTACACGGGAAGACGCTCGGTCAGATGCTCTAGGTGAAGACGGAGTGAGGCGATGCTTTTCCGAATGAGGATCAACACGATGAGGCTGAAAAGTGCAACGTTATCGTCATCATGGGCACTGGGACGTGCCGGCCCATGTAGCACAGTCATCAAGCAGTGATCAACTTACATCGCCAGTAGGCCCACGACCCATACCGCCAGTTGGGCAGCCAGCAGCTCTTTGCTGCTGGTGCCATTGTTGGTCTCTCCGCCTTCTGCGAAGAGCTCCCCGTGCCTGGGCACCAGATCGCCGTAACAGTAGATCACCTTGCCGCGGTTGTTTACGGTCCCGCACAGGCAAGAACCCTGGCACACGTAGAACATGGTGGCCCTCAAGCTGTCGACGTGACGCTCGAAGGCAGGGTCCGACGCAGGCGCCGGGGGCAGCAGCCGCCCCCCGCCGCCACCGCCGCTGACACCAGGGTGTCTAGTGGCATAGTCGTAGTCGTTGAAGGCGGCTGCAGCGGCTGCGGCGGCCGCCGAGGCCGCCTCGACGGCTGAAGACATCGCTGACCGCGGTCGTTGTCGTCGTCGCCCTTGTCGTCGCCCTCGCTGCCGTAGTTCCCCTCCTCCTCTTCGTCGCCGTCGTCGTCGCCGTCGTCGCGGTCAAATTCACAGGGCAAAAGCGAAGATGAAGGACTTGGACTTGAGGTTGGTTGCATTGCAGCGATCGTAGTGTCTTGGCGAAACAGCACATCGTGTGTGGGAGGGGACGCTTGCAGTCACCGTGCAGTGATTGAGTCTGAAAGGCAACCAGGAAAGAGCATGCAAATACTGCACATGCGCTGTTCTGGATCTGACTTGGACATCACATTAACAAATTACTGCTGCATCAGCGACCCCCGCGCACTGCACATGCACTGGTCCTGCACAATGCATCGGCTAATTGCAGTAGCAGCCGAACATCATGAGGCCCACGCAGCTGGCGCAGCTCACGAAGAACCCGTGGAAAGATTGAAAGCATTTTCTCTCCTCGCAGAACATCAAGATGGAAGATTAAAACCCACAAGAAGCATAATAAGCTTTCTCCCCCCCTCTTTGCTCTGACAAAACGTATGCAAACATCTGTCCCCGTTGTAAGGTTGGCTTAGGGAGAAGAAGAGCTTTGCGTCATTAATCATCACAGGAAAGAACCGAGTTTTCCAAATTGAGGCGAACGTGGATTGCGGCTGCGATGCTTTGGAGGGGGAATTTATTATACATAGATCCTTCGACGTCATCAAAGGATTTTAGCCTCATGGCTAAGTGAGACGCAAACCTGCTTTCTTCGAACCCACCTACGTAAAGAGGGAGTTTTTTCTCCCCCTACCGCATTTTTCATTTCTCCTTTGCTGCTTTCGCTGCGTAGTTCGAATGCTGCGGCAGGTTTATGTCGTTTCCACGATTGCAGCGGCGTACATACAACATTTTGCAACATGGGCCTCACACAAGCCCATCGAGTCGAGGTCGTACGTGGAACTTCCGGCAAGTACTTGAGTCCAGGTTGTGGAATGACCAAGTGTCAAGTCCAGGAGGATTCTCCCGGTGAGGGACACCACAAGACATCTGCACCTGCCAAATCGTATACGTAGACAACCCAACTTACGCAGAATTCTCGCCATAGGAACGTTTGTTATGTTGGCCACACGACGTCTTTGCATCATAGGGCCAACTTCTCCTTGATAAGTTAGAGCGGCGTTACCGAAATCATTCCCGGAATCTTTGGCCAGTAGTCGAGTTCATATTTCATGCATTTCCACCCCGCCGATTGTCATAACAACATGGCATAGACATCAGAGATTATTTTTCGTCCCCCACTACATGGATGCCACGCAAGGACCACTGAAGAGTACTGAGAGTGTGGTGTGAAGGTCCTTGTGTACTCGTTTTTGCACTGCTTGGAAGTCTACCCGTCCTTCGAGAGGCAGCGCGACTTCTCGTACGTGTGCGGGGCTTGAACGTGTTTGTGCTGGAGCCACGTGTGTGACTCTCCTTCCTTCCTCTTTACCTTTTCCCAACCCACAGCTCGTAAGTTTTAAACAATAATGACTCTGTCAAATAAAGCGAGTTCCGCTAAACAATCCTGAGGAGACGTTGCCAATTTTCGACGTCACAACAGGGGCATTTTTCATTTTCGCAGCTGTTAGCGTTTGGGCAAGCTTTTCCTCCTTTGTGGGCACCTTTGCCTTAAGAACGCTGCTCACCCATTTCACTTCTGCGAAGCAGATAGGGGTGCTTTCAATCTGTAAGTGGACTTTGGGATGGGAGGTGCATATTAGGGAACTTCTAGGGGTTCTGCTCGAACTGCCGCAGAAGCAAATTATTCACTTCACGTACTTTTTTCCCTGGAGTGGCACTGACTTTCCAGAACATCTGGTAGTTTGCTGGCTACGTACGGACGTCGAAAGGGAGGAGGGACTGGAGGCATAGTTGTAACACACACACACACACATAATATTTACTGAGACCCAGAAAGCCATGTCTTCCAATCACGTGAAAAAAGTGCCAATTGTAATGGACTCGCAGCTGAGATGACTTTGCCAAATGGACGTAATGGGTTCATTCACTCGTGCTACAAGCATCATCAGCGCGTGAAGCGAGAAGACCAACTGCGTTACACCGTATTTTTTGCAGACATTGCGCAGTCCTCATTCTGCTGACTGTAAAAATCGCTATATCCACTTTTTGGAATGAGCACTAAACATCATTAGAACATGGAGCAGCTGGGAGAGACACAGAGAGAGAGAGAGAGAGGGTGAGTAGATCAATTCATGCGAGTCCATCACACCTACGACCGTAAATCGTACTCATCGTATGTGGCTGCCAAAGCATTCGGACGAGATTGCTGGTCTCATGGAGAATTCCACGCAAAGAGATTAAGAAAGCCATTTGTCCCAATCTTTACCGGGCACATGCGTACAAAGAGGGAGAAGCAGCCCAGACCGCTGTTCTCCTAAGGGGAGTGTTTAACAGGCGTGGCCCAGTCCAATTTGTAATATCTCATGACAACTCAGTTGCGTGCAACGATGCCAAAAACGCACCTCTTATCTGACTGCATATACATCTCGCGCTGCAGAGCTGTCCAAGCTGAATATCGTGGCATGACGGACGCACTGCAAAGAATGCAGTGCCGCGAACTCGTCCACGCACTATAGGAAGTGGTGAAATCGTCTTTTCGTTGCTCCTACTTAAGTTGACCCGGGCCTGTTGCACCGTGGGCTATGAAAGGTGTTGTAGGCCCACACCAATGCTTGATTCGTCACCCCAGCCCCAGGCGTAGCAGAGCGCAGCTTTCACCCGCCGCTCAGCTCGAGTTTCTTAATTTCTGTCCCAGATTTACTATCTCTCCTCTCTTTGCGGCTATCTTCCTGCTCCCTCTCCCCCCTCCGATGCCTATGTACTCGCGTCGTACAGTGAAATCCACCTATGACAGGTCTCGCCGTCAGAAGAGGCATCCGGGTATTCCGACCCGGTCTTAAGCAGGGCCCATTGTCCGGAGGAGTTCAGTAATTCGTATGTATTTCTCGCCCATGTGACCGCTCATTCACCCTGCCTCAATACATACGCATTATATACGTATTCGGCCAACAGCCGCAGTGAGTCTTGGCGCGTCAAGGCCACAGTTTTCTCCCGAGTTCAGCCCTCCCCACAGTGTGCACAGTGCCTGGGTCAAGTAGTCTCGGAAAAATTCGCGCGGCTTCTTCGACAGAGTGGAGAGAACGTTAAAAGTATGCGAAGTCTTGAAGGAAAGACTGAGAATGTGCGCAAGTAGGGAAAACCTATAGGAGACTGGGCGAAAAGTCTGCCTGATAGAAGGGCTGCTTAATTGCCCTTCACTCAAAATTGCCTTGCTTTCTACTATGCATGAAAGCGTTTGTCGTTAATGAAAAAAGAACAGACAGAAAATGGCTTCTTCGGCCACTAATCGACCCCAGTGTCATTTTTGGCACGTCTACCCTTATTTATTTACGCACTGTGGTAAAGAGTTCAGCGTTCAAAGTTGGGGGTGGGTGTTGGACTACGCGTTCTGTTGCAATTTTCGTCTCCTTTTCTGCAACAAACAGGCGGGTTTTACTCAAGTTGCTGTCAAACATGACCCAGAAATTGCCCCAAACAGCACCCGAAATAATTTATGGGCAATTCCGAACGCCCCTTTTCTTTCCCAAATATTAGCACGATAACGTATGCGAGTGGAGTGAAAAAAAAATACCCTCGTCTGTACACCCATTGGAGCGTCCACTGTTTTGCCCCCGCAAACAGGTGCTCAATCCTGACAGAACGGGGGGGAGGAGGAGGGATCAGACATCGGCGACACCCATTTATTCCTCGAGCAAATTTGACAATGCAAATTGAACTCATTAATCTCGCGATGAAAAGAATGCCATCCCAAGTCTTATCCCTCTAGTCTGTGCAGTTATGAGGCTTAACACAATGGGAGCAGCAATAAGAAAGGTAGAGGAGCGAGAAAAGAAAAAGGCAAGGCAAGGGTGCCTCCAGCGCCAATGGAGTGTTTTCATCTCTGGACACCATTCACGTCTTTTTCACCCTTGCCAGGACCTCTTTTCTTCTCGAGAGAAGAGTGAGGAGGGAAAACAACAGATACGCACGTGTGCGGCAACGAACGAACGAACGTACGTAGGTGGGTGGGTGGGTGCAGTGCATAAGATGGAGGCACCAGGCCAAAGACAGGGGAAGAATGAGCTAGATTAATGGCGGCAAAAAGCAATTTCATAACAAGACCTTTTGTGCAGAATGAGAAGGAAGGATGGGATATAGTGGAAGAGAGACATAGGAAGTATTAAGGGGGAGAAGTTAAGCGTTGCAGCAAACAGCCTGCCTGCGGGACCTACGGCTTTCACAAGGACATGAGAAAAATATTGCCACAACTATTTCATTGTTCCTCCTCCCTTCCTGGAGATTGAGTCGACAACAATTTTTCCTCTCTCTTCTTCTTCCTCTCTGTCACTTTCATGGCTTCGAAAAAATCTAAAGACGTCTCCGGGGAGGAGGAAAAAAGCCGCAACACCGGGGGGGACGACTGGGACGACGACGGCGAGAGTAAAACTTTGAGCAATACTAAGGAGACGGACCGTGAATAATTGGGCCCTTGAAGCTGTTGCACATTCAATAAGTCACTCATAGTTACACAACACATTTTGGGCTGCAAACAAAAAAGGCAACAAGAACAACAACGACTCATTCCTGGACTCTTCGGTCGCCTTTCCCATACCGGGTAATAACTGCCCATGGAAGTATCTTCATCATTGTAAACCCGCCAGTGCAGTCGTGAAAAAAAAAGTGCACCCCCCAGTGCTGCAGTGACGCTATGATGCATACGAGCACTCGCCGTAGCTCTCATTCCCCCTAGTGATGAAGAATGGACAGACTTTTTTTTGGCCTTCACTATTCCCAATCGTCCAAGCTCCGCATTGTAGTATTTTCTTAATTTTTTACCCATTCCACCTACCTATGATGAATGTCCCACTGACTTTGGCCTCACTTGTTAGCTGTCAACCCAGATATTCGTGAGGAAAAAACGGCGGCCGCCCAAAATGTCGGGCAAAAAACGCCGCGCAAGAAACGAGGATCTTTCAGCCGCGCTCTCACTTCCAGGGAGGACAGGGAGGGGAGGGGGTGGGACGAGGCCGTGTGGCAGCAATGAAGTGTTGAACAACAGGAGCTCTCTGTAATGAACATGTGAAGAAGTGTGCTAAATTAGCATTGACTGGCGGCAGCGCCGCGATGCAGCCCACTTCCAGCTCCGGACTGCTTGGTGTAATTAGAACTTTCTTACTGAGCTATTCGCCAAAAAGAAGCTTTTGTGAGAGTAACGACCGTCCTAAAACGCTCTTATTCTTGCTGCGGCGCCGCTAAAGTTGTGAAAGACACACACAACCAAAAGAGATGATCATAATTAGGCTAATTTGAGAAGTTAGTCTCTTCCTCCAAGGTCTCTTGACGCCACCGTCACCAGCGCCCGCATGTTGCCGCCAACCCAAGTGGCCGTGAGCCCTTATTATATGGGAGGACACAAACACGGTGAAGGAGATGCGAGTGGAGGAGGTTATGTACATCGCATGCATGTAGAGAATGGAAGACGTGATGTGCATTCGAATCTCTCTCTTCTTCCCCCCCCCCTCCATTATTGCCTCAATGTTTTCTCAATAAACTTGAATCTGCGGACAGCAACAACACCCATGCTTGGAACTAATATCTCCGAGGCTCCTCATAAGACGCAGAGACGCTGGAGCCACCCTGGGAGTCACTCAATATCCTGCACAAATATTCTGTCCGCGTGGCGCTGCCCGTTTGTTCCTAAACACACACGCGCCTTCTGACTTTTTGTTGGCGCCAGCAAAACGTGCCTCGTTGTCAATCATTTCCTACATTCACGGACAGGCCTGAAAGGGAAAATGGGAAGCAGAAGAAAGGTAGAAGGAAGAGTGGCCAAAGACGTTGTTACCTAATGACCTGGAAATCTGAGAAGTACGCACGACCCATTGTTCTGCTACTTTCTTTGCACCTCACTGACCCAATTGAAAGGGAGAAATTTTTATAAGAATGGGGTTGTTAAATTCAACAAAGTCTGGGCTGAATTTACTAATGTTTCAAAGAAGAGTTTTCTTCCTTCACCCCCTCCTTCCTCCTCTCTACTGACGGTAACAAATTGTTTATTCGTGTGAGGAAGAGTTTTTTTTTCTCTGCGCTGCTCTCACGCTCTTCTTTTTCTCCTAACTGCACAGTCGAAGAGCCTCAAGAGAGGCTGAGGCGAGAAAGAATTTTTGTCCAAAAATTCCTTTTCTTGGCACAACGACGACGGAGACGAAGGCGGACTTCATCGATTGGGCAGGAGATAAATGGATACTTGAATGCATTCTACACGCTTCTAAAGGCTGGTGTCCTAAGAGTTCTTCTACCTCTGCCAGACCCGCACCAATGTTTGATCCCACAAAGCTTCTGCATGCATATTGCAAAAGATTACGGCTGCCGTAAATAATCCGGCCGAGCAAGCGGTTCTTCAAACTTTTGCGATCACGAGTGTGGAACTTGGGCGATAAAAAGATCCACACGCACAGCAGTGGTCAGGCCAATCTGTTTTACGCGGATCCTTCTTCTTCTTCTTCTTCTGCACAAGTCTCTATGTATGTAGATATACAGTCCGTGCATATGTACCGCACCATTTCCCCATCTCCTTCCTCAGTTTAGAGTTATTCGCCGGCGACAAATCAGATTGTTCGGCAAAGCTTCGGCGAAAGCCTTCGGAATTCCACGGGTGGATTGATGCTACTGGTAGACGCGTACGCCTACTATTCCGACTACTATTCAGAAGATCAACGTACATATGGAGTCCCTCCCTCCAGACACACACACGCACCAAAGCCTCCTACAGACGGTTTCATCCCTCCGTCCCACCCCACCAGAGGATGGAGGAACTGTAGGCAAGTGACACAGACTGTGTAACATACGTCACATCCCAGTGCGTAAATCGCCTAAATTTCCATGCGTAATGCCGAAGCTTTAAAAATTGATGCTCTCGCGTGGAAATGGTTTATTACATGCATGCCTCACAGGCCGCAGTCAAGCAGAAACTGCATCTTGAAGTTGAGTTACACCGTTGGACCCACTTTTTTTCCATAACACAGTCAAAGAAATGAAATTCCTGCGTAGCCAAAGCAGCAGGCAAATGGCCCCTCATAACCAGAGGGAAACCAATTTCGTACTCTTGGCATCAACAGACGACCCATCACGTTGAGAGAAAAGGAAGAAGAAGAAAAAAGAGAGAATTGAGGAAGAAAAAGGGGGCAAAAAGAGGGGGGAGGCCAAGAATGGGGAAGGGGGGGGGGGAAATATCGCCCATCGCAACAACTTTTGGGTCTGCGCTTGTTTTGACACATAATCGACAGATAAAATCCCTGGGGAAAACCAAAATGGCAGTCCAAAGCGCGTTCGGCACGACTCGAAACTACGGAGTGGGAATGATTATTGCCGCCGTCCTCAATCCAAAAATCCCTCGCCAGCTACAACACTCGTAAGTATGTCAAGTAAACTATACACTGTACTTGCTGGCAAGCTTGGCTGCTGGGGGTGTCTTCTTGCTTCGGGTCAATTTTACCCTCCATCGTGTGAGAATAAGGGTGCAATTGCTTTCTTTTCTTGTGACAGCAAAGGCATTACGAATGGAGGAAGGAAATAAAATATAGTCGGCAGCCGACATTCGATTTCGCCCACTTGTTTATTGCCAAGGATGGCCATAATGAAGTGGTAGCCATCATAGACCGTCCAAACAACCTCTACTGCAAAGTACAAACGCCAGCAAAGCATCACTTCAGTGCAACAATGTGTAATGCTGACTTGCACGGCCTTTTTTTATGACTGCGCTAAGCACAATTCGAGGCAAAGTTGCTAGGTGCGATGGAGTTCAGAAAAAATTAGACACCGTGGAATGAGCCTGCCAGGGCAAGCTTTCCAGAAATAGTTCTGGAACCTAATACAGTCGAACCCAGATGAGTGGGACCCCAGCTTGCTCTCCCCTTCATCCGCATTTCTCGCTTCTCAGGAGAAATTAGGCCCTGAAGTCGGTCTCCACTGAGATCCCTGCTCCTCCGGGTTCCAAAACTCGAACCTGACAAAGTCGAATGTCTACTGCACGAGCAGGATGCAGCTGTGAGTGAGCTCCCCACGCCGTGAGTCTACACAACAAGCCAATAGGGATACAATGGCAGCCTAAGAACAAACTCACGTAAATGACGCAATCAAGGCAGGCATTGATCTTGAGGTGCTACACATGTGTCCGACGCACACATGCGGTCACAAGGTAGAGAAAGGATCTTGATAAATGATTAATGAAGATCCTTTCGGCCAGAAAAAGACTCCGAAGAGGTGCTCAGACTGAGAGAGAGAGGACAGTTGAGAGTCTCTCCTTTTTCGACACACGCGCGCACTCTGTTAGTTTTGGATCCTTGGGCGATCATAAGGATCATTCCGCATGCTTCTCACGTCGGTCGGTAGCAGCTCAGATGGTCTCCATGCAGGAAGGGGGAAGCTGGGTATGAGAGAGGTTTGGCTGCTACAGGGTGCATAGTGAAGGTCTTGCGCATGGAAAAAAGAGGAGGAAATGGGTAGGGGAGTGTTTTGCAGCCCGCAAGAGGAGAGCTTTAGCTGATGCCTCTTTATGGCTGAGATTCCCGTGGGCAAGATGCGCGGCAGAATTTCATTTTCGAAATGCACTTCTTCTCCCCCTATCATTTCCGGACGTATAGGGATTAGGCATCCCCTGCTGTGCGCTGAGGCGCTCATGTATGTGAGGGCAACAGATCGGGGTCAGCACAGTAAGAGCAATAATGACACTTTGACTCGCGGCATCATTATCGTAATCAGAGTCATCGCGGAATGAAGAGAGGGAGGGGAGGGTGAATGGCTCTCCTGTGCCAAAAGATTTCAATGCCCCCCTTCTCAAATGCGCGCTCTCCTCAAAACACACCCTTCGTGTCAACGATCCACACGTGAGCTAAGACTAGGCTGATTCAAGCGTGGTGGGAGAACACGCAGTACCTGAGAAATCTTAAAGCTTCGTCGTCGTCGTCGTCGTCGTCGTCGTCGTCGTCGTCGTCACCTTTGCTGTCGCCTGGCCGAACCACTTCAGGTGATGAAGAAGCACACTTGGAAGAGAAGATGCTGTTCTACGTGTTCTCATCAAGCGGGAACAAAGCCTTTTGAAACCACAACGTGCTGGTCACGTCTCCATGCCGAGATCAACAGAAACAACAGCGAAGCACAGACTCCGTCATAGCAACACTTGAATAACAATAGTCGCGAAAGTTGTACCTAGGTGAGCGTACGAGGCTCCTTGTAGCCTGACTTCACTCAGTAAACTGCTATCCAATTGCTTTCTCCTCTCTCTCTCTCTCTCTCTCGCCGCGCGAGCGCGTGTCACGCATCCTGTGTGTGCTCCGGGGCCAACACGCACACGCTCACGCACTCGCCCATCTTTCTCGCTCTCGCTCTCGTTCGTATAGGTGAATGCGCACGTGCCTACGTTCGAAAGAAAAAAACTTTAAGGAGGAGAACGAGTAAGAAATGAAGCGAGTGTTAACTGACGAATCCCGTACGCGGATGAAAGAGAAAGTAGTGAGGGTCAGACAAGCGCCATTGTCTTCTCTTAAGTCTAATAATCATATTCACTTGCAGCCTCGCTGCGTCACGCCCCGAGGGAGGGCGGATGAGGCCGGCTGAAGCGGGCCGAGGCGGCACCCGGAGACACAGGATTGGCAGGCAGACAATTTGTACACTTGGGGAATGTCAGGCGTTGTCCACTCGTTTACCCCGCGGCAACGGCGATCGAGAACCCTGATCAGTCTCAAGGTTCTTAGCCTTTAATCAGGGATGGACCTCAATAAATCTGGGATTGACACTGTCCCGGTCTCGTTACCCTCCCCCTCCCCTGCCTTCCTCAGAGCACGGGAGGAGTTCCTACTGACTGCGACGTTGAAAAAGTCTCGCACAGCTTATTCATGCAAAGTAGAGGGAAAGAGAGTCATGAGTGCTCCAACTGTGACAGATAAGCCAGTGAGATAAGGACTCCTCTCTCCTTGTTTTGAAGCCTGTGTCACATCAGTCCCACCGAGTCCAAATTCCCAACTGTCGTCTGTGCAATTAGACAAAGCGGTTAATTCGTTGTCATTTGCCTCCTCTCCTTACACACACAGCACACGTAGACGAACGAGTAGTTCACGGACACGCCCGTCGACACGAGCTGGTCACCAGGACGACGCTATGCGTTAGTCAGCAGTGGGAGGACTGTCTGTCCTCCCCAGGACCGCAGTATTTTCTCCTGCATATTTGTCCTTTCTTGGAAATGCAGTCGGATCGACAAACTTGGCATATTTTGGGGCCAGAGTGAAAATCATCATTCATAGCTCCACGTGCGTGTCATGGAGGATGATATTTTCCCCACGGAGGACGATATTTTCCCCATCTCCCTCTCTGCGTGTCCTTGCTGTCCCTGCACGCACAATGCAGTCAGTAGTGGTGAAGCAAAAAGTGACACACATCTTACCAGTAGTTTGGACAGTCAACTAAGATAAACAAATTAATGAGCATTGTGGAGTCGCTATTTCTTTAAGGACAAAAAAATACGGTTTACTTTGGCTCCAGTCACCTTTGCTCACTCCAGCTATTACGCGCTCTGGATACACATCTTTTTTTTTCGCCATTGTGCGGGTACTCGAACATTTCGCGAGGGGGGGGGGGACGGAAGGCAGTGAAAATTGAAAAGATCAGTGACAACATGCGCTCAGTCACACAGACGCCGCCAATGAACTGGAACCTTCTCGTTGGAAGAAAAGGAATCGAGCCAAGTCCTATATTTTTTTTTTGTCTTCCAGAGGCTGGGAGAACAGCAGAGGAAAGAGTTTTCTCTAGCGTCTCGGTAAAGATGTCCGCCTCTCTCTTCAACGAGTCAGACTCGCATGGACGCCGCTGCCTGAATTGCTTTTCACGAAGTTTTTATGGCGATCTTTTGTCTATTCGCGCACTTATTTCCAGCCTGACCTCACATGGCGGCCCCGAGACACGCTGTATGGTGGCAATGGCTGACGGACACCGACACGTGAGTGCAGCGAGCAGACACATGCAAGTGTCTTGTGTCAAGAGAGGCAGACACTGTTCGCTTGGCCAATTGACCCGCTGAGATGTCTTATTTCGCCACGTGTTTGCACGGGAATTAAGAAGGCCCCCGAGTAAGAAGTAGACGGAAAATGCGGATGGCTTAAGTCCTATATAATTCCTGCGGGATTGCGAGGGAAAGCCGGGAAATAATTGCTGGTGTCAACGGATAAGACAAGGTAGGAAAACTTGTTACAGTGCAATGACGAAGGGTTTTTTTCGGGCAAAAAAATCGGAACTGGCGAAGTAAATGTAGTGGGTAATGCCGATATGGTGATCAAGGCAAGCTGTGACTATTTTCAAAGGCCTCACCTTAAGGCTTTTATTGGTGGATTTCATTTGCCCTTGGTACACACTTCTCATTCGATATTTGCTCACGTCCCACCTGTGGCTACCATCAGAGATAGCAATTGCTCGAGCTTTTTCGGAAACACTTGCACATACGCGTCAAATCTCATCCTACTTTGGAAAGTTATCCAATCCTTGACCAAGTCTGCGCCAATTGGCCCGATGATCTTGAAGAGTGCTGCCTGTGCATCTCCCCCAAAGCCCAAATCAAGTGCATTAAGCACATTCGATGATGATCCATTCTCCTCCGCTTTTGGACTTATAGGAGAACTGCATCGGGTTGGAAGATGATGTAAAGATTCATTTTAGGTCGCTAAGCACAAAGCCAACTCAGATTGGATGGATAAAACAGTATCTTCTTCAACATTGACATTGGCAAATCTGCAATATTTCTCCCTGCAGCATCGTTTGACCAGCCTGTGTGTAGGTCTGTACAAGTGTAGTGACAGGAAGGACTTGCTCGAGAAAGATATCAAGTGCAGCCGTGGTCACGCATGAGGCTGTCTTTATTTACGTCAACAACTTCGTGAGTAACAATTTACTGTGCTACACTGGAGTTTTTGTCCGCATGGATTGGGTACAAAACCATGGCATGGAACCAGTGCTTGATCCTGGAGATTTCTGCACTGCCTTCAACAGTTTGGACTCCTCCAATTTATAAATGTTGGTTTTTTCCCTCTCTTCTTCCTGTCTCCAAGAAATAAGAGCTGCGAGGAGGCGGCTACAATAATATTGCACGTTAGATGTACATCTCAGGACAGTACAAAGGCTTTGCACTACTGAAACCTGGCGATTCATGAGACAGCTTAGGGGGGTCTCGGACATTAGGCATGGACAGATGGAAATCTCTAAGCCTCCGCCACCACCTTAACTAAGCAGAATTCGATTGCTGGAGTAACTACCCCATTTTTATCCCTCTTTTCCCCCGGATTCCGCACCCATTCTGCTGTTTTCTTTCTCTTTGAAGTCAAATATTCGGAGTTTAATTAGCGGGTTTTTTTCAAAACATCCCGGAAAAGCGGAAAGTTTATCTTGGCTCGTTGATTGGGGACTCCTTAAAGTGAAGCTTCATCACTCTCATTCCTTTCTTTCCTGGTCAAGGAAAGAAAGAAACGCTTTCACCATTGAAATGTGAGGGGAATGCGAAGAAGTGAAAAATCCCCGGCTGCTCGATGGAGGAACAGGGTCTAATTATAGCTTGGTCCGCTTTATCATTCTCAAGGTAGCGCTTCTCCCTCCCACTCCGGGGACTCCGGGCGCGACTGCCCCGCATAACTTGACACCCGGCCGTGTTGCCGCAAAATTGATCGGCGGTCATTGAGAATCGAAAAGCCCGATAACTTTCCGGACTAAGAGCTTTCGACAGGGTCAAATACTTCGTTCGTGGCTGTTCACGCGTCAGCCCCTGTTTCAGCCGCAAATTGAAGCAACACCAGTGAGGAAAAAAGTCTTCGCGCGATTAAGAAGTGGCGTGCAAATTCATCTGAACCCGGCCCATTGCACACACGTGCTCGTCGTAGTGCAATTTGTACCCCCGGAACGTGTGAGGCAACATATGGGAAATGCACAGAGAAGAAAAAATACACAACAATTTATGGCAGGGTATTGCTTGAGGGGTCGTAAAAGCAGCCTTTACGACGTCGGATCTTCCCCCCTTCAAAAGGGGAGAGAAGAGGACGAATCATCTTATGCTCACCTAAGGCCAGAGACTTTCCTGCTCAGGGTTCCAAAATCCTACTGACCCCATCCAGGATAGTTCTTTTTTGGGTTGGTGGTGGCAAAGGAAGAGGGGGGGGGGTTGAGAGTGAAACTGAACTTTCCACCAAGTTTTTCCCCCCCTCCTCTCCCCATCCTCCCATAACACTTGTTGTGGCCAGGGAAAGCTCCAAATTTTGTCAGGAATGATGTTGTTGCCTCTGTGATTAATGTGACCAAAAGTTGATGCTCTGTTTCGCCCCTGTTTGTGTAAGCCTCGCGTTCCCTCAGGGAGAATCAGGCAAGAACGAGCGCAGAAGATAGATAATACTGATGCCTTTTATCCCTGGCACTTTTCTGTTGTTTCAACGACGCTTGAGAAAACGACGAATACAACGCAAAGGGAGGACAAACAAAGCGAAGAATTATCTCTTACACAATCTTTTCTCCAAAGGTCGGTTGTGCGCTTTTGGGGGAGAAAGTTGCTTTTTCAAACAAATTCTTGGACGAACAAAGGCTGCGACAGAGTCAGTCAATCCATCAGCAAGTGAGAGAGAGAGAGAGAATGATCTACATTCTAGGCTCTTTTATCCGCATGGATGATTTTACGCGGACCCTTTGTCGAGGGCCTGCGCGGGGCTGCACTTCCTTAATTTCACATCGCCATTGCATTAGTTTCGTCGTCCGCTTATTTATGGATCAGGCAGTAGCTCTGAGCTACTGCGACTGCGCGAGACAACATAAATCGCCAATTGCCTGAAGCATTCGCGTGTAATTGCCGTGCTCGAGTATCCGGGAGCACTAAAAATAACATCCTTCCCCCCGCGTCCGCCCTTGTCATGGTCAAGCCAAGCATTCGCGAGTCCGACTCCTTCCCCTCCCCCCTCGACTGTCACGTTTGAAAAGAGCGAGCGCATAAAAAGAGCGACAATTCACGTAAAAATTCACTGGCACCCATGGAATGTCCTCTTCTTCTTCTCTCCTACCCTTTTCTCTCGGGTTCCCCCCCCTCATTAGTAGAGGGCCGAGTTTCACAGACAAATTTTCCCCGCGGAAAATGCAGCGTTTTCCCCCCACCGCTCCTCAGCCTCTTCCAGTCACAATCAAGTTGTCCGACGAGAATAAGGAGGGAATCGCAGATAGCAGCGTCGGTGGATTTTTGCTCGCCAACGTAACGCACAGAGTCCCCCAAGGACAATGACAGCTATCATCGCGTAAATCGCTCGGCAGAGAGAATGTGAAGGGGGGCGAGGAGAGACAGAACAGAGATGGATCTGGAATGAGACGACTGCATTCCCACGTACCTCTCAGATATTAACGTTGCTCGGCTTTTTTATGTCTTATGGTTGCTTTCCCCGAGCGTGACACTTGGCAAATCAACTTCATTGATCTTTCTTTTCTCTCAGTGTTAGATCTTCTTCTGCTGTGGGGAGGCTTTTTGGCAAGGATCTTTTTTTCTCTTTCATCCCCGACGGAGGAGAGAGGAGAGAAGCCAATAATTCCTTCTTTCCGCTCGTGTCAATAGCAATCGGACAGAGTCCTTTTCTCTCTTTACCCCCTTCTCCTACACCCTTGTTGCGAAGAAAGAGACATTATCCCCCCTTGACCAGTAATAGTACTTGTACCACTTGACCATAAGAGTCATTCAGGGGTCACGGGCGCAAAGTTAAGTCCTTATCTCGGGCCAACAGTAAAGAATGTACGTACATGTGTCAATATAGGAAGTGTAAAGACAAGAGTGTAGTAATAGTGGTAGTAGAAGACTACTTCTCCTGATAAGAACTCTTCACCAATGAAGGTGTAAAGGGAGGAAATTGTTTTCTTGTCGTTTGCTGATCGAAGAACTCTTCCCCCGGGAATAGACAGAGGATGAAGGGGGGAGACAAATTGCTCAGTGCGATGAGAGCAGTGGGAATATCCAGCTCATTCTTGGAGTTGATCAGAGGTGAGCGCAATGCACGATGCATGAAAGCTATTTTGGCGACGATGAATTTGTATGCGCCAGGAGAGCATCTTGATCGATCGGACCAGGACCATTTGCACGGATCGATTTTTCACCGCCCCATGAATGAAGGAGGGGGAAAAATCTTGCGATCTTGGAGCGGGGGGAGCGACCGACCGACCGAGTAGCCTTTCTCGCCCATTGAAATTCAAATGCACTCACGTAACTTACTGGCAGAAAGAAACCTCCTTCCCCTCCCCCCCTGCGCCCCGTGGTGGGCCTTTTCTACACTGCGCGACCGCGACCACGATCACGGCCACGACCACTCGGTGGTGATGGCCACGTTTCAGCCTGCCGAGGGCTGCAATCAATCTCTGATAGAGTCGATCAGTGAAATTTTTTTTTTTTTTGGTTGGGGGTCCTGGCACCGACGCGTTTGATGGAAGAGCAGAAAAAAAGGCTCAGTGGGGCTGTGCCTTTTAACAACACCGACGTGTAACATCAAGGTGCCTCCTACGCTCGCTGTGTACGAATGATCCGTGGCAGCTCGTGTTGAACGCGGCGTCAAAGAGCAACTTGTGCAGAATTGTGGTGTATTTTCGTTAACGTCGTCACCCGGGTGGAGAGAGAGAGAAAAGTGGAAAAGAAAAACGGGACAGTCGCGCAAGGACGACTCCACTTTAATGCTTTTGGGGAGCAGCAGGAGAGCTGTGAGAAGCGTTTGAGTTATTCACTATTGCTTGTCCTTAAAAGACAATGGAGGTGCTAAATTCCTGCGCGCATTCGCGGCCTTTGAAACGCGATACTCGGAGCGAAGGTTCTTCTCCGCGCACTCGTCGTAACTGTTCAACTTCTTAACTGCGGCTGTCTTCGCCTCTCTTTTCTTTTATTATTCCGACTCCTGCCTTTTCGTGCTTTTTCTTGCTCTTTTAGGAGGTAACAATTTCCTCGCTGAAATGTGTGTGTGATTTGCATTCCCTGGGGAGTTTAGACATGGACATTTCCTTAGTCTGGATCGTCTTTCTCGCTGTGACCACCACGGTCAACCCTTTCTTCTCTTTTTCAATGCCCGCTATTGTATGGGACGGCAAAGATCTATTTGTGAGTACGAATGTCCCAATCACTCTCAGACCGTAAGTGTACTGAGCAAACATCTACCAGGCATCTCGATGTCGCGCTAGGCGAGGTTACGCGGAACTATTTTGCCACATCACTATAGCAGCTTCCTCTTTCTCTTTAAGGCAGCTTCGAGGTCACTTTGGAATGTGGCCAACATCAGAAGGCCCGAGGGAGAAAACAAACGAGAAAATAAATGGAAAACAACAGCAGTGAAAAGGTTGGAAGGGGGGGGGGGGAGAGAGAGAATCCGAACTCCAATAACTTCTCATTGGTCTTGACATTGAGGGAAAAAAGGATAAAGACTCTTGCGGTTGCCCCCTGATCCTGGACATCATTTGTTGCAGTGTCCTGCAGAGACAAAATGGGCAGGCATGGACAATCGGGTAATGCGTGCGTAATTCAGTGGCGGGTCAAATCGGTTAATCCGCGCAAATTTCCTGGACAAAGAAAAAAAGGGGGCGGGGAAGGCCACAAGCTGGATGGACTTTATCGCTTGTTTATGGTCGTCCCTTGACCCCGTTAATTAATGCTAATGTGGCTAATAAAATCTCTTGACTAAGATGCAAGCCCCAAAGCGATGCCTTATCCGGATTAGCAAAAGGTCAACTTTACGCAGTCGTTCCTCGTCCTGTCCAAGAATCTCCGTCTTGGTCATCAAGCAGAAATCCCAGCTAGTCCTTCGTCGACCCCCAGTGGACGATGAGGAAATGGGAAGAGAGAACCCTGCCAAGATATTAGTGGAAAGGATCATCGCACCTCCAGTGGCTGCTCCCTTTCCAGGAAAATTTTGGGAGGCCTTGGAAAAATGACTCTCTTCGGGGAGGGAACTGGCCCATAAAAGAGCCTGGATCTTTCTTGCTTTTATGAATAGACAATGAAGACACGCAAAATTCAGGGGCTTTTTTTTCTCCTACTTTATTGTGGAACTTCTCACCTCCAATGATTGTTGGTTGGTCTCTTATTACAGCAGCGGGAAACGAAAATGCCACACATGGAAATAAGAGAAGTCCATGGACAGTTAAACACACCTTTGAACGTAGCCTGTGGCCCCCTTCACATCTCCACTCAGTTACTCTAGTGTACAAGTAAGAAGCAGCGAAAAAATTTAGCAACACTTCATTTTTTGGGACAAACGAAACTACTCTTAGACATCCTTCAGAATGAAAAATACACATCTGAAGTGGAGACTGTGAAAGGAGTGAGAAAGGGGCCTTAGCAGCTGCTGCAGCTCAATGCGTAATACAATGCTTCCTTGACAGGCATCAGGCCTTTTTCTTTTAATGCTGCTGCTTCCTTTTCTTCTTCTTTTCCATATTCTTGGTGAGCGAGATTGATGCTTGCTTGTTAAAGCTCTACTGCTACTCCTGCTTGATCGTCTGCGGCGCCTCCGCGAGTCCCTTGACCTTCAGCCTCTCGGCGGTCTTGAGGAATGCCGGCAGTTGGTCCTGCGCCACGTTTACCTCACCAGCGTACATGAACTCGAGGATGGCGGTCAGGTGCTGGAAGGGCACGTCCTTCAGGATTATGATCGGGTGCTTGGCGGGGTTCTCCTCAAGCAGAGACTTGAAATAGGGCGAGCAAGCGGACAAGACCATCTTGTGGGCCTTGCACGTCTGCCCGTCGCAGGCCAAGGTTACGTCAGTGAAGGACTTCTCGTCCCGCAGGTGCTTGAAGGACGACACCATGTTTGTCTGGAAGTCGTTCCAGCGGAGACAAAACTGTTGCTGATCGCCCTGGGCCATCTTGCTGTTTGTCTGAGTCTGCTGTGTGAAAATTGGTGAAGGGGAGAATCTGTAAGAGGAGACAAAAAAAAGGTCAACCTATGGATTAATTGACAATGAAGTCCTTGGAAGAAAAACAAGGACCACAAGACAAATGTGTCGAAATTAGCTAAATTTAGACCATGGTTGAGAATGCGGGAAATGCGGTTAATCCCATGGCGGTTCGCGAGCGGGCAGCTGACGCCGGCCGATCGACCGCCAGGCCGAGCTAGAGAGATCGGTTACCCAGACCCGGAGGACAAGAAGATCGGTCGGAATCCGGTGCATCGTCGCCCTGGGCACAGTCACCGACTCTGTATAGCTCCCTGGAGATCACAGGCACGGGACTGAAAGGTCTGCTGCTCGGGTGCTAAACCGCCGGCTAGTAAAATAGGAATAATGGGCACCCACCCGCAGGCGCCTCAAAAACCTCAGTTCTCGAGGACGCCTGGAGGGAACGAGCCTGTCCCCGTCGACGATCGGGTTCCGGGGGTCTTTGACAAGCCCGGAAACTTACCTGGTGAGATCCTCAGGGTTTTTCGCTCACGATAGAGCTCGACGGCGTCGACGCTGAAGTAATGGTGGGCTTTGCCTGCTCGGTGCTCTGCTCTGCTTCTCTTTAGCATTAGCTTAACTCAGCTTTAGTTGGCGACAGGAGGGAAAACGAGCCGAATCAGCGCTGCGCACCAATGCCTAGTGCAGCGCAGCACCGCAGCGCGTCGCGGGGCTACGGCCGGCACCGTGCACGGCCACGGAGGCCTTGGCGGCCAGGGCCGCGAAGGGCAGCTCCCTTGTCTGAAGGAGCAGCCGTAGCAGCACCCGCGGCTTATTGGGAAATTGCGCCGGGGCAATTTTCGTGCCACCTCAGCCTCGTCTCACCGGCAGCCAGGCCAAAAAAGCTACCAACAAAAAGCTTCTTTTTCTTCTTCCCTCTCCTTTCCTGCAAGCAGAGGAGGCAGACCAGTTGAGAGCGATGGAGGTGGAAGAGGCCGATGGGGCCGAACAGGCTGAGGCCGGCGTCTGGGGGGCGCCCAAATTGACGCCACACGTCGGAGGGAGGCACAGACGCCTCCTTGGCGCGGCCGCAGAACTGATGATTTTTGGAAATGTTCTGGAAGAGCATGTACTTCTCTTCAGCAGATTACATTTTCAGAACAATCGTGGGAGGTGGGAGGAGGACAGACCGTTGGACACGATCCGGGAATGTCTATAATATGCCAAAAATTGCAGAAAGTTCCAAATCATGCCTCCAAATATGCGATCTTTCTCTTGCACACTTTGGTATTGTAGCTGACGAACCCCCCGATGAAGACTGAGACGGCCGTTATGACACCGTCAAATCCAAGGCTCTTCACAGCCTCCCAACTCCCTACTCTCAGTAAAAAAAAACCCTCAAAATGTCTAAAGATGGCAGATGGATTTCTTCCTAATTTTTCTGGTCACAAACAACCGGCACGGGTCATACGCGCTCTTTCAGACAAGCTAGAAATATGGGTTTCGTGATGATCTCGTCGAAATGTTCCGTGTCGATTAGTCTGCTAGATCCACCAATCTTGGATCTTTGAGAGTCCTTAAATTGTTCATTGGCAAAGGTGAGTCGTGTGAATCCTCTGTGACGAAGTAACATACTTTTATTACGAAGTAAGCATTAGACGAAACAAATTAAGTTACACTCAGTCAGACACTGCATCCAGCAGTGTTCAAGATCCCATGCCGATTCCGTCATTTTCCTGGTTACCAGACTTCTCGAAGAACATGAAGTCTATGAGAAAGACGGCACCCAACAAGACCGCCTTGATCCTCACGTCCAAGTCGGCGGGGAAGCTGACGCCGAAGTTGTCGCTGTCTGTGAAGGCCTCACGGGCCAAGCCAGACCATTGCTTGCTGATGCGACCGACCTCGTGATCGCCATCGGCCGAGAGTACCTGGGAGGAAACAAATGATGTTAACTTACTGACACGCACGTGTAATAATGGCAGTTTTTACCTTGAACTCGACGTCGCCACAAATGCTGTAGGTGCAAAAGGGTCCCTTGATCTGCAAGACGGTGTTCCCAACACTGTCCTTCACGATGAAGTGGGGGAAGATCATGGACCACTTCTGGTGAACGGTGCCCAGTACCTCTTGCGAGGCGCCTGCAGTCACCTAAGTGATGCGACAAAATCTCAGGGGTTGGACATCTGCCGACAACTAACTGGAAAACTCATGACGAACCTCGAGCTTCTGCAGGCAGCAAAAGAAGTAGCACGACTGGCATCTCAGCGGTCGCTGCAGGTGAATGACTTCCCTCTCAAAGTTATCCTTGATGGAGAGATCGAAGGGTCTCAGTGGTCCACAGCATTGGCGAGTCAAGCAATCGGTCTGCTCCTTGGCCTTGTACACAGGCTGACCCATGGCGTTCAGTACATTATACTGGAAATGATCAAAAGGAGACATTACATGCGACATGTCGTGAGTACTCACTGCGCTGACCGACTGTCCTTGTCTACAGCTCGATCAAGGTCTTGATCTGCAGCTCGTGTTAAAAACCATTACACCAAGCGTTATCTGCAATCCAGCATTCCGGACGTCGTCCACAAAGCCTGTGCTGGGTTCCGTATCCGTATCGACGCTATCATTGCTGCTAGTGGTGGCGATATCGAGTAAAACATGTTCGAAATTGACTGTTTTTAACTCTTTTCCTAGTTTGCCACTTACATTTTGTTAAACCAATCGAAATTCTCACAGAGTTCCGGATTGTGAGGGATCAAGACTGTAGGCTTCACGCCATCTCACTTCTGCGGTGCAAGCTATTTTGCAGGTTTGATCAAAGCAATGACTTCTTACTGTCCTCGCAGAAAATGTCGCAAAAAGATAAGGTTGAAGTAGATCAGAATGAAGTGGTCTCAGATTTCTACGCTAAAGAAACCAAGCAAAGCCCATAGAATCTATTGTCGCAAGTTGCCCAGGTATACACGGTTACAATAAGACTGCTGCTGACCAAACCAAATGGTCATGTCTTAGTTGCGCTACACTAAGCTTGGATTTGCTTGAGCATGGTGCATGAACGTCCCAACCAGAGGGTCATGCTACAAGTCGTGTACATCTGAAGCTATTTCTATGTTGTCGCTACAAGTGTACCTCGGAGATGAGGCACACTTAGAGATATCAACAAAGCTGCGTTGACCGTGATAAGCGGTATGACGTTATCAAAGGTTTGTGCCCAGTCAGGACCAAAAATCCTGATGGTGATTTCTTGTCAATGCTGGTAAAAGGTGACCTCTAAAGGGTGACATTCCGGACTATTTCATAGCTGATTGGTAGCATCGAAAGAGTTGAAAGACATCTTACCTAACAGGAGGTAGAACATGGTTCGATGAAGTGGTGCAAAAATGAGGGGGTCAAAAGTCTGCATACAGAGCTTCTGCTCGAGCTCAATTGTTCATCCGTTTTAGCAGTGCAACCCAAGAAATGCAGTGGCTGCGGTGAGCATTTTCATGAGGTCATTTCTGCGCGCTGGGTTAAAACAGCAGTGTCGGAACTTATAAAAAGAATATGTTGAATCCTTAGGCCAGTCAGTTGCATTCTTACTACACACAGCCTTTGCACACGAATCATGCATCATCAGTAGTGTCATCCACACGTTTCTCATGTCAAATACCTTGTTGTTTGTCTCGAATCCCGTGAACGCTTCCAGCAGCTCAACCTTTTGCTTGATGAGCAGCTGGTCCAGGAGCGAGAGGTACTCAAGTCCTGGCGGACAGTTGGGCGGTGCAGCGGTCCCCATTGAACTCGGAGGCGGCTGCATGGTGACAGTCACGTTCACTGGAACCGGCTGCTGCACGTAGACGGTGGCCGGCTGCGACGAGCCGTACGGGGCGTCCTAAGACGGCTTCATTAGAAACGTGATCGTTGGAGAAGAACAAAACCGCTTACGACGTTCTCACCGACATGTTGTACGGCTGCTGCCCCTGCGGCGGGTATCCAACTGCTGGATTGTACGGGGGTGGCGAGTGTGAGCCATACGGTGCGGCGGATCCCGTCTGGTCCAGCTTGATGCTCATGGCGACGAAGATGAAGAGAAGTTGGGTATTCGCACGGGAAATTATTTACGTCGTACCCCCTATCGATCCCTTCTCTAAATGGCCTTCTATGCTTAAGCTGACAAACTCTTGCAGCGAGATAACGACACTCTCCTCCTGTCCTAGGCTGTCCCTTGCTTCGTCAAAGCCACATATGGACCCACGTAATTCGTGCGTAGAGACTTAGTGTCCTTATGCATGAATGGACCTATGCTCAGACAGTATTTGTGTTTTGCCTCAGAATCGGCCTTAAGATATGATGCAGGAAAATTAGTCATCTCATACATGCATAAGCGTGTGCGTGTCTGCTTTATGCAATTTGAGTCAATGATAAGAGCCTTCTCCACCAGACAGAAGGCCTGGTCCGGACCCCACTTGACCAGGAATCCCGGAAATTAGCTCTCGATTGTTCCGGCAGACTGCTGGCAGCACAGGAAATTGCTACTTACCTAAGTGGAAATCGCGGCTATTATTTGCTGCTTACGTACCCACGTTAGTATTTGTCTGGGAAGCAAGAATTTTCTGTCCCCTGGCAAGAGCAGTGTCGAGCTGACCTTGCTTACATTGTCGGGGAGCCTTGGCCTTTCCTGTCTAGTGGAGTCGAGGGTAGCTTGACTACTGTAGCAACTGCGTAGAAATAGTACGACGTCATATTTTTTGTATCGCGCTAGAGATACGAATACTTTCTCGAAGTACGAATACTTCTGCACGAATACAAAAATACGGAAACTTTCCCAAAAGTATCGCGATACGATACTTCTCGTATCGGCAGACCAAAACCTGGATGGTGTTCGATAAGGCGGAATCCCCAGTTAACGAACACAAGGTGTTCGATCTTAAAGCGAAAATTCGTTATGCCTGGTATAAACTATATTGCATGGTAAAGTGACCAGAGCTTGGATGCGACCCTAAATAACACCTTTCAGTCACTACATAAGATTCTTCCAGCTAGTAACCATCATTTGGGCATGGTATAATGTTGTGCTAATGCTGTTTTTGGCCTGATTTGTTGGGAAAATCCGCCAGACCTGTACATAAGCAATCTTGCAACTTGGCCGGATCATTTTGTAAAATTTCAATATCATGCAGTAAATAAATTAAAAGTTTTGGTTCTGCAGACGGAATTTGGGTTGAAGTGGAGAATACCGCACTTTTTGACATCCCGGCTCAAGCTTGGCTTGAAGCATCTCAAAGTTAGTGATGGAATCGAGACTGGCGCGGCTCGCTTTTAGGCTAAAAATGGGCATTTTCACAGGCTCAGTTGGGTTCAAACTTTTGCTGTGAAAAATAGAGTCATGTCTTCTCCCAAAATGCTACGAAAACAGCAAAGCTGCGCTGCACCAGAGATGACACACACAAGTGAACACGAGACATGGGGCATGCACTTCGGGTGTCACCAGTGTGTGATCTACTGTTCTTGTTCCACCTCCGCCTTGTTGAGAGTGTATTTTTGCACAGTCAAACTAGCGGCCAAGAAACATTCTCAGGACTCAGATGTACCTGCCACCTCCAGGACTGAGTTTCACAGTTGCTGAAGAGGCATTTCCATCATTACTAGTAACTTGAGTTTGAGCTCTATCCTGTTCTTGTTAGGTTTGTGCCCGTCTGCTAATCTAATCAAAAGTAGGAGTCAGATGATTGCTTTGGTGAGTTTGAGAGTGTACGAGTTTTGACAATGACTACAATCTTGGACCCTTGATTAAAAAATCAGTGGTTTCGACTAGCAGAAAAGAAGAGATGGGTCCTGCAGCATCTGTGGCAAGCTACAGAATAATTTCAATTGCTGGGGAGATTATGCATAAGACATTAACTCGTATCTCTGATGAGCACGCAAAAATGGTGATCTGCCAATAATACTGGGTAAATGCTTTGCTTGCGTTCTCGCTTCTTTCTCAAAGATCTCATGAAGACACACAAGCTCGAGAATTAAGTTTTTTTGTTCTGGTCATTCGTGGGCCTGCGGCCATGGAGATAGGGACCCCAAGGTTTCCACATGACGTCTAGAATGTCTTGATTAGATTGCATTTTATGACCTGAAGCGATGAAGAGACTCGAATTTATGATTATTGGGCTCTGACTAACACTTTTGCAAAGTATAGGATGCTACGTGATACTTCAAATCATTTTTTTGGAAGTCACAGGATACTCAAAAAAGTATCGAGATACAGTAACGCTGCTGCAGTGCCCTGGCTGCTACGCACTGTATCTGGAGGCCGTAACATGTTGATAAGCGTACACAACGCGGAGATGTGAGCACACTGCATACGCAAATTATCAATATATGAGTCCACGGCAATTGTGATGCGATTAACACTAAATGTGTCTCAGCCAATCAGATCTCGGTCCGTCACTTGAGACAGAGAGAAGAGAGCTGGGAAAAAAAAAATCCCTGCGCAACTTCCACCATCCCTTCTGGAAACCTCTCGTGCTGTTGGCACCGCTGGCAACGTTGGACCAGAGCATTGGAAAGCAATGTTGCAGCCAGTGCCAAGCATTGTTTCTTCCATCCAGGGGAAGTTTATGCTGGCACAACTTGGTGCTGACGTCCATGGGGGTGTCCGCACTGCAAAACTCCTCCACTGAAGCCACGCAAGACAAAGAGAATAGGGAGAGAGCCCAGCCAGACTCCGTAGAGTGTACAAAAGATCAGAAATAAGGCATTAGGGCTAGAGCCGGGTGATCACGTCAAGATCTGAGAAGAAAACTCGCTCCATCGACAATAGTAGATCCACATTACATTCAATAAAGGCGCGCAATTCTCCGACGGAACTCCCATCATATATGGGTTATGGGCAGAGAGGCACCGACTCTGTTCCCGCAGAGACTTAAAGAAGCCGTGTTGTGCAGTGAAAAAAGTCGATAATTGGGACACGGCTGACAAGCGAGAGAAAATTAACTTTCCTATGGAGGAAGAGTCAATCAAGTCAGTTTTTACCTCCCCGCGCGCACCCGCACGCACACGCCCGTATTTTTGCCTCATACTGTGCTTTGTGAGCGAGTGTCGACAGGGGCAATCATAGAAAGATTTTCAATCTAGATAGAGCCGCTGCCGCCGTGATCTTTCTTCTCAGTTCAATTTTGGCTTCGCTGTAGCCGCCGACCATTTTTTTCCTTCCCTCGGCACACTTCATCATGGTTATATGTGTGTGTACTTCTTCTTCCTCCTCCCTTCTTCCCAGATAAATCTACTAGAAAGAGAGCAATAAAAGAGTGGGGCAATCGCAACTGAAGGGCACGCAAAAATGGCGACATCTAGGGCAGGAGGATCTTTGTGCTTGCTCAGTGAATTCCTGAGAAGTGAACAAAAGCTGGCAAAACAGACAAAAAAGCCAGCCACAAATTAAGATCCGCCCCTGGAGAGAAAAATTGTCCCTTCCTGCCCCAAAGGTCTTTCCACTCCTCGATTTATGCCCGTCGAAATTGAGAGAAAACAAGGGAAATGCGGTTCCCTCGTCCGCCTTAATGGTTTCTTCATTCATGAGGCTGTCTGCTGATGTATCCTTAAGCAAAGCTCTGGCTACATAGAGCCAAACAGTTGCTGGTAGCCTCTCTTGGCCTTCTTGTGTCCATTCAATAAAACGATGCGAGTTACCCTCACCAGCAGCTACCTAAGTACCCTTCCAGCCAAAAAAAGAAAGAAAAAGACTCTCAGGACTTCAAGCAATGTGCGTACAGAAAGAGTATGCGTTTAAGTAGACTGCACTAAGAACTTGACGTGCTACACATCCTAATGTACTTGGAAAGAGACATCTTCTGCTCCCTTCTCCCTTAACCGTGTGACAAAGTTATCTCCTGCTTTTGCCCCCTATCTCAACCATGTGTGTGTGTGACCTTCTGGGAACAGAAAATTGCCAGAGAATCAAAAACATAATCTGACGAAGCGACGTTTTCTCTTCTGCAAAGTGCACAACCGGGGTCCAGGAAAGCTAATCTTCATCCATCCACTGCATTTTACTTTTATCCCGGGAGAAAAGAGACTTCCTCGAGCTTGTCGGGGTGGCTGGGGTGTGTTTGAAGACGTTGCAATGGTATAACAATGCTAACAACAACAACACTCGCGACATAGCAAGACATGGCTGCGGACGCTGGCTGTGTAGAGTCAAGAACGAGTTCCTGAGGATAACCCACCCACACCCTCACCGCGCGCATGCATGAGACAGCAGCGAGTGTGTCTTATCAGCCAAAGTTAGCATGTGAATGTTATCCTCTTTGCTGGGGCTACTGAGTGAAAAGGATGGACTTGGCATGTCAGAACGAGAGAGAGGAGAGGCCAGCATAGGCGATAACGTCAATTTGCATATCTCACTGGCGGCGGCGGTCCCGGCGGCCGCGGCCACGGCGGCCGCGGGCATCAAAGCCCGCAGTACTAGCAGTTAAACGCGTCGAAGTCTGCAGTTAATCCCTAATCCGGGCGGGGCACGCGATTTTCTCTCAGATCGAACTTAAATTCGACCTCCCCTCGCTTCCTAAGGAAAAAAAAATCGTTGACGGTGAACTAAACGCCGATGTTGAACTTGTGAGTGAAGTTCCTGGACCTCCTGCGCCAGAAAAAGACATGGTAGCATCTTGAAAGTCAAGTATTCAACCTACCACTATGGTGGACTCAACTCCTCTCATTTTTTGGCTCACACTGTACTTACTTTCCGCTGTAGGATATCTTGTTTAAGTAAACGGAACGGTTTTGGACAGGAAGCCCAACAGAATCAGATCATGAGGATGATGGCTGCTGTGGTGGTCCCGGGAAAGCGATAAAAGGACGACGACGGCGTCGGACGGTCGCTCTCTATAGCAGGATTAACCCAACCATGTGGAAAAGAGATTAGCTTCTTCCCCGATATAAGCGTTTTTCCTCCGAGCAATCGGTTGGGCAGCCAGCCCTGCACCGGCCACAAGAACAGGGACTGCAGGAAGGTGTGTGTGTGTGTGTGTCTTGTGCATCCGTCTTCGGCTACAACCCATGAACTTTTATTTTATGACAGATACGCGTGTAGTAGAACTTTCCCGGAGGAACCGTTGTCATATGCTGCATGCGTGCGCGCTCTCCGAGTCCAGGTTGCGCATCGCTCTTCTGCACACGCACCCAGGGCCCGGAGGGGGGGAAGAGAGCCGATTTATACAGTATCGACTCACTCAATGCCCAGAAATAAAACTGCCATTGAGCTTTTTTCCACGGACATTCTTGAGGGAATGTCTCTCTTGAGGATTGGCCTCCTCCTCCCTCCTTCGGTCATGCATTTGAATTCGGGCGGCGTCCATTGAGAGGGAAAAAAATGCCATTCAAAACGTATCCGGAGCCAATATCCACCCCTCACACACGCAGATTGCCTTTCCAGAGAAAGCGATACCCGTCGACGTCGTCGCGTCCGAGCGCTTCTTTTTGCTTCGGATTTAAAATTCGGGTAGGGAGAAAAGAGAAAAAATGGGCTCGATCGTTCCCCCCCCCCAACTCCTGGGGTTTTTTTTCTTTTTGAAGAATGGGAATCCGATAGCGGGCAGCAACGGGTTCCGTTTGGAGCATGCCAAATCTGCAAGCAGGGATAGAGAAGCTTTTTTACACCCCTTTGAAAAATTATTGGGCAATGAAAAGAGCATTTGTGACTCCTTACCAATGCACCGCAGAAAGGCAAACTTTTGGCAAAGTGTGCTGTTTTCTCGCCCAGCGGCCTCCCCTACCCTCCGCCCCCCCCCCCTTATTTACTACAATTTAAGCGTATTCCAGGCACGGTGGTTCTTCCTCCGCCACATTTTGATGCCAGACATCGCGCGTGTCTCTGGCAGGTGATGCATCATCATCAGGGATAAACTCCGGCACAGCAAAAATGTCGTGCATGTCAATATCGGAGATCCGGGCGGAATGAGAAGCCATCAAATTTAAATCGGCTATTTTGCATGATTTTTGAAGGAAGGATGTGTCTAAGCCAGCTTCCCCACCCACCCGGACTCTTCTGCCGCCACATGTGCAGCACGGGCGTGAAGAAAGAGGACGCAACATGGAGGAAAGCCTCAATCAGAGAGCAGCTTCAATTTCTGACACCTTCCCGGCGAGGACTCAGACGCGTTATGGTCGCTTCTCACAAGCTCTTGACGAGCTGAAAGAAGGAGAGGGAACACAAATTAACAAACTTTGATTCCTCTCGTGTACAAACGCCGGGGTCCTGGCGCACATACGAACTTGAAGGGGGTGAGGGGAGAAATTCCACCTCGGGGAGACATAAAACCATGCCAGAGTTTACAAGTTCATTAACTGACTTGCGGCTTAGAGAGGACGGCCGGGAGGGGCAGGCTTTGAGCATAAGCTGTTCAGAAGGGCATGAGCGGTTGCCTCGGAAGATGCCGATTTGTTGCAAGTGGCGGAGGCCGGAATGAAAGCTGAGCTTCCAATTTGTTGCTTTTTAACGCAACTTTTCGTCTCCGCCGGAAAATTGGTTTATTTTTCATTTAGGAAAGTCGGAACTGGGCAAGCTGTGGCCCCGAACGACGAGAATTGAGCCAGCTTGTGAACGAAGGAGAGAGAGAGAGAAAGAGTTTAATTTCTCTTGGCGAAAACTTTGGACAAAGAGTCATAAAGACGGAGACCAAACTTTTAGATTAGTCAATTTATCTCTTTCCGCGCAAGGAGGGAACCATGTTTGTCTAACGGCTTTCTTCTGTCTGAGGAAAAGTTACTAACTTGGCTTCTTGCGGGAAAGATGGCGCGCATATTCTTCTTATCCTTCCACAAGGCCTTCTCCTCCTGCCATTTTGAGCGCCTTCAAGCAGAAAAGCTGCAGATCTGCTGGCTCCTAAGGGCATGGAAAAAAGAGAGACACATTACCCCTGATGTGTGGGGACGATTTCGCTTTAATATCCGCCGGAATAAATCATTTCTGGGTTTCCAATCCTAACCTCGGGAATATTTTTTGAACATTTGCAGCATGAAATATGAGAAAGGCTCAAGGGACTCGCGATATTCAGAGACTGACTGTCTTTTTTGCGCATGAGGTGTTCACATCTGTAGCTCTAAACGTTGTATGCGGTATGAACCACACTTGCCCGCATATGTGAATCTCCATCTCTTATATGTGCGGAGGAGGAGGAAGAAGAAGAGGGGGGGGGGGTACCAAAAAATGAGGTTCGCGGTTTTGGGCGGATGTCCAAAAAAAAGGCCCCGACAGGGGTATAGTGATAAGATTGTTAAATGAACAGTCCAGCCTGAGGGGTCCACAATGCCCATAGGTGAGCGATTGTCTTGTACTGAGATGAGAAATGTTGGTTCTTCTTAAAAGGATAAAGAAACGTTTGGCGTCATGCGAACCTCTGCCGTTTTTTTTCCCACCCAAGCAAAGCTCTCCTCAGCGAGACAATCCGTATGAATAGAAATGGCGAAAGAATCCCCTCTATCCAGACTCTCACAGCTCCTTGATAAAGAGAAAGAAATAGTGATTTTATACGCTACATTAGCTCTTCTCTCTCTCTCTCCGGGAAATCGGAAATGCCCGCGATCATCATGCGCAGCAGCCATAAAACAGCCCCCATACAACTGTTGTGAAGATGTTCACGCAGAACGACAACTTATTTACGTCACTTCGAAATGTGCGAGCCTGTATCTATTTTTTATTTGTACATGTGTGCTGTGCATATGCACGGACGAGCCCGGAAAAGTGTCCTTCTCCCTCCCCCTCCCCCCCGAGCCCGGAAATGAGAACTTTCTAATCTCTCAGCAGTCTTTAGGCCGCCATGTTTGATCAGTTTTGTCGACATCAAAGTGGTGCGGTTTTAGACATGTGCCTATTTTCAATCAGCTCCACCTACTACGCTATGTATACACATGTGCTGCAGGACGTGTTTGTGAGGAAAACTTACAAAGAGGATGGAGAGGGTGTCAATCTAATGACAGAACTTTTACCCTCCAGGCAGCAGCAACTTGCTGCCGCCGCCAGGAGTGGGTGGAATAGCGCAAGTTTTTTTTTCTCTCTGCGCGTGCGAGGAAAAACGTCAAAAAAGTAGTTTGCGCAGGCAGGGTTATGAAATTGAAGTGTCACATTCTCAGTCATAAGTTCTTTGATTGCCGCAGGCTTAAAGAGCTGAAAAACTGCAGGAGGATGAAATGACATTAGCGAGGAATAGGTGGAAGAAGACGGTGACTGCGAGGACGAGGACAAAGAGGACAACAAGAAGAAAAGGTGTCTCACACCAGGGCAGACGGCGAGGACAACAAGAAGAACAGGTGCCTTATGAGGGACAGACGACGAGGACGAGAGGAATAAAACATGTCTCAGACAGAAACGACGACGAGGACGAGAAGAATAAGACATGTCTCGGACAGAAACGACGACGAGGACGAGGACGACAAGAACAATGAGCAATAGGTGCCTTATGAGGGACAGACGACGAGGACGAGAAGAATAAACATGTCTCAGACAGAAACGACGACGAGGACGACAAGAAGGACAGGTGCCTTATGAGGGACAGACGACGAGAACGAGGACAAGAAGAACAATGAGCAATAGGTGCCTTATGAGGGACAGACGACGAGGACAAGAAGAGGAAAAGATGTTCCATGCAGAAAAGACGACGAGGACGAGAAGAGGAAAAGATGTCCCATGCAGAAAAGACGACGAGGACGAGAAGAGGAAAAGATGTCCCATGCAGAAAAGAAGACGAGGACGAGAAGAATAGGTGTCCTACGCACAGGTGCGACATAGATGAGGACGAGAAGAAGAATTATGGGTGTCTTGCCCAGGGGCAGACACACCCAGACAGACGTGTCCACCACCATGTGTAGTCTGGAAGTGCCCGCGCGTGCTCGCTTTGCCCAATTTTCTCTCTTTTCTGGTGGCCAAGTCTTCTAATCTGCACCATTTGTTTTTTCCTCTCCCTCACGCAGCAATTCCGAACACACACACACACACACACACACGCGCGAACACGGATGCCCCAATGATAAGTGGGGCCAATTATGTTTTTTCTCCTCTTCCTCGTGAGAAATGGACTCATTTCCCCAACTGTTACGGGATTTTTTCCCCTTCCCCCCCCCCTCCGTCTCTCTCATTCTCCGCGAGGCTTCCAAAACCTCTCTCTTCTGCTTCCTTTGCCCCCACCCAGATTATAAGCAATTTGCGGAATGAAACTTTTCGCCATTTGTTAGTTGAGAAAACGGCCAGATGGGAACCAGCCTAAAAACTAAGCGTGGGGATTCTCAGTTCTCTGTAAAACCCCCTTCGCATCTCCTTTCTCACACTGCCACTTCTCTGGCGCCCCGGCCTCAAATAGCTGGGGAAGACAGCAAAGTTATTTTATGCGTTATCCGATGCTTACCTGGGCGCACCCGCCGCACGTGCGCGCGTTGTTGTGCGGCAAAACTGCGAACACTTTAAGTAGCACCCAGCGACAGGGTCTAAATATCCCCAGAAAAAGTGGCTCTCACCTATCGCTGCCAGGGGTGTGGGTGGGTGTAACGAATCGTAAGCACACAAACTGAAAAGTTCAATAACAAAGCGGTGGACTGGTTGACTTCGGCATCCAGTCGCACCCTCTACAGTCTCCAGATGGGAAGGCTCCAAAAGCCTGGTCCTACTGCATCAGGATCTGTAAGATCTCGACAGGGGAATTTGCCCAAATTCTTTCCTATCGCTTTTTATGGCGTAGTATAACATCGCCAGGTCCAGAAGGGAGTGCCCACCCAGAGTGACTCCAATTGTTATAAATTTATATATAAGCGTGGGATGATCGATCTGGATGATGGTGTCTCTCTCTCTGGCTCATCTGTGCACTGATGATCTTGTTTTGGTGAGGCCTTGGTCATTTCTCTTCATTACGATGACAACACGTGACGGCGACGCCAGCAGACTAGAAAACAAGCGCATTATTATTGTGCTCACTCCATGAAACTGCTCTTCTGCATGTGAGATGAATGACTGCGTGACTCCAAACCCACCCATTCTTCTCCCAACTCTGACCACAGCCACACTTTGGACGGCCAACCTTGACTTCTACACGCTGACAAAGAGAAATGCTGGCAAAAGTTGTCACCAGCCAAAGCGTTTATTTATTCAGGCACACCGGGAGGACGAGGGTGGGCGACATTTCCAGGGACTTCCCGAGCTGGCCTCAAGTTCCGCTCCTCCCTCCAATAATAAGCAATAAATCTTGTCAGTTTCAATAAGGCAAACGAAGCAGTAAATAGCTGACTTTGCTGCTGTTAGGAGGATATCAAGAGGAATGGGGATGGCGAAGAGCAATTACGACAGCGATCGTACATCAGGGTAGGATTTACTGAGAGGACCACAGATATATATTCCAAGAGTTATTGCACTTTTCTTACCAGAAGTCGTCAAGCAACAAGTCTTCCCTGTAGCTACTCCAAAAAGCTCAAATCCCTTTCTCCGCTACTCTGATCTTTCTCTCATTTCCTCTGATGCCGCCGGCTTTCTTCTTCTTCCCATTTTTTGGCTATCAGCGTTCCCCACGGAAGCATTTGGGAGGAGGTTGTGGCCACAATCAATGATCGCTTCCTCCATTACACCCAGGCTTATCGACAGCGGAGGAAACGGAGGAAAGAGGAGGGGAAAAAGGCGCTACAGACGTGGGGTGCATGGACGAACGAGTACGGGCACAACAGCGGCGTGGTGGGTCTCGTCACGGCCGCGTCCAAGGCGCCCCACCACGTCCACCAAGCGCAGTCAATGATGGACCCCAGCTTCACCATCACCGCCGCCGTCACCGTCTCATGTTTGTCCGTTTATGGCGAAAATGTTGGTTATCAGTGTCCTGCCACCCTCTGATTTATCCATGGACGCGTTGCCCCCATGGGAAATCCAAGAAAGAAATTGACCGCGATATCGCAGAGGCTGACCGATGCTTAAAGGAGGAGCGAGTCCGGTACGACTGCGCGCGTCCCTTATGTCGCAGCCGCGTATCAATCTAAGTCAACTTAGGGAAAAGGCGAGTATTGATGCGCTAAAGCCCTAATGGAACAGCTTTTGTTCCTTTTTCCTCCTCCGAGGAAAACTATTGTCTAGTTCTTCAGCATTTTCCAATCATCGCATCGTCACGCACTCGCCCCGAAATCCCCTTTTGGTCCCCCCCCTTTCCGAGCTGATTGGGTCGTCGTTGGGCCTGGACAAAGATCATGGGACGGTCAAACTTATTCACTTTGTTCTTCTCTCCCCGATCTAATCAAACACAAGAAAAAATCCACCGGAGAAAGAGGAAAAAAGGGCTACTACTGCGATCCCGGGAAATTGGAAAACTCTGTAACTTTCTCGCCCCCCCCCTCTTCCACCCCTTTCTCTCTCTCTGGGCAGTAGCAATGTTTCTGTTAGAGGCTGATGGAGAGAAGGTTTGCAGCTGCTACTGCTATGGCCACCATTCTCGTTGATTAAAGAAAGAGCCAATATTGCAGTTCAAACTAAAGTTGTACCCCGTAAAGATGGACGCGGCGTGCCTCGGCGGCAGGGACGGCCGGTGGACGCGCCACGGGGCCGACAACGGCGGCGATGACCACGTGCGTCACCCACTGCGCGCCCGTGACCGCCACCCGAGTGGAAGTAGCGTTACTTCCTCGGTTCAACCTTCAGAGACCGAAAATGAAAGGTGGGGAGGGGGGAAAGAGGACGGTTTATTTCTTTGCTTTCCCTTTTTCCCCCGATTGGCGCCATCACCTTTTCTCGTGCGAAAAACAACAGACGTTTATCTTTCTGGATGTCAATTTCATTTCTCCCCAGGAAAAGAAGGAGGGCAACACCTTTATTGATGAAAGATCCAATTAGAGTTATTACTCGATCCTCGCCATCCCATCAAAAAAGCGACTCACGGATATTTGTTATTTGTTGGACGAGGATGCTCGTCCAATCGAGAAAGAATGTTGCTCTGATGAAAAAAGAGAAGCAATACTAGTATCATTGCGCACTCTCCTCTCCTCTCTCTTAAGCCCTAAAAAATAGAAGTGAAGAACAAAATAGAAGCATGGAGATTTGTAGTCAAATTTTGTCCGCTCGAGCGTATTTTGACTTGCAAGTCCTTGGGCGTGAAAGCGACTTGTTGATTTGTCCCCTTTCCTCTCGCTGCTTGAGTTTTCCTGAAAACTTTCCGTGGAAAGGTGACAGCAGAGCGCACTCGAACGTGAATTGTGTGTACATAATAACGCCGGGGGGGAGGGGGGGGGAACGGAGGCGATAATTAGATAATGACCGAAATCAGGCTGGAGGCTGCCATTTCCACCAACCGCACAGCTCGATGACAGCTGTTTCACTGGGCATGGAGGCATTTGAGGCAGGTGCGAGTCCGTAGGCATTTTAGCTGGCCAGATCAGCTACTTCATGCTTTCAAGTTCAAGGCAAAGAAAAGAGGTGCCAGGTTTCCTCCCTTTCTGGTGTCGATGACTGTAAGTAAATTCACTAGGTAAACTCATTTTTGTACCTTGCTCAATCTTCTCAGCAGGGGACGGGGTCATATCCCCCCCCACCACCAACCCTCCACCAGTCCCTCCGGAAGCCAAGGTGTTTTTTTTTCCCGAGGTCCACCCTATGGCAACGGTACCCTCAGTTCTGCGGGGCGGAGTGTGTGTGTGTGTGTGTGTGTGTGTAGGGGGGAAGCCTCCTTTTCAGGGTGAGCAGGGGTAACAGCCGCTATAACTAGATAAATGCTTTTTCTTGGCCCTACCTATTCTTCACTGCCAGGTTAGATCTCAATCGGTGCCACCAAGCACCCACCTTCACAACGCAATTCTTAATTAATGAAGCTGTCTTTTTGGGTCCCCAACACCGAGTGCCCCCCCCCCCTGTCCTCCCACCCCAAGTTTAGTCCAACTCGGTCCAGGGTCTCCAGGTCTATGTACAAGTCGTCAGTGCATGCAGGCCTTTGAGACTATTGCATTGGCCTCCTATAGACGCTGAATCATGATTGGGCAATCAGAGTGCAGAAACGTTGGAGCGAAGATAACTCTTGTTTCTTTTCTTCAGCCTCATGCCCCTCGAACACTTCGAAACAAAACCTATTCGATCATAAAAGATTGGATCACTCTATTAGATTGAGAAAAAGACCAATACCTTTCTCCTCCTTTCGTCTTCTTCCATCAGATTTAGGAAAAAGTTTTCCTCGCTCCCTCACTCTCGAGCTCGCATGTTTCGCCTCCCTTTTTTGCCTCATTCGCGGGGCTTCTTCGATCATGTCGGGGTTTTTCATCAACCAGGATATGTGTAGACTTTACCCGAATATCACGCTGAAGTCAAGTCCTTGGAGAGAAAAAAAACCCGGAGCCATCAGTGACACCATCGGCCGTTTTATGAAGGCGCACCAGATCCAAATGCAAATCACAGAACGTTGATAGGGGCCTCCTGAGGGAGAACGGCAAGTACCGAGAGTCCCTCTTCGGAACATAAATTTGCCATACATATTGGATGTGAACAACCCGTTGTGTGAGCAGCGGTATAAAAAAAGGCAAGATCAGATATTCCACGCACCAGGTGGGTGTAGTACGTGGGCACCAGAGGTCCGCGGCAGTTGATTTGCTTCAGAGACACTATTTTCCACAAACGAAAGGCTTCTGAAGCTTCCTTCCTGTCTTTCCGACGTCTCAGTCAAGTTCTGTTTTAAAGGCTCTTTTTAAAGGCCTACCTTGGAAGAGGGAAGGCGGCTGCATCGCCTCGGCAATGCGATGCATTTCATTTACAGCTGTTCATGCCAGAGGAGCCATTTTTAGCCAAGGTCCGCGTATTCCTCTTGACCAATTTTGACTGCAGAGAAGGTGACGAGGAAAGAAACGCGATTTCTCCCATTTCCACTTCAGTGGCACTTCACAAGACGTGTGGCGCCATCTTTGGAGGCACTTTTCTAACAAATCTGTTATAGTTTACTCCCCAATGCTACGATAAAATGAGTTTTGTGTTCTCATTGTTGTTCTCTTTCTCCATCTGCCCAGCAGGAAACGCTCTCCTAATGACGGGAGGAAGCCAGAGCTTTCCCCATTCCTCTTGATTTAATGAGTCATCTCAGATGATTGGGATTAAATGAGCGCTGGAGGATGAGGGTGGTGATGTCTGGATCCCAAAAGGGGGCGAAAAGAGGGAAAGCCCGCCTATAGGAAAAGCAATGAAATCAATAGGGCTAAGAAATCACTGACTGGCGGGTAACTTTTTCCAATCCTCACTCTTGGCATCGTCAATTAAGTGGCTTGGAGATTTCCGGGTGCCAAATGCAGGCTGCTCATTGAGAGTAATGAGACCTGGGAGAAAGAGAAACGGTCTCCGATGCCAACATCAACGTTTTGCTTCTTATCGCACACTTCATGACTCCCTTTCATGTTGCGCCCAGATCGACAAAAAAAAGAGAGAGAGAGAAGATTGTGCTCATAAAATGTTATTTCCTCTAGTACAGATTGGCGCACTATTGGTATGATACACGTAAACTAAAGCTTCTCTTCTGACCTTTCTGCCTAGGATTGCATTGTCGGAGAAGGACTCGGAGTGTACTCATTTTTCTGTATTACTCACTGGGAGGAGCAGGAGCAATGCTGACTTGACAAAACAAGCCAGATCTAGCAGGTGCACAGTTACTTTTAACTTTTGCCGTTCTTTACTGTCCCATGCCGCTCTGGCCTGACGTTCAGTACTGTCGAGCAATAAGAACAACGTAGCGAGTACTTGTCCTGCTGTACACATACCTCAGCCCCGAGGACGATGTAACCTTATACACGTGCTTTCTCTCGGCCTGAAGTGTAATTTTCTCCCCCCCCCTTCTCAATATTACGACGCTTCTCGCATAAACCGAATGTTCCTCCCCGCCTGCAGAGGTGGGGTCCTGGTACAGCTTTCGCCTGCTGCTGCAGACGCCGTCGTCGCATATTAATATAACAACTATTACTTGATCCAATTGCCTGATCCTTCGAAAGCGCCGAGAGAGAGAGAGAGAGAAAGTAATAAAGCACTTATTGGATAGCTGGCGGCTGCGATGAGCATACGCGCACATGCATAAATGGCTCAGTGGAAAAGCAGATGTAATAAGCGAATATTGATACATTCTGCATGTGTGAGCGAAGTACGATGTAGAAGGTGCTTCATGCTAATAACAACTGCATGCCCGTTAGCGAGGATGCCCATACGTAATAGTACTGCATGGGGGGAAGGTCTCGCTCCAACAGACGTGTCAGTGTAGCCAGGAGTGCCCAACACTGTTGTTCCTCGTCCGTACGCACGCAGAAGTATGAGCCGTAAAAGCGAAGCCCCAGTGTGCTTAAAAGCTCCGCTTAGTCAAACGCCCGAACATTAACTAAACGCGATAAGAGACCCGGAGTGGAATGGAACTTCTCTGTCTCTCCCGCTCTCTCTTGGCTCTGAACCAAGCCAACCCCCTCTTTCTCCTTTGTTCCAGCTTGATCCAGGTTAGCTTATCGAGAAAATCCCCTTCTTCTAATTAGTATGATAATGGCTAAAGTATAAACGAGGCGTAGAAGTCCGCACCGATAAATCCACCCAATTAGCCCAAAGTGGCGTCTCAAAGTTGGTACCAGGCAATTTGTGTCTAATACTTTCAGCCCGGAGAGACTCGGCCACGTTTATCTCCTCCCTCTCTCTCTCTTTCCTCTTTCTGCAGTTGTACATATGTCAACATCGATCGTGTGATGGCCGCCCCCGAGGAGACGGCGACCGTGAGTGAGTTGTTTGAGGACACCGACGTGCATAACGACGACGACGACGAGGAGGAGGAGGAGGAGGAAGAGGCTTTTCCTTAATTGGGCAACAGCTCATTTGTCTTCTGCAGTTCTTGCATGCAAAATCTCGCCGAGACCGGCTAGAGGGAGCAGTGCAGATTCAACGTCTCCGACTAATGAAGCAAGATTAGAGAGATGTTGGCTCTCCTCCTCTCTAACAAGCTCCTTCAGCGAGACCATTTCACCACTTAACGTAAAGAGTTAAAAGGAATGCAGAACTTCAATGCTACGAAGAGAACCCAGAGTGCTCTACAAACTCATTCACCAATCCTTCAGCTAAATAGACCTCACTTGTATGCGAAACGACCGCGCCAGTGCGAATATTGTACCTTGTCCTTCAATCTCTGGCAAGCACAGCTTTCGATTTTGTCCCCCCCCCCCATATTGGATAGAGATAGAAGGTGGGTTTTGCAGCGTTTGGCTGGTGCCACGTAACCGTAATATTTCATCGGAAATTGAATCTCCGTGTCTGTGCAAGCCGCCGATCCACCACAAGCCCGCCGTCGCCTCCCTCCTGGCTGCCGCGGGTCTTTTCTTCTCATCAACTCACTCGATCATATACTACTGACGCGCGCGCAAAAAAAACCATCCACGTCGTTACTGCACAGGCTGGAAAGAGCCCCTTCTACCCTCCCCCCCTGCTTCCTTCGCCCTCAATCGAACTAATCACGAAGCTTCTATAGAAGGGGAAATTGAGTTCATTTATATCAAAATAGGAAGAAATTCGCCTTGCTACAGCAGAGAGACCACGTTTGTATCCGCGTATCCAGTATCAGCATTCATATATCCGAGCCTGGCTTGGAGAGACATTGTATAAATCTGACTCGTACGAGTTTTCCTGTCTGCAATATGCAAGAAGCCAGCACAAAGAAGAAACCCTTTGAGCTTGGGGCGGAGAGAGAAGGGGGGTTGAGGGAAATGCTGTGACGTTCTAACACATGTTCGCGCTATCTGAGCAAAAGAACGCCGACCAATGGTTGTTTTTTTGCCCTAAGGTCAATGCTATCAAATTAAGCGATCCACTTTTTCTTCCCCAGAGGAAAACTCGGTCAGCACAAGATAAGGAAAGGGGGGGGGGAGTAGCGAAAGAAAGAGGCAATTACAGGGCCTTCAAAAGCAATAACATGGAAATAAGTCAAACAGCCTTTCTTCTCTCTCCAACCTGACCCGTTTGAGGTTCTTCCACTCCACCAAGCTACTATAGTAGACTTGGATTCTGCTGGGGGAGAAACGCACATGGATCAAGCGTAATATTAAGGAAAATGATTGATAGATTTTGGCCTCGAACCTCCCCCCTATAACACACTGGTGTTTCACTTCTCTTCTGTGGCCATTTCTCACACTTATCGACGCATAGGCAGAAGTTTTACCTGACCTATGAATTATGGGGAAAAGGGGATATTTCGTCACCTGAATTCATAAAAGGCCCGGCAAACCGAGTCTAAGTAGAGAATAAGGAGGACCTTGCTTGCTTCTCACCCCTGATCCTAACAAGATGGTTTTGTGTATGGTGACACATCAGGATGGAAAGAAAGCGCACATAACAAAAAAGTGAAGGATGGAAATTGGAATTTCTCTTTTGTACCCTTCTTTTTCTTGCAGATTGCCCTGCTTTGCTACCAGCCTTCGACTACGCGTTAGGAAATTTCTTCTCCAGAAAAAAGGAGGACAGGTTATTTGCTTCATTTCCGCTGGCGTGACTATCGGGACTTGTAAGGGGGGAGAGAAAAATAAAGCGAACACACACCAGTACCTTTCTCTTCTTCCTCCCCCCCCCTTCCTTCAACAACTCAGCTGCTGCTGTAGGTTCGCCAATATCAGCAACCTCCAAATTCATTCCGCGACGACGAAGATGAATTTGGCCAATAAAGTGGCCTCGCTGCAAGCCAGGAAAAGAAAGCACGGCTCTCCTCTCCTTAGAAGTCTTTGTCGTTTATTTGGCGACTGCTGTGTGCGTCTGGGCTCCGATAAATCACTGAGCAAACACCCTGTAATTACCTATGCAGTGAGGAGGAAGCTAATAAAGCTGCGGGAAAGTGGTCCTTTAGACCAGATTATAAAAGGGAACGAGAGAGAGGGACAATAACAATGAAGGTTTTGTAACAAGCGCTCTGCACTGTACGTGGACGAAAACTTGGCCAGCCACTGTGACCGCACTTCAATTCTTTCTCCGAAGTATGTATTTATTGACTTTCGCTCGCTTATTAGTATAACACCGAGTCATCTTAGTACATACATGTGTCTGAAATCACGAGGACCGAAGTTGTCAGACGCCGTCCTCTTAGCATGCTAGCTCAAGTATTGATCGACTTTACTAAAAGTCACATAGGTTCCCATGAGAGTTCATACGGTGGCCTCAGCAGGTTTGTCTTCCTTTGGCAAGTACAGGGTGCGGAAGAATTAGCTTCCCTTGGAGAATGATATCTGGAGCTCCGCTATTTGAGCATCGCATGGATGAAGCTGCATTTTGCAGCAGAGGAAGTTTGGTCGCTGACCAGGCTGTCTCCGCGCACACAGTTCATGTCATTTTTATTTCACTGAGGTTGCTTAAGAACAGAGGCTTATTCAGCCCCTGCACGGGGCTTACGTACTCATCAACTTACATGCTTATTCACCTCCCACCCAAGTGTGAGGTTGTGAGTCCGAACTGAAGCAGTTGCACTGCCTTTCTAAAATCACTGCTCAACAATACTTGTCAATGTGACTTAGTTCATGGGAGTTACATTCTGAATGTCTACTGGTCTGTCATATGAATTTTAAATGCAAGGATCTGCAATGAGAAGGCTGTGCCAAGACCTCCTAGGTCAGCGTCAGGAATTCATTTCAACTCGCAACAAGGTACGTGAATTTGATTTGTCGAAAGAAAAAGTTTATGCAACTCAATTTTACGCTCGCTACTTTCTGCTCTTGTTGTTCTGGATGAAGTTGTGCATGTTTTCCGCCGCCAGCATCGGTTAACGTCAAAACATCGAGGGGAAGCTAATTCTTTCGCACTCTGTACTTTCTACGTAACAGAGATGAAGGTCTTTTCATAAAACTGTATTGTCAGTGGGAGCGGACGCTCTGAATTAAGAGCAGCCGGCGACTATACGGGTATCACAGATGAATGTGTGTATACTAGTTGACATAATATATAGGAATAGATTCAATCAAGGTATTACTTTAGGTTTGAGAGTAGAATTGTTTGTGTGTGTGATAAGAGGAGATTCTTTAGTTCGAAATCTTGTTTGGGAGACCATAGCAGTAATACAGAGACCGTAGCATTAACGACTGGAATATCTATGGATACTTATTTCCCTTCCGTCCATACGCACTCACACATAACGTAGTAATATGCTAGGGGTCGTCATTCAAACCCACAAACTTTCTTCTTCTTCGAAGTTCCTTAGACGCCAACATGAGGTGAAACTGGAAACACTTTTTGACAGCTTGACACTTTCAACTTTGTATCGCGCCCAAAACTCATGGCACCTTTCGAAGCCATGAAATATGCAACCCCGACAGCACAGGAGGATTTTTTTTTCTGAGGGAGGAAAGGAAGGGGATAATTGTCAGTTGGTATAGGGAAAGAGGCATATCTGAGGCGAAATCGGAGAGTTAAGGGGGAAATATTCCCTTTGCTGTCTCCCCAGTGTTTCAAATATTCATTGAGTGACACCACCTTTCCTTTTCTCATACTGTATGAGATTGGCTGACAAGAATAGGGGAAGAGTTGACTCCCTTGCATACATCGAAGGAACCTCTTCTTGTCTCACCACCGCGCGCATCGCCGATATCAGTTTTGGCACACTGGCGCACCCATCCAGATGCGATGTGGTGAGAGTGGAATGAATTAATAATTCACACTCCCTCCCACTCTGGAAGCGAGTCTGTTTCTTTAGGATACCATTGAGGACAGTGGTGGCCCCGAGGTGGGAGGAGGAGGCGGGCCGCCGGGACCGCCGCCGGCGCCACCGCCACCGCCACTTCCGCCCCCACCTGCGCTGTTGGTGGTGGAGGCGGGTGGACCGGCCGTCGAAGACAGGGGACTCATGATTGGCGGCGAGTTGAAGGAAGAGGACGACGTCGGCGACGATGAGCAGAGGTTGTTCATCACTGAACTGATGGGCGGTAGCGGCGCTCCGCGGGGCGGAGGACCCGATGGACCTGGAGGCGGCGGTGGAGGACACATTTCTCCGTTGTTCAGGGGATGCCCATTGTGGGGAATCATTCCGTTGGGAGGCGGAGGCGGAGGACAGAGGCCACCATTGGGAAAGTGGTGAGGGGCCATCACATCCTGCAGAACAGAGAACGCATAGTTGAGTAGGGGTGAGCAAATTACAGTGACGCGCTCCGTACAGTACTCGGACAGCGCTCGTACGTACCATGCATACAGAACTCAGAGTGTGCACTTTACGGCATTAGAGCATTGCGAATTGCCTCGATAGCGCCGGCTATTCCACAGTAGTAGCCCTACAAGTCTATTTGTTCTGTACTGTGCAAAATGATCCACTCTCTTTTCCCGCCACATCGGCCAAACAGTACAGTAGCTTTCCCCCCAGTGTCCTGGTCTTCTCGCCTGTTGAGAGTGAGGGCGCGATAAACGGATCTCGTTTTATCCCGCCATTAACGTCCATTTATTTGAATTGAGTGTCTCTCCAGGCTCTCGTCTTCTTCTTCTTCTTTTTCTTCTTCTTCTTCCACTTCTACTTCTTCTGCTTGTGCTTCTACTTCTCCTCCTCCTCCTCCGAGTGCACCCGCCGGATGAAGGGAATCGAGAGAGAGAGATCGGAAAGCGATGCCTCCAACGAGATAGCCCATATTTCGTCTCCCTTACTTACTAGACGTGAAATGGTCGACTGTGTTCGAGGGGGTGAAAGAGACTTTATTTGTCCATGGGCGCGGGACACACGGACGACTGCACGACATCCACTTCGTGATACGGGTGTGAAACGACCCATATTACAGGGAAAGAAAAAGGGAGCCCAGAAAAAGAGCGACTTCTCCACCGCCGACTTTTGCCAGACACTGACATGGAGAAAGGACGGGGGGAAGAAATTCCTCACCTTTCCGGGCGGCGCTGGTGGGACCCCTTGCGGTCCTGCCCCGCTGACGCCTCTCGCCTGTTGCTTGATCTGAGCCAGATTGGACGAGTTGATGGCGAGATTGGCGAACACCATCCTCTCCTCGTAGTCGTACTCGCACAGGATCTTGTTGTCGCACAGGAAGAAGCGATCGCCCACGCAGAACCTGGAGAGGAGAGCACGGACGTTTTTGAGGAGGCAAACAATGAAAAATTGATTCCCTGTTTTTCTTAGCGGGGGCCAGGAGGTCTAACTTCATCAGGGGACTTAGGAGGGAGGTCCACTTTTCTTTAATTGGATACATTATAGAGAAAGAAAAAGACTGTCCTGGCAGGCCTTGCCGGCCTTTGGCACTACCAGCTGCAAACACGGGAAGCAGAAGCCTTTTGTTGAGGCCAGTATGTGCACACCTGTGTATGTGTACAGCTCTGTTTGCTATTTACTCCATTACAATTACACGCTCTCTCTCTCTCCAAATGAACATGGCTGTTGTGTGCGCGAGAGCTAATTCGCCTAATGTTCGCTTGTATTAGGCATAGTAAGTGGCAACAACACGAGAGAGCAGAGCTGCGCTGCTCCAGTGTAGAGGTCTCTCTGCTGCTACGCACACGCACACACACAGAGCAGCAGAGAATGAACATATTGTGTGTTTTACCAAATTATTCATTAGCGAGATGATCTAATCCAATTTTTGTGATGGATGACTCACTTTCAAGATTGGTTTCGGGAGAAGTAGTAGTATTAGAAGACGAGCGCTCTCTGGGTTCGCCTCTAAAAAAAAAAAAGTTTCCCAGCAGCCCCACTCACTGGGATGAGCTTTCTCCTTCCTACTAAAACAGCCGCGCGCCGGGGAAAAAAAAATACTTTAGAAAAGTGCTTTAATCTCTAAAAATGGCTGGGACCAGCACTATTTCTACTTTGCTAAAAGGAAGAGAGTGTAAAGGCAATGAGGCCGCCCACTAAATTACATTGGAGATGGCCTCCCCCGGGCAACAAACCCACCCCTTCCATATTTTGCGGCAAGTATTCCAAACTGTCGTTGCGTGCCGACGAAAAGTTCTTTCTTCCTCTGGCGCAAACAACGCGAATTGCTAGAATTTACTCTTCTTGAGCTAGGCCTCCAAGGGGGGGTTGCTGCTGCTGCTGCTGGCGCTGCTGCTGGTGCTGCAGCTCTCGTAAAATCACGGATTCGACCAACTCTATCAGAGCTGTGCCATTTGCTCGTCAAACTTTCCAAAAAAAATCACCTGTCATACTGTAGCAGAACTTTCGAGCAAAGGTCCGGAAAAGTTGCCTACAGTATGATTTTCTCATCGTCTGAAGAGGGCAAGTTCTGGACCTCTGATTAAGTCGCGCATTTTTTTTTTATTTTTATTTTTTTACCTGTGGTTGCACTGCTGACACGCGAAGCACTCCAAGTGGTAGACGTTGGTGCGCGCCCTCATCACCATCTCGAAGGCCGGGATCACTTTATTGCACGCCGCGCAGTATCCAGTCGTGCCAAAGAGCCTGAGGGAGGGGGAGAAAAGGCAAACAGCGTTTTAATTCATCGTATGAAAAGACAGACAGACAGACAGACAGTACAGAGTGAGGGAGAAAATGGCTGGAGTAAAATGCAGCAGTTTCCTGGTCTCCACGCGACAGTAAAATCGTTGGCACCACCAGAGGAGGATCCGCGGCCGCATTCTCGCCTTTCTCTTCCCGTAATCATGTTGAACATTCGCGATTTACGGGCGAGGAAGAAGCAGCAGGAACACTCACAACAACCCTTCTCTCTGCTGCAGACGGTACAGAATATGTGTGTGCGCGCGCGCGCGTGTGTCTACCTGATTTGCTATTCCACACACGTGAGCAGCCGCGAATTACGACGACGAAGGCCAATATAATTCCGGCCGAGCAAAAGACTTTATTTGGCGGGCGGCAGAAGAAAAAGTGGAGGCAAGAAAGCATCTATCAACTCCAAATGGAAACGTGTGTGCAAATGAAACACAAACACCCGGAGAGAGAGAGAGAGGACGGGAACGTGAAGGGGAGGAGGGGGGTTAGAGAAATTTACCCCCTAGCTCAATTGATGGCAAACGCCCAGTTTAGAGTCCCCCCTCCCCCCCATTGTATAACGGCAAGTCCCCCCCCCCTTTCCACTTCCTACCCGTCCAATTATCTCCTGTGATGAGATCTCTCAATCTCCTTCCAAAGTAATCAAACAACCGGACCCCACTGATTTTTTTCTCTCTCTCTCTCTCTCATTGTGCGTGTCATCAACTCCTTTCTTTTTCCTCGGTTGACTCCATGCTCGAACGCGGTTTTTCCACTCTCTCCCCCGGATTCCGGCGCAAGTTTCAAGGAAAAGGGTTGAAAGGAGAGGAGGAGGGCGTTTATTCTTTCTTGTGGAGCAGTTGGAGCAGAAAAGGAAGCTCTTTCTCGTCTTCATCAGTATTCCAGCGGAGAAGTCAAACTCCAAATTGGAACCCCAGCCAATTATCTGGAAAATGAGTTCGAAACTGCGCGTGGGACACCAAGTCATGATTGCACTCGAGAGTCTCTCTCTCTCTGTTAGTGGTGCCTCACAGACAGCTGGAGAGACAGAAGGGCTCGAAACTTGGGTTTGAGAAAGTTTAGAAAATGATGTTCTATCCATAGGACGAATCTGAGACATAATAGTCAGACTAAGATGTGTCCAGAAACGTCAATATCAGCGTCGGTGGAGGAGGGAGGGGGAATTCTGCTTTGTACGGCAGTTTAACTCTTGCCAAACGAAGAGGGGACGACAAGGGGGGGGGAAGGAAAAAAAAGAATAGAAAGAGAGCGACGCCAGAATCTCAATTTTAAGGTCACTCCTGCGAAAACAGCTAAATTCAGCAGGAGGTCACTTTTTTTAACAATCTGTCTACGTATGTTACAGCTATTGACATACTTTTTACCGGGAATTTTCCCCCTCTCTTCCTGCGTACTATAGTTACGCACGTGGTCTCTCTCTCTGTGTGTGTTTTCCATTCTAAGAGTTGCATCGGAGATCTTGTCCTGTTCCGTGCCCGAGAAGTCCATATATTTTGTCAAGGTATTAGAATAAAGTCCACCGAATGCTTCAGAGATGGCGGAAGAAGGGAGAGAGGAACTTTCGAGAACGAGTAGAAGGGCTTATCAGACAGATTACGCGTGAAATATGACCGACAAAAGTTTATTCGACCCGGTAGAAAAGGAGAAAAGACAAATATGCTTCCCCACACAGAGCTGGCTGCATGAGCTGTGCACGCAGCTTCAACCTCAGCTCGTATGAGCTGTTGTTATTGTTGGAGGCTGCAGAAAACAAGGGATCTCATGCATGACATTAGTTAACTGGAAATGACTCGCTAAGTAGGCCACTTAATACAGTGTGAGTGTGCAGCAAAGCCCGTCCATGGTGAAGCTGGGGGGGATTTTTTTGGCGCGCGCGCGTGTGTCCATACGCTGGCTGGCGGGAGCTGGGAAGTCAGGACACAACAATAATGTACGTAATTGCATGCGTGTGCGCTCGTCTCCTCTTTCGAGGACGAAATTATATTTTCTAGGTAACGAATTTAATTTACTACTTGTACCCGTGCCACTGGAGCTGGAGAGGATATAGCAAACATAGAGCTTTCATTTAAATTTCAATTTCCTTTCTTTCAGCGAGCGGACAAGAGAGAGAGAGAGGAGCCCTGGGCGCACGCACGTACTCATACGCGCGCTTTGCGCACGCGTGTGTTAGTAGTAAATTAAATTGGAAACACAATTCTTTCGGGAAATTGAAGAAGACGAGGGGGAAGAGGAGGAAGGAAGGGAGGCAGGGCGAGGCCGCCCGGAGGCCTTGCCAATATCAACGGGGAAGGAATGTAACGAGAGGAGAATTTGTGCGGAACCCAGGCGGTATTAAGAAACTAATTGAGGAGGAACAAAAGGGGGTCTTGGGGGGGTCCCTGACAAGACTCTCACCTGAGGTAGTCCCTCTTGCAAAGGATGAGGTTTCCCTTTGTGTACAGCGTCGATCCCACCTCGCCCAGCCGGCAGTCGCAGCAGCCGCACTTGAGGCAGTCCTCGTGCCAATACAAGTCCAGAGCCTTGAGCAGATACCTGCAGGGAAGAGGAGGAGGCGAGAGAATAAGAAAAACGTCGTCCTCACCCTCCGGAATGGCTCATTCGAGTCCGCGTACCTGTCCTGGATCTTTTTTCCGCACCCAGCGCACTCCTGCACCCCCGTCGACTTCTGGGGCTCAGCCTTCACGGACATTGTCATTTTGCTGCAACAGAGAGAAGAGGTGACGTCATTATTGGCGGCAGAGATTCTGTCCTGTCTGGCGAACGACAAGTGCGCCGCTGTCTCCGCCCCCCTCCTCCTCCACCCGGCCTTCATTCAGACTTTTCACACGTTCGAAGAGGAGGCGGGGGACGGCGAGGAGGAGAAGGAGGTGAAAGCGCGGGGCTGCGGCAGCGTTTTGACGCCTGGGAGAGGCTTGTTTCTCAGGAGGCAAAGTAAAAAGCCTTAACCAAAACAATCCACTTTGGCCTTCTATGTAGCGGCCTTTCTCTTTCCCCCTTTTGTTGATGCAATTTGGCTTAGTGAGGAGAGGCCGATGGACTTATTCAGCCAAAGTGCTCCTCCTCTCGGGTTTGGTCCAAAGTCCCACTGTAATATTGCTAAAAGCCGGATCAGATGCCCTAGAGAGTGGATGGAGTGAGAGAGAGAATCGCGCTAGGCAAGAGGTAGCGGTAGGAGGAGGTGGAGGGATCCGCTTGAGTAAGGAAATGCCTCCACATTATGTTCAAGTGAAACCGGAGGAAAAAAGACTCGGCGCAAAATTGCCTGGTCGTTCTCGCCACCAATAAGTCTGTTTAACCCCTCCCCCCCCCCCCCCCGGGGGGGGGGGTAATTGTGCCATTGGATATTATTCTTGGTATCATTATGTCATCACCATTAGCCCAATCCCAGCTGTCGGTAGTTGAAATGTGCAAATGATTGAAGTGAATTTCAAAACTTGGAAAGCCATTTTCTCCCAGCATCCGAGTACCTGAGAGAGAAGAAGCATTGATGTTGCCGCTGCCTTTTGGATAACGAGAGATTCCCTCAGAGGGTTGAGAAAAGGCAGAGTGGACAAAGAAAAAGAAAGATATGCACGCCAGGCACTTGAAGAAGTGCTTTCAATGGAGATGTTCTTTTTCTCTCCCTCCTTTGGGTGTTGGCTTACTTTGAGGTAGCAGCTGTAATACACACACGCACATACACGCATGCTTTAGTCAGGTCTCCAGAGATACTGTTTTGCCTTTTCTCCTCCTCACGCAAAAAATGATAAGGACGCTTCTTTCTTTGAAGAAAGATGAAATGTCTGCCCGAGAAAAAAAGAAGTGCGTCCAAGGGGGGGGGGGTTGGATGCTTGCACAACAGCGCTGAGAAGCATTTATCAATGATGGCGTCTCTATCTGAACGGAACCCACTTTTCGATTCATCTCTCTTAGTGCTCCCAAAGCTCTTTTCGGACAGTGAGGAGACAGCAGCTAATCGCCATAGAGAGAGAGAGAGGATGGCAAGAGTGAGTGAGGGCAGAGACACAGAAGACACAGGAGGAGCATTTGCCTGATTGCAGAGCATGTTTAACTCTCTCACTCTGTCTGTCTCTCCCTAAAGAGCGACACAACAAATATCCTTTGCACGCACAAGAGGCGATTGCTGCTCCTCTTCTGTTTAATCAAGGGAATGGCGCAGGCGGAAGGTCAGGAATAACAGGGGAGAAAAGGGGTGTTGACAGACCATACATGGACTGCTGGGTTTAATTATCACCGCCGGTCGATTTCAATCTTGCCGGCGAGGGCAAAAGACGGCGTCGGCGGACCCGAGGGTCTCGCCCACGTCCGACTCGGCGGAGCAGAAGTCCATCCAGACAGTTTTTTTTCTTCTGTCAGACATCTGTATAGCGATTCGCTTGGCCTGCTCTCCACTAGGATGCTCTGTGGATTTCTCAATGATGTATGTGAAACGGATCTAATCTGACGGAAACAGTCGATTAGCATAACGGAAAAATCTTTCCATTGTAACAGATGACTCCAGTGGAATCCGCGTACTTCGCTACCCAGGTACAGCGTGGCGAAGTCCCTCTTTTCCCTCCACAGACAAACCCTGCGAGGAGAGCAGCCATTACATAATATGACGACGTCTCAGTCTGTCTCAGCCACTGCGGGATGGTAAAACTCACTCTTGTTCTTGCTTTCATCTAATTTTCTAATGGTTTAATACAAGAAATAGCTCGGGCTAACTTTTCCTCTCTTCCACTTACTACGCTGTCTCCTCTCGACTGCACCAGGCGGACGTCGTCGTATGAGCCAAAATGTTCTTCTCTAATTCATACTCCCGATTTCTTCCCTCCCCCAACCCCGAAAGCCCAATGCAGTGTCTCTGTAACGCTGGCTCAGTGACGTCCGTCGAGCCCGGACAGCCTCGCGGCGTCCTCCGCGCTGTACGTGCGCAACGCCTCTCACGCACGCACTAGCGCACCTCCAAGACGTTACATTTCGCTGTGGTGCAGCCTGTGGAGAGCGCATCAGATGAGGAAAGACAAAGGTTCGCTGGCTGCACACAAGAAAGAGACTTCCCTTGTCAGATAACATTAATGGACTGCGTTACTATCCTAGATCTCTCTCTCTCTCTGAAGAATAAAAAAAACCAAGGGGGACATCATTTCTCAACAAACCCTGGATTAACCGTGCAGAAATTGGAACCACAAGTGTGATGAATTCAGTTCTGGCTGGCCTCGGTCAATCCCAGCGCCTTTTCACTGATACAAACGTCTGCTGGTTCATGTCCTAAGTAGGTAAGTTCAGTCATCATTGCAGAGAGCGAAGAGGGGCACGCAACTACTTTCGCATGATTACTGCAGAGAGATAGAGCAGGCAATAAGTAGGAGAGGAGACTCAGAGGGGGGGGGAGAAAAGACCGCATGAGTAAAAAGCACGAGTGATGTGAATATCTCAAGCCTATCTCAGTAATCTTGGTGATTGGATAAGAGCCTTTGCTCTCATCTCTTTCTTCTGTAGAAAACGATAGGAGGATGGCGGGACTGTGTGGATGGCTTCCTGTGTATCGCCATGTTGGGGGGGAGGAGGGAGTGATCCGATTAGAAGTGGCATAAGTAGTCGGAAAAATGCCCGACGTCGAATTGGATCGGGCGTGTGCGCGAGGCTCCAGGGAAAAAAGAATAGGCGGCTTAGAGAGTACTAAAGTAAATGGATTCTCTTTCTCTCTAATACACATAATGGAGTGCATTTCTTGACTCGCCGAGGAGGCCACGCAGGACTCGAGCAAGTGCTTGCAGGAGTGGAGAAGAGAAATTTCGGACACTGCCAAGTCGCGCAGAGAAGTCAAGGATACGCCGAGATGCCTCTGGATGGAGGACTGGGAGGGATGCACGTGGACGCGAGGTTGGAGGACGAAGCCAGTGCAGCCGGGGACGGTCAGACTGCGACAGTTGCAGCAGACTTTTTCTACCATTGCATGGCCAAAGTTGCAGCATCGCAGTCGTGTGACCGTGGCTTAAAGGCAAACATGTTTTTCTCTCCCTGAGAATGAGAAGGGATCAAAGGGAACGATTGAAAAATCATTTAGGAGACAATGGGAGAAGAGGAGGAAGAAAGCTTATTTGGGATTTGAGGTCGATTTTTCAGGATTGACTCTGTCAGGAGAAGCGATGAGTCACGAGAGATGGGAGGAGGTCAGTTTTTGATTCATGACCCCTCACGGAGAAAGCAGAGATGAGATAAATACTTGACGAGCAGAACCGCAATCTTGGAGACGAGGGGAGCGTGGATGCTCCTGGATGCTCGGCGCCCTGCACCTCCTGAGAGGACCCGAGGACCCCGAAATGGCTCCGTCGAATGATAAAGTGGTTCTCTGTAGCAAAGACAATGTTTCTTCCCCTAATGTCATGCATGCATGGGCGGCCCACAGAATGGCATCAGCTCTAATGCCACCATTTCCTGAAGATGACAAACTACAAAGATCGCTAAAGCTCGCTTCCTCCCCCGACTCCATCCTTCTCCCCAGAGAGAGGAGAGCCCACGCACGCATTGACAACGAGCAAGCATGCAAACTGACTCTAACTGGCGCATGCGAGTAAATAATCCATTCCGAAGCCGCCGCACCCGGCTTCACCCTTACTGCTCTTCAACTCTTTCATGCAGTTGAGCAATTGTGCATGGCAGCAGTCGGCGGAGGCGCTGGCGTCGTCGCACACGCGCACACCCCCTTCTTTTCTCGAGGAATTTAATTGACGTGCGCCGCTTTTGTGCGCAGCCCCATTAAGCTTCTTGTGTGTATTACTACAGTACTATTTGGGGCACCAGCAGCAACTTGGACCCTACTAACTTCCACAGCGCTCGCTAATTGACAGCCCTTTTTTGTCGTCATTCTGCGGAGGCATTCGTAATTGTATACGTGAGGACTTAGGAGTGGCGGCGCAAGCGGTTTTCGCGCAAAAAACTTGCACCTCTCCTGTGAGGAGTGCGAAATCTTGAGGGAAGCTCCAAAGGAAGTGGTTGCCAGGGACGCGTGGAGAAGTGTCGGTCAACCCCGCCGAGGACTTCCCCCGCCCCACGCACCCGTCAACCCCCTCCCCCCCCCCCCAAAAAAAAAGCAGACGTCCTGTTTTTCCGTGGTATTCAATTATGATGTTCCAGGGCCATTTCAGTTGAGCCCCACGGGCTTCTGCACAGCATCACGTTACTGTAATGCAGGTTGCTCCTACTTTCAGTTGTTACACCGGTGTCTTTTCTAATTTGGCCATAAATTTTCGTTAGCCCCTCTGGTGCCCAGATGGGCACCACACCATATAATGCTTGTCTGTTCATCTTCTCCATCTGGCCCGAGAGAAAAGACCCTTTTAGCGCACTTTGCACCCACAAAAAGTCCCAAATGTCGCCTAAAGTTGACTGTTCTTCGAAGAGCAGCATAAGTTAGACGAGCCCTTTTTTTTCGGAAGCAGAGAAAGAAGAAAGAAGAAGGTGATGAAGAAAAAAAAAAGAATAAGAGATGAACGAAATAAAGCGTGTTTAATCGCTCAATAAGAATGTCTTTTATGTGTCTCACAGTGTGTTTCTTTCTGCATGCTCAGTTTGTATCTCTTTCGAAGATTGCATAGTTGCCCCGACTTAGTAGCGTCTGTTGTTGTTGTTGCTGCTGCTGTTGCTGCTGCTGCTGGAGGGGGGGGGGAGGCGGATTCATCTGCTTGGGAAGAGAAGAGGGGATTGAAAAAGAAAATTAAATTTCTGCGGCCGAGAAATTTTATGACCGCCTCGATATGTTCCTCAGAAGCAGCAAATAAGAAATTCCTTCTCCTCTTGTTTCTTCGCACGCAGACTAGCCTTTTTTTTCCCTTACCCTCTCGAGGGAAAAGCGACATGAATTAAAGGGAGGGGGGGGGAACTGCCCAACTCCACCAAGGCTGCTGGTGCGTGCAGATTGCTGCTGTTGTCGTTGCTGCTGTTGTTGCTGTTGCTGCTCCCCCCCTCCCTGTGGCAGTCGCATGTGGCAGATTAATTTGCGATAATGTGAGAAACTCCGCCACAAGGAGAAGCAGCAGGAAATTGGACACGAGGGCGAGGAAGCGAGGAGGGAGCAGCGGCGGCGGCAAGAAGAAAAAAAAAGTCAAGAACTACCCGTAAAATGGGAACATGTGAGAGAAAAAGAAAAAAAGTTTGGCTGATCAGCCGAAATTTTTCCGGAAGTACTGAATCAATCTTTCCATATGACATTTCTCATCACAGTTGCGAAGTAACTTTTACGCGCTGCAGGATCGTGATGAGGCGTTGCCACATCCATATCACGGAGCCGCCGGGCCGGGAGCCAGCAGATTTGGGGTCTGTTGCCTGGTCAGAGATCTCTCTTGACCATTGGCGGTGGCTACCGGTGCAGCTGGGCTATGTCCTACCCGGTCTGGATGGGTAAGACCACAGCGTTCAATTAGAAGCCTGCCATCGTCCAATTTTTTGCTCAATCTCACCGGTGCAACATTCTTGCTCTCAATCTCCAGTGCTGCTGCTGCTACACGGGGATGAAGACAGTGGACACCGACTAAGACTGCCAAAGATTCCTTTGCTCACGCTTTAAAAGCGCAGAGTGCGCATAAAACACGAGTATGTATGCAGGTGGGCGAACGTACCTACACCATTTGTGAATGCACCCAGCCAAAGAAGACGTCGGGCGAAAACGTCCTCACGGAATTCGACTGAACAAGCAGACGGCCAGCTGTGTCTGATTCGGGATTACTTTTTTTTTCTTTCAAACCCCCTGCTTTTTCGAGCTGTCCAATTTTTTTTAAAGCCTGGTTTTTCCTGAGTTTCCCTGCATCCACGCGTCAAAAGCCAGGAACTCGGAGATGCCAAGAACCCCCTGAATACTTGTCATTCTGGCTAGACTGCGTCGATTTCCATAGCGGAAAGGCCAGCTCTAATTTCAACTCGGTCTGAAGAACAAGCAACTCATCATGAAGTCGGTGAAAAGCCGGGTGTCCTCGTCGATCTTGGCCCCAAAGTATCAGGAATCGGGTAAACAACTTCCCTGGCCGCGACCAATTGGAAGAGCGACCACCCACTGCTCTCAAGACACATATGCAGAAGAGCAGCGCCTCACTACCACTTGCTACGCAGCCCCAAAGTAAGCAATGAACAGCTTCTGTTGTATTACAGCCGCTAATGCCTCCACTTATAGGGGAGACGCGGAGAAGAAGCAGAGGTGGTGCAATGAGAGGCGGCAAAAATGGACGAGCGAGCCAGAAAAAAGCGCCCGGGCTGAAGATCCTGTCTGCGGTGCGAGGCCAAACTGCCCCCCGGTCCAGGCGGCGTTGGTCTCGTGCCCAGTGGAATTTTCTTTTTCCTCTTTTTTGCCATTCACACGACCTCTTATTCTCTCCGTTTCACCCGTGCCATCAGAGTAAGTGTGTGTGAAAGAGAGTGGAGAGAAGAGGGCAAACCGTTTTGAGGAGCTTTTAGTCTCCTTTTCCCTTTTCCAAAAGGTTCTCGCTTACACCGCGTTAATTGCAAAGTGTTGTTCCATTAGCGCTCCGTCGGCATGGTGGTTGGATGACTCTCGCTCGCTCTCGCTGACTAAGTACCGGCCGATGGATCACTCACACACACAGGGATGGAGGAGTAGCAGAGGCAGCAGCCCCCCAGTGGCGGATGGGACCAAGGATGTGTAGAAGAACACTACGTACGCGCCGCGGAGGCTCTCAGGGCCGAGGCTTGGTACTCAGCAACAGCAGCAGCACCCATTAGGCCACCCAATAATGTCTCCTCTCAAGGCTGCTGGAGTGATGGAAATCAGCGAAGCAAAAGGATAACAACAACATAGCCTGTCTGTCCGGCTGTTCATATGCGCGTGTTTTTCTAACCCTAATGAGTCCTTTGACAAGAATAGGAACAGCAGCTGCTGCTTACTTACTTACTACTGGGGGGGGGGGGGGATTGGGTAGGGGGTGGGAAAAAACAACATTTTGCAACCCCAAAAATTCCGGAAGGGGGGGGTTAATGGGTAGTGGAGGCGGTTGTTGGGGGGCAAGGGTAAAACAACACCCGACCGTT
>JAAUXU010070168.1_pt1 | contig 107370 bp, 108 predicted proteins | sample 7278151 | NCBI WGS metagenome assembly JAAUXU01 (sample SAMN14350113, study PRJNA611818) | marine sediment metagenome | isolation source: surface marine sediment (1.8m) | place: French Polynesia: Moorea | collected 2018-08 | reverse complement strand
GTCCGTGGTCATGAGCCTCTCGACTTCTACTAGGGGATCAAGGTCAGGGAGTTCACCTGCTTCGATGAAAGGATATCATTGAGAATGGGAAGGGTGATCCCAAAGTCCTTATTCTCGATGTCTTTCAACTTGTCGCGGATATGTCCCAGAGATTCCAAATCCTTATCTTTGACCGTCCTGCGGATCAGTTTTGCTAGCTCATGACTTGGTTTGCTACATTACAGAAGGCTTCCTACTTTGGATTTGTGAACAGAATGATGAACTTCATGAGCGAGTGCATGTTGATGGTCTCCGACGAAAGCAACGCCGCTTCCGCCATTGATTCCTGTAAAGTGTTTTCTAACCATAATTGCTGGAACCTCTTCTTGCTGACGGATTGGTCATCGTTTAGGATGGCAGAGACAAACTTCTTTTTCATGGAATCCTCCTCCTCCTTGCTGCGCTGCAACATCTCTCTCCCGTCCAAAAAGTCATCCCCATCGAGATCCATCAGGTCGAAGACACATCCGATGAAATCCGTGCTGGCGAAGAGTGACGTCAACATGCTTACGGACAGCTCACCTTGCAGTGACGCTGCGCTCAGAATGCATAGCTTGAGACTCCGGATCTGACAGAAGCGGAGTTTTGGCACTGAATCGTGACGACGGCGACGACTTTCATCGTCTTGTGCAGCGGCTCGCAAAGCCGGGAAGCTCCGTCTGGAGAACGACCAGTCCAGGACAGCCCTTTTGAGCTCTTCCCTACCGAGGGAGTCCATTTCCAGCTGCTCGTGCAAGGCCTCCCCGTGGACTGTCCAGAGAGTGCAAATTGAGTCGTAGAACCCACGGCAACATCGATACGCGGCGCCCACGCGCTCTGTTGCGAGTTGAATGTCCTCTCAAGCGACTCACTATCGTTTGTTGAGCAGGTGCTGACGTATGAAAGAACCCAGCAAAGTACTGACAGTACTCAGGTTTCCCCACCATAAGGGAGGATCCTCCGCGCCCGCCGGCTTTCTCATCGTACGACGCTTTATAATCTTTATTTGGGGACTGCTTACCTGCACATTCTTCTTCTTGGTGAGCTCATTCATACGCACCAGTGGCCATTACAAACACAGGCAAGGTTTTGCCATGGTCACACACACGCGGTGCTGTGCGTGCTCATCTTCTGTGGACTTTGCCTGGACCAGGTACATCTCCTACTCTCCCACCTCCTCCTGCATCATGAAGCGCTTCTTTTAGGGGACTCGGACCATGCAGTCCGTAATAAGGACATTCCAATGTAGAAATTACTGACTCCTTGAACGGAATGACCAAGTGGGGCTGAGTAAAGATTGCTACTCCCTGTGCTTTCTACTTCGTAGGTGTTCATCATCCTGACCGACGAGTACAACAATGACATCTTCTGCCATATTCATATTCCCTCTGTCAAAAAAGCTCCTCATGCTTGTGGGTGACGTTCAGGTAACGTCACTCGTTGAACATATGCATGATTGCCCATCTCGGCACATTCGTACATGCTTATATACAGTTAAGAATTGACATCACTGTGGTCAGGAGGTGTTCAACGAGCTCGCCGGTTGCCAGTTGATCGGCGTCGGCAACGATCTCGCTCCTCATGACTTCCAAATGCTCTCACAAGAGGGGCAAACTTCAAGTTCCTTCTGCTCCATTTTACTTCTATGGACATCTAAGTGCAGGTGTTGCACTCATCACGGGGGGTCTCGAGCTGGGTTTTCCCGGTCTGGAGCAGAGCGTCCGTGTGTGTCTCCCTGCCCCGTTTGGAGCGCACGCGCCAAGATCCTCTCTACATACACCAGCCCTCTGACAGAGGAAGCGATCGCACAGCTCGGGCATGAAAGTGCAGCAGGACTCGTACGCACGCAAGAGCTCAGGTACGAAAAAGAGAAAAAGGACAGAAACCGGGAGTTTGGCATGACCCCTGACCAGATGACTGACTGAGGCTAAGTTTTGGATAGGCTGATGTTGGTGAGCTTGGAGCATCCGGAGATGGTCCATCCTATGTCGGTTCAACTGCCAAATGGGCCACGACTACGTGCAAGGACCCTGGAGGAAAGTCTTTCCATACTTTTCCATATATTTCACAAGGACAAAACAGCCATTCACTGTTGTGATGAGTAAAATAAGGAAGTTTTTCACTGTTCGCTACCGTCCACCTAGAGACGCCCATTGCATGTTGGAATGTTAGGCGAGGATCCTTTTCCAATTTAGGGAGTAAGAATGGTATTTCAGGTTTTTACGTGCTTCTTGATGTTTCATTGCCATTGCATTACCATTTCTTTTGGTCAAATTTTTGGTACTTTTTGGTGATTCTTCAATCTGAGTGCAGGAAAGAGACATTCTAGGCTTCTAACTCATTCACAAACAGACTTCGTCAGAAGCAGAGGGTACTTTTTCACGAAACCTCTGTTCCAGGTGTCCCTGACTAGAAGCAGGTATGATTAGCGACTGGCAGTCAAAACAATCATTGTCAGCCACTGGCATTCCGTAGGTCGGCGTCATCAGAGGATTTGCAACGTGCACATTTGGGTAAGTGTCTTTGTTTGAGATGCTTTGCAATGTCAATTGCGCATGCAAAAATCACCTTGTGCACACTCACTTGCTGAGCGTTGTGGTCGTTCTTCTCTGCTCATTGATCAAACTTCCGTGCAAACTTCTTCTGGGACTCATGGTCCTCAACATGGACTGGGCGCTTTTGTCTCAACATGCATTTCACGACAGGAGCATGACCTAGTGGAAAATTCTTTCAATGATATCCATACAGGGTCGACTTTTATAACATTTCTTCACATGGCATTGGCGCATGGCAGTGCCAGATTTTCCGAAAAGTTTATTTAAAAAGATCCCAGGAAACGCCAGAATAAAGACTTTTTTTAAAACAGCCTTTTCAATTCGACCGCACTCGGCCTTCACTATAGCGTCGAGCTGCAAGTGCGACTTCTTGCTGCAGTGACCTTTTATCACAGCCATCCTTGTAAACTGCTGCCATTTTTGGAACAAAACTATCACCTTCACAAATACCAATGGCAATAAACACGACAACAGTAGTAAGATACAAGAATAAAGAGGTCAGTAATTTGTGTATACTCGTAACACATTAAACTGGACACATGTAATAATTAGTATGAGCACAGCATGCGGAAGTGAAAGGTAAGACTGTCTGAAGCAGTGAGCACCTCTTCAAAAAGCCTTGAGGACTCATTGCCAAGTGCCAGCTATCGGATTGAACGCCACCATTGCAGAATTGTATGTACATAAAGGTGGGTCAGCCAATTGCACCTCAGCAACCTGTCCTTGGTTGCTTTTTTTTCGTGTTATTAGGCCCCCTCTCTTAAAGCCCCTCTTGTTCTCTCTCCGTCGTAGTCACGCAAGAGCCAGAGCAGAGGCAAGACCAACAACAGTCTTGCCACTGGGGTCTGGACACCCTCACCGCGATGAACCGTAGGCCGAGGCCCAATCCCAAGTACGCGGACGTGAAGCCGTCCATCGACACCGGCTATAACCTCAGGAAGAAGCTTGAGAGGTTCTCGTTGGGTGACGACAAAGTAAAAGGATTGACTATGTTCTTTCCTTTATGCTTACAGATTGGATGAGCTTCGACACTTTTACCGCTTTCGGCCGGATGAGATCTTCCGCAGGGTGAACATCACAGCTCTGCTCACACTCATGTTGGAACAGGCGAAGCTGGAAATACAGGTGAAAAAAGTTATGGTTGTATCATTATTATTGTACTTGATGGTCAAACTAGAGACCTTTTTTACCCCACAACACCCGAGTGTTCGGTATTGGCAAACTTCAGCAAGTCACTTTAGGTCGTTCACTACTACAAACAGTCTACACGTGCTTTCTATCATCTGCTTAGGAAGCTGATCTGTCCTTGGCTGGCGAGTGTCTGTCATCCAGTGCTGACTCAGCAATAGACAATGAGGACTTTGAGGAGGAGGAAGAAGAGGAAGACCAATTTGGGAGGGCTTCTGTTGCTACGAATACAGAGAATGTGGCACTTTGGCAATCTCCGGGGATCGTGAGCAGGGGAAGAGCCAACTGGAGTGGAATCATGTCGAATCGGTATGACTGAGACTGCAGTACAGTATCGCGGTACAGACAGTACTGCACTTTAAGTCACGTTGACACTGCAGTAGACTGTTCTGCACCACTGGAGTGGCAGGACTCGTGCCAAGATGGCATCTAAAGTTGGAATTTTGAGCTCGGCGATTCTAGTTCCATGTGTCTTCTGCCTCCACCTAGACTTTGAGCTCAGTCGGACATACTTTTAGTACATGGCAGTTTTGGAGCTATTCAGTCAGACACCAGTACTGTACTGTGCTACTGCACTGACTGTATGAAAAGGGCGACTCCATAAATGCTATGTACTAAAAGTATGTCTGATTGATTTCAGATGTGGAGTGAGTCTTTCTCCACATGTACCCTGTTCATGCTTAAGACTTGAGATCAATCACACATACTTTTATCACTGATTTTACGAAAATGAGACACTTGCACACTGACATTTTTTCGTTTTTTCTAAAGTACATGTATGTAGATCATTGTTGGTCTCTGCATTCATCCTCACCATGTCTGAGTGTCTCTAACCTCATGTTTACCACATAATAACTCAATGTGGATGCATAGAAATTGCTCATTTACGTGCTGGCGCATCAAAGTGGCACACACGGTAGCTGTTTGTACGCTCCACCACCACCACCCAGATCATCATACCAACATGGACATACCAATGATCTAAAATATGTGAAAGAAAACTGTGTTTTGTCGTCACATGTTGATGTAGAAATGACTGGCCCGATTAAACTCTAACTTGTTTCGATGACCCAGAGAGTGTCCTCAAAGAAAAAAGAAAGTGAGATATATTTGTTTGTTTTCCAAACAAATGTTGTTGCTTCTTTTTTTGCCAATTTGGGGCTGCCAGGCCTGGTAGTCACCTCTCTGGCCGGTGCACGCACTAGAAATATTGTGCAAATACTTTGCTTTAATCTCAGGTCCAGCTCTGTGGCTGATTTGGTCCAAGGCTTTGGCGGATCCCATCACGACGATGGAGGGATTCTCTCTGCAGCTGCTTCAGGAGTGGAACGGCGCAAGGAGGACGAACAGTCTGATCTCAGACCCTACCTGCTCCTGGATGTCAGGACGGAGGATGAGTACTTGAAAGGACATATCAAGACCGCTCAGAGCTATCCGCAGGTAACACCCTGACATCTTTTATTATTGCAGGACCAGCACAGCTCAGAGTTCTGCTCATGTCAGATGGCGTTTATGTCAGCTTCTCTTGTCTCAACCTATCCTAGGCTAAGCCAGCCCGCTTTAACTTGACCTTTCATAACCCTTGACTATCTATGGCCGTAGCTGGACCTGAGCAGTAAACGTTTGGCTGGTCCAGCACCACTAAGAGTTGGGCCAACTTGGTTTGAGCACAAAACTGTGCTTAACTCAAGTTATGCTGCAATTTGCATAATTGGACACTACTATGAGGCTATCAGTCGTTCCAGCAGTACAGTCAAGTCTTCACGACGATAATTTGCTGCTTTCAAACTTTTTACTCCACTTCGGGTGCGGAAGTATCTATTCAACAATTTGACTGAACACATCTTAAGTCAAGACTTTGATGTCATTGCTATTTAACTTTTAGTCGCGTCTGATTCGTTCACTGGACTTTGAGACCCATTCAATGCTGCGCTTCAAAAACTTCCCGGGCAAGATCCTTGTGGTGTACGACTATGACGAGAGCGTCGCCTCCAGGTGCGCCACAACCCTAGTCCAGAGGGGCTACGACAACGTGTTCATGCTCAGCGGAGGCATCAGGGTGGCAAACATTAAGTTTCCCCGCGGGCTGCTGACAACAGGAGAGACAAGGTAGCCAGATGTATAGAGTAAAAAGGACCCAAGACAAGTTTACTTTTCTTTTTTGCCACCCAGATCAGAAGGAGAAGTGAGCGAGGACGACATTTTACTCCTCGAAGAGCGTCTGGACGAGGTGTTGTCGTCCTCCACGCGCCTTCTCAGCCTCAGCAACTCGTCCAACAACAGCCGCCTGTCTCGCCAGTCGTCGCGGATTATGTCGAGGTCGCAACCAGCACTCAATAGGGGATGGACGACAGAGTCACTTTTGCGATAAACCTGCGTCGTCTCTCAATTTTCATCAGTCGAGCTAGACCTCGGAATTTTAGGCTGCAGTCTGAGGAATGAGTTAAAGACTTTTGATGTCCACTTCGTTTGTGTCCACAGTCGCCAGGTACTTGAAATGGCAAGAGATTGCGAGGGAAGGAACCGTATGTCAACTATCTGAATACTGCATTTTAGTGATATTCAAGTTTTTCAACGATCCTGACTTGAGTAGGATTATGCGGAGGTAGTATAGTTGTAGATGCTCACCCTAAGCTCTTGCACTCCTCTACGTCCCCTTAAGCCATTTGATAGCACAAAGTAGTGTGGATGACCCCAAAGAATTCTCTGGTTATCTAAGTCAATGAAAAGTGTGCAATATGTATAGGATGAACGGAGGTGCCATGGGTCGAAATCAAGTTTTGCTATGTTTCAACGTTGTAGTAAAATGAAAACGAAAAAGTGTGCTTGAAGTTCTTCTCTCTGAGCATTGCAGGCATTCCCGAAGATTCCAGCAGATTCCAGTGCCTGGTAACTTTGTACAGGGTGTATCAGATGTGGAGTCTGCTATCAGGTTGAATGAGTGATAGACTTCTATTAACCCATTTAAGACCGATGTCTATGGGTAGATGTCAATGTTCTAGCAGTACTTATGAGGAAGTTGACCTGTATTGGCTCTTGATACAGTTTTCCTTGAATGGCTAGTCCAAGAAAACCATAACTTGTTTAATCAACCAACCTCAAACATGCTTGCAGTTTGAGCTAGTTAACAAATGTTAGAGCACGCACGATCTCATTTTACAAACACCAAGAGTAAGTCCAATGTAAGACTAACCCAAACTCAGCTCAACTCTTTGGTTAGGACTCTTCAAATGATACCAGTGGAGCACAAGGCAGTGAGCCAGAGCAGAAGTTGCATCATTGGATGTAGGCTTTGATGCAGCTCTGGACGCAGCTCTAACTGTTCACTTTCACGTAGCTCTAGACGTAGTTCTGGACATAGCTCTGGAAGTAGACTTTGATGTAGTTCTGGTCGCAGCTTGTTCAGCTAGCCCTAGTCAAGGACCACTTAATAGCCTAAGCTCCTCAAGAAAGACGATGGACACTCATCAATGGCTTATCCAGGCCGCCATTAGCTGGTAGGATATGCAAGATCCAGTCGTGTGTGTTGTTTCAAGAACTTCCAGAGTGGCATTTAGTACAACATAATAACAGAATAGACAATAGAAATGTGCTCTTGAAAACTGAAAGTGTTGTAAACTGTATCAGCCTAATGTCTATGCATAATGTCTCATTTCTCAGGGCACAATTGTCATAGCGGAAAACTACTACCAGATTCTGAATCAGAGTACAACTTAAAGCATGATAATGGTCCTTATTTTTAAAAGTTGAACCAAGTAACTGAATGGGGCTAGACATCTCAGTCATTGAGATCTTCATGGACAAGACCCTCTCAGGCTAGCTCTGTCACTGCACCCTAAGGAGTCAAGTGAACAATGCTGGTCAAACTGCTTCTGCTGAGCAAGTGCTTCCTTTCTCCGATGAGGCTGAATCCTACAGTCCACAGAAGATACCTGCCCAAACTCATCATTTCTGCCCATCCTGTTCGTATAGATCATACCTTTTCTACAATAGGTGTAACGAAGTTCGTTCATTTCTTCTACACTTTCGGACTACGTTGACACAAATAAAGTATTAACAGTTCATCGCGATACTATGGAGCACTTCAGTGATGCTCGCTTTTCTTCTTTTCCTGTGGCGCCTGGCTGCAGACGATCTTCTGGATTTTGTAGAAGAGAGGAAGGCAGACCACAGTTCCAATCACCCAGGACTTGAACACCCAGTTATTGTTGAAGTACAAGCGATAGGGGAACTTGTACAACCTGGCGGTGTGAGTGAGGGGGTAGGGCAACGGTCGGGGTTCGGAGGACATGGTGACCTGGGAAGAGGACGAATTCAGACCAAAGCAAAAATGGACACCACTTCTACCTTTACCTGGCCTGGACAGACGAGGAAACGAAATATCCGTCGACCACAGGAGGATTGCGCTTTGCTTCTAGGGGCAGCAAGCGGACAAGCGACTTGGAGCAAGATGGACGTCAGCTGAAGTAAGAGCTTCTTACTGAACCAGAGTTACAATTTGGTGAGGTTTTTTTCGTCTATAGGGCACGAACTGTTTGCACGGTCTTGCACTTCGTAGCGCCAAGCCTTGCAGCACCACGAAGACGGTCCAAAAGATGGATTTCTAGTCCAAAGGCAGTGCTTTATCGAACAGAAGGTCCTCAACATCTCGATCATCGCGATCGCCATCCCCGGTCGGTTCATAGCCTGGCAGCTCCGCTCCAACAGCATCAGCTGTCGATCCGTCAGCTCCAAACTTAGGAGAACTCTGGGGATGTTTTCGAGCCACCTCTTTGCGAGTTCAAATCGAGTTGTTGAGAGATGTGAGCTTGAGTCGAAGCAACAGCTTGAAGACATACCCAGAATGGTGCTGCAAACATCAGCTGGAGACTTGAGAACCAGTGGAAAAGCAGTCCTGGTGCTAGGAGTGCTCCTCGCTTGGTGTCTCCTCTGCCGACCACACTGTCCTGTTCGACATGTCTCTGTCACAGGTTCACCGTGAGGTCCTGCAACGCCGGAGGCAGCAGGATTGGGTCAACAAGGAGCACAGAGAGCTTGTCTCAAGATCCATCATCCATCGGCGGACTTTCTCAATACCTTCAGCATGTCCTGCCGCTCTCGCCCATCCACACTCAACCGAAAGATCGTCTCGCTCAAGAGGAAGATCGACTACCTTGAGACAGAGGTCCCGCGTGGGGACGGCGACCAGTGGGAGAGCGAACTCCAGGACAAAATCGTCATTGTAGAGTGGCTTGACGAGTGGTAGCGATGACGAGTTCAGGAGGTCCTTATGGTTGGTGCGGGGCGTTTGTGATAGTGGCATCGTTCGCTGCGTTCTCGCCGTCCCTGCTCGGAGAGTTCGTGTTCGATGACCTTCCGGCCATCCGAGATAACCCAGACGTATACTCGTCTGCCTCAAACTGGAGCCAGATATGGGGACACGACTTCTGGGGCGAAGACATCACGCTCGACACCTCGCACAAATCGTTCCGGCCCCTCGCCACTTCCACCTTCCGCCTGATAGCATCTTCGCCGCCCTCCCTTAGGCCGTTTCTCCACCACCTCGTCAACTTGCTGCTCCATTGTGCCAATGTGTGCCTGACTCTGGCGATCTCCAAGCGTCTACTGGGCTCCAAAAAAGAGGCCCTCCAGTGTGCAACTCTGTTTGGACTTCATCCGGTGCATTGCGAGTCCGTGGCTGGCGGAGTTGGGCTGGCGGACATGGCCTGTGCAGTTACTTGCCTCCTCGCCGTGTTCATGTGGCTCAGAGCGGTGATACCATCTGGAACTAGACTTACTTCAAGTAGTGCTGTATGGCTCACAATGGTCTTGTCCACTGTGGCTGTGCTGTACAAGGAACAGGGCATTATGACCGTTCCCATCGTGCTCGCTTTGGACTTTTTGTACAATCATAAAGCAACATTCGTGAGGAAGAAGTTCCTACAAATGAAGCACCCTCGTCTGTTTGCTGCCAAAGCAGTGCTATGTGCTACCTACTTGGCTGTGATTTTATATCTGCGCCTGAGGGTCATGAACTTCAAAGAACCCAAGTTTCAGAAGCTGGACAACCCCGCCGCCTTCATGGAGCCGACCGGACTAAAAGCATTGAATTTCCACTATCATTACACCTTGAATTCGTGGCTGCTGTTGTGTCCCAACTGGCTCTGCTTCGACTGGGCCATGGGGTGCCTGCCGCTGATATCCTCTGTGTCAGACTGCCGCATTATCTGCGTAGTCCTATGGTGGATCACTTTTTTCAGCCTCATCGTGTACTGCCTTCACTCCAGACATGGAAGGCATGTCACTGCAGCTATGATATTCTTAGTATTCCCATTCATTCCTGCCAGCAACATTTTCTTCATCGTGGGCTTCGTGATTGCCGAGAGAAATCTCTATCTGTCAGTCTTTGGATATTCTCTTCTCGTCGTGATTGGCATGGGGCGCATTTCTTCCTCCCTGCCGAGTACCAGAAGACGTCCTTTAAGTTTGGCCTTCGTCTTATTGTCCACTACTTTCTTCGCCAAGTGCTTTCTCCGGGCAACAGATTGGCAGACGGAGATGAAACTGTTTACTTCTGGACTCACGGTGTGCCCGAACAATGCCAAGGTGCATTACAACATCGCCAAGCGGGCCAGTGAATACAACAACTACGACCTGGCCGTCAGCGAGTACCTCCTGGCGATCAAGCTACACCCTGACTATGAGCAAGCTCTCAATAACTTGGGCAACATTTACAAGAACTCCAACAGGCTGGAGGAAGCGAAGTCGCTGCTCCGTCAAGCCGTACGAACGAAGCCCAGGTTTGCAGCAGCTTGGATGAATTTGGGTATCGTCGAGGCTTCTCTTGGAGATTTTGTCTCCGCCGAGAGGAGCTACATGCAGTCCCTCAAGCATCGTCGCCATTGCCCTGATTGCTACTTCAACCTCGGCAACCTCTACCTGAAGACTGCCGACAACCGTCATGCTTTGGCTGCCTTCGAGGCCGCCATTGCCCAAAAGCCTACTCACAAATCGGCATGGTTGAACCTTATTATCCTAGCGGATGAAATCGACGATCACAAGACTGCGTGGGCCAAGTCCATGGAAGCCATTCAGTTGTTCCCTCGGGAGGCAGAATTCTACTTCCACCTGGGCAACATGCAGGGAAAGGCGGGCAAGTTTGAAGACGCGGAGGCAAGTTATCTCCAGGCCTTGGCTATCAAGGAGACATCACTGTACTACAACAACCTCGGGGTCTTGTATCACCGCTGGAAGAAGTACCGCGAGGCTGAGAGCAGCTACACAAAGGCAATCCAGATGGATCCTTCTAATAAGGGAGCAGCATTCAATCTGGAGAGAGTGAAGATGTAGCCAGCCATTGTACTTGAGTTGAGCGTGGACTGAGCATAACCCGCAGGGACATTGTAGCCAAATTTGTCATTCTTGGCTGTAACATTACAGTAACACCCTCAATGACAAAAGTTTGAGTAGGCACATCTTTCTAAATTGTTCTTAGTGCAAAAAATATATAAATGCTGACAAGTCTCTGAAAAAAAAATGGGAGGAGATACTTAAGTACAATTCGAGTGTAACCAGCTTGGTCACAACAACGTCATGAGCTGCGGCGACCTCTTCTTCATGGCCCCTCTTTAATCTTTGAATATTTGCTACTGGTGCAGTTGCTTTGGACTGAAGCCGCCGGTCATTGGTACATTCTTGTGAGTACTACGGACACTTCAGTTCAGAAACATTATTATAGAGATTTCCAGGATTGTTAAAGATCTGAACTTAAGACGAGGTATCTTAGGTTTGCTGTAGCTCTTCAGAATTTTCTTTTTGCCACACACTATTGAACTCGATTCATCTCGTTCGAGCAGAATGTCGCAATTTCGAGTCGAGTTCAAGTCATAGCTCAGCTCGGTTGATTCAAGCTAAGCTTGAGCCAAGAGTGACTCGTGAACATCCCTAGTTCCCTCGTGCACAACAAAAATAAACAAAACAGTCGGCTCACGCCAAGGCTACTAGCCTTGGGCTCACGCTGGCAAGTTGTTCACCTAGTGCCAGGAGGATCACATGTAGCTGAGCTCCAAGTCCGTCATTCAGCTCTGGAAGGATTCGAATGAGTAAATACGAGTGACTTCTCCACCATGACGAAGGCAAAGCGATCCTTCTCTTCGGGCGACCCCTTTCGCCACCGATTCCGATCGTTTCCCCAACAACTTCGGTCGATGAAAGCGCCAAAGTTTGGAGTCGCCATCTACAGGGCCACTGATGACTCGGACACCTTCGCCAGTGCTTTCGCGGAGACACTGCACAAATGGGACGACCTCAACCTGTCCGAGACCTACCAGAACCTCTCGCGTTGTTGCCATCCGATCGCGCTCAACAGGGGCATGGTCTTGCACAAGAGAGAAGAAATCGTGCAAGCACTGGAGCAAGTCAAGGTGGGTCCAACAGCGATTCATTCAGTCGATATTATTGGCCGACATCCGTGTGCATTATCCATTTCCGTAGGATGAAGACGCGTGTCAGGACGCGCTGCTCGACCTCTGGACTGCTCTGGCCCATGATTTGCAGGGTGACTTCCTGCTCTACGTGGAGTTGTTCCTGTCAGTATGGGCGCGCGCCACTACGGCCCACAGCATCGACATTTTGCGCCAGGCTCACACGGCCGTCGTTAGCGTTCTCAAGACAGTCCAAAGTCACTCAGACGAGCGGTCATTGGCGGATTTGTTCTTCGCATCGGTGCGCCGCTCATGGCCCAAACTCGCGCGTGCCCCGCCAGAGATCGTGGCCAGGCTGGCCAACGCCTTCAGCCATGTTTTCAGGTATTTACAGGGTGACTTTCATGAGATACCCTTACGTTGTTTGTGTGGTTTAATATGAACTATGTTACGTGATAACTTTAGGATAAAAGAAGCCTAAAAAAGAATGGGTCTATGCATGTACTCAGTATGCATAACAGAGTCATTCTCCAATGTTTCAGGAGGTCTAAGAAGAAAGCGGAGCTGCTCAAGTGGACCATGGAGGAGAGTGGTGACCTGTTACAAGTGGTCGCCCAATCTGCCCTGCTGTCCTGTGTTCTCCCTCGCCCAGAAGTCAGAGACTGGGCAGCACTTGTTGTGCCCGCATTTTTCGAACATTTGTCCGACGCCGGAGTCGTCGACGTGACTAAGGTATGCGTCGAGAAATTGGCCAATGATCACGAGGAGCACTTCGACTTGTTCGCCGGACATTTGGCTGATACGTGTAGAAGCGAATGGAAGAAAAAGCCGTCCTTGTACTTGACTTGCCTGGCTGAGATCGCGTCGGTTCGTCCATTTGTGAATTACGACAAGACGCAATCCCTGCTTCAGTGGGTGGCGCAAGATTTGTTGAAGGAAGACGTTGACTTCGAACTGGTCCGGAGAATCCTCTCTAAACTGCTCAGCCATCAGCCACCAAAGTCAGGGAGCTTCAGAGCTGTCGCAGCTTCTCTGGTGTCGGATCTTCTGTTTGATCGGGGAGGCGCGATGGAGCATCTCTGCACGGTCATTTCCGAGGGCTCGGGGAGCCCATTGTGGTCACAAGCCGTCAAGGCCAGGATTGCCATGAACGTCGCGGCGGAGAAGACGAGAGAGGAGGAAATTTTGCCCATGGCCAGAGTGATCAACTTTCTAAGTGCCAAGGAATCGTGGGAGGATTCACTGTTCGACATTCCTGAACGATCTCCGGACAGACTGGATAGCCTCCCGAATCGACTGCTCAGCCGCATCATAGAGGCGCCGGATGACGAATTGGAGACTTTGGTGGAGTGCATGGTGTACTTGAGGCCCATGAGCGCAGCCCTATTTGACCAAGTCTGCGGCGATTTGCAGAAGAAGCTCGCAAAAGTCTCGGCCAACTTTTCGGATTCTCATGAAAGGATCTTCCTTTCTCTAATTCGAGCAATGACAAAGCTGATTTGTCCTGCCGAATTAAGCCTGAACCCGACACTGTCGACTGTGGCGCTGAAGAATCTGGACAGTCCGATTATGGCTGAGATCTTTCGCCTGTTCTGTCGCTCATCGGCGGCTTCCACCAGACAGTTCTTGGCTGCCAACGACGCCGTCGAGACAGTCATCGACCACCTCCTTTCCACCGACAGAGGCGTGAGACTGAACAACCTTAGGTCGCTCTGTGCGATTGAAGAGAACGATGTGTTTTCGCAAATGCTGAAGGCAGAGTCGGTAGATCCGAACATGAGCAGTTACAGAGAGAGGCTGAGACTCCTCCAGAACTGCCTCCAGACGGTCAAATCTTCCCAGAACGGTATCCACCGCCAGGCCTTCTTCATTCTGCTCTTCTCCAACTTCTTCGAAGACTTCTCCCTCCTCTGGCAGCCTGTGGTCGATCTGGCGGCTCATGCAGAGGCTCAGCTACAAGATGGAGCGTTCTGGCAAAGCTTTGAAAAGGTCATGGTAAGTACTGATTTGAAATCGAAGGACATTACGGATGTACAATGTTAATTAATTCGAAAACAACTTGGAATTCGCCTAGGTTATGAGCAGCAAATTGGCACAGAATATAGCCGACAACGTTAGGTCCCTTTTGGTTCGTGTGGCACTGAAATTGGAACGTCTGCTTAGTCTCGACGAGCAGGAGTTCCTATTCAGGGAGTTCGACGGCCTCGTCGACGGCAGATACAACGCCAAGAGCAAACGTAAGCTCATTCAGACATTCCTTGGTTTCTTCGCCAAGAGCTGCTCCGATCGGAGGAGAGAGATTCTAGTGGCAAAAGCAACTTCATTGACCAGAGACTCCAGTGAAGAGCTCCAGAAGGCCTCCGTGGAGTTCCTGTGTGTGGGCGTAAGGGACTGCGCGCCGTTCAGGTATATGCAAACGAACTAAAAGAGCTACTGATTTCTAGATTCAGAGGTTTATTCCCTCTTCCCTAAGTTCATATTAACGCCCCTTCCCCCTTTATTTGAGAAGTCCGACCACCTGCCAATGTATGCGTGCTTTAGGGACCAGTTGACCAACCTGTGCGACAAACAAGCCTGGAAGAAGCAAGTGAGGCAGCTGGACCAGGATTTCCATACCTTGATGGAGAAGCCCCGCTTGAGGATGATCCTAGTATCCGCTCTGGTAGGGTTATTGAAGAGGACCGCCAGAGCCAAGGCGAAGGAGCAGGGAGCATCCAGAAAAATCATAATTGAAGGCTGCGCCACGGCTGGGAAAGATTTCCTCTTTGATGTCATTCAAGAGATGTCCCGGGACATCATCATGAATCAAAGCAGCAGGCTTAGGTAATTGCGTATAATTACTTGCATGCTCATATTTCCAGGCACCCTTGTCTAACGCTGATTGTGTCTTTTATAGCAACACGAAAGCCGAAGTGAATGCCCAAATGGCCATTGATCTGTGTCTCCTTGCCAAATCTCTACTGCCTCCCCAGAACCGCAAGGCTGTCGATGAACTCATGACGGATCTCATGGTTGGGATCTGCTCTAACTCCGACTTCACCAATGCGAAGGATCGCAAAAAGGCTCTCGAGACAATGCTGAAAATCTCGAAGGTCGGAGTCGGAAAGGATGTCTTCTTGGCTAAGGATGTCCTGGGCAAGTGCATTCTGCCGTTGGTCGACGGTGCCAAAAAGCTCCCGAGAAAACTAGCGGCTGTTCTGTCGTTCTGGGCCGACAGCGTCCATATGTTCGAGTGCTTTGTCGAGGATATCGACGGGGGTGGCTGTCTTGTTGACAGGCTCATAGCCATAGAGGAAGAAAAGAGCGCCGACGGTGTCGTGAACGTCCTTTCCAGACTGATCAGAAGAATGGATGAGAACGGAGAGGAGAAGGTCCTGCGGCAAAAGCTGTCCCAGCACTTTGAAAAAATTGCTGGACTGCTGGGCAACTGGCTGACGCAAAAGCCGCTGCCACTTCTCCACCGGACAGTCGAGGAGGACCGACTCGCGGCCATCGTGATCATTAGCCAAAACAGGGTGGACTTGATGAAGATGGCAGCTGGTTTAGCGGTCAACTGCCGCGTGCTTTCGCGTCGTGCCGAAAAATCATGGCTTGGCGCTATTTGCGCTATCGTTACTAATGCTGGCGCAAACATCCCTGAGGCTGTGTTCAAGTGCGTGACGTCTCTCTCGGCGGAGAGCAGAGAAAAACTTTGCGTCGCGCTCATCCAGACTGTCCGCCCAGGTCTGGTCAAGGCTGATCCCTTGGACATCGTTGTGGCCAGACTAATCGACGAGGGGGAGGACGAGAGCCGTACCGAGATCTTGCTCTCGTTGTATGCGGCGCTGGCGCTCCTGATAAAGAATGCGGCCACGAACCAGGCGCAGTCGCTCACATTACTCCTTCGACTCTTGGAGCGGCTTCGATCTCGCAAGCTGGAAGAGTTCTATCATGTTTGCCGCCGCCATCTACTACCTCATATCAGAAAATTTGTGCGCTCTAAGGAAGAAGGGATCTACACGTCCGCGATCGTCATGCTTAGGTTCTACTTGGAGTCTGCGGATGAGGAGAAGAGACTCCCTCACTCTGAGCTGAAACAACTGATGAATGATGATGACGAAGATGCCGACTTCTTCGAGAATGTGCGCCACTTGCAGCTACACCGTCGCGGCCGCGCCCTGCGACGGCTTGGCACAAGAATTGAAGCCGGGGAGATTTCCTTTGCGCCCAACACGCTGAACGGCATCCTGATGCCCTTGGCGCAGAGATACCTAATCCAAGAGACTTATGCAGATCAAACTGAGCTGGTGGATTCGGCACTTGTCTTCGTCTCTGCCGTCGCTTCAAAGATGAAGCTGGACGCATACCTGGGGTTGGTGGAGTCGTTATTGAAGAAAGAGGTGGAAGGTTAGTATTTTAAAGGGAGAAGCAACCTTTCCTTCAGATCAAGCATTTGTCTCTCTTCCAGGCAAAAGGATGCAGCGTCAAAAGACAGAGGCCATTTCCATGGTGTTGAGAGCATTCTCCTTCTTGCCGAAAGACCTCGAACAGGCTTCAAGAGAGCGGATAAAAAAGTTTCTGCTAAAGTTGTTGTCGCAACTACGCGCCGAGAGCACCAAGAGCAAGAGCAGCTTGGGCCTTTACGTGTCGGTGGCGAAACTGTCGTCATTGCTGGGCGAGAATTCGTGCGTGGATTTGCTACTTCTGGATCTTTGCAGCCGCCTTAAGAGCAGGTTCTTCCGGGACCGAGAAGAGGCGAGGGTCGCACTCGTAAGAATCATGGAAGTATTCGGACAGAGGTTCCTGCCTTTCCTACTGGGGAACCTGGAGGCTGCCCTACAAAGAGGATATCAGGTCAGGAGTTTAAGCTGCTTATAGAAGACACTTTTTTACAATTTGGCAAAGCGTTACAGCGTGATAACAAGTATTGAGTGGTACTGTTCTATTGCAATCGTCATTTTCTACCAGGTTCATGTTCGTCTTAGCGCTGCGTCTGCAGTGCTTTCTGCCCTCAAGGACACAGTCTCCCAGGAGGTCGTGACCGTCATTGTCGCGAAAATGATCTCCGCCGTCACCCTCGAGCTCTTTACAGACTTCTCCAAAGAGAAGAAGATTGCAGCCATCCTCAAGAAGACTCCAGAGGCCAAGAAAGAGAACGGATTCACGATCCTCGGGTGAGGAAATTCTTTTATGCAGCTCTGGTCATGTGCAACGTTCATTTCATGTCTCAAATCACAGGATTTTGGCGGAGAGGAGCAGCAAAGGCGATGTGGGCGCAATCCTGCAACCTTTCTTGTGTCCAGGAACCGCAGTCAACAACCACGAGAATCTGAAGAAGCGCAGGAGGGCTCTGGAGGGCCTCATACGTGGGCTGGATGCCAACAACAACATTAACGTTGCCGAAAAGTTGGAGTTGGCTTATGGAATCATTCACGGCAAACTTTTCGGGGACAACACAGATCGCCTGTTTGCCGGATTGAGACTGGAGTTTGCGTTCAGCCTCGTGCTCTCCACGTCCCGCTCTTCTGCAATGCAATTGACTTCCGGGCAGTTAGCACCGTTTGCCGTCGCACTGACATCGGCGGTTGGCGGCAAGGACGTGGAGGCAGCAGCGGCCGCACTTTCATTGGCGAATCATCTGCTGCGACAACAAGAGACTTGGCGACCCGAAGACCCCGGCGCACTCATGGACGCAGCGCTCGCCAACTTGCGCCGCCACTCGAGGAATAAGCAGAGCAAAGTGCTTCAGCAGAGCTACAGATTGGTGGATTCGTTGCTCCGTTGTGTGGCACGAGCTTGGACGAAGCCACAGATTTATGGTGTGAGGGTCCAGTGCCTTCAGGCGCTGGAAGATGGTGAGGGCGGCGGCGCAGTCGTGAAGCACTGCGCATCTGCCCTATCTCGGCTGGCGCCCCGCGACGACGAACTCCTGGAGCAACTCTGCAAGTTTTACGTCACTGGCGGCGGCGGCGCAACGGCCATCGAGAGCGTGGCCGCGATCCTGGCGGCTGCTGCTGCCAAGAAGAGCCTCGTCGCAGTGTTTATGATCGAGAACTTCGGTTATGAGGATGCTCTGGGTAAGTATCACAAGACGGTAACTAATTTTTGTTCACCCTGTACAAGAGTGTGCACTTTTTCGTCTAGGACGTTCCCGGGCATTAAGCCTACTGCTTCGCATGTTCTCCTCATCCACCTGTGCGCGGCTGCTCTCGTCTTTGCATGCGCAAAAGCTCTTCCTGCTCTGCTCGCACGCCTTGGTCACAGAGGAGTCGTCAGAGGTCCGGAGATTGGCAGAGAACCTCTTGAATGAAATCGTCAAGTCGAAAAAGTGTGAAAATGAAGTCAACGAGCTCTCCAAGAGTTGGGCGAGCTCAGAAAGTGACACTACAAAAATGCTCTTGGCATCAAAATTGGCTGTGTTGATCCCTGAATCCTCTTTGAAGCTCTCAATAGTCTTGGCTAAAACAATGGCCTTGACAGTGTTCGAGAAAACAGGCAGTGATCTGGGAGAGTCTGTTGTGAAGGCCAACCTGATCGAGTGCTTTGGGATTCTCCTGGATAAGAAGAATTCGAAGGAATTGGCGTTCATAGGGAAGTTGACTGGAGCATTGACTGACCTGATCCTGTCGCCACTGGAGTTACTGAGGGAACAGCTGCTGCCTTTGGTTGCTAAGTGCATCATTCAAAGCAGTGAGAAACAGTTCCTCAAAAGCTGGAGAGATCAAGAAGTTCTGGAGAAAATTAGGGCTAATGTGATTGAATTGCTGCGCACTTGTCCTTCTGAGTCACTGATCCAACCTCTGTCTGTACTCTGCTGTCACATGAGTCCACCCTCCTGCGCACGTCTCATTGCAGCGTTTAATACAGAGAGACGCGAGATGAACAAGAAATCGTTTGAGAGGCGGAAGATTGTGCTGAGAGTGCTGATGAATGTCTGGAGCGACGTTGGTCCCGGCTGGTGCCGCAGCAGAATTGTGCAGCTCTTGAACAAGTGCCAAGACGTTGTCGAGCTGCAGGAGGAGGTCCGGCCCTTGACCAAGTTGGCTACTTCCACGGAGAACTTGTTTCCAGACAAGGAAGACAAGAACAGCAAAAAGAAAAAGAGAAAAATTGCCGCAACTGTCTACGTTTCAAAGAAGGCCAAGATCTCTGCTTGAGAGCTATGTTTGCTCACTCATGTTAAACATTGTTCTTGTTCTTCCAGTCACTTGGGTTGCAGTTTGGTCAACACAGGGGTTTCCAAATTTCATTAATTGAAAAATGAGATCAATAAAGTCTTTTCTTGATCAAAATTTCAGGACAAAAAGCCGTTTCTTTTAAGAAAGATCTTATTCGTTCTTTATCTTATCTGTGTCAGATAGGACAAGGGACCCTTTCATTGATCAGAGAGCTTTCCGAAGAGAGAAATGTTGATAGAACTTTGTACTATGTAGTAATATAAAGAATCTCATTGTGCCATTGGTGTGTTGACCCCCGGTCTGTGCGTCTCGAATACCTCGATATTTCTCCTCCTATCCATCATGTATCACATGACGAACCAAGTATTTTTAACATGTTCGTGACCTGAAAATACTTATTTTAACGTGCATAACATCGTTTTCAGCCCAACCACTAATAAAAATGCACAAGTGACGACGAAGAGTTGCAGTGTTCCTCATTCCTTATCTATATTCTATGTCAGTAAAGCATGATTTTGCAGACATTTAAGGGATCGTATGTACAATCTATCACTATATACAAAGATCTTCAGTCGCAAGCATCGCAGGTAGTCATACGGACACTTTCATTACATAAATAGTGCAGTAAAAATAAAAGCAACGTACGTCAGAACAGGCAAGAGATAGGTATCTTCTGACAATAACGGTGCCTGGCTGCAGTGACAGGACATAAAAAGTAATTCCACAGGGTTAATAACTCACAAAAAAAGATTATTGTTAATAAAAACAGAGTTGCTACTAAAGAAAAAGCCTTCTCGCCTTCTCTCCCTCCCTGTGGGTCGTGGACTGCGTGTTCAGCGGATGTTTCCGTCACTCTGACGCCTGGTTCGCTTCAGGTGTATGGGCAAGGCCTGGCGGAGCCGCAGTTTGATCTGCGGGCAATAGTTCCTAAAAGCAACAGGTCTATTCAGTAGTGATGATATCAACCTCAAGCCTTGGGGACAGTTTGGTAGGACACAGGAACAGCTTGAGAGTCCTTAGAGAAAGGTTTGAGTCCCCTACAAGCATTCTGGCAAAATTGGCAGCCTATGAAAGATGAACGGTTCAAAAGGAAATCTGCCAAAGAGAAAAATCGAGTAGATATTAACAGCACAGGCGTAATCCAAGATGGCCATTCTTGTCCACTCCAACAAAGTCACTTGTCCGTAATGTGATGATAATTTCACCAGAAAGACTCAAACCTTGGCCTTCGTTGATAATGGGCCTAACAGGCCCGGTACTTAACACCGAAGGCCTTGTTTACACTGACAGACTTGACTTTGTCAAATGGCAGAGAGAAAGACATCCAAGTCGTAGGCTGACACTTATGGAAAGTGTCCGAAAGTCACTTCCGCCGGTACTGACCTGGCCTTAGAAAGACTGAGAAAGTAAAGTTTCTTCTTTCCAACAGTTTTCTTGAAGTGCAACGACTGTTGAACGTCAGTAAAACAGACATTGCTTAACTTTGTTTATCCACTGACATCGTTGTTTACACTGGCGGACACAGCGTTAAGACGTGAGGTCCTCGTCTCACCTGGTGTGGGCCTCGTCGCCGGTAGCCCCGCAGATCTCGCAGATGTGCTCGCGCAGCACTGGGCAAATGAGCACGCCGTTGGAGGGGTTCCTCAGCACATGGCTTTTGTACAGCTGGTCAGAGGAGGCCACGGTTCAATTGTGCATTCCTTCAGCGGAGGAACTCGCTTACAAAGAAAGACGTACCTGGACGGTCTCGCCGTTGTTCTTGCAGAAGCGGCACTCGCGGCTAGGGCCGATGTTGGGCAGTGCCTCGGTCGAACGCTGCACGAACTGCGGGTGCTGCGGCTTCGGCGGCGAGAACTGCAGCGGATGTGGCAGCGTCAGCGGCTTTCCGATGAGGGGCCGAGGAGACAAGACTGACGACTGAAGCGACGGGGGAGGCGTCGGCGGGGGTAGCGTCGGCGGCGCCAAAACGTGGAGGCCGGCGAAGGTGATCGGAAGATCCCATAGGGAAGTCGGCGTCGAGCTTGCCGGCTTCGTTCGCTCGTCCTTTGCCATCTCGTAGCGGATGTAGGAGACAGCAGCCGCCGCTGGATCCTCAGGACTACGCATACTCCACTGGCAGAATGAGGACGTATACGCGTCGCCGTCGGTCATGTTCCTGAGGATGCTGTTGCTCACGTCGCTCAAGCCGCTGACAAACGTTTGCTGCGTGTTGAGTGAGTTCACTGAGCTCGGCATGTCCAGGCCTGCTCACCTGTTCGTCATGTGCATTCCTCCGACCGACTCAGAAACAATCGAAGATCAGCCAGTTTTGATCTCGCCAATCGTGATGGGCTACGAGCCCAGAAACGTCAAGTTTGCAGAGATCAACTCCAAGCTCAGCTTCTTTGTCAAGTCTGAAGCGCAAAGCTTGGTCCGTGTTGAACCCTCGGCTCGACCTTGAGCGCATCACTACTGCTCAGCGACATCGTGAAGTACTCCAGACTTCCGAGCTCAGGCTGTACTGAGTTGTTTGCTGCTCTGGTGGAACCCGAACATCTCGGGATGGTTCTTGCCAGCAGAACAGCAATTGACTATTTCATATAAGACTTTTTCTGACAAACTTAAACGTTATTTCACGTCAACAGTTATTGAATGGAGTAGGCAGGGGATCCCAGAGGTGGCAGTTGAAAATCTTGATCAAGTCTTGGTCCTCGGGGAGACGAAGAAAATGTACTGGACACTTGTCCCACTCGAGCGAGAAGCGCATGAGCATCCCAATAACCAATGGTTGGCAGCTAAGGTACATCAACAGGACCGATACCAGATTTCATCAAGAGTCCGTCCACATCTCCATGTCCTCGCACAGTACAGTAGAACATTTTGATCTATGGCCTCTGCATTGAACACTTCTAAGCATACGTCCCGCTGTGACAAGGTATGCACACGTTCTTGATGAAGTTCTCCTGAGTTCCATTTCTATCCGAATTGTACGCTAATGCTTATCCGAGTTTTGAACGCAGAGATGAACAAGCATCTGCAAGCAATTCGTGATGGCGCTGGAGCACACCCATGCGGCCAAGACCCTGGCCACGTTGCATGTCTGCGTTGCTGCAGCAAGTATTCACATACGGCGTGACTCGTGAGCTGCTTCTACGTCATGAGGTGAACTGTCGGCTGACAGTCAACCTGCGAAGCAGCGAAGACCGGGCCGCTAGTGATCAACCTCAGTTACGTGACACATGGTGACATTGCTGCACTGACTCTGTGTCAAGTGGGTCTGCTCTGTGGGAGGGGAGCTGCATTGCAAATTCCATCGTGACGTGCAGGAACTCAACTTTGCCAGCACGAAATGCCTGAGATCAGGGAAATGCTTGATCAGACAAGCTTGGACGGCCTGTTCAATTTGGCAAGTCACTTTCCTGATTGGACAGGCTTTCCGTGCTTGCCTGGTCCTGTATCAGGCTCCCTGATCGACGACCGGACTCCCGGGGAAAAATCACCCGAAGTGTGGACCAACCTCGTTAAACGGTCTAATAAGAACGCATCCTCAATTGAGATCTTCACCACAGTCATATTTATTGGTAGGTACTGGTTTACTGTTGCTTAGACCACAAAGATACTTGAAATTTTGTAAAGGAGTGTGGCTCCACGTTCACAATGGAACTTCAGAATGAAGCAGGTATGATAATGAGTGACTACGTAACATTGACGGAGTTAAAGCAGCTTGGTAGGCTTCTGCAGCAACACTTTGCTATGCCAGCGCACTAAAACGAAACATTAGTAGTAGTAGAGCTGTCAAAAAGATGCCAAAGTGCCTATCTTTTCTGAATATTCCAGCCATTTTTTTGCAAAAAAGTTCCTTTTAATGGAAACGGCATTTTTGTACATACCATAATACTTTTTCTCTCCTAATAACATTCACTTGCTCAATGGTTTTTTGGCCCAAAAATCTACTTTTAAGTTTCTTTGCTGGCAGACCAATCTTATGACTCAACTGCTTTGAACGATTAGACGTGCGTTGCACAAAAGCAAGATCAAAACGCACATCCTACATAGGGTATGGAGCAGAGATTGATTTTGACTGATCCATAAGGGTAAAGTACCCGTTTTGGTCGTGAAGCCCTTATGAAATACAGATGTAAGTTGCATAAATTGCCTTTTTCTCTCCTAATTTTGCATAGTCTTTTAGCAAAATTTTCAGCACTTTTTTTGGCAGCCTTAAGTATTCCTTGTTAGGCGTCCTTCTTCGTCTCCTCAAGGACCTCTTTACTCAGGTCCTCAAACTCGCTGGCAGCAGTGGAATCGCTTTTGTCCTCCTCAGCAGAGGAATCATCAGCTATTTGACCTTTCCTGCAATGCAATAGGTTCAGCGTAAGAAGTAGCTCTTGTCGTACATAAATCGTTCTTTCTCACGTTGGCTTTGCTAGATCTTCTTTCAGGAGAGCTTCGCTGCCCTGACTCTGTCCGAGAGTCTTCTCTGCGGTGGACTTCATGACCTCAGCCTTCTTATTGCTGTCCTGTTCCTTCTTTCCTTTATCTTCTTTGCCCTTTCGAATTTGTTGCTTCTTCAACTCCCTGTGGACCCCGCTGTCCGTACTCATCTCGGTGGTGGCGATCGAGACCTCCTCCTCGCTGAACTCGGGCACGAACCACTCCTCTTGCCGGGACAGTGGCATCATGAACTGCATAGAAACATAGAAAAGAGACATACAGGCTTCAGTCCAGGGTAAATAGGGTCTTGGCTGATGACAACACAACTCAGTTGAGACTTATGAGGAAATGTGTCATTCTGCTCCTCTGACTGAGTCTTTAGTGGTTTAAACACCACTTAGGAGTTTAAACCACGTCGAGAAAATCAGTTTGCTGATAATTTGTCTGCTGAGAAAAATTCCTTGAAAGCATCAAATTTAGAAAGGTCTGCGGAACTTTTCATGCCATTGAGCAGTTGTGATTAACCATTAGTTCTTACACCCACAAAGATTAGGCTAAAATAATCCCAAAGTCAAGGTTTGCTAACATTGAATCAAAGGTTGTGGCTTCTACATCACTTACATAAATGTGGCCTTTTTCGTAAATCTCGACGGCAGGATAGGCGCAAAGGCCTTTGCCGGAGATGTATTCCTTCAGCTTGGGGTACACGCGCCAAATAGACAGGTAGATGGACAGCGTGGTTCTGAATGGAAACTCGGCTACGACGGCAAAGTTGGGCCTCGGCAGTCTGGCCACCTTGAAGCCGTTATCCATTGCCGCCTGCATGTCAGCCGCGTCTGGGACGACGTCCCCTTCTGCCAGAATGGTGCCGACGGCATAGCGTAAGTCTGCTGCCGGCGTGCCGCCGTCAGGGTCGTCGTAGTAGATGCCGAGGCACCGGTTGGAGGGGAAGAGGCTGTACGTTTCGGTAAAGATGGCGCCGACATTCTTGTAGGGGCCGCGTCCGGTTTTGTAGGCCATCGTGAGGTCGCCGTAGCAGGGCTCTCGCGAGGACACTTCGATGGACGCGAAGAGACCGGAATAGATAATGTAAGCGGCGAGAGTCAAGGCCAGGGAGACGAGGAAGAGGCACAGCCACGCCCAGGGGGGGACGACCGAAAGATCAGACAGGAGGTCTTGGAACATCTTGGTAGGTATGAAAAACTTCTTGCTGTTTTCCCTCTTATCTAGCGTCAGCAGCTCTAGCAACGTTGATCAGCCCAAGGGTTGTGGACAGAAAGCTGTCGACAAAACCCCGGATCAGCTCCAGTGAGATGAATGAAAGGAGCAAAGTCAGCTGATGCTTGGGCCATGGCGGTTCTACACAGTACGACGTATTGCATGCACAATCAGTACAATAACTTCGTGTGTCTTAACACCATGGCAGTGTTGGGCCGGCTCCAGGATATCCAGAGCGACACTCATAAGTCCAAGCCGGCCTTTACAGGCTGCCAAGGCGATGTTCTGCCGCTAGGAAGACTGATTGCTGATCACCACTCTGGTCTCCTCCATTCAGACCCGGCTCAAAAAAGGTGACACAGAAAGCTTACACATACTCTTGAGCAAGATTTTGTTGATGCGACAGATTCCACTTATCACAAGCAAATTTTGGGTCATCTCATACCAAAATAGGTTTGCAACAAGAATATTACTATTCAACGATTCAGGTTGTTGTTCAACGACTCAGTGGTTGTTGAATTTGATTTTCGGACGGTCCCTTTCGTGCTCGTCTCACGATCCCTGACCCAGCATGTTGTGCCGACAGACCACTTTCCAACCTTGGAGAGTAGTCCAGGCTTGCTCCCCTTCACTTTCATACCCATGGTCCCAGCTGACAGTTTAAATCGCTTCTTCCGGCTCTGCCAGTAGAAGTCCACATGCTCTCCCTTTTTTTTCTGCCTCAAACAAGTGACACCAGCTGACGTCAGCTGACAAGTTAGTGAAAGAAAACAAACTAAATGCGCGTAAACGTCGTGAAAGCCGGCTGGAAAGATGCAACTCTGGCTGCACTTGATGAACTTGCTGCTCCCGATTTTATCTTGGTACCTAAGGTTCAGCCATCAGATCAGCATCATCCTCAATTCTGGTGCGTCTCCGCAAAATGGAAGTGCCTTCGACTTCATTGTCGTCGGATCGGGACCCGGGGGGTCTGCTGTTGCAGGGCGAATAGCCAAACTTCACTCTGTCTTGCTTCTGGAGGCCGGGGCGCCGGCGCACCTCATGCAGGGGATCCCGATTTTATTCCCTGCCTTCCAGGACACTCCGTATGACTGGAGCTTCTTGACCGAGCGCCAGAGTCAGACGATGGCTCTCTTGGAGGATCGGCGCACCCGATGGTCAGCCGGCAAAGCCCTGGGTGGTGGCAGCGCCATCAATGCCATGATATCCCTTAGGGGCAACGCCAAGGACTATGATGAGTGGCGGGAAATGGGGAATCCTGGCTGGGGATACCAAGACGTGCTGCCCTACTTTAAGAAGAGCGAGACGTTCAAGGGATATCCGTTTGACAGCAGGTGATTTCATCCACGCACGCATCCATTCTTCTTGGTGGGGGCTGCAAACTCCCAAGTTCAAGGTTTCAAACCCTTTCTTGACTTTCTCCATTTCCTATGAGGTAGACAAACCTGCAGCCCTTCCTTTCCATTGCAATCTTGCCCCTTTGTAACCCGAGCGGAACCATGACAACTTTGAAGCGAAAGTAGTGATTACTCCTTTTTTTCTGCACAGATATCATGGCGATTCTGGCCCCATGTCCGTGGGCGTCACCCCATACGTGCATGAGTTCAGCTCCATCTTTCTGGACGCTGCCAGAGAGATGAAAGAAAACATTGGGGACCTAAACGGAGAAGCACAAGACGGAGGTTTCGCATACACGAACGTCAACCTCAACAAGGGATGGAGGTAAGAACAATGAAGCGTTAAGGTCTCTATAAAATGTTGGGGACTGGTACACCTTATACAGGTATGGGGCATATCGCCAGTACGTGGAGCCGCACGTGGCGAACTCAAAGTTGTCAGTGCTCCCATTCGCAAGGGTCAACAAACTCTACTTCGAGGGAAATCGGGCCGTGGCGGTCGAGGTCGACTGGGCTGAGGGCAGCAAGAAGAAAATGGTCTTCAGAGCTAACAAAGAAGTTATCTTGAGCGCAGGTAAGGATGAATGAATGCGTACATACATGCCTTATATTTACTTAGGCCGGCACCCGGTGGAGGCTGCAGTCAAGTCATGCACGTGCGCTGCGTGTACCTCCTGCTCTAGACGACCAAGTTGCTCTTTAATCGATGCTTGACATTTCAGGTGCGGTGAATTCTCCGCAGCTGCTCATGCTCTCAGGGGTTGGACCCCGAGAACATCTGGAGTCTTTGGGCATCCCGGTGAAGAAGGACCTCCCTGTAGGGAGAAATCTACAGGACCACATCTTCGCGATCTACGATCTCCTAGTCGACAGAGACATGGGCAGCTATGGTATCCACAGAGGGTCCGTGCTCAACCCCATCAACTACCTCAGGTACGAGTTCAACTTTTTGAAGAACAAAAAAATAGTTATGCTGTGTACGCAAAAGATACGTATGCAATCTCAAGTTGCATCTCTGAAAAGTAGGCTAGATTTTCTGAGTCTTGTCATGTCAGAGGTGGCGTGGGGAGGGGGGGACCGAGAACAACATAAGGCCTCGCGTTGATCCCTGTCAAGTGATGACGAGCAACCCGAGGAAAATTAAGCCCACATGCAGCGATTTAATTTGTAAGTTGACGCCAGATTTTTCTGTTTCGTCCCAAAAGGGGTCAGGATTCCCCCCGACTGCAAGCTGAACGTCTACGTAGAAGCCACGATCCTTTTCTTAAGTTATGAAAGCGTCTTTTGTCGTCTCGATGTCACTTGGCTTCCTAGTCGTCCCAGTCGCCCCGATGTCTTTCCTCGCCTTGTCTCTTGTCCTATTGAAGACCGACCACGACTCCTGGCAGACGGTGGCACTCTTGCAAACTCCCGGAGGATCCCGTCTGCACTTGTTTGGTTAACCGCCTTTCCGACTGTACTGTACACTTTTCCATAATATTCCAAAATATGCTATATTTCAACGGGTGCTGCCGTAAAGTGTGCTTCAAAATCCAGGTCCACTAAAAGAACGGACTGAAAAGCAAAAAACTGACGCCAATGCTACTTATGCACGGTAGCTTCTCCTCTGCCCTTCTCCAGATTGCTGTTTTCGGGAAAAGGTCCTTTAGCTGACAACGGCGTTGGCTGTGTCGGCTTGATTAAGACCAGCGAGGCCCAGAAGAGGCCTGACGTGGAGATTCAATCTTGGTCTACCAACTTCAATGCCGACTTTGGCCTCGTCACTGCCAAGCTGGCCAGGTTGAGGGAGGGCGTATACGAGGCAATCTACGGATCTCATCAGGACAGGTGCGTACACGTGCATGGAAATCTGCTCGCCTTGACCACCTGCTCTATGCATGTAGAGAGGGGGCAATGTTGATGCCTACAGTTCTTCACCCCAAGAGTATTGGCTTCTTGGAGCTCGCGAGCTCCGACCCTTATGAGCAGCCAATGATCCAGCCCAACTACCTAACGCATCCAGAAGACAAGGACACACTCGTCAGAGGTGCGGAAGAATTAAGATGTCCGAACTCTATCTTAAATGACATCTCTAACTGCTTTCAGGGCTGCAATTTTGTCACAGGTTGGCACAGACAGAGACAATGTCGGCCCACGGGGTGACGCCCTTGGCAGCCCCCATATGCGACCACGAAGAAGCTTTTTCCCGGCCTTACTTTCAATGTCTGGTGGAGAAGCTCACCTTCAGCCTGAACCATCCCGCGGGAACGTGCAGGATGGGGCCAGTAGGTGTGAACTAATATCGAGCGTGATGAGATGGAGATGTCTCCAACAGTGCAATAACCTTCCATCCTCATAGACGATCCCACGTCAGTGGTTTCTGCGCAGCTGAAAGTGCACGGACTCTCTGGACTCCGCGTGGTGGATGCATCCATCATGCCCAAAGTGGTGGGCGCCAATCCCCAAGCCACTGTCGTCATGATTGGGGAAAAAGCGGCAGATCTGATACTCCGAGAGTGGAGTGGTCAAGAGGACGAGATTCTTGCAACTCAGCACGGTCATGAAGAGCTGTGAGGCTCATTTCAAAATGCCAAATTGTTCACATTTTCAGTGCTTGCTGCCATTGGCGCGTTGTTGATGCCCAGAGATGTCCACCGGCAGGCTACTGGGGTCTTGGGCCACCCCAAGATCGATTGAAGATTAGAACAACTGTGATCTGTGCTTTTTTTGTTAAGAAAAAAGAAAGAAAGAAAAAGAAAAAAAGCAGTTTAGCCTCTTGGCAGACTTTGCTCTCTTCATAGCACTCGACCCAGCCTTTGCTGTGAGCCAGTCCGGGTTCTCGCTCGGTTGTTTGCACCCACCCACCCACCCTATCATCCGCCCCGACTCATTGGATTTAAACGACGTGAAGATTTTGGACGAACTGGAACGTGAAGCAGTAACTACAGCAGAATCCAATCTCTCTTTTATGCTGCCATGGCTGCCTTTTGCTTCACGCAAACACGGACTCCTGTTTCATCAAGTGCAGCACGGATTCCATCACTTCGGCCTTCTCCAAGTACTTAATTCGAGACTGAAATTATTCGTTTTTCTTCACTGTTATCAATTGCATGGTACATTCGCTCCAGACTTAGTTCGCTTTAGACAAGACTCCCGATACAGTCAAGTTCAGCTGTGAGCAACTCTTGATTTGGACAAGTCAATTGGGGAACCTTTCGTTGGTAAATAGAAGAACCAAGTTACTTTCAGAACTTTTGCTATGTAAGAAACCAGTCAAACAATAAAGAGCAAGCAAAAAATGGCATCAAAGCAGAAGAAGAAATGTTGAAATGGAGCCGCCATCCCAGAAGTCTTGGAAGTCTCTTCCATCGGCTTAGATGGCAAAATCATCCAAATGTTTGTGAAAAGAAATTAAGAAACAAGGTAAATAAGTGATTTTTGGACAGTTGAGCAATGTTAGTGTGACGAAAAATGAATGAAACTGTTCATTTCTATTTGAATGAAAACTTTGTGATGTCGCGTCTGCTGTTACTCATCTGAATCCTTAATATATGTGATGAGGGTCACCATTTGAAGTCAAAACTCAAAGTCAAAGTGAGTTTAGTCAAGTTTTTGAGTGATGAACATTCTATGGTCTGTTATCTTTTGTAACTTCATGCAAAATTGACACCCAGTAGGTTGGTGCAATGAAACAGTTTTATCTCGTAGCTATATATCTTTTGTGGCCAACAAACACTCTTTAAGTGCATTGAACAAACATTGTTGCTACAATATAAAGAGTCGCATCCGCATCCCATGGAGCAAAAACTCATTGATACGCAACGTGCATGAGTGCAGTACAAACTTTTTGTATGTAATGCATGCTAGTAATTGCATGAATGGTATCGCTAGTCCTCGATGTACCTGATCAGAAAATTTAAAAAATAGGTGACCCATCCCAATAAATTTTGAAATGCTCCGGAGATGGCCGTCTGGGATTGTCAGGCAACTGCCGAGATTGCCCCGATAGATCTTGAAAGCTCATCACGGACAACGACATCGTTCAAGAATTCTGAGTGATGACTTGCGTCTCCTCCTATCATTGATAGGTCGTATGACTTGGCCTTGTGGACATGGCTCTTCGCATGGTCGCCTCCAAATACTTCGTCGATGTCCTCTCTGTTGTGGTCTCCATGACTTCTATCGTCATTGTCACTCAGTCCATCACCATCAGAAGGACTGAAGTCTTGATGGGAATCATGGTACACTGAACTGTCAGAATCATCAGTGCTAGCTCTCAAATTGTTTTCACTCCTGTCATTCTCAGGTCCTGGCAAGGCCATGTCAGCTACCATTCCATCCACAGCTTCCTGAGCAGAGCTAAAAGCTGCCATGACCTGGTCCTTGATGGCCTGGATATTTCGCATGTCATCATCACGGGCCTGTTCCATGAGGGCCCCCTTTTTAGCAGAGTCCCTCTCAAAATCCTTATCAACTTCAACGCAAAGAGTCTTGTCAGGCACTTCTTTTGAAGGCTTTTTCATGTCTCTCTCCTTTGCAGCATGCAAAGCAACAGCCTTTGCTTGCTCTCTGATGGCTTCATACATTCCTGGTCCCATAGGTCCTGCATCATGGTCATCCACAGTCTTCTTCTGGCCAGTAGAAATGTCAGTAGAAAAACGCTCCTTCAAAGAGCTTCTGCTCTCGTCCTCACTGCTGTGAGCCATGACAGCTCTTCTCGACAAGATGTGTGCTTTGACAGCCTGTATTGCTTGATCGATGTCACCCTCATGGCCACCACTGCTCTTTGTCAATACAGACGCATCGACTTCTGACTCGCCTACATCATATACTATGTCATAGATTCCACTACCCCCTAGTGCTTCTTGAGTTGATGGCTGCTGCGTCTCTTCTGCCTCCTGAGATATGTCCAAACTGTTGGGAAAATGCGCATCCTCTGGCCTTTTTGTCTTTTCACCAGGTTCTGTGTGAAAGCTGATGAGGTCAAGGTTTGGATTTGTCTTCTTGTCATCGCGCTTTTTCAACTTCATCGACGACGACCGTGATGACTCTTTGCTACTTGACCGAGCAGAGCGTGACTTTTCATTGGCTGCTGCTTGCGTGGACTCGTTGAACACTTCAAGTGTCGTTGAAGGTTGCTTCATCCAGCCTCCATCGGTGGCACTAGGAAAATTTTCCACGATGACCTCTCCCACTGCCCTGGAGGCGAAGGAACCGTCGTTCTGCGTGACCAGAGTGGAAACACTGTTCTTGCCATTACTCTGCATGTGGGATGGAACCCCTGTTGCCATCTCCAGTGGGGTCGCCTTCTGGATCAGGGGCAGCCTCTCCCCTGAGAGGCTATCCTTGGAATACCCAAAGCCTCTTTGGGAAGATGAGGAATGATTTCTAGACGTGGAAGAACTGTTTGCCATGTGTCGAGTGGGGATGATGATTGTGGTAGATTTGTGGCCTTGTGGGCCGAAGACGTAGGAGACATCGCGGAAGCCAATTTCATAATCCTAGATAGATAGTAGACTAGTTCGAAAAGGTACTTTTTCTGGAAATTCACATTTTTTCATCCTGTTTTTTTTTGGCATACGATCAAATTAAGAGGATTTTTCTAAAAACATTTCATCCTAAAAGGTCTGTTACCATCTGCACTTTTAATTTCAAGATTTACTACAATAGCACAAAACATAGAGCTGTCTGAATTTGTGACTCTCAAAGTGATATGTCATAAAAGTGTCTCTGATTGATCTGACGCTAAATTTAGGAGGTCGTAGTGGGAAATGTCTTGTGCTAGCAAAAAGAATTTCAGCTTAATCAGAGACACTTTTATAACGCAGCATTTTTGGGAGTTTGCTATGCACTGTCTACACACAAGTGTTGATTTTGTGTGTGCTAAAATGCTGATTCTAGACATTTCCCGCGAATAGCTCATGAAATGTCAGATCAAAAGGGACACTTTTATAACGCAGGATTTTTAGAGTTACAAGATCAAACATCTATATGTACTGTGCTATGGTAGAAAACCTTCAAACTAAAAGTGCTGATGGTAAGTCATTTTTTTTCACAAAGTGAGACTTGCACCAGCTACATCAGTGTCTAATGCCAATTTTCCACCATGAAAATCCGAAGTTGACATTTTCGAACTAGCCAAATAAATAGTAATAGGACGACCCACAGGTTTCTCACTGGCTTAAGCACTGTGATAAATGCAGCCATCGACACTCAGTGCCCTCTTTGCCCATGCATGCATCACTCAACTCTACAACAATGAGTACTTGCCTTAAAAAGATGAAGAAGGAAGACTCCAACAGTGATAACAGCAAATCCTACAGCGAGGCCAACGCAGTTGAACCATGAGAGATTCGTGAATTCGCCATAAAGTATTCCAGAAGCCACCATCACGGATGCGGTGAACAACACGTAGTAGATGGGACTCACCTTTGGTGATAGGCACAAGATCAAACTTACAGCAATTCAGATGTCAGAGAGATTTTTTGTTTAAGTTTTCCATCATTATTCACAATGGTACTACAAAATGCAGTGCTCAAAAAAGTCAGTCAGCCAGCCAGATGAATTTGGTTTATAGATAGGATGCTATCACCTTCATGAAACTGCGAAATGCATGAAAAGTGTCCTTAAAAGCAAGTTATTAAATGTCTGACCTTTTTTGCACTGTAAATCCGTCGTAGTTGGAATTGGCCATTGATTATTACTCTCTTGGCTTTTGAGTCGCACATTAAATTCCTTACCCAAGCATCTCTAAATGTGCATAGGAATCTTGATTTTATAAATCTCATGCTGACCTGAGCGAACTGAGTAATACAGGTCCGACTCGAACAGCTATGAACACGTGATACATTAGACGCCATCTTATTTTCTGCTCTCTCTTCATCGTCAAGAATGGTTTCTTAGAATACTTTACTTCTCTCTTCAGTTGATTACTTCAGGCAAGTGTACTAAAGAGGCGAGGTTAGGTGCACATGTGTGAGTCAAGAAAATGTCCAATGTCTGCTTACCCTTCATCCCCCTCCTGTCCTGTCCCTATTGGACCTTTGTACGCCTCACTCTGCAGATACTCACCACGGACGTGTTGAACATGTCAAGTGCTTTGTTGAGATAAATCATCTGCACGGAGACACATACAAGGAGAGCAGCGATGAAAACATAGGTGAGGCCGTTGGAAAATGCATTCACGCCCCTGATGGTGTCGTTGATAGCCAACCCCACGGCTTTCACCATCATGACGCTTAAGGAGCCGATGAGGGAGCAAACCTGCGAACAGCGAGAAGGTGAGTGTGAAAATGACCAGTATCTTGTGTGCTAAGCGAAATGTCCAACTACGTCGTCGTTCAGATCACGATAACTGCACTGTAGATCCGTGCAGTGCGTACTATGCACTACAGACTCTATGCACACAGAGGAAATTCAATAGAGCCTTACGTGATCCCTTGGAAAAAAGTCAATAGTATCTTGGGAGTAACAGACACTACGTGCATTACTATCAGTGACGGAAGAGGACTCCTACCTCAGACACCTGAGTCTTACTAGGGAAAATATTGCTGATTGCAAAGCTCATTTACCACAATGTAGATGAAAATGTTTGAGTTTCCCCACTTTGGAGCCAGAAAGAAGATGAGGGCAATCGATGCTACAACAACCAAGAGGAGATAAACGACAAATTCCGGCCGGCTGAGGTAGGTAGCGAGTTCCATGAGAGTCGTCACTTCGCCTTCCTAAAAAAAGTATAATAAGTGGCTGCTGTAGCACATGAGTCAACTTATAGGTAGGACTTGCCGCATGTGTGCGTGCTTTTCAGAAGTGGACAATGAGTAGAAAAACGTCGGCACCTTTGGTGCATGCAAGACTGTGACTGTGCTCCCGAGCAAGCAGAGCATGCAAGCCATCTTTCCGATGAGGTTGAGTCTCTCCTTCAAGAAGAACGAGGCCAGCACGGCCGTGACCACCACGCTAAGCGCACCCAACGGCGTCACCAGAGATGCAGGCACAAAGGCATATGCGGCAAAGTTGGCTGCCTCTCCTTCAAAAGGACGTGAGACATTTCAGGCATGGCTGTGACCAGGTGTGCTTGATTGGTTCGTCACCAACTGCCATAACGAGAAGTCCTGTCCACCAGACCCAGTCCGTCAGGTATCCCATGCCGCCTTCTGCCGCCCGCAGGCCATTGCCTTTGGCTGCCAGTCTCAGGAGGCTCTTCTTCTTCACAATGAACGAGGCGCCGATGAACAAGGACGAGCAGATGGCGAGCGCCAGACCAACGATGAACTGCGCAATGAGGACACATGAATTTGCACTTCAGGTGCCACTTATGTGTGACCCTTGTTTAACACAAGTGGTGATCAGTACAAGGATGCTAATTCTTTCTCCAGCAACAACCTGTGTATCCGCTTCAAGCACCCCCGGACCCCGGGGGGCATTCAAAGCCGCTTCCACCTCCGAAATGTTTTTGCAGTCCCAGAAGCAGGTCACGTTTTCCCAGATGGAAGAATTTGGCAGTACAGAGAGAGGAATTTGAGTGGTTGAAGACCCCACGAGCTGACCATTGCCATCATCCTGAGACGTGTAGACGGACATGTTGGAGAGCACGTACTGCACAATGCAGCTTTCTTGTTTTCTCTCTCAGGTCAGGCTCACGTGCTTCTCGTTGCTGAAGCGATAAAAGTGTGGTGACGAAAGGGAAATATAGAGTGTAATGACATGTGCAGAAGTCAAGGGGGCATCGAGAGCCCCATGACAAGTTATCAGGGACAAATGTTGAGGTTGTTGTGTGCGCACAAGCAAAGTGCAGTCATGACGGTTTGTGACATCTTCCCAACTTGGAGTTCCCAGCCAGGGATGCCTGAAACAAGAGCTGTGTAAGAAGGGAATGTCCAATTCTACCCCTCATGAATGGATGAGCTGCTGTTGTTTCCCACCTCATGAGCTGCCTGGACAATACTGATGAAGATGATTAAAAATCTTTTACTCTTCGTGCCCTCGTCTAAGTTGCTATGAATGAACCACGACTGTTGCCTGGTGATACACGAGTAGCGTCCAAATCGAGGGCTCTTGAGATCAGTGCACTGTGATCGGACCAAGCGCTTTTTCTCCTCTGTCAAACTCAAGGTCTGATTTGAGAGGTGACGGAGAACTGAGGATGAGCTGAGGTGAGACGTCGAGGAACCCCTGCCCGCTTCTCCATGAAGAATGACGATTGAAGAACTTTCTTCCCAAGAGGTCAGTTCGATCTGCTGCAGTCACACCTCTTACGCTCAACAAGAGGACACCTGCATCACTCGATCGCCACCTCTTGAAGAGTTATTGGCTGTCAGGGAAGAAAAATGCCAAAAATGTTTAATTAACAAAGCCGGTGGACAAATAGAAGTGTGAGGAGAAGAGGACTCTAAGTAACCCCTTATGTCTGATTAACCCTGACTGCTAGTATAAATTGGTCCAAAGCGCAGGGATCCTCACCCAGTCAATCGAAACCGTTTTGCGCGTCAACACCCCTCACAAGCCATGGGTCGTCTCAACTGCCTCGTGCTCGTCACGCTCGCTGTCTCCGCTGCCGCTTCCACAGAAGGTAACCCCTGACTCTAATTTGGACGCGTCCACCTGCTTTCTTGACCAAAATTAGCATCACGTAACTATTCATGTGTGTGTGTGTGTGTGCGCCAACGTTAAGCGCAGGTGAAACCAAATTTGGTCACAGTATCTAGGAATAGACTTCTGTAGCATCGTCAGTGAAAACAACTGCCTCGAAGAACGCAGTCTGCCAAACGCAAAGAAATGTCAACGATGACCCTTGAGCTCAGTATTGCAGTTTTGAGATTTTGAGGTTCACTCACACTGTTGTAAATTTGTGAATTTTTCAGTAAACAGTGCTAGGGTCGTCCCAGGCAATGCTTGGCCGCCAGGTACGGGCACTATGGTCAGGATTTTGAAGCGTGCCGGACCCCTGGACTACATTAGAGTAAGTTCACGCAGCTATCCTGATTGAAGTGGTTGAATATAGTGACTAGAGATGTACTAGATCTGCAAAAAGCACCATCTGTTGAAGAGATTTTAAGCAAGTGAAGTCTACATGAAAAAGTTGGAAGCTTTTTTTTCTGGAATGGTTACTTCAAATGTTTTTTTTTACTTTGAGGAATTTCGAAAGACTTTAGCTGGTATCGGCAATAGAGCGTGCTTTTTCGCATTTTTGGCATACTGAAGCTGACATTGACTTAAACTTCAGCTGCATCCATCGGCCTCTGACGGTGTATCTGCTCTGGATGAGTCCACCTACTTCATGCCCAAGAGCGACCCTTTCCTGAGGACCTCCAGGTATAGTCCCGAAGTGGAAGAGAACAATGGAGGCTACTGGTTGCCAAATGTGAGTGATCTGCTGCTTTTTTTTAAACAATACTGATAATAAAACTATTTGGCTGTATTCTCCAGAATGCAAACGTTAGAGAGGACAACGGGGGCAGCCGCAGACACCAGAACAACAACCTCGGCCTTACTGAAGAGCAAAAGATCCTCCTCGCCAGTAAATTTTGGGCAATCCTGAACTGATTTAAATTTTGTGCTCCAGAGTAACACTCTTCAATCCGTAGTCATCGTCATAAAGATTTACTTAAGTCAAGTAGGAGGCACCTGGCAACCCAATGAAGTGCATAGAAATGCAATGTAAGTCACACCTATTTAAGCCGTTTCTTCAAAATAAGCATCCGTGGCACTTGGACGCATCACTAACGCATCATTATCGGCAGGATGACGTGAGAGAGACACAGTCAGTTATGAGCAGTTCATTATTTTCTAATGCTGTTGCTGTTATGATAAGTCATTTTACCTCATCACTTTTTTGCGCTAATGTGTGCGGACAGATTGGATGCCACATATTTTGCTGGCAGTTCCTCTCAACTTTCTCCTTGTGTGGTCACACCCAAATGAAGATCGTTGCTTCTCTTTTTCTACACATATGATGTACAACTTTTTTTCACCTCACAATGTGTGTCTGCGGGCTAATGTGTTGGAGAGGAGGGAACATAAGGCTCGATTTCTTGTGAAGCTTTTCTTGTGACGCATCCATCTTCGCACCCAGTCAGATTGTACATAATATTCACCATTTATATATTGGGATTGCTTGCTTTTACTACCTGCAAGACGGCAGCAAAGCACTCGTTGGACTAGGTCCTGCCCACAAAGAATCCGACTGTATATAGCCTCTTGTGTAAGTGGAGTCCCAAATTTACATGATGGTTCGAACTGTTGTTATCTGCGCCATGAAGGAATGTTGTCAAATTGATGTTGAAGCTCAAGAATACAGTCACTAGCAGTCATGTGTTATTATACATGTCTTCAAAGAATAAAGCGTTTGGAGAAACCTTCAGTGAAAGCTGTATTGTGCAATGCCAGACACCGAGCATGTACAGAAAGTCACGAACGTTTGGACAGTGAACATGTGAAAAGGACATGCATTTGCATGTGCACCCGTACCTTGAACATGCTCCGTCTCCTTCCCAGGTTCGTCAGATGCTGCTGGGAAGATCACTCAACAAATTCAGAGCCTGTCGCAGAAGCTCCTCTTTCAAATTGGGCGGGAACGTTGGAACCACAAGACTGCCAAGTTGTAGAATGGACTGGATGCTAAGGAATTCGATAGAAGCAGATTCCAGTGTGACTCCAGTCGGTGCCCATTAATTCGAGTGATGCATCTAAGGGTGCTCAAATTCACTTCTAGAGATCCAGCGGAAAGTGTCCTTGCGCAGTTACTGCTTGAACAGACGTTGACAGAGAGAAGAGACATTCAATCCGCACACACTTCAGTCTGCAACCTCAGAAGCACACAAGTGCTTCAGACACACACAAGTAGCTGCTGAAGGCTTTTAAGACGTCCGTAGGTCTCCTAGCAGACGAATGTCTCGAAGCTACATGCGCAAGGTGAATGAATTCATCAGTGCTGAGAAGTTTTCCTTTCCAGAACGTGGTCCTCCAGCTTAATGGACGGGGTCCTAAGAGCTTGAGTGTTCGCCAAGGCAGCACGAGTGCAGGTCAGGGAGTGTTGCTTCTGGACGACGCAGGCGTCCAAGTATACTTTACTCTCTCTTAGCTGCTGTGCCTCGGAACTGGGGACAGACTTGACTATCACACTGACGATGACTCAGTAGCTGATGCACTTACAGGTGCGATGTCACCCGGTCGGGCATCTGGGCAATGATTGATGTCAGACCCCCGGGGAGGGGTCGGGGGAATTTGTGGTAGGAATGTCTGGCCAACAGTCTACTGCTCTCTTAAGTTGATACTGTGGCAACACTTGATGGATCCACCAGTGAAGGATCATGGGTATGAGACGCAGTTGGTAACCAGTGGTTTGAAGAATTTGTCCTCGACCAGGCCTTGAGAGAGGCCCTCCCAAGCATTGCTGGATCTTTGCCTGGCCAGAGAAGTCTGGTCGCCTCATTTCATAATGGCAAGTCTTAAAGGGTGTAACAGCAAACATGTGACTGAGTCTCTCAATTTCTGGCCACACCTTGGTGATGGAGTCTCCTAAACTCGGCCCGAGAGTCAAAGCGTTCGAGGAAGAAAATGGCTCGAGCAATTTGACTCTCGGGGCCAAGTTTAGGAGTCTCCATCACTAAGGTGTGGCTAGAGATTGGGAGGCTCAGTCACATTTTTGCTGTTACACCCTTTATTGGTTCACCACGTACGTTGTACTCATGTCCATAAAAGGAAACCATACACGTTTGATTTGACTTCGATTTCGTTTTGATATTGAGTGTAAGGGACCCAATCATTGCATGCATTGATCATTGTCATATCATGGCATCCATTGGACCGGTGCTTTTCCTCATTACCTAATTGATCTTGTATACACTGTTCCCTTGTACACACACTTTTCCGCCATCGCTGAAGGTGTGACAGATAGCAAAATCTATGACTTCAACAGGATCCAAAAATGGAGCTTAGTCATGATGCCATCACATTTTCCTTGGAGCTCTCTCAAGATAACTCAGCCGTTGAAAAGCTGTCTTGCTCATAACATTTACATCAGCGAGAGCAGAGCAACCGACGTTTATTTCTCAGCACACGGGCACACGAAAGCACGGCACGTGCAGAAAGTCAAGGAGAACAGCAAAGACACTTGCAACGGTTAAAAGAAACTGCAACGACTATTGTTATTTATCAAGTAAGTTATTGTTTGCTCCAAAGCGCGAATGATCGAGGTCAACACACCTTTTGGTGACAAAGTAGTTGGTGAGCCTCAAGTCGACGCGTATAATTACGCTCTGGAGTTATCACTGCTCACAACTTATTGCTCTCAGCTTGAACTACGTTCACTCATTAAGACAGACGTCAGTTGGACTCCGTCATCATTTCTTTTTTCAAAACCAGGCACTCTGTGGTATGGGTGGCGAACTCCTCCTCACCGCCCACGATCCTGGTTCCACATGCACGACACGACACGAGCAGCGAATCGTTCGGCAGCTGCTCGCTGTTCCCGCCGTGGATCTTGTTCAAGTGCTCTAAAGCCACAGACAGTCCCTGACCCATGAAGAGCCGACCGCACTGGATGCACTTAACCTGCCTGAGGTCGACAGGGAGGCGAAGTGAGGCCAAGAGGGTCGTTTGATCAGCGTTGGCCAAGCCGTGGCCTTCGCGCAGGTGTCTCTGGGCCGTGTCTGTGTCTGCGCAGACCACGCGTCCGCAGGGGATGCACTGGAAGCACTGTTCCAAGTGCTCCTCCAGCATGTGACGTTGAACGTCAACGCCCGCGATAGCGCCGGCGCAATCGCAGAAGTAGCACGTCGAGATACGCATCCCCGGCGGTGGAGAGAAGTACTTCTTCTTAAGCACCTCTTCGTCATCACCCTGGTCAACAGAATATATCGGGTAAGCCCCTGTATCAGGCTCATTGCAATACCGCACAAATTGTGTTATTCTGGCGAGGTTGGGTTAGGTCATATTTTTAACGCACGATTTTCGGAATGCTTCCTCGCTCATTTACTCTCTGGAGGGAAATATTCTTGCGCTATATTTCCCTCTCCACAGGGACATCTTGCGATTCAACACTCTGAAACTATGGCTGTCTCAGCCATAATCTCGTCCATCGTCAGCAGTTTCTGCACCGTTCGTGCAAATTTGAGAAGTGCGTCAATCGTGGCTCTCATTCTGGACTGCATTTTCCAAGTACAGGTGTTATGATTCCGAAAATTGTGCGTTACACTACAAATTAACGACGCATATTGTAGTACTCCCATGTACCTTCTCTGGACTTGAGTCCAAGTCGGGTACATATGGTACTACAATATGCGTCGTTAATAACGTTAGATAATTATGAATCTCTATATGTGGGCTATATTTCTTGCGAGACTCAATTTGAATCCATTCTTGTCAAGAAATAACCCATTTTTGGATCTCCTCTCTGCCCGCTGTATTTAATGTCAAACCTCTTCTTCGGCAATACAGTTATGTAGTGCTGGTGAACATAGAAACTATCATTCAAGAGGGGGTTCAAAATAACTTTAAGAAAATATTTTACAACAACTCTTTTCGACATTAGCGAACAAACTTAAATCATCACTCAAATGTCATGTTTTTTTGACGTAGTCCAGTCTACCCTGTGGTGCCCAACATCATAGTACATACCTTATCCTCCTCAACCTCCTCACTTATCGGTTTCTGCTTGTGCTTCTCTTCCAAATGCTTTGACAGCTCCTCCCTGTTGTCCATCTCCTCATCCGGGCAAGCTCTGCATTTCCATTCCAGGAATCGCTCGTCGAACTGGATCTCTCCCCTAGAATGACTCATTTCCAGGTGCCTTCGCATCTCGTTCACGCCCACGGCGAAGAAAGTGTCAAAGCACTTGACGCACTTCACGGCCCTCAGGTCCTCCGGCGACCGATATGCCAGAGCCTGTCCAGGATGGGCAGTCTCATTGTGGCTCTTGAGATCGTCCAAGTACTCAAAGAGTCGATCGTCGGCTTCCGGGCAAACGGTGCACTGGAAGCACTGATGCCGATGGTTTCTTCGGACGTGCTCGGCTCGAGGAGTCTGGGGGTCGTCAATATGATCGCAGCAAAAGAAGCACATGGCCGGAGGCCGGGACCGACCTTGGGATCGAGCTTTACTACTGCCACTTTCATGGCTCTTACTCCTGCTCCTACTCCGACTCCTACTCCGACTCCTACTTCTACTCCGACTGCGGCTCCGACTCCGACTCCGACTTCGCCGCCGACTCCTGCTGCGGCTCCGACTCCGACTGCTCCTACTACTGCTGCGACTATAATTGGTCGAGCTGCCGCGATTCCAAGAGCGTCTTCGTTGGTATCCCCTCTGGCTGCCATTCTGGTGGTTCTGTTGTCTGGAAGATGAGGATGAAGACTGCCTCCTCAACCGATCGCTGCTCGCCCGTCCGTACCTATTGGTGGCCCTGGGATGCTCATTTCGGACATGTGCTAGCCAGAGGTCTCTGTCGCGGCGGTCGTCGTAGGCGTAGTAGATGTCACAGGCGCGACAGCCCAGGCGGATGAGGTCTTTGATCAGTGACCCGGGATGCACTTCCCGACGGTGCTCGCTCAGGTCTTCTTCCACGTCTCTTGGATCCTGACAGCACCACTCCACCGGACGCTTCTGATCGTCCTGAAATAGGCGTAACCACCTTTAAAAGACCTCGAATGGCCGGACAACGTGCAGCTTACAGTACCTGACAGGCCAAACAGAAGACTCTCCTGACGTCTGCTGGGATGATGGCGTCTCGCTGCAGTAAGGCGTCATCTTCGTCCTCGTTATCGTCTGCAGCTCCCCCTTTGCCGCGGTGTCGGCGCAGATGTTCCAGCATATCGGCACGGTCGGCGCAGCGGAAGATCTGGATCAAAAAACTAAACGTGGAACCGAGAAAAACCCCGAGTATACTGGCTTCCTACTTGGTCTCCGTTTGCACAAAGCTTGCATTTGAAGAGGACTGCGCCGTGGTTGTAGTTGAGGTGACTGCGCCTGTCGCCCTCAGAGTCCTCGGTCACTTGCGGGCAGAAGGAACAACGCACGTATTTGCGCTGAGGCTTGTGTTGTTGCTGTGGAGGCGAACGGCGACGATTTCTCAGTGGCGACACACTGGATGAGCGGCTGGAACAACCATAGCTATTACTGCGGGGCCTCCTGCCGCCGCCGCTAAAGCGGCGGCCCGTCGGGGACTGCGGCGACCTGCTGTAGTTTCGGCGGTGTTCAGCAATGTGCCTGGTCAGTTCCTCGTTGTTCGGAAAGGTTCTTTTGCCCCCGCAAATCCGGCACATGTATATGACGTCTCTCTCGGAGGGTGTCTCGATGTTGTGCTCCCAGAGTTGGTGCTGCAGCACGCGCGACAGCGGCTGGGCCACGAACTGGCGGTTGCACAGCTTGCACTTGTAGGTGAACAGATTCACCGGCACTGCGACCATGTTGCGCCGAATGAGCTCGTCGTTTGACAGCCTGCGGTATTCCACGGAGTGTTTGTCCACAATGTGATTCACAATCTTGACGAGGTCAAGAAATTTAGGCTGTGAGCAGGCTTGCCCGCGGCACTGGAACACGTCCTGCACGTGATACTTCTCCAAGTGCTGCTTCGGGCTGTCAACGTACTTGGAGCAGAGGTAACAACGGATCTTGTACTTCGTCTTGAGGCGGTGCGTCTTGCCACTGAAGTGGTCATAGGCGGTACTGTCCGTGAAGTACTCGGCGCAGTCAATACAGTAGTGCTGCTTGAAGTTCGACGACTTGAGCGGGGGAACTGGAGGGGGCAAAGATACCTGATGTTTTGTGGCATCGCGCTTCATCTCGTCTTCGGAGCTAAAGACTGGCGACTTGCGGACCACCTTGCGCACCTCCTGGATTATGACTGTCCTCTCCTGGGACTTCAGAGGAGGCATCGGCGACGCAATGGGTTCTTTCTCTTCTATTCTCTTGTCCAGGACTAACATGTCGTCGTTGTCAGCGGCTATTAGGTTGATCTTAATCTTTCCTTTGCACATCTCCTGCGGATCGCTCATCGGCTTGGACGGTACAGGCTGGTCTCGAATCTCGCCGTCGCTCAAACTGTCTGCTCGTTGCTCTCGAGCTTTCGATGGAGGAGGTTCTTTCTGGTGCCGCAACTTGTTAAAGAAAGAGATATCCTTCTCAGAGATCACGGACCTGGCGCATGAATTTGTCACCATTCCTGTGGCTGGCGGAGAGGAAGTCGCCTTTTCTTTGCTGGCCAGATCCAAAATTTTTTCGATTTCGTCAACATCTTCCTCTTCGTCGACGACGTCGTCGTCGTCGTCGTCGTCGTCGTCGTCGTTGTCGTGGACTCGTTTTTTGACGTCTTGACTCTTTGAACGTTTCTTCTTCTTCTTCCGCCTCTTCTTCTCTCTCTTTCTACGACGCTTCTTGGCCTTTCTTCTATCAGCACCACTACTGCTACTGCTCGAGCTGCTCGAATCCGACGAGTCATCCTCCGAGGAAGACGTCGAAGTGGAATGAGCAACTTTACGGTGTCTGTTGTGAAGCTTCGTTGCCGCTTTGGGCAGCGCCACCGACTGCGCCGCGGTCGTGGTCAAGAGCAAGACCGCGTCGTCGTCCTCCGTTTTGGCGACAGCAGCTTTTTGATCCTGCTGCTGGACTTCCGCCAGAGCTTGCGCGAAACTTTTCTCTAGTTCGTCTTTCACTGAAGTTTTGGGCTCAATATAGTCGTCGCCATCTATTTCTAGAATCTCTTCCTCCTCGTCATCGGCGAATCTGTCTAGGGGATGCTCCTCGGCGATGTGCGCGTGCAGCTCCTTTTCCGTACGTGCCTTGTCATGGCCACAAATTCGACACGTGCGTCGCACCTGACTCGCCTTGACCTTCTTGGTGTGGTGGTCCTTCTGGAAGTGGTCCTTCAGCAACTTGTCGAGCGTGTAGGCTTCGACGGGCTCTAGGCAGAGTGCACAACGGTAGCTGACGAGCTCGCGGAGGGGAGGCAGCTTGATCGCCCGATTAATAAATTCGACCACGGTGACCTTGTGCTCGAGGCGGACGTGGTTAGCCGTGGCGTCGAAGGAGTCAAACTGAGTCGGCCGCCCGGTATCCGGATCGTCGCACAGCGTGCACAAGAAGTGGGAAGTAGTCATTTCTTCTGAGGAATTCGGTCTAAACTTCTAGCATCGCCCCCGACGCCAGTGATGACGTTGCTTAGGAGATATACGAGGAAAAGCAGGCAATCAACAGTTTCTGTCTCTGCAGCGACGGCCCCGACAGCCGGTGCAATTCGCAGCTTACCGGTTTCGCCACAGTCCACCATCCGCCCACCCAGTCCGGTTCGCACCCGGTCAGAGCAAAGCCGGCGTCTGCCACGTCCACGTCTGCACTCTTCGGTCACAGTTTCTTCTCCCTTTTTTTCACCAAACAATGTCTGCTTTCATTTCCCTTATTTTTTCTCCCCCTGGATAATACCTGTGTGTGTATCGACTTGAGACAAAAGACGTGTCAGGTATTGCGAGGCCTCTGAAGAAAGCGCACTCGAAATCGTTGAACCGTTAGACTATGACTCTGTCTTTGTACTGTACTGTACAATCAGCCTGCTCTCGCTCGTCGAACAAGTGTGTGTCCCCCTGCTCTAAGTGGTGATACAGTCGTGCTTGCCCTCCGCTGTCTGCCGTCAATGCTGCTCCTATCGCCGAGCTGTTGAGCGTGCTTCTATGAGGCACTTCAGTGCGATTCGTCCATAGATTGCTAGTACGTTACGCGATATCATTGCTCGTATCAATTCACAGGTGGAGCAGTGCATTGGTTACACGAGCGCAGCTATATGAAGCTTTATCATTGTGTCCCTCGTGGTGTGCTCCTTTTTCTTTACAGGTGTCAGATCGAGCACGAGGTATTAAAAGCTTTCTACTCGTTCTTGTTTCAGTAGCAGAAGCATCTTTATGTGTGCTGCACGGTGAGGAGAGACAATAGTACAGAACAAGTACACCAAAGCGTATGTTATCAAGGTGATGAAGTATGAGCATTTGAAAAGAGAAAGACGAAGTTGATGAAATAACGTGTCCTCTGCCTCGTTGACGCTGAGGGCTTGCGGTACTACTTGTCCTTGGTGGCCTTCAGGTGGGCACTCTTGTTAATGGCCTTCACTTCCTCAAAGGACAGCCTTCCGTCGCTGTCCTTATCAATTTTATCAATGACGGTCACGAGCTCCTTGAGGCTCATGTTCTTGGCAGCCAACTTCAACTCGCCTTTCGACACGAAGCCGTCCTTATTCCTGTCCATCGCATCGAACACATCTCGAGAGATTACTGGCATCTCCAAGAAGTCCTGAGTAATAATGCAAGATTGCGCAATTACTTCTCATTAATAATTGGTGACGCACCTTGATTGAGGCTCTGTTGTCCTTGTCCAGGTCCAGGTCCTCCAAAAGTTTGTGCATATCGTCCTTGGTGCACTCAAGCTTGTTCTGAAGCTTGACCGCGTTGTAGAACTCGGCCGCGTCCAGGCGCCCCTTGCCGCGCTTGTCGAAGCGGCGACACGATCGCTCCACCTGCACAACAACGCAGTCCTTACCTGGCACCGTATGTTTACTCGCCATCCCGCATACACGCATAAGCAATGAGAAGATATGACAGACACTTCCTGATACCTCACCTTCGCTATGAGGTCCTTCCTCTGCGCCTGGGTCATGGGCTTGTTCTGTCTGTCCAGAATTTGCTCTATGGCCGAGGACCCGAGCGCATGATGAGCAGTGGCCGCGGACGCTGTGGCCATCGTGGTTCGGAAATCAGGACTAAGGTTTGCGGGGGCAGAAAAAGTCGATACTTCTTCTCTCTTCACACAAATATTGTAAATCAATGATCTGACCACACCTGGCACTCTGCGTCTGGCAAGAAAGCCCTCCTGCATGATCAGTGGCCAAACGTCTTGTCCTTCTGACCAATAATGAACGCCACAGACGCCTTTCCGTCGCCACCGCTTCCGCTGGAGGGCCCATCCACGCCCAAAACTTCCTCACCTTGATCCCACAATCCTCAGTAAGTTCTCATGCTATAGAGACTGGATCGGATTGTTCTTGGTCACTAATGATACCCACTTCTTCACTAGGTCAGCGTCAATGGAGTATCTAACACTATGTATCTTGGGGAGGGAGGACAAAAAGAGGCTCTGTGCGTCGTAATCTTAACCCGGGGGGTTCTACTCTCGCCAGTGTCAGCACATGATAAGAGAAGTCTCCGGGAGCGATGGTAGCATGACTCGGTCGGGTATGAAAGCAGCCTCCGGGTCTTAAAAGGGCTGCTGAACTTTTGGGAGAAATATTCCGTTGTCTGGAATCACTTACTTGGCTGTGGCTTCGAGTCACGCAGGTCTTCACACCCGTACCAAAATCTTCTTGTCTCATTTTCCTGAAGCACACGACTAATTCATGCTTCATCTTCACACAGAGCTGCTCTATGTTTACAATACACGACCATCTGGTGGAGGCACAGAATTTCCTTGGTTTAGTGACTTCTACCTTAGTGACCATTTCAGTGATTCCTCCTTAAGTGACCCTTTTAGTGAAGTCTCCCATTTTGTCCGTAACCGATACGCTTTCCAGTACAAAGCATCCTTCCAGTGCCATGATGCTTGGTGTGGTGGACTCGGACGGCAAGAGAATGCAGCCAGTCTGGTTCCCGACGGGGGTGAAGGTGGGCACAAAAGAGTACCTGGACGTCCTGGAGATGAAAGTCAAGCCTTGGCTTGGCTAGTTCCCTGCTGCCACGCGTAGTTCCCTGCTGGGAACTACGCGTGGCAACAGGGTGGAGTTCCTGGTCACACAGTAAGAGCAACACAGCAGTGGTTGGAGGAAAACCTGGCCGACTTCTGGCCCTCCAATTTGTGGCTCCCATCCTCCCCCGACAGCAACCCGCTCGATTTTGGCATCTGGGGCGCCGTGGAGAGGAAGGTTGGAAGAGTTCCGTACCCATATGTGACGACTCTAACGGCCGCGGTTGACGAGAAGTGGGCCAGGATGAGCGAGGACTTCGTGCAGAGGGTGTGTGCTGCATTCAGGCCCAGGCTGGAGGCATGCATCGTAGCTCATTTTGAGAAGTAAAGTGTGCAAAGTTCTGACAAACGTGCGTAAAAAGTTTCAACTGAATATACCCCTCAGTTTTTCCATAAATGTATTGTAACACCATTAAGATCCTACTGCGGCAAAACTCCTTGCGCACACTGCAGTGACCTGATCATGTCTTGCATGTAGTGACCAAGTTCGCCTGGTCCTGATGTGTTCCCCACACCGAGGAGATGCTGCACCTGTTTCAAAATTTGATATACCGACGAAGCTCATCCCGAGAGTGGACAGTTCACTTTTTGTCCAAACGAGACCACGATCATCATGGAATTCATCCGTCAGTGAAACGCTGACGTCACCTAACTGACGCAGAAGAAGCGTCACAACTTAACACTTCGACTGTGATCGTCTGGATGATCAAAGCGTGTCAGTAGTTGAATTGCAGTTTGTGTATCATTGACACATTGGGCTGGTCATTAGACATACGTAAGCCATTCAGGTAGAGAGCAGGACAACGACATGTTCGTATTGTACGTTAATACATTGACGTCTAGGACTCTAGGAAGATAGTAATAATTTTTTGTACATGTGTCGCTGAGCTTCACCACTGAGCTGCCGCCGGCCCTTGGTTCTGTGCCAGCCGCCTCATCCTCCTGGTATTTCGATCCTGATCCCGGATCTTCTTTTCCATCTCAGCGTCAGTGAGCGTCTCAAGAAAAGGTGCCCAGGAGTCCACATCACTTTGCGACCGGAAGGCGACGGCCACGCACGGCAACTGGCTGTCCGCGAACGCGTATGTCTTCTGGTGCCATGCCAGCTGCAAGCAGAAAAGTCTCACTATGCATGCTAAGGACATAAGCTGTTTTGAAGTTACCTGTCCTCTTATGGAGTATGCAATAGCTGTCACGAACTCTCCTCCAAGGCTAAGGTCTGCGCACAGTTTCTTGGCAAATTCCTCGGGAGAATTCTTTTCCTCCGCCAGATCCCACTCAAACTGGTCAACCAGAGAGATGTTCCCAATGTGGATGTTTAACTTAATGACCACCCGCTGATCCGTTTGCTCCCTCAGCAAGTTGTCTCTCTCTGTGGGGAAGGCATCCAGTTGCTGCTGAATGGCTGCAGTGATCGCAGGCACGAAGTTGATGGGATTGAGATCTAGGTCGTCACAGACCACTTCGGCAAACATTTCAGGTGTGATGAGCGTTTCGTTTTTGTTCCACAGGAACGTGTCCCGTAGCTTCTGGCCCTCGATATCCATATCCATGCGTATGGGTACGAGCACCTCCGGCAGGCTGGCGTTGTCATGGACTGAGCCAGGGTCGACGTCGTCGAAGCAGAGGGGGAATGAGCGCACCTGCAACGATTTTAGGGGACAATGATAAGCACGACGGTCCAGATCCAGGATCTCACGACAGAAAAATCTCACATACCTTTTTGTGCACGACGAGATTTCTGTTGATGGGCGTGGGCTGAGGGACAGCGTCCAGGTGAGACGAGTTCGACACAACGGGCACGAACGACGCGGCGGCCTTGGGCAACTTCGCTTTGGCAGAGACGGCTATTGCGGCGGCCGCAGCGGATGATACGGGCGTCTGGGCTCCTGTGGCTAGTGGAGTGGACGCACCAGAGCGGTCCAGTCCTACGTTGGAGGGTCTGCTCTCCGTGTATCCTCCTCCTCGATACTTCTCTTCGTTGCCTGCGAGCAAGTCCTCGACTTCACTGGCCCGAAGTAGCGAAATGGAGGACGCAGTGACGTGTTGAGAGTGGCCCATCTCCACGATTTTCTTTCGCTCCTCTGTGGTGAGCGTGCGCCTCGTCAGCCCCGGGTATCGCTTGTAGAGAGCACCCCTGAAGAATCGCAGGTAGTTGCCGACCTCGGACCCTATCATGTACTCCTCGCCGTCGTCGCCGAAGCGGAAGGCCAGCGGCTTCTCGCCGTACGTGCTGGGCATCTTCGGCAACTTGAAGAATTTCAGCTGCCTGTCAGCGGCTTCAGCCCGGGATCCTCTCCTCTTCTTTCTCCCTTCTTAGCCACCGACACAGACCGACGCCAACGAGACGACCAATGAGAACGCAGTGACGCCGATCACAACAGCCAACAGCAGAACGAAGTCGACCGCAAAGTCAGCAGACCTGAAGGAATGGCGAGAGACAGGGATTCCTCCATCTTCTGCTACTTCCCCTTCCAAATTGTCCGACTGTGAAAGGAGCATCCACGACGGTGGTGTCCGCGCCGATGTAGACGTTGTACTCGCAGGCGCTTGTCGAGTCTTGGAACAAGGCGCCGTTGACCCTACTTCGTGGCTGAGGAACGACACAGAAGCGAGAGAATGAAATAAGGGCTTCCCCGGTACCATAACGTCACGGTCGCCCCGTCGCCATGTCACTGAGCAGCCTCAACCCCATCGACTTGTCCGTGGGCCTGTGCGCCCAGCTGGAGGAGGGGCTTTTCTGCGATGTCCGCATCGTCTGTTCCGACGGCCACGTCCGTATGCACAGGTTTGGCGCAGTGTACATGCTGTACAGCACAAGTCCCAAGTTTATTCTACTCGCAGGCCCATCTTGGCTGCGGCCAGTAAGTTCCTTCATGGTGTACTGGTGGAAGAGGAGAACAGACACGACCACGATCACGATGGAGGCACTGTCATGCTCCTTCCAGACTTTGGAGTTCACGAACTGTCGTCTGCCACGGCCTTCTTGTATGGGAAGACTACGGTTGCAGAGGGAGACCTCTCAACTGACGTCCTGAATTGTCTCGGGATGGGACGGTGGACTTTTGCCAACGCAGCTAAATCTGCTACTTCCTGGTCCTTTAAAGTAGAGCCTAGGGATCAGACTGACGTTAATTTCTACGAAGATCCTTTCGATTATATCGTGGATGCCTTTGATCAAGAGTGTTCTCCAGAGAACGAGGACGACGAGAGCACTCAGTTAGTTGACGACTTCACTTCAGCTGGGCTAAAAGAGGGGTCCAACAAGTCAGGTCGAGGACGAAAGCGTCGATTCGAAGTCCTTGAAGATGGTCGCTGGCGATGCTTGGAGTGCAACGTCATCTGCCGGAGAAAGTATCTCGTCAAGAGACACTTTGACAGCGCTCATCGGAATGAGCAGAGGCAACAGACAAGTGCTAAAAGGCCCAAGAAAGAGCCGCCACCTCCTCAGCGGTACTGCCCAAAGTGTCTCGTGAGTTTCAAGAGCGAGGACGAACTGAAGGGACATGATTGCGAGGGCTTGTCAGACGAAGACGAAAGGAGCAAGCACGTGGAAACTTCAAGTAGCACCACAGTGCATTGCAACGGCTGCCAGCGCCCTTTTGAGAACACCCGCTTCCTGCGGCTCCACCTGGACCGCGCTAAGAAGTCCTGTCGGGAGGCTCATCACGTCTGCAGCGAGTGTGCCCTCATCTTCGACACCAAAGCTCAGTTGGACGAACACTCCTTGCAGCACAGAGGAGAATTCACCTGTGATACTTGTGGACAAAGCTTGGATGGATGGCAAAAGTACCTGAAACACCTTAGCATCGCTCACCGCGCTGCCACAGGAACAGGCGCCAGCGTCGCGGCGTCGCATAAGTGCGCCAGATGCGCCGAGGTCTTCCCGGAGCTAGGGGCCTTGCTAGCACATATGCGCAAGGTCCACGACGAGAACGAGGGGACAGGTACGTGGGTACTTTCAAAGCGTAAGAGATCATTGAAAGGTATTTTCACCTAGCACACTTCGTACATGAACTATCTTTCCAATTCCAGCAGGTCAGCAGATCTGTTCGTTTTGCGGTCGCACTTTCTCTAGCAAGTCCTCACTTGCACTTCACATAGAGGAACGCCACGTTGTCAACGCGCTCTCTTGTCCGCGCTGTCCTCGTTCGTTTAAGAGCGCTAGAGGTCTCAAGTACCACCTGGCACTGCACGATGGAGCCGCCGATTACCTCTGCCACGATTGTGGGAGGGGGTTCGTCACGGCCCAGAAGCTGGCCAACCACCGCAGAGCTGTGCACACTCTAGAAAAACCGTACATCTGCGACCAGGTATGATGCAGCTGCATGTCAAGTTGTTTGAGGCACAGGTCTGAAGCTGTAGTTAGTTATCTTAACATCTTGTTAATTGTGTTTCAGTGCGGTCGAGCTTTCTTCCGTTCGGATAAGCTGGCGGTCCATCGTCGTCGAGTCCACACTGGTGAGCGGCCTTATGCATGCACTCAGTGCGACTGGCGTGGGGTGGACTCCAGCAGCCTTATCCATCATAAGAAAAGACACGACGGCAACAAGAAGTCAGCAAGTTCTCCTCGCAAGAAACCAGTGGATAAACAGGATGGACAGCAGCAAGTGGACCCCTTGGCTGCGGCCCCGTTCGCCCCTAACTTCGTACCGCAATAATTCGTATGAACGTCACGATTATCACTCCTCACACTGTTCTACAGGGCGAGTCCAAAATAGCATGACAACTCGAGAATTAGCCTGTGATTGGGCTAGTCTAATGTCAGAGAGGGTTTAAATACTACGTCTGAAACTGACTAATCATTTTATTTTTTAAGAGTGTATCCTATACCTTTTTCTCTATAGCGACAATCGAGGTGGAAGGCTTCTTCATCAATTATGCTGCATCTGTGTCCGTCACCTACTGTTTGTAGCAGCGGAGATTCTCTTCTTCTTCATCACAGGCAATGGCCCTGGCCTCTTGAATACACTCTGGCACGTAGGGCAGATGGGACTGAACTTGCAAAAGATGCTTAAGCAGACGGAACACACGAAGCCGATGTCAACGAGCTCTCGGTGGCAAAAGCAGGCGGCTCTGTAGTCTACCCTCTCTGCCGACGGCAGCGACAGCTTCGACCGAGAGGCAGCTGGAGACAGAAACGCCCAAAGGAGGAACTGCAGCAAGGCTGGCAGATGGCGCTGCCGCAACCGCTGATACAATCCGCCGGTGATGTCTGCACCCTGCTGAAGTAGTCCGGAGTCCCTGGATCCCGTCAGGCACGCATCCAGCGGCACAGACATCTTTTGAGCGCTGAAGAAGCAGTTCATGTAAGTCATGTACTGCTTTGCTGTGTCGTCTGACGCCGACATAACCTGAGGAGAGAAGCACGCATGCTTATTTCACGACACCCTGATCACCTGTCATGGGCGCTCTCACCAAAATTCTGGCGGGAAGATCTACGGGGTCAAGTTCGCGGCGTCGCCGATGGATGTAAGATAGCGCCATGCAAAGGGCACCAGCAAGAAGGGAGTCGGAGTTCACAGGCGTGCCAGGCTCCGTCTCGTGCAACAAGATTCGTTTTACAAGCAGACGGATGGTGGCTTCCACCTGTATGGATTGGAACGATCAGACGTTTCGACAGAAATAATTGGGACCATCGCACTCTTACATGATGAAAGCCTTCGAATTGACCATCTGTCGGCTTTGCTACTTCCACGGGGTCCGGAGCTGGGTAGAGAAAAGAGCATCCTGAGCTGTGAGCAGCAACGGCGGCCACCGAGTTGGACGTGCGAAGCATTAGATGAGCGTTAGCCAGTGCGAGTGCACTTTCCAGCCAGTTGACAATGTATTTGGGGTTGCGGGCGAAGAAGGGCTTGAAAGACAGAAACACCTCTGGAAACTGCCATGTGGACACCTATTCCCAACTTTAGCACCTGATTTGGATTGATGTCCAAGACGAGGACCAAGAGTTGTCCCTCCACGTTGGCCTGAGCGCCGCTGCTGCCCTCCGCCGGCGCCACCACCGGCGTCACTGTCAGGTCGGACATCGAGGATTAGCTTGACGACCTCAGCTCGAGCAACAAATAAGGGTGTTGGGGAACGCCCAGGAAGTCTTGGAAGCAGCACCAGTGGCTGCGGCTGCAAAGGAGCGAGCCTTCACCACTGACACGGATGTGCACACCCAACCACAGACAACTTCTCGACCTTCAGGACGAGGTGAGACGCACCGGTAACAGCTGCAACCACAATATAACTGTGTTGCTCTGTGTTGTTACCACTTACTTACTATCGTGGAACAGCATACTGCTTATCTACCAGCAGAATAACGCAGGGTTGCCAGATATCCGGCGACCGAAACGATCTATTTAAAAAAAGGAGGCTTGGAACCGGCCAAACACAAAATGAGAAGGTCACTCAAAAAATGGCCAAACACTTTCTAAATAAAAAAAATCCTCCGGCCAAGCCATGTCTAAAAACGGCCAGAATCACCTACATCTTGTCGACAGAATAATACCCTTTTGGCAACCCTGGCCAGCACAATTTGGGCTAGAGCTGAGTCAAGCCTGAATTTTTCGAACCTGAGTCGAGCTCAATATAGGCTCGAGTTTTTGTGAAGAAAGTAAATTAAGACCGCTAATCCAAAAGTGGAAATTGCAAGAGTTGCTCGAGAGATAATTAGGCCAATCGATTTCAATTTCAGACTAAAAGCTCTCAGGTTGATGCTGGCAAATTATTCAAGCTCAAACTTTTAGCCTTTCCAACCATGAGCTTGGGCAAGCCGAGCCGGGCTGAATTCGACACAACTCGAGTCATCGCTGTCTTCGCGCAAAGAGTGGAACGGGACGGACGCGCAACCTTGAAGGCTGGCCAAAGCCAGCTCCATGATCCTCGAGTAGTAGAAAGTTTCTGAACAAAGCAACAGACACCTCATGCTCTATTAAGAAGTCAATGATGTTTTATTAGGGTTCATCAACGAGGACAAAAGTTCGCCGGCGTCACGCATCAGACTCTCTTTCATGTCATTGGCCTTGTCCCAGTTGTTGCGCTCGACCGCTGTACAAGAGCAGATGTTTTCACAACACTTCAGCATCCTCTTGAGTTTAGCTGCCATAAACTTCTCTTCCAGATCGCTGTCGAAGACCGTGAGCAAGGACGCCACACAAACCTGTGTGTCCAACAAGGCTGAGCTGATGAGAGGCAACATTTGCATCATTTTTCGGTAACTGTGTTCCTTCCGTCGACTGAGAGAACATCGACTTAAGGCCTCAGACTTGGCGAGAACGTTTGAGAGCGATTGACGGAAGAAGTCGTCTATGGTGGTGGAGATTTTCCTCATCACCGACACAATCCTGTACTCTTTTGGGTGTCTATACAGTGTCTTTGGTCTGAATGTCTTCAAGAACGATATCAAGACGAGGTCACTGTTGCCTGCTGTTTGTTCTGGCGTTGATAGCATTTCAGTTGACAAAGTTGAAGAAGACTTTGCAGTCGTCACCAGATCGGGCACTTCTACCTCAAGCTTTTTCGCGTCAAGAGCAAAGCACTCGCAGCTGGCCAGATTGTAAAATCCTTGTACAGATGACTCGAGAGAGGCCAGGAAAAAGTGAAAAGGATGAAATCTTAATTTAACCCTCTTGACGAGAGTAAAAAAGGGCTTGGTATCGTCACAACCAGTAGTAATCTCAAGCACAGCTCCATAAGAGAGAACGACGCTGTTACACCATGATTCAAGCTCGTAGTTTTCACTTTCTATCTCTCCATGACTTATGCGATCTCGAATCCGTGGGCCATCAGGAAGCACAAACAAGTCATAGAAGTACTCCACCAAGTGAAGACCCAAGTAATCAATGGCCTGGTTGGGAGTTCCATCCTCGAGCTTCTCCGCCAACACCTCACTCATTGTAGTGTAGTAAGCATCGTTCTCAGCTGTCAGCACGCGTTCGGGACACTCATTCACCTTGGCGAAGATCCACCTCAATAAAAATTCCAGCTCTGGCAGTATCAGGACGAGAGCTAAGTAATATCTCCTAGCCTCCAGGGCCTCGAACACTCTTGTCACGAAACTCTCTCTTCTAGCCAACGGAGTAGGCAAGAGTCTGGACAACAGATCTCGACTTAGCTCTGGAGGATTGAGGACTTTGATATGAACGCCTGGGCGGCGAGTTACTGAGGGGATTCTCTGACCAATGAGGGACGCCAACATGACGAGACCGAGAATGAATTTGGTCTCGTCCAGCTCCCCCGGCAGAAGGAATCCGTGCCAGACAAGATTCCTCACGTTGAGAGATTTTGGTGAGCCGCATATGGACATCAAAAGAGTTGAAATGTCCTTCCCCAATGTCTGCGACACTTCCATAGAGCAGACAAGCTGGCGCATCAGGGAGGGGACGGGCAAAGGACTGACCTGGGCGTGAATGTTTCCCAAAGATCTTTCCAGGATAGAGAACATAACCAGGAGGGCCTCCACCCCGTACACTTCTCTGTCACTCTGGGTCACTGCACTGCTAGCGTAGTTCACAAACGACTCGTGTTCAGAGAGCCAAGAGAAGTCTGAGAGATCTTTGACCATTAACTTCTGTCTGGCTTCGTCACTATGTAAAGTGGAAAACTTTGAGAACAATATGGCTGCACTCCTGAACCACTCTTCATCTCTAATTTCGGCACTTGAATCCATTAAAGTACTGAGATCTTCTAGAAAAGTTTCTCTCTCCACCACATACTCCTTGTTAAAGACGTTCACCAGGTCAAGCACTCCCGGAGATAGGTACGAGTTCATGGTTCAATGCTAGTTGCTGTTTTCTTCCCTCTTGAATGTCTGGTTTAGAACCTTGTGCAACTTTTGGGCCTTTTGAGGTCCGAAGCCAGGGCAGAGACTGAGTTCCTCCAGTGAGGCAGCTGCGATTTTCTCCAGAGTGCCGAATGCCGACAGCAACGTTGTGGCGTCCGTCTTGTTGACGGACTTGATGGAGGTGAGCGCTTCGACTAGGCGAGAGTAACAATCGGCCTGACTCTTTTCCATAATCAAGTCCGGAGGTTTGTTCTCGAAGGCCTGCAAAGAAACATAAAAGAATGTCCATATATCCCAAGCGTACCAGGTACCCTGCATATGTACTTTGATGCAATTACTGATCATACATAATGCGGTACGGTCACGTTCACAAGCTAGAGCAACTCACGATCTTACTTTATAGGTTTCTATCATGGTTCCCGCTTCCTCAGCGCTCCAGGCAAGCATCAAAGTCAGCTCTGCCAAAATGCAGATTCTCATGAGCTGCTTCAAAGCGTGGTGCGGATCTTTTACATCAACTTGAACAAGGAGAACTTTCAGGTCGAACCCAGTACCTTTCAACGACTTCAATCTCTCGTGGATGTAGTCTGTTAAGAAAAGATGAGTTATTTTGTGCACCGTACATAATTTAAATGTATTCAATTCTCAGTTACCTGGGTGCAGCGTATGGTACCTGACCGAGAGGAAGACTATGCCAGCGCGCTTCCCCACCACGTAGTCAGCGGCGGTGACCGTGTCACTGAACTCCCAGGGCACGGATCGGATATGCTTGAGCACTGGGTTGCCCCTCTGGAGGGAGCTCACCTGGATCGGGCCAGATCCGCTGGGAGCGGCAGCTGCTGTTTTGGGCTTACTCGCTGTGTCACCGTCGCTCGACATCTCCACGGAGACGTTTGGGCACGTGTGCAGTTGACTAAATCCCCAGTTACCCTTGGTTAGAATGATGTGAATTAGAGAGACTGCAAACATCTCTTTCTGTGGTGCAATGCTGAGACATTGCTCTTAATGATCCTACCTATTAGTATGTGAAAAAGTTCAGTTTCTGGTCTTTCCATGAGTTGATCCAGCTCTGACGATCAATGAACATGGTTGAAGCGCTGCAAGAGAGAAATAAGACAATGATGAAAAGAGAATAGCACCGTTGCATGCACTTGAAGGATCCGCTTTCATTCCCGGAGATTTTCTGCATTGACATCAAGAAAAACTGTGCCACTTTCTCAGCAAAGTGTGATTACAATTCAACTTCTTGCAACGTTGTCTTTGGAAATCAGGCCTTTAGCAAGAACGCCAGCAAAGATGTTCACGTACTGGCCATTGTAGGACCTGAGGTAAAGTTCACCAATTGGTATCCTGCCGCTGTGAGTGAGTGAATACATAAAGAGCTCTTCTTCAGCATGTTCGTTTACAACACCGTGTAACATGTCCAATGCCTCTTCTTCTCTCCCACGAGTTAACTTGTATGCCAGGCCCCCCTTGATCGCAAACGGCGGTATCGATGCCAGCGATTCCGACATCCTGCGAATGTCGCTTCCGTGGATTTTAGCTGTTCCGGCCAAGTCGAGAAGCCACACGCTGACGAGGTCACCGTCTCCAGATCTCGCGGGAGAGCGGATGAAGCCCCGGCACCACTGATCAGCGTAACGTACGGACACAATGACTCCTTTCGTCGGGATGACGGGCGGCTGTGTGCAGGCATCTTGTCGCAGCTCTTCCACCAGCCTTTGGTACTTGAGGTTGCTGTCCTCATTCGCGAGGTGAACGTGTACCTCGCAGTCGTCGCTCACCAAAAGTAACTTCACAGGAACGAATTCGCTAAGGGGGAAAACTGACTTCAAGTCACCGTCCAATGCTGAAGTCACTGCTGAGATGGGAGGAGCATCCACAGGCAAGGCTCCATCGTCATCATAGCAGCTTCCTTCGATGTTATGAGCTTCCGTTAGGTACTCTTGTGTCATTGCGACACTGAGAACGGTCTTGGACCTTACAGTGTATCCCATTTCCGTGAGAAACTCAGCCACATCACACTTCCTGGTCTCGTCGAAGAACTCAAGTCTGCAAGGAACAGGCAATTTCTTGGTAGACGGGGTCGAAGGAAACACTCTAACCCTCGATTTCTCATAATTGATCAAATTGTACAGGTCATCAAGAACGGCTTCATCCCATGAATCATGGACTGGCTTCACACCATCCAAGATGATTCGAACAGCCATCATTGGCACATTTCCGTAATCATGTGGGATTCGTAAATCACAGGGTTTCACGCGTCCAGGACTTCCGTAGTCCACATAATAAACGATCAACGGGTCCACGCTGATCACCCGGGCTCTGTACCAATGGAGGTTCTCATACCTGGCAATGCAATCTTCGCCCACTGTCCACTGCTCCTTCATATCTTCCTTTTCATTTTCTTCTGCTACAGCTTTGAAGAAGCTTTTCATCTGTTTGTGCAGCCATCGGTCGCTGTCCCGCCGCACGAATATCTGGCCCAAGTTGCTGATGTACGTGACGCGCCCCAAAAAGGCTTCATCGCCCGGCACGACTGGAGGTGGCCACTCATTCACAACCCCTACCGCACCAGCTCGGTCCTTACTCTTTTCTTCGAAGTCGAAGTCGACGTCGACGTCGACATCAACTCCGCTCTCGAAGTCGTAGCTTTCGGTCGTGATGGCCAGTTTCGACACCAGCAGCTTTTGGGACATGGAAGCAATGCCCTCTCGCGACACCGAGAAGGGGTCATCCACGAAGGACTCCGTAAAGAAGACCTCGATCGGAAGCGACATCTGTCCGTCGTCTGGCTGTGTACACGCGGTTCCTCGCTGACATATCTGAATTTCTCGGGGGGCACTGACGAGCCTTACGAAGAGCTCCGTGGCTTCGAAACTCCAGTTGAGATCTTTGCCTATCGGCTTCACGTCGCTCAGGTGACACCGGAAGACGTAGGACGACGGGTTTCTGAACTCGGGGGTCAGGTGTAGACATCGCGACACGAACGTGTTTACCGTGTCGCCCCTGTCCACCAGCTTAGCGGTCACCTTGTCTCCGTCTCGTTTCAGAACGACAGCGCGATGGAATCCGCCTTCGTGACTCACCACAAACCAGCTGCCGGTGCCTCCGTCTTTGTCGAAGTTCAGCGGAACAGGGGCTCTTTGCCTGTAGAAGGCGTTGAGGTCCTCTCTGAATCGCTTTAGGTACTCTTGTTTGCCCTCGGTCTGCAGACAGAAGAACCTACTCGGGCTGTCGACGTGGGTCACGATGACTGTCGCCATGCAGTTCTCCATCGCCAAGGCCGTCTTGCGGTGGGAGGCGGACGAGGTCGAGCGCGACATTGTTCTGGCTTCGCTAAAGCCGGTTTATACCACATTATTCCGTGCTGTAGCTTGACTAGCTTTTTTGATCCTGTAGTCCTCCCGTACATTCCTAACAACATCGACAGCTGATTTTCTCAACGTTCCTAACACGGACGTAAATATACATATTTACATCCGTGGTTCCTAAGTATGCCAGAATTAACGTACCACGCCAAGGTAGCTCTTCTGACACTTGCTTAAATTGTCTTCATTCTGTTAATATTCATAAGAACTTTCATCGCTTATTGCAGGTTCCAGGTGGACCGCGGTGGACACTGCGGGGGCGGCCCTGTCGGTGATCATGATGGCGACCACCGTTGTAAAAGTGTGAAATATTGTTAGTTGGAACCTACAACGCAACAGACGTTATTGAACTAAAAGTTAGATCCTTTTTTTAAAACAAAAACCCTAATATATGGACTCTAATATCGACAGGACCACCGTGGAGAGCCGAATTTGTTCTCTTTTTTAGCTAATAATCTGGCAACTCCGAAAAAAGTAAGTAAACAAAACGTGAGTGGGAAAGAAGGAAAAAAACGTGAAGACAGGAACGCTCTTCTTCTACAGCAACTTGTTTGGATACAGGACCTCCGTGCGCATGTCCATGGATCCCTCGACCCGTCATAATCGTTTCAAGCCAGTGGCGGCACCAAAGATCGCCAAGAACCGGAAAGAGTATGGAAACAAGGACGCGAGGTTTTGGCGTTCATTGCAGTTTCCGATCAGCGTGCAGGAGGCCGGACCCGTCAACTATGTCGATGTGTCTCCTGCTAGCCCCCACCTGGTCGCAGTCACTGGATCCGCTAGGGTAAGTGAGCAACTTTGGCGCCATCAATGCTCATGACGAGCGGGCTGTAGTAAGTTACCGACTTTCAGATCCAGATATATGATCCCGCCGACATGCACGAGGCTGTCAAGACATTCACCAAGTTTCGGGCCTTGACCTATGGGGGCCGATTCCGACGCGACGGTCGCCTCTTGGGAGCGGGAAGTGACGATGGCGCTCTAAAAGTTTGGGACGTACAGTCAAAGACTCAGCTTCGATCATTCGATGGCGCACACGAGGCACCTGTACACAGGATTGACTTCGGAGCCGACCAACGACACGTAATTGGCTTTGGCGATGACCAGGCGATCAGTGTATGGGACCTGGCGGCGCAAGAAAGGATAGCATTCCTGAAGGAACACACTGTAATTGAAGAGGCTCTGCATGACTACCAGTAGTGTGTGCAAAATATGCTCATTTTTGCCTCGCCCGCAGGATTACGTCCGCGCTGGAAATGCGTCAGAAAGTACATCCGAATTGATGGTCTCTGGATCTTACGATCATACAGTCAAGCTGTGGGACCGGAGAAAGGAAGGTAGCGTCGTCACCGTCACCCATGGAAGTCCAGTGGATGCGGTCGTGTTCTTCCCCAATGACGCACTCATGGCTTCTGCTGGTGGGTCTAATTTGCTAGTGTTTCATTTCTTGAGACGCGTGTCTTCCGGACTATCGTCAATCCAAACGCAATCGCACTGAACTAGGTGGCCACGAAGTCCGTATCTGGGATCTCCTGGCTGGCGGACGTCTCCTGTCTCGGATCACTCCGCACAACAAGACCGTGACCTCCCTGGGCTTTTCAAATGACCGAAAGAGGCTGGTTACAGCATCCCTCGACGGTCATGTTAAGTTCCACGACCTGACCACCTTCTCGTGCGTCCACCACATCAAGTTTCCGTCCCCCATTCTCGCTGCCTCAGTGGCGGTAAGCATGCTGATAACTGACACCAATGACTGTAGAATAATTCACTTCAAAAATTGCTTCAGCCTGACGACACTTTCGTCGTGGCTGCAATGACTGACGGACTCGTGCAGTTTCTACATCGCAAGGAGCAGAAGACCGAAGAGGAGAAAAGACAAGAACTGTTAAGCAAGCCTGGATTCGGCTACCTGAAGTACATGGGAGGATTTACCCCGGCACCGAGCGATTTGGTCGTGAAAAGGGTACCTTTGAACATGCCTGTTAATGAGTCATATCAGTGATAGTACGATAATGAATGTTTCAGGACCCTAAAACCCTTGAGCAGAAACATGATCGGTTTCTGAGAAGATTCGAGCACTCACGTGCACTTGATGAGGTGCTCAAGCCTTATGTAGTCCGCAAATTTCCTTCAAAAGCTTATGCTGTTATAACCGAGTTGAAGCGGAGAGGAGCGCTACGCGCGGCCCTTGCGGGTAGGGACGCCAAAGGGTTGGCACCCATCATCAAGTTTGTCAGTGCCTACTTCAATGACTGGCGCTACGCTGCCACCTCCCTAGAGGTGGCCAATGAGTTGCTAGGTGAGCTTGGTCCTGTCAGGCTCAGGCCGTGCCTTTTTATTCATTTAGCCTTATCTTGCCTGCAGATCTGTATGGAGAGGGCATCGGCACTCAGCCCAACGTGGACCGGCTGTTTGTGGATTTGCGCAAGAGAGTAGATCGTGAGGCGAGGAATTTAAGGGAGCTGCTTCAGCTGAGAGGCGCCCTGGATCTGATCCTCATGGCGTCCAAAGGTCACCGGAAGCCGACGCTCCGAAGTGAAGAACTGATGCTCAAGGACCATCGTAAAGACAAAGCCGAGACCAAGGTGGCTGGTCTGAACCTTACTGTGGACAAAGTGATCTTTGGATAGATCGTGCTGCCTCACTCGTGCCTTATATCAATAATCCAATGCATGAGGAAGCTGGGGCTGGACACGTATTTGCAGAAAGTCTACATTGGAGCGTTGATTTCTGCATATGCTTTCTTCAGCTCCAAACCTTATTCTGTGAATGTTATATGTACCTGCTCTTACAAAGTAACAACATGGCCAAGATGAAGAGTTTGTGTGAGGTCAAGTAGGAGGATGTGGATAGATCCGAGTGCTGTGTGCAGTGGTCGCTCCTGGTGGCCAACTTGCCACTGGCCCTTGTAGTGCCTACTCTCCTGATCATAGGAGCATGGACTCTCACTGAGCCGGCATTTTTGGAGTCTCTTCAACCTGCCAAGGGATCTCTCTTCACCGCAGTTGGCGTAATCTTGGTGGCGTTGGGCTGCCTGTTGTTGGCCCTGTCAGTCCTCGGCTGCATCGATGCCTTCTTGGAGAGCAAGTGTGTGCTTGGTATCTGCTGTGCCTGCACACTCTTCATTTTTGCTTTGCTCTGCACCGCGGCTGCAGTCAGATTCGTATACCGCCAGTGGGTTGAAAATTCTCTCCGAGACGAACTCAGTGCCTCGATTGTTGACTGCGATTCTGATCAGGTCGATGCGCCGATCACCAGCAGCTGGACACGGTCCAGCAGGACTATAAATGCTGGGGCGAGAAAGAATCCGCGGCAAAATTGGCTGCACTGCCCTGGCCAGCTTGGCACAAGAACAATCACATCAACTAAGATTCACAAGTACCCAAAAGTTGCTGTCTGTCAACTGGAGACAGCGGCCAAGCTGCGGACTGGGCCTCTCCCAGGGTGGTAGACACGCAGCTCACCTACCGAGCCGACTGCTTTGACGAGGCATTCAACTATTTGGAGGGGTCTGCTCAGGTGCTCTGCATCTGCAGTGCTGTCTTTGCCTGCATGCTCATTGTTGTGGTGGGACTTTCAGTTTGTCTCTATTATCTCATTAGAGCTTAATCTATTCATTGAGCAAAAGAAAAGTAATATACTGTACTGCAGGTTAGTTCCGCTTCCCGAGCAGTTTCTCTCCCAGGATCTCAAGAAGGGTGGGCGGCTTTGGCAACGCGTCCGATCCAGGAGTGGAGGTTGATGATGCCGATGGTGGTGTTCTTCCTGGCTTCCCCTGCTGTGCTGATGTCCTTTCAAGGTCCGGACAATAGAGCGCCTCAGCTACTATCCCCAGTAGCCCGGGTCGGCAGCGCCAGAGTGCATCTTTGTCTCGTTGCTGCTGGTCACTCTCTGTAGAGCTGGCGCAGTCTGGATCAATGTCCCGAACGCAGCGCCCAATCGTATTCTGTTCAGCCGTTTTTTTGTCTCTAGCGTCTTTGGGTATTGCAACCTTGCAGACAAGGCCAGCAGCGCAGACGCCCTCGCGGTTGCTCCGTCCGCCGCAATCTTGGCCCAGCGCCTTGGCACAGACCAGACAAGCGCCGCAGTGTGGGTCAGCGTGCAACTGACCAGAAGTGCAAGTATGAACCAGTGCGCCCAGCTGCAGTGGACATGTGTCTGTGCAGTAGCACTTGGGCAGGTAAGCAGGTGTGTGCGTGAACACGGCCAAGCAGTGGTTCATGGCCGGGCACGCCTGGTTCTGCTGGCCCTCGCTGAAGGAGATCCCAATATGCGCCAGCAGGATCAAAACGATTCTGTTCTTCATGGCTGGAGCGGAGTCAACTGAACTTTTGTTCGCATCCACACCTGTCTCAACCGATCACAATCAACCAAACTGGTTTTCCCATACTTTAGTGAGCGTTCGGAGAAGTGGGGGAAATCACGGAGGTCGATAAATCTTTCGTTTCCCTTTCTTGTCGAGAGGGGATCGGACCGACAACTATCGGGTTGGGACTCGGGTTGGGACTCGGGTTGGGACTCGGGTTCGGACCACGGCAGAAATTCGGATTTGGGTCAGCCCGGAAGCCCAATTTTTAGTATGCACAAAGTAAACCTTAGACAAAAAGGACCATCTTTCTGTTCTGCATCCACATTCTGCTCTCATACTCTGCTTTATGTACAAAGTAGCTTTTCACTCGGGTTACACTTTTCAAACCTAATTTTTGATGTGATCAAATGTATGTAGCATTTTGTCTCGTTTTGAGTTTGCCATCTTGCTCTATATCTACTCTCATCTTGACTGAGATCAATCAGGCTTCCAACAGCCTCCACGGAGGTCGCAGTTGCACCAGAAGTGATCCGACGAGTGCGTGCTGATATCATCCACAAGCTAAGTCAGGCTAACGGCAGCCATATTTAGTAACAATATGGATGGTGCAGACGATGAGCATTCGGAAAAATGAAGGTGGAGGTATTGCTGCGTTTCCTCGGTTATGAATTTTAAATTTTTGAGCGAACAATACACGGATGTATCATTTTCCCCCTCCATTGTGAGTGGGCACAATGCATGAGTGCGCAGTATACACGTATGAGTTCGTGTAACAGGAAGTAAGAGCCACCCTGCATGTGGTGGTCATGAAAAACGAGGGCTGTCCAAAAGTGCTCTCCGACTCAGCTTGATTAGAGCGGGTCGGGCCGGGCCCGCGTCCCATCACTACTTTATTGCAAAATAACGACCGTGACAAATAAGAAGGCACGATTGTATTTGATCTACAGTCAACATGAACACAAGGTTAGTGCATAATACTTGCATTGCAGTGAGTTACTTCCATGAGGAGATTGGACCTTCTCTTCCTCGACATCATCCTGCTGATTGTCCTATCACAGCCTGAGACGATCCGGACATGGTCCCGTCCTACAGAAGAGAGCAGCGCTTAAAGCAAGGAGAATCAAACAGACGTGTGCAGAGATACATGGACGGATACTCACGCTCGCTTTGCTATACTTGACGGTGGAGAATTTCTTTGTCTTCTTCTTGAACAGGAGGCTCGTGGTGCAGGGGTACGTCCTGGATTGGAGCCAAATAAATATGGCGACCACGGCCCCCACGACCATGGTGAGGCACATGCGACCGATGAGAACGCAGCGTGGCCAAAACAGGTCGTCGGAGAAAACTATGGTCGTGCGCCAGTGGTGGCGCTCATAATACTCGTAGTAGTAGGATGACAAGATGAGGACCTACAAGAAATACGGCTGGTGGCTGAAGCGCTCCTCACACCAGAAGGACTCAGTCGTTGGCACTCACCTTGATAAGAAGAAAGATGCAGCAAAAAGTCATCTTTTTGGCAAACGACATTTGGCAGGCGATGGCTCTCTTGCTCGCCCAGGAGGCGACGGCGCCTCCCTCGTCCGGTTGTGGGCCGTTCACGGCTGCCCAGACGATGATCACGACAAGAAGCGCCACCACCGCCAAGAGGAGAAAGGTCTCAGGCAGCAGAACGAAGTAGAGCAGCCAGTGGTCGCTCTGACCTCCTGCAGCACACACACCGGTCATCTCTTCGGCTTCCATCGCGCCGGACAGCGCACCCGCCAGGGTCACGACAGCGGAGACTCCCCAGGCGAAGGCGTGAAAGACGCTGGCCCTTGCCAGCAACCGTGATGGCGCAACCACCAAAACCTGAAGGGACCTCATCGGTTTAGTCACATTCGGTAGAGAGACTCTTGTAGACATGTCGAATTTGGTTAAAGAAGTAAAATCTATCCAACAATGCCTACCTGAGAGCATAGCCAGGCTCCCGTGAGGGCGCAGAACCAAGCTGTGGACGCACCGGCGAAGAAGTGAGTCAGTAAGAAGGTGAAGAAGCAGGCGATGTTGCGGTGCCCCTCCTCCTGCGGCAATAAGAACGAGTCGCCTCCCTCTCTGCCGCACACGATGTCCTCCCGGAGGAGAAAGCCCCGGAAGAGGAAGCCCACGTCCAGGCCGAGGAAGCACAGGGCGAGAAAGAGGAGGGCGCGCTCCGGGTAGAAGAATTGGGCAGAGGGAATCAGGGCATAGTGCGATAGGGCTAGGAGGAGAAGAAAGACGGTAAAGGGGACACAGACGACCAGGACAAAGTCGATGGCGGACTTGAGGTCATCGGAGAACAGTAGCTCAGAGTCACAGCGCGGCACGCAGCGCTTCAGGCGCTCTACATACGTGAACTCGCTGGGCCTGGCCACACCAGTACAGCGAATCTGGAAGAAGAGGTTGCAATTTTAGGGTTAGCATAGTCAAGTTCGAGGTTGTGGTGCCACCGCCGCCAAGTGTCAGTACCACGAAGCTGTGGTTCCAGACGCCCGCCCCCACTAGATGGCGCTCCGCGGACTCAACGCCTAGTTAGTGAGTTTGGTGACTTTCGATAAATTTGAACTGGCGAAAAATGGGGAGGAGGCCGAGTTCTTTGTTGACAGTACAAACTGTCTTTCCAGCACTAACGGCACCTACCGGTCGTCGCAGTGACTCCGTGTCAGTGTTGTCCAGCAACTCCATGTAGTTCTTGAGCCTCCCAGGCACGTCCGCGGCTCCAGAGTTTGCGGCCGACAACTGTTCCTTTACCTTCTTCATGAAAAGTGGGTTCGTCTGCAGATTGTTGAAGAGAGAATGAGGCAAGCCTGGTGGTCGGTGCTCCTCACCGGGGCCCTCCATGCACATGTGTTCATGGCGGTTGGACGACGGAAACTTAGCGCAGTCCAGCACCGACGGCCACGAGTATCCGAAGCCGACGAGAACATGCTCGCACTTGTCTCGTACGCGCTCACACAGCGGTCTGCAGGGTCCAATCACTTTCTGCGACAGCTCCACTAGCGACTGCTCGCACATGGGCGCGTACACGGAACAGAGGAAGAACTGCAGCTCCCCCGAGCAGCCAAGGTGGATAAGAGGAGCAAAGGTCATCAGCTAGAAAGGATCGATACATGTAGTTAGTTCTCTGATACTACAAATGTCCGCCACTTGGAGAAATCTTTTTTTTTTCCTTACGTCGCTGTTGGCGTCGGCCTGAAGCTGGTGGTTGGCCAAATTGGGCATCCTGGTGAAGTTGTATCCGATCGATCGGCACATGTCGATCTTGATGGGCTCGCATGCTGCGGCCGACGCTGCCGCCGCAGAGAACGTGAAGGCGATTGGGACCGAGGCCAACGCGGCCATCAGGATCCCGTGGAGAAACATGGCGAGTAAGTGACGGAACTTCACATCTGGAGTGGCAGAATAGCGGTCCGTGAGCCACTTCTTCGAGCTTGTTCGTCGCTGTCTTGATCCTTCTGTGCTTGATCTGGACCAAGGCTCTTCTAATATTTAAGAATAATGATTACAAGAAGAAGTTTCAGAGAAACTTTGATATGGACGCTGGCGATGCTGTAGCAGTTGTCACTGGCTGTGCAGAGCACTGCGCTGTGAAAACACAGACAAGTAGTGTGACCAGATATTTCGAGCAAATTTCACCCGCAAACTTCAACAACTATACTTAGGAAATGACTGTCGTGATGATGACTGATCATTGAAATCTGCAATTGGATTGCTGTACGAGGACTTTATTATTTTCCTCAAGTTGATCCTCGTCATTTGACGCGTTGTCGGCGTTATTTTGGTCTCGGGGCATTATGACATTACATCTCTGCAGTATTAGTTGCACACTTTGTAATCGAAAAAAGTGGCGTCTACCTAGAAACGTCCATTTGAGCAAGGTCTCTTTTGGATTTTACTGTTCTCGGACCATAACGACATTCATATAGTTTCTTGAAGAATAAAAGCCCTGGATTTGATCTACATTGCATATTACCTTCCTGGTAAAAAAAAAACCCACTTTTTTCTACACAACACTGATCACGAGGACCCCAAACATCCAGCGTACTGATTTTTCCATCGACTCCGACTCCAAAGAGAACGACTTCGACACCAAGGTGTTCCGAGATCGTGGCAGGCCCACTCATTTCCGAGCCGGCACATATGAACCGGCTCGTCGGCTCCCGAGCCGTGAGTCGTCTCACCACTGGTCTCCGTGCGGCTACAGCTGTCTTGCTTCTCGCCGGACCAAGCAGGGCCGGGCAGGTAGCTGCTCTGCTTATCCACAGACTAACTTAAAAGACTGGCAACGCCAGTGCTGCTGTGTCAGCGTCTTTGTGTCAGCTGCGGAGAACTAAGCAAAACAGTGTCTTCATGGGCAAAGGCTGCCGCTATGTACTACAGGCAATCCAGCAAAAATGAGATTATTCTTGTACAAAAACACATACTACAAGCTCTTTCCAAACAACTTGTTTTTTTTGTTGCCCTAAGCTGATTTTTATCGTGTAACATAGACCACCAGCACTTGCTGCAAGACCCCCTGCACTCTTATATAGGAGAGTTGGTCGCATCTGCAAGTAGGAGAACATTTTAGTTTGGTCGCAACATTGCCAAGATCAATAAATATTTCAAATGATCAGTACAAGGCGATCAGTTTGCACCAGAAAAGATTAGGTTTCATCCCCCAAAAAGATGTGTCCTAGAGCGATGCATTTTCAAAAGTGTAACGGTTGTGAGTGTACCTCTTTTTAAGTGCTTGTTGCCTGCCTTGTGCTGAAAAATTGGCCGACATGAAGTAAATAGAAGTTTGAAAAGGGTTAAAAATTATTCGCATTTTCCATCTTAGCAGTCAAAGGTGCAGTTCTTTCACGTATGCTTTTATCAATGATATTGCATTTATCATGCTATATCATGTTGAATCTGTCCCATGGGTCCTTATTCCTCCCTCAAATCAATTGACTAAGCCGTAACAGACGACTTTGAGTTATTTCGGGTTCAGGAGAATAAAGTTTAGGTCAGGAGAGCTCAACTGGGTATCCTTTCGGGCCACCAAAGTTCAGGATCAATAAATATCTGATGCACAGTCTTGGTAGCTTTCTCGTTGCAAACAAGCATGTTGTGGTCCCCTCAGGAAAGCCTGAAGTGTCATGCCAAATCAGTTGTCACCAGAGCATGGGTGGGTCGAACTCAGGCCCGGTTCGAGTACGATTCTTCTTTGAGGCAAAAAAAGCACTGCTTGAGCTTAGATTGGTTTTATTCTCCTCGAGTTTGACTGTCTTGAGCAGAGAGTTAATACACTAGTAGCATGCATGACAGCGCACGGATCCAGAGACAGGTCACTGGTTAAGGGGTCGGTCTGAGCCCGAAATTCGGAAATGTGGTTCAGGTCCCAAAAACGGTTCGTTTCGGGCTCGGGTTCAACCTCATTACATCGCATTACTCAACCATGGTAAAGCAACAGCTGCACTCTCGACGCAGCTGTGGCGTCGGCACCCGTCTTCTTACTTAGTCGGTGTGCTCATCCGCCTCCTCTCCGACGTAGAGGTGATGTCTGTGACTGCTGGCGAATGTCGATGAGCTCCGCGCACTCGAAAGAGAGCTCAGTTTCTTCACCCTTACCGTTAGTTTAGAGAGACTCGAGAGACGAAAGATACAAATCCTCTGCTCCCGTGACCCAGCCAGACATGGGTCTGGACGTTGGGCGAGTCCACGGCGACGTGGATGAGGAGCTGCTCTGCCCGATCTGCTCTGGGGTGCTACAGGTAAGTAGTAACCCTCTGGACCACCAGCAGGTCCATGAATGCCGAGAATGTTGACACGGACGCAACAGCTTATTTCAGAGCATAAAAATATGAACAGACGTCATGTTAAGACTGTGACATATTCTTATGTCGTGTGAATGGTGTCCAAGCTCCAATCCTTTACTCACCCACCGACTCTTGGTACCAAGTATCCCAGAATTCCATACATGTACACGCAGCCCCTGTGCGGAAAGACAAACTGTTCATAATCCAGCCTGAAAGTGAAGCAAAATATGTACTGGTCACTCACATGCAGCAGATAATGAGCAGAACTTTGTCAGGACCCAATTGCTGCCCCTGAATGCGAGCATGCCTTCTGCCAGCCGTGTATCACTGAGTGGCTAAGCCGAAGTCCAACTTGTCCGGTGGACCGACAGAATGTGCAACTTCGACAACTCCGACCAGTTCCAAGGATACTTCGGAATCTCTTGGCCAGGTAATTGGATCGATGGAAATGCACAGACAGGTGTCCCGAGCTGGATGAGTTGCAGGCTGCAAGTCCTGTACAGTTGTTGCTCACTTGTACATGGCTTGCTTTTAGGCTGGAGGTGACATGCGACAATGCGTCTTCTGGCTGTCCTGCAGTGGTCAAGCTGGACCTTCTCAGCCATCACTTACGTGAGTGCGAACACAACCCGAAGCGACCTGTGGAGTGCGAGCGTGGGTGTGGCCTCGCAGTACCAAAGGACGAGCTCGAGGCCCACAATTGTGTGCGTGAGCTGCGTGCCCTCCAGAGAGCGCAAGAGGGAAAACTGGCCGAGATGGATGCCGCAATCAGGGACTGCAAATACCAGTTAGCTGAGCAGAGGAGAGAGATACAGGTGTGCAATGTCCAAACATTTGTAATTGGATGCAATGTTCAACCAAACCTCTTCCATGCGCGTCGCACTCAACAGGTCCTGAAGGATGGTCTCAGGACACTCAGACAGCACCAGCCAAGCTCCAGAGGAACCAATGTAGCCGTCGCACCCACATCATCATCATCAACGACGACAGCAACCCCAGCTGTGCCACCAACATCTTCCACTCTCAATCCAGCATCTGTGAACTCATCACGTACTGTGACAAATCAGATTCAGGAGGATGAGGTTGGTCGATGGGCGGCCGCGCTGCCCATTGCCAGGGTCTCAAGGTGGGGCGGCATGATCTCCACGCCAGACGCAAGCCTGCAGGTGAGAAACGTCTACTAGTGCTATTTGGGGACCTATTCAATGAACAGACAGGCTCTACCACATTTCTTTTTCCTTGTTTTCAGCTGGCTATCAAGCGCTCACTGGTGGACTCTGGCTGTCCTGACCACATTGTGGAGGAGCTAATGTCTAATGCACACGAGCGGCGGTGGCCGCCGGGTTTATTAACATTGGAGACACGTCAAATGAACCGGAGGCAGTATGAACAGTATGTGTGCAGGCGAATCCCTAACAAGCAAGCAGTGGTCGTCATGGCCTGCGACAACATGCACATGAGCGATGACATGATCCTCGAGCCGGGGCTCGTTATGATTTTTGCACATGGAATAGAGTAATAGAACTGATAGAATTTATCATTGCTGTGAAATAAAGTAATAACGAAATTATGAGTGAAACTTTTTACTAGTCTTACCGGTGAAATTATCAGTGAAACTTTTTATCAGTCTTAATGACTGAACGCTTCACGTGCTATTGCTGGGCGCACTTCAAACAGACTGAGTTTGCAACGGACCTTCGTAAGAGTGTTGCTGTTATCTTTGTCGGGCCTGTTTCTCTTCTCTCTGATGATGTTTTCAGCATCGAAAAAAAGGTGCTCAATTGGAGAAGTTCCTTGGATGCAGAAGATTTTCAACTCCATCTCACTCATCTGTGGCGCCATCATCTTGCATTGGTGGCCCCACCAGTGGATTGGATTCACCTCTTGTTGCTCATGAGGAGAAGCACCCGAATTCAAGGGCGATGTTTTCATAGGCCGCGCTTCTCCTCCTCTCTCTGGCCACATCTTGGTCGAACAGCCGCCAGAGGAAGAGCAGCTCTTTGCCAGGCTTCCTTTCAGGCACATTTCTTTCTGGGCTCTCTAGTTGTTGCTTCAGCCACGTGACAGCTCTCCCCGCGCATGCTTAAGATTGGTAGCTGTCCCTTCCAAATCTCAGGTCTAGAATGGCTGCACCAGCTAGAGGCATGTTTGTTTTGATGTCCTTGAAACGGGCGTAAAGATTTTTGATGATGGATGCTGGTCCTTGGGAAAAGCAGCTAGCTCTAAGATTATCATTGATAACATCAAACTTCTGGATTATGAGAAAATGTGCTGTTGCTACTTCCCACTCTGGAGGTATTAGAGGTTGTGAGCTCTGTCAACTTGCATGTGAAGATATCTCAAAGTCATCTGAAGGTTACTGGATCAGCTACAATCCTGGCAAATCAAGAGGAGAAACCAGAACTAGAAAATTTCTGGGGCCATCTGATCTGGCACATGTTAGTGCATATCTTGATAGACTGGAAGCTTTTCAAGCACACAAATTTGACCAAGATAGATGCCATCATAAACAAACCCATGGGAAAAACATGACTGCAAAATTTGGAGTTGATGTTACCTCTTACCTCAACGTACCAAAGCCAGAAAGTTATACTGGTCATTGTTTTCGCCGAACTCCAGCTAAAAGGGCAGCAGAGCGAGGTGCAAATCTAGTGCAGTTGAAGAGACACTTCAATTGGTCTGGGCAGAATGTTGCAATGCGATACATTGATGAAAGTGAGCACCATTCCAAGCAAATAGCATAACTCATAGCTGGGACAAATGATGAAAATAACACAGAAAATGACAAAGGTGACAAGGAAGATGATGCAGAAAGAGGGATAAAATAACTTTTATCAACAGTCTTCCAAATCATTGTACAAGAAGGAGGTAGCGTGATGGTCAACAATTACAACAGTAAAAATGAGTGAGAATGAACCTTGTGGGCTCAATAAAATTGCACTGTGTGTTCTTTTGTCATCCGCCTTTGTATGAATGAAATGAAAGGTAAATGAACAATGTGACGCAAAAAACAGTACGTGCATTTGGCAAGTGGCATTTTACAAACCCTCGGTCTCTGCATCCCTCATTGCTGCCCTCGTTCCTCGGGCAGCAAACCGTCGGGATGCAGAGACCGAGGGTTTGTAAAATGCTACTTTGTCAGTCAAGCAGATTGATATCCCTGCAGTTTCCTCTGGCAATAGTATGAGTATCAAGCTGCCCCAGGCAGTCAACTTCCCTGTTGCCCCTGCTGCTCCAGACACTAGATATGTGCCTGTTGAGGTCCTTCAATTGATACGAAATCAGCTAATGCTGGAGGCTCAGCATCTGCAGGCTAAGAACACATCTCAAAGCTAGTTGATCATTACATTTTAAATTGAGATGTTTCGAGGGATGCTCAATACATTTATGCATCCCACTGCTTATTCAGCGAACTCGGCTCTCCCGTGTAATAATGTCCTAGATGAAGGTTAGGTCAGCATAACCAACTCTTTGACCACGCACTGTTTTGAGGTTCGTTTTTATAGATCAAGAAAGGGTGAGGTTTTGTGACACTTGGACGATTACGCCGAAGGCTAAGTGCAAGGCGAGAAGTTGCCACCTAGCTCGCCCTAACCTGAAAATTATTAAATATTTAAGACAAACTATCTGGAAAACAGTGCATTTTTACGGAAGTTGCCCAGTAATATCTCCTGTACAGCGTTGAAAGAGCTTCCCAAAGTGATATCGTACATTCGTCCAGCCGCATCCTGTGAGATGTCGTGGGTAATTCGACAGTCAAAGCTGTCTACGGCTTCTTTGCTCTCACGGCTCAGCAGAGGAGGCGTAAGTTGTGTTTATGTCACTGAGATCTTGGTGGTGGTTTACATATGTCTATGGCTGCTCCACGTTCTAGAGTCAGCTGTGCTCACAATCAACAGAACGGTCAGGCCCGATGTGGGTAGGTCAGAGTTGGATTTTACAGGCTGCCTGACCTATGTTATGATTATGCAAGGTGACGTCATGACGTCGGCCCGGGCAGTCTACTCAGCCCGGCCGACCCGGCTGGGCCGAATGCTCCACCGTGACGTCACTATCGAGAACACTCTCGGCGATAGCTAGGACTCTGATCTGACATACACACACCGAAGTCAGGGCTAGGCTGCTGTTCTGGACCTCGTTGGATTTCTCATTCACGCCACGACTGTGGTCATGCCCGACAGCGACAAGGTGCCCAAGCCCTCGGCCAAGGCCGGCGAGGTCGAAAGAGAGGTAGAAAGATTGTAGAAGTCTCTGTTCGTGTCTCAAGTCCTCCGTGTCTCTTCGGTTTGTTTTTCCAGAATCCGAAGAAGCTGAAGCCCTGCTGCGCTTGTCCGGAGACGAAGAAGCCTCGGGACGAATGCATCATTGAGAAGGGCGAGGAAAACTGCGGGGACTTGATCGAGGCGCACAAAAAGTGCATGAGGGACCTCGGCTTCAACATTTAAGATGTCTTCGCGCCGTTTCTCTGGCAACGCCACCTACATGAGCGACGACAAGAACCCGTGCACCGACGAGAGGCACATGTCGCTTCTCTGTCTGGACCAGAACAGCGGGAACAAAGACTCTTGCAAGAAGCAGTTCGAAAATTACAACGCGTGCAAAACGTTCTGGATGAAGGTCAAGATGGCGAGACTGGTGAATGGCAAGAAGCCGCTGTTACCGGACGCCGAATTCCGCCCGGCGATGAAGGAGTTGTTTCTGCAAACAGGGAAGATTCCCTTCGAGACGGCGGCGGAACAAGCGGCCAAGAAAGTTCCCCCAATGTGACTATGAGTGAGTGAAGCTGCACAATGGGAATGTTATTGCATCCAACTGCCTCACGTCATGTACGAAGAACTCTTTCCAACGTCCTGATGAGCAGGAGAGAGCGACTCGTCTCGTCCAGTGACTTCAAGAACAGTTATTTAGTCAAAAATGTAGAAAAGGAGACAACTTTCGTTAAAGGAGTCGGGCTTACGCCGGACATCGGGCTGCATCTGATGACACCGGACATGTCCATCTGGCACAAGAAGGCTGAAATGTCCAGGAGCACCAGCATCTTCCAAGAGGATCCCTACTGGGCCATCTACTGGCCTGGTGGCCAAGCTTTGGCGCGCTACGTTCTGGACAACCCATATCTCGTGGCCGGCAAGAGGATACTCGACTTGGGTTGCGGTTCGGGCGCTTGTGCCATAGCCGCCGCCGTTGCCGGCGCTGGCGGCGCTGGCAACTCAGTAACGGCTAACGACGTAGATCCAGTGGCGCTAGCGGCCGCAGCCCTCAACGCTTCCAATAATGGTGTTGAGATTACTCTACTCGAAGGAGATTTTCTCGGCCACGTGGATTTCTTGTCCGCCAACTTCGACGTGATGCTGGTCGGCGACCTTTGCTTCGACCAGGATCTCGCTCGACGGGTCCTGTCTCTGGGATCCGAGTTCGTGAGCCGAGGAGGACGGGTTCTCCTGGGAGATCCCGGGCGATGGGTTCTGAATTCCGAAACTAAGGACGAGAACCGATTGAAGTGCGTGGCCAAGTACGAGTTGCCCACCGAGGTAGTCAGTCAGAACTCTGGCCTTGTCAATGGGATGGTCTATGCTGTCGGAGAGTCTGAAATAAAAATATGAATTCATTTACGCGTATGACAAAAACTCTAGTCAGGAGTGTGCGGTGCACCGATGTCAATAACGTGTACTACGACGGGACGTTACGCATGTTCGTACGTCAGGTCGGCAGGGTATGTATCCTACACACAGCCCAATCGTGTAAATTCGCACTCCTGGCCCACAGTGGTCATGCTCGACATGAATCCTTGCCCACCTTCTCCAAGATGGAGCCGTGACACCACGTGCTTCGACGACAGAAACTGGAACAATTGTTACATTGATCAGACACTCGTGACCATTGATGACGAAGACGATACCGAGTTTGTTACGAATCTTGATTATCGTGTCAAATGTGCGTGTTCTTCCCCGTGTCCCCATGCGCGTTCGTCAAGAGGGGAAAAGAGTCTGACTGACTCCGACGCCTCTTCCGAGTGTTATCTCAGCATTGTGTTACATCGCACAATCATTTATGAGTTGCCTAAGGAAGCTGTGTCGAGCAGAAGTACGCACAGCATTGACGGAAAGTTGCTCCTCGGACTATAAGATTCTTGTGGATTAGATCAGTAGTCACGTGCGACTTGGACCTGGCTCACCTCGTTCCGCTTCTTTCTGTGGTTTCCTGCCGTCCTAGGAGTTCGAAGACTTCCATTGTATTGCACAATCTAAGAAGACAACTTTGGAAATATGTATTTTACCCCATTTTCTGCGACTTCTTGTAACTGCTGCAAGGAGAAGTGCAGTCTTGAACAAAAGAGTGAGAAATTCCCAACCTAAAGACATTGGAATATAAACACACGTTACACTTTGATTCCAACAGTCCAACTCCATTGCATTAGTCAGCATGTGTAGTTCTTCAACGTCACAACCTTGACTTTTACTTTGTCGTCGGCGAGTCTTGCATTTCTTATCACAGGTACACAAGTCATACAGCACGTGTCGTCGAAACAATTACAGCAGCAGGTTCTTCATCTTCTCTTTGATATCGACGTAGGTGGGATTGTCCTGGCCGTAGTGCGAAAAGACAATGACACTAGCCTTCTCCAGAGACTTCTTCAAGTCTGACATCACAGAAGAAGTGCCTCCTCCGTTCCCTTCCTGCAACTGTGCTGACAGGACATCAGACTGCTTCACCAACTCGTGGGCGTACTCGATGCTGGAGGAGCCGTACCTAAAAACAGGACTTTTATTGTAAACACTCGATGCAGACGAAAAAGTAATTTCAGAGTTCTATACGTACCTCTTCTCCACGGCGACGAGACATTCTTTGAGACACAGGGCGCTCTCCTTGTACTTGCCCGCCATGGCGTAGCACTCCGCCAGGCGATCCCGCGTGGTCACCAAATCTTCATTGTACTCGTAAAGTGCGCGGCGACGTAGTGACAGACACTCCCGAAAGCTTTCTATGGCAGGGTTCAAATCTTGGCAGCTGAGGTAGTGTTGGCCTTGCAGGAACAATTCATTGGCGGCAAATGAGTCTGCGATCTGTTGAGTGTAACTCTGACTTAGGCCGCAATCCATGCACGGCAGCTCGTGGATGTCCTCTTCACCATGTTCGGCAGGAGTCCGAATGGGCCCGCCGCACCGGCGACACCTTAAGGCGAAGAAGCGATCCACGAAGTCGTCCATCTTGCGATCACTGCACCCGCTGCAAGTGCAGGAGAAATGATATTGGGACAGGAGAGCCTCCTGACGCTCTGCACGGCGGTGACGTCGAAAGTGCGGGCCGTAACAGTTGAAGACCTCTCGGCCAGCCGCCAAGTCCCTGATGGCCCTCACTATCAAACGGTTGCGCACGAAGCTGCTGATGACGTCTGGGTCGCACGAGTGATTCATCATACTGGCAGAGGGGTAGATGGCAGTAGCAATGCGCTGCTGTGTCTCGGAGTAAACCCTGGAGTTGGCGGCCTGCTGATCATCCGCGTCGAAAGTTGGGGCCACTTCGAATATAGCGCTCGCGTTGCACACCAGCTGAAGGATGTGCTTGAATATGGCAGCCGAGATAAACGTGGATAGGCCATCGTCCTTCACGCCGTCCTCAAAGAAGCTCGTCCTCTGTTCCAGGTAAGTGGTCAAGAGATTGGCCGTGGTCGCGTACTGGAACAAGTCCTCTCCTGAGGTGCGCTTAGAGTGTTCCACCAAGTTGAAAACCCTACTGTATAGGTCCTTCTCGCAGGATTTCGGCAACTCGAAAGTCTTCCGGTCGACGAGCGGCCGCAGAGACATCAAAGATGATAAGCCTTGGACAAGCACTGTCCTGGCTGCCAAGTGCGCCACGCCCACCGAATGCAGGAGATCGAGGCCGCCGCACTCGAAGCGATGGTACAGGTTCCAAGACTCCGATCTGCAGTGGTCGGAGCAGTAGCGCGGCTGTGTACACTCCAGACAGGGCACTGCAGTGACTACGACGAGTGCAACGTGGCAGTGGTGACAGTGCGTAGAATAGTGCTCGGGAAGAAGTACAGAGCAGTACGGCGTCTCGCTGAACAGAAGCTGTCCTGCGGAGAGTTCCTTGAGGGCAACGATGTGACGTCCGTGAGAAGGACTTTCACGCATTTCCAAGCAAGCTGAAGCTCCAGGTAGACTGGGATTGTCCTCTCCTTTGAAGAATTCGAAGTCGGTTTGAGCGTCGTCTTTCTCCGGCAGTTTGCCTTTGCCGTTCTCTCCTTCCTTCACTGAATTGATCTCGGTGATGAGCGCCTTAATGTCTTTGGCTATTGAGTCCCTCCGCTTAGTCGGCAGCCTCTTGGCAAGGTTCAGGACATCCAAGCTGGTCTGCAGCGCTTCTAGAGCCTCCCCCGGGCGCCCCAGGCGCATGAGACAAAGGCCGCGGCGTTGGTACAATTTATACTCTGAATCTTTAGGAAACTTGTGCTTCAGGGCAAGCGCCACGTCCGAGAGGCACTCACGGAAGCTGCCCCGATGGTACAGCGCAGCGGAACGATTGCCAAAGGCCAGGCTAAGTTCCGGTCCCACACGTGGCGCACATATGACGCTCTCAGAGTACAGCCTGAGGCTTCCGGCGATGTCGCGTTGCGCAAACTTCGCGTTTCCCTCATCGCGCAGCTTGGACGCCGTGCCTCCAGACTTGGGGTAACGAGACTCCGAGCAATAGCTGATCCAGCTGGTGATCTTGCGTCTGGGGAAGAAGGAAGATTGGCGAGTAAGTGGGTGACGTTAGGCAAATATGTCCCACTCTTACCTGACACCGACCAAGTCTTGCGTCACTCGAATCTTCTCCTCAAGTCCGCGCGCACTCTTGACCTCCGCGATGGACCCGTCAATGCGCGCTCTGTCTGTGAGGGCCGCCAGAATCTTGGGCCACGAGTCCTGAGAGAGAGAGCTGGACTCGGGATTCTGCATGGCAACGTCGACCTCGACCCCTCTGAACGTTTCCTTCTCTCCTTCCTTGTTTGTTTGACAAAATTCTCCAGCCTCGACTTTTGTTGCGTTACCTCGGGATCGGACAAATTCTTCCGAAAAGCGCCAAATCGGCGCTTTTGGTCCGCCAGCATTGGGCGCTTTTCTCAGAAATGGTCACTCCAAGTCAGTCTAGGCAAAGACTACCGCGACTTTGCTGACCGAGGAGACAGCCAATTTCTAACATCCGCTCATGGCCCTGATGCTTCTGAGTGGCCTCAACAAGTCCAACTTGCGGAAGCCAAGTTTGTATTTTGTGTTTGTATTTGTATCAAATGTTTAAGCGGCCATTTTATTGCGCTTCTAAGTTTATTACCAAAGCAATGTCGCAACCACAATAGGGTGATGGCCGAGGACATGGACAAGTACAGTATATGGTCCTACACAAGGGCTACGAATGATTCGTCTGAGACTAATGCTTATTGGAATTTCTTGATGACGGGAGTTTAAGCCGAAAGCAAAAATAATGTGCTGTATCTATGTTAAATACCAGGATTCAAAGGGGAAAGAGGGGATGAAACCGCACAATTTATTACTGAAAGTTAGGGCTTGAGCGGCAATTATAACTTTTATTATGCGTTGTTGAAAGCTGGTGTGGTGAAGTCCGATCTTGTGGACAAACTTGGCGCTTCATTCTCTTCGTGCTCCGAAGCCTTAAACATTCTAATGTTGTCTTGTTGACTGCAAGAGACGCTCTTTCGCTTTACATGTCCTGGTGGACGCTGCAAGTGCATTGCTTCCAACTCCAACGAGATCTTCCTCAGGCGCTGCGGGCCATGAGCTTCCTGATCGTCTGCTGTGAGCTGCCGGACCCGGTCCAGTGTCCTGTGAAAGGTCTCGTCGGACATTCTGCGCAAGTGCATCAGCCCGGGGATAGACAGGCGACGCTGCTCGTTGACGTTCTCCAGGATTATTCCGTTGGGCACACTGTTGTTGTTCACGTGATCCATGTCCGACGCCTCGCCCTCTTTGGGCGGCGTAACACTCACCGTGGCCAGACCAGACTTGCGCTGACGTGGGGGACATGGAACGTCTGAGGAAGACGCCATAATGGTCGACACAGTCGGTCGTGTCCTGGCTTCTTCCACTGGCAAGTGCTGCTCCCCCCTGCTGTCGCAGGTCATCTTCCAAGAGATCTCGCTTCCTTTGTCCAGACCTATTCTCTGAAGTTTTTCATGCTTGTAAAAAGAGCTCCGCGATCGTAGACTTGATATGTTGATGTACAAGAGGAAATCCTGTTTCAAGGGAACTACGACGATCCCGCTCAGGACTTCCTCTGTTGTCTGGTCCCGCACAGGCTCTGGATCTCCTGGAATGACTCTGCACTGTGATCACTCTAGGCGGTCCATCAGCTCAGCCACTTTTGGCTATGGGGCAATGAGATGACCAAGAGTTTGTCTGCCGTCACCTCCTGAACTAAGGCTCCAACAACCCGGTGTCTCCCTGCAGGGTGAGTTGAAGCTCAGAGTTCAGGTTGCTTTTATTGTTCGGTCATGGAAGAGGCGATTGAGGAGTGCCACTTGGAACCTGACAGTACTAGGGACATAAGACAAGTTATTCTCCCGACCAAATTTCACTGATTCTTGAGTGAGACTGGAACACTTTTTTCAGGAGGAAAGAGTGAAAAAAGTGTTACCAGGCTCATGAGAGAATCACAGTGAAAACTGTGAGTGAGGAGAGCTCTCATTTTTGTCAAGCATGTGATTTTATTTAACTAATTGACTTTTTTCACAGTCTATTTGCAGTATACCGAGCCAGCCTGTGGCCAGATTAATTCAGATGACAACACCCACCTCACGTTTCTTTTGTCTCTAAACACTTATATGTAGGGTAATACCATAAGGAGAATTGGCCTCCTATTGAGTAGTTCTAGAAAGTCATTGAGGTTTTTCTGGAAATTTACCAAACCAAGTCAAAACTTTTCACAATCAAAATAAAAAAATCCTTTTCAGCAGAAGTTGCTCCTTATCAAGTATTTACGCCACTTGGAGGCGTTCCACAGCTTGGTGTTTACTAGGTGTTGAGGCTGGGTTCCTACATGATCCTGACCGAGAATTTCAGAGCACTTCATAAAATTTCATGAAAAGTAGAGATTCCGGGCTCTCCAAAATGGTATAGCAAGCCAATTTCCATTGAGAAATGACTGAGTTTCACCCCAAAACATAAAAAGTGTGGCCTCGACACCCACAATTTTTAAATTGAGGTCATTTTTGAGGCTGTTAGAGGATACCCAGGTGAATTTTCCATAAGAAAACTAACTTCCACAAAACTTCCTTTCTCTTAAGGGGTCTGCCATTTTTCTGGCTGCAAAGATGGCTGAGAAAATTGGACTTTTGTTCAGGCAAAACTGAAGAAAGAGATTTAGTACTGCTGGTATCATCTGTAATATGAGAAAATTATTTTCAGTGAAACAAAGCTCTTCTCCTCAGATTTTCACGGTTGATCACTGATTTTTACTACAGCCGCCCTGGAGTTGGAGCCTCACACTCTCCAGGTTAGCCTGGTCCTTCTTTTCACCCCCGGGACCGAGCTCTTGAGAGTCTCTCTGATGAGCTCCCACCAGAAGAGGATGCTGGTGAGACTGTCATGCTGGTGACTGACAATAGTGATGAGAACATAGGTGACTGTGACCTCCACCTTGATGGCGGATCAGTGCAATGACAATCGAAAGAATGCAATGTTTGACGAAGATTTTCCCTGAAAGAAACGTTTCTTTGCAAATGCAGCTTGAGTGCATATCGAGAGTAGCATTGAAAGCATTGAAAGTATTTCTAGGTAGGTTCAACAATAGAATAAGAGCGGCAGCAAGAGGTGCAAGATTAAATAAGAGCCGCTGCTCTTAAATGCGACAGTGCGGTATTTAAATGTCTGACGCGTGGTGGGACAGCCAGCCGTCAGCTGAGGCAGCTTGGCCACGAAAGCAACCAACAGCAGCCTGAACAAGCTGGCTGCTTTCTCTTTTTTCCCCCCTGCTGTCTCCTCTCCCGACGTCGCCGTCGTTGAACAGGCTTTCGCTGCGGCAGCGCGCCAGCCCGTTGCATGCGGCAGCAGCCTTTATCGCGGAGGCCAAGCCCTAATCAACGCGGTGGCGGCAGCAGCCGGTAGCACACGGAGTAGGTGCTCTCCTTCCTCGACATGCGTGAGAGGAGGAAGATCGATAAGAACGTTGCTTGCGTGGAGAAAGGGAGAAAGAGAGGGAGGAGGAGGAGCAGGAGGAGGAGGAGGAGGCGGTGTTGCCTCTGCCACGAGCCGCCCCTGACTGAGTGCGTGCGTGCACGCGCATAGTTGGGAGCTGCCTGGCCTTCTGTCCGCCTGCGCTGACGTCAAGACCGCGACTGACGACGGCTGCTCGCTGCTATCTGAGCTCTCTTTAAACGAAGCTGCATTAGCAGCAATCGTGGACGATGATGCACGCAAGACCTATCAGTGCATAAGGGCGCCTTCCTCAAGTGCTACAACGCTCATGTAACCATCGCGGAGACAAAGGCCGACGGCCTTTGCAGAAGTAGCAGCTCTAGTCAAAATTGTACAAACATACAGGTATAAAATAGCATACTTATAGCCACAGAGGGAACTTCTGGTCTAGGATGGAGAAGGAGAAGCAGCCGGTGATCATCAAAAGTGAGGAAGTCGATGTAAGAGTCAAAAAAGAGGTTGTGGAGAATGAAGAAGAGGAAGTGAGCTTACTACATGGCACTAAACATCTGCTGTTGCCCTCATCCGCCCTGAACAACAACAGCCGCAGAGGTAAAGGCCACGCCAAGTCTGCTGCCGCCGCCGCAGTGGCGGCCATCGCTCAGGTGCCCAGCTGCTTCCTGCACATCAAGGAAGAAGAGGGGGACGAGGATCGCCAGGGGGCGGAAGAAGTTAATAAAAAGGACGACACTACGATCGAGGTCTCTGCTGAGGATGGCAGCATCATCGTCATCAAGACAGAGCCGAGAGTGCTGGAGGAGGAGGAGGAGGAGATGCCCATGGCCACAGTCTTGGACGACGATGATTTTGACGAAGAATGCGAGTTTGAAGAGGATGATGATGAAGACTTCGACTTTGGCTCTAGCCTGGACACTCCTGACAGCACTACCGGGACTAGTAGTAGTTCAAGAGGTGACGGAGGGCTCAGCTTGACCCCAGACTCTGCCAAGAACAAGACCAAAGAGCCAACGAAAAGGCAAGGTGATGACGAAGAAGAGGATTCGACTCCAGGATCGTTCGACTTCAATGGCATAACGATAGAAACTTCCGGCAACTACTCCAAGTGTCCTAAATGTCTGAAGTCCATCAAGTCCACGTTCATTATCCGCCACATCAAGCTGCACGATGTCCCGTCCGAGAAGTTTACATGTCCAGAGGCTGGTTGCTCGCTACAAGTCAACAGAATCAATAATTTATTCCGCCACCTGCGCGAAATTCACAAGAGCAAGCGACCGTACATGTGCAAGCGGCGTGATTGTGGCGCACGCTTCAGTCGGGCGGCGCAACTTAAGGCGCACTCTGCGCGGCACCGCGCAGAAGAACAGCAAGAGCGGCGACTGCGGCGCAGCGAAGGCGGAGCCGACCGAGGTGACGACGAGGAGCAGAAGACCTACGCATGCGAGTTCCCTGGTTGTGGAAAGGAGTACCGCAAGAGGCATCATCTGAAGGAGCACGAGCGCAAGCACACCGGCGACACCAAGTACGGCTGCGAGGTATGCGGCAAGAGGTTTTACATCCAGGCGCACATGAAGCGCCACCTCTACTCTCACACGGGCATCAAGCCGCATATATGCCGTTGGCGTTGCGGCGCCATCTTTGCCTCCTACGGCGGCCGCATGAAGCACGAGCGCATCAACCACTACGACGAAAATCCTCTGCGCAGTGAATGCGACATCTGCGGGAGGCCGTTCAAGAACCAACAACAGCTATCGAAGCACCGCATGACCCATCTCAACCCCGAAGAAAGGCGCGACTACCGCTGCTCCTTCTGCCACATCATGTTCGACACTGTCCGCCTTCGCGAACGTCACGAAGAGCGCCATCGTGACGGAGAAGTATTTGCCTGCGAGACTTGCGCAAAGGTATTTAAGAACGAGAAAAACCTCAGCCACCACGTGAAGACGCATCACATGAAGAAAGAGGAAAGTACCGAAGACAATGATAAGAAAACATCAAATAAAAATGTTCCAGCTGCTGGTAAGAAGCCCAAAAAGGAGGCTCCACCGAAGCATCACTGCCACATTTGCGGTCCACCGAAACTGTTCTGTCTGACCAGCTTGAGACGCCACCTCGCGCGCATTCACAGCACAAACTACAAGTGCTCGCGGCCAAATTGCGGCCGCTACTTCAAAGAGAAGACCCAACTGGACGCCCACGAGGAGATCCACCGTCTGCGTGAATGCCACCTCTGCCTGAAGCAATTCCGCCGCAAGCAGAATGCAGACATTCATCTTCTGGGTGTACACGGGCTCACCAAGGATGACCTGGCAACGTTGGGCAGGTGGAACCCCAAGAAGGAGACGGACTCCTGCCCGGAATACATGACCAGGAAAGCCAACACCAGCTTCAAGCGATGGCAGAAGAATAAGAAAGCATCGGTCGGAGGGAACGACGATGCTTCCGCCCCAGTCACTGTTGAAGGGGAAGGGGAAGAGGGTGGGGATGACGAGGAAGAGGAGATTGCCCCTCCACCGACCGATCACAAGTATGCCGTGATAGTCAAGGCGGAGCCAGGGAATAGCGCGTCGGGAGAGTCATTCACATAATGCGAACACTTTGAGTTAGTTTTTGTTATTGCTGTTCTGTTTTACGTAAAGTTTTTTCGAGTTTTACTTGTCTATTGAAATCGCTGTAGCAGTACACGGATTTTACGTACTTTAGTACGTACAAGTATGATGTAATCTAAGCCATCAGCAGACCGCTTTATCTTTGGGCCAACCAGTCACTACACGTGCCATAAGCCCCACCAGAGTGAAAAACTAAGTCAAAATATGTGCAAAAAAACCCGCAGGTTTTTGTTTGTGGAGACTGTTATGGGTGAAAAGACTCTGCATGTACATACAGTAACCAAAACCGACTTCCAGATCTAGTCATCGACTGTTTCATGCGTGAACCTTTCTATAGTATTTTGTCCTATCAATTGTAGACCATATGTACTACACCATACTGTCAGTACATGTGACTAGTCCACATGTGTATTGTGTGCCTCTTGTCCTTGATGTGTTTCACCCGTGTAACGTTCTCATAATTGGTTTGTCGAAGAATATAGTCTTCACGTTAGAATGCGATATCAACGCTAGTTCTCAGGTTTTCCCAATGTTATCAGTGGCTTTTCTGGGTGGGCGGAGAATGAGGTGGGTTCGGACTGGCATGTGGGCACGGTGGCCGTGCCCACTCTGCTGTCTGACACGTTGCATTGCAAAGAATTGGACAGCATACGTTGCAGGACGCAAGGACGCGGTATTGAAGGTCACGTTGGACAATAGAAACGTAGGAGACACCTTCGGAGCGAAAGTGACGTGCAAAGGAGAACCACGTGGAAGACATAGAGAGAAAATTGTATGCTTGATAAACAAAAAGTACCGTAGCTACTTTCACTAAAAATATAACCCTGCCCTGGTGCCTCTAATATGCTCTGGCGAGTCTACAATCTTGAGCCCTCGGGCACCTTCAACCTTCTTTCGTGAAACCGACTTCATTCGTGACCCTTGAAAAATGAGTGAAAAATATGCTCCCTGATGTTTTTCTATCGAAGAAGTAGTTAGGTCAAAGAAAAGGTCTGATTACATTGCACAACTTTATCGGATCAGGGTCAACTTATGTATGGAACGAACCAATGCTAATTTCATATCGGTACGAATCACAGTAATGTGGAATCTGAGCTCACATAAGTTTAAATGGTCTTTATTGGTGGTCCAGCTTAAGCATTGTACCAAGAGGCGACGAAAGTCAGTGCTCCCAGAACGCCTCTGCTCGCCGTAGAATCTCGCTCCCTTCGGATTCCTTGTCTCCTCCAGGGAGATATGGAGGTGTCAGTTCCCTGTAAGCGATGACCACTCTTCGGTTCACAATGTCTTTGCGGAGGATGCAGTGCTCCCAGTCGTAGCGCGCCTGGCCGAACATCACCAGGAGCGAGCGCCGCGGCAGCGGCACATGAATCACAGCGTCGCTGAGATCGCCTCGACCCAGACCAGGACTCTGGAAGGGCTTCGAGGAGCTTTGGAGGAAGTTGGCATCATCGTCGAGGACCCGCGGGAAGGTGGCCACATCTGCCAGGTTGTATCTGTCATTCCCTCCGAGGTAGGGCAAGCACGTGAGAGTCGAGTCGGACAGGAGATTAAGCTGGACAATGCGCTCTCCCCAGATCCAGCAGTCGTCGATGTGAGGCTCGATGCATGCACCGGTCTCCGGCCGGTACTCTATTGAACATTGTTCTACAGGGTAAAAATGTCGCAAGCAGGGCACACGAGCAGCAAAGCGCTCCTGCACAAAGCGCGTAGTGGCGGGAAAGCCCACAAAGGCTGCGCCAGCCTTCACCTTGCGCCGCTTGAAGTTAGCTCGCGGACCGAAGTTCTGTTTCCGCCGGCCGCTCTGCGAGGAGTCCCAGGGCAACCGGTCCACATCGGACATTAGCTGGGCCTCCTCCTCCTTCGAGACGAAGTCGGTGAAGACCCGAATACCAGGGAAGTCAAGAAAGTTGCTGCTGGTGTCTCCAACTCGCAAAATCTTGTCCACGTCTGGAGAGTACAGAAATGAGCGCTCGCTCGCCTGAACACGTTCTAGGGTAGAATCTGCTTTGGTGAGGTTAAACTGCTTCTCACAGATGAAGCACGTCCTGTAACTCTTGCAGCCACAGTCTCTGTTCGTGTTCATTGTAATAGTCACTTGCACTGGGAGCTGTAATATTCTTCCTCCAGTTCGTACAATTCGGTGGCTAAGTCGTCTCTGAGAGTCGTGAGCTTGCAGTCACAGTTTTCCTGGAGGTTGAGGAACATCTTCGAGTTGTGGGCAATGGCTTCGTTGACGGAGGGAAAGTCGTTGAGGATGAGGTACTGCTTTATGTCGCTGATCAGCTTCATCAGGGACTCGCCCGCACGTACCTGAAAACCGCAATTGATACTGTCCTGAGTGCATCACATGAACACTTTTGAAGGACCTTACCATGTTCGCCGCGCGAACTTGCATTTCAAAGGCGTCTTCCTCGCATTGAGTCGCCCTGGTTATCTGACCCTCCTCTTCCACTTTGCACAGCTTGATGATCTCCATAAAGTTGGCCGCCATCGAGCCGACATCCTCTTTCAGACGCTTGCGGTAAGACTTGAGAAGAGCGTCTTTGGAGACAGGCACGTTGCTGGGCCCCGACTTGCTGGCCATCTTGATTACTGTGGTATACGAAAGCACTACGAAAAGGAGAAGTTCTGCTTGATCTCCCAACCGCCCCCTTCCAACCATAGGAGAATGAAGCTCACCTTTCTTCACTTAGCGAGGGACCAGACGAGGATCGAGTTTCCTTGGCAGGTGACAGCAGTGAGGGCGAACCCCCCAGTCTCCAAGAGGATGTTGACCACGTCGGTGGGGTACATAAACGGTTTGAGGCAGATCTGCCTGCCGGAAGCGTCGGGCTGGCACGACTCGTCCACGCCACCACGTTTGTTACTCACCACGTTCGTGTTGGGATTGATCTCGTAGCCCAACCTGCCCACGATCAGAGCGTACAGCTTTGGGTGCCTCGGCGCAAGGATGTCAAGACCGATCACCTCGGTCTTAGTAAAGGCAGGGTCGCCGCGAACCAACACCAGCATGATAGGAACTCAGCACAACAGACGAGAAATCATCTGAAACTGAATGAACAAGTCTGTTGCTGTACGAGAAGACGTGAAAGAATTAGCACATGAGCAGAACGTAACATATGGATACACAGGAGGATAAATTGTCACGCACAAAGACGTGGTCATTACTGTGGTCTCGGCGTGCTCTCACCGCCTCCAGAAGCTCGCCGTCATTTATGTTCTTGGACCTTTCTTCTATGTAGTAACACATTTCTTGCACGTTCCTCACGTTAATCTTGTCCTCGTCAATCAGCACCCACACTTTCAAATGCTCAGTCAATACTTCTTTTGTCCCATTCCCTTGTAAGCGTCAAATCTGTCTCCGGACGATCCCTGGTAGCTACTGAAAGGTTCCGAGCCAGAAGCACCTGACGACGAATTGCCAGACCAATGATGATGCCCTCTGGAGGAGCTCCAGTGACTTCCACCTCTAGGTCTGCCTCCACCTCGGTCTCCATAATGATCTCTTCTGTCGTAGCCGCTTGTCCTCGCACGGTTGTCGGAGTAACCGCGATTTTCGTATGAGCTGCTATCGTATCTGGAGCGATTGTCGTAGTTGCCCTCTTGGTTGCTGCGTTTGCGGTGGTCGCTGTCGTAGTAGTCATCGGCCGTCCGCTTCACGCCACGCCTCAAGTCTACCTGCTGCCTCCGCAGTCTCTCCAGCTCTTCCTTCTCACGCTGGAGTCGCTCACGCTCCACTCGCTGGCGCTCACGCTCGAACCGCACGAGTTCGGCCTTCTCGCGCTCAAGGCGCTCGCGCTCTCGTCGCAGTTCTTCTCTCTCGCGGAAAAGGATCTCCTCCACTTCTCGCCGCCGATCCAAGTCTCGCCGACGCCGTCGTTCCTCCTCCTCGAACGCTTTGCGCCGTTCGTACTCACGACGTCGCCACTCCTCCTCGCGCTTCTTCTTACGCTCGCGCTCTTTCTTAATCTGGGCGAAGGTGAGTACTCCTGGCCTCGTAGGACGATCCTCGCGCAAGGGAGAAATATCTCGTTGATGGCGACCTTCGTACGTGCCAATTCTACCGCCAGAGCGGCTGCCTGAACGCTCTCCGGAAGATCTGGGGTGATCGCGATGATGCCTGTGACGATAGTGATCTCTATCGAGCTTGCTTGGTTCGCTTTCCTTGGACTCCTCCTGTGCCGGAGGGGCAACCGCCCTCTTGAGGGCAGACATGTCGCATTTAGCAAGCTGAACGGAGATGGTCTTGTCGTGCAATAAGCTATTATTCAAAGCTTTCACACAGGCAACAGCGTCCTCTCCAGCCTCCATGACAACGAGTCCGAAGCGGCGAGTGCCGGCTGTCCGGGCATTCGTCAACACTTGACAAATCACTACCTTCCCATGAGCGGAGCAAGCGGCACGCAGATCAGAGGCTTTCGTATCAAGCGGCAGATGACTGAACCAGACATTTCGACTGTGATCGGGCGTCTCCTTGTTCTTGGCAGATTCCTCGTCGGCTTGGCTTCGTGTTGCTTCTTTATCTGCGAGAGCATCTTCACCCTCTTGACTCGTCAATCGACTATCGTCTCCAGTGTTAACGACCATGGAGCTGTTTTCCGAGGGAGCACTGGTCTGTGAGTGCATGTCGATGATATCGCGGGAGGTGAGCTGAGCGGCCGGGGGCGGCACCGTCGGCTCCAAGAACTCCGCGTCATCGAAGTTGATGTCCTCTTCTCCAACCATGATGTTAATAGACTCCTCCTCTGTCGGCTTCTGCTTTTCGCCCTTGTTCGGCTCGTCACCTTCAGTCTCTTCAGTAGCAAGAGCCACCTTTTCGTCTTTCTGCTTTTTTTCATCGCCAACTTGCTCCTGATCTTCAATTCCCTCCTTGGTCACATTTGCTTGGGTTATCGGCTCATCTTGACACTCTTGTCCTTTACCTTCCAAAAGCTCTTGAGCTTCCTCTTCTTCTTTCTGCTCTTGTTCGTCGTCAACTTGCTTCTGATCTTCAACTTCTTCTACTTGTTCGCCATCCTGGTCATCTTGTCCGAATACGAAGGTCTCCGGATCCTTTCCCTGTTCCTTCAGGTGCTTGTACAGTCTGTCGGCTAGCACGGCCTTGATCCCTGCGGTGGGGAGCCCGCGCCTCTCCAGCTCTAACTTGAGGTCGGCCACGCGGAGCTCGCGCAGCAGGCGATTTGCCGCCTTGCGATCGGACATGACGAAGGAGCTAACAAAACTGCACTCTGAAAGTATAGCGTGACTTGTACAAGTCGGCCGGAAAGGAACGGATCCTCCTTCCTTGCTGTGGGCAGAAGAAACGCGGCGTCCAAGTCCTACCTCGCGCTCTCCGGATCCACCTGGTCCGGCGACCCCGAGATGCTGGTCGAGCGAAAGAAACAGAACGAGAAAGACGAGACACTCAAAATGGCGTTGCAGCGATTTTCCTCCTGGTCGGCCCTCCCGCAGCTGTCGCTGCGACCGCTGCCACCGCTGGCGTCGTGGCCGGCGTTCTGGCCGGCGTCAGGCAACTGGAGAGGGGCAGCTTTGTCGCCGCCGCACGCTCCCTGAAGAAGCTGGCTTTTGCCGCCATCTACCTGCTGACATACGAATAGGCACGTGCGGCAAAAGTCACACTAACTTCTGCAAGAAGAATCAGTTCCACGTTAAGGATGCTCACCGACGGTGGCGACGAACCGAAAAGACATTGCTCCGCCTGGAACTCGGGTTTGCTGGCGGCCGACGCAACGTTCAAGTCCAGCGTCGACCACGAGACCTCTCACACGCCTGGGGAGAACATCAGCGCTGCTGAAGGCAGAGTCGAGGGTGCCCAAACTGAACAAGTGTGTGCATTCTGCCTGGCTTTGCAGAAGAGCCGAACCGACGTCCCTGGCAACCCACTTTGTACGTGGCGCTCCATACACGAGATCCTCGTCGTTTGTGACATGGTCGTCATGATACCGATGGTTGATGAATTTTAGAGGTGACACGAGGAGCGGAAACGCTTCTTCAAGCAAACAGCGCGAGACAAAGTATGTCGTCAAGTACGACTCCGTCATCAGGTTGTCCAGCCTGGCCTTCACCACGCCTCAAACCATCAAGGTCGTTTTCAAGTCCTCCGAGAAAACGAGAAAAAGCATAGCATTGGTGTAGCGTGTACTCGGCTTGACCGCCTTCACGTTGGACATGCACCGAACCTAGTATGCATTTGAGATACTAACCCTTTCCAAAAAAGTCAATGGACCAGACCACTGCATTCATGGCATCTTAGGTGCTGCCAGAACAGCATGAAAGTCTACCTCGCTTTCAACCTCAACTTTAGCTTGGTTCGCCGCGGAGGCCGCAGGTCGAAGGGGTGTTCGTGAGCGGACACTTGATAAAGTCTTGGCCACCTGTTGGACTTGCTTGCCTTCATATCCATCTTCATGGGTAACTGGGCCTAAGTCCTCTTACTATGCAAGGTGTCGGCGAAGGTGACGGCGAAGACTAGAGACACGTCTTCTGCAAACCGGTCATTGATGATCGGGCTTAAGCTTAATGTGCTCCTCAACTTAAAGGCTCCACATCTCGTCCACGTGACTCTCGACAAGCATTTTGGGCAACCTGAGGGGGATGTGAGGGAGGCATAGCAGTAAGTCACAGTGGTTTCACTGCGAGCTCTCGTGGTCTGAATTAGTCACTTTGTCGGTGTAGTTGACGTCGAGCGAGGACATCGGGTTGACCACGATGGCAAATAAAATCTCGTCAAGACCAAGATCTCGTCAAGACCAAGATCTCGTCAAGACCAAGATCTCGTCAAGACCAAGATCTCGTCAAGACCTTTTTTGACAATGTTTTTGAACAAGTTCGAGCTTTCTTTTCTTGTCCAGAGGCATAAAATCTTTGAAGGGGAGGCAAGAGGGAGGAAAAAAGTTGGTTTCGAATTTCCTCAACGTTGTAGGATCACATTGCAACACTTCACAACAGGGGTTCCCACATCAAGCAAAGCAAATTTGCGAGCTTGACTCAAGTCTTGGACAGCCTTGGACTTTTCGTTTTCCCGCCACGTTCGATCGATCGATTTCTCTCCAAGAAACACTCCTGTGAAGCACTGATCTCTTTTTGTTTGACCAGCAAATCTTGTCTCCGCTGTGTCCTTCTCGCACCCAGTCTGCTGCTTTCCAAGTGTGAACTAGGCTGCCCTCGAGCAGAATGTTTGGACGAGCATTGGCTTCCCTCTACCTTCGCCATGGACGACTCTACCAGACAGTTCTGTGCGCTCTCCAGGCACTGACGCTCGGACCCTGGGCCGGATACAACTTTTGCCAGCACCTGGTGAGAGAGACCGAGAACAAGAACTGAGGGACTCCGACTGAGCACCTTTCATCAGTGGCAAAACGTTCTCACTCAGTTGGTCGTGTTGGACAATGTCAAAAAAATATCGGTCAGCAGCAACAAGTTGACTGAATCGGTAGCATTTAGGTTCCTCTGACGCACAACTCCACTGAACAAGCATATGCTTAAGGCATCTTTACATCAGCGCAAAGAGATTTACGCTGTGTGCAATGTCTATGACGCCGAATAGGCTAAAGAAGTACTTACTGATCACCAGGAGCTAGAATTAAAGTCAGATCCATTACCACGAGCTCGCTACTTCAGCGAGGTTGCAAGAGAAAGACGAACTTACGTGGGTAGCAGCTCTCGAAGGAGAGGTTGATGTTTCCCAAAACGAAACAGTCCCTCGGGCATTTACAGTCAACTTTAAGCAGTACATCTTACGTAAATCGGTCAAGAAAGTCCACGTCTTCAAAGTCTACTTTGGGCTGATTACATTCTTAATGACTTAATTGATGATAACAGTAGAAAGACCACCTGGATCAGCATCATGTTGAGCTTGTCAAAGTGTGCAGAACTTCATCAGCACTGTTTTTTCCACAAAACCTGCTATGATATTAGTCGGCAGTCTCTACCTGCTGCCCATGTTGTTCCTACCGCAGGAGTACGACTTTGGCCCCTGCCGGAGTTCGTCAAAGCTGCGTGCATCGATAGGAACCTAAATCATTCACCGTATCATCATCGCTGCCACATGACTCTTTTTTACGCCATTTCTCCGTGGTCTCTTGTGAGCCTTGTGCAGGACGTTCAGAAGTGGTCGAAGTCAACCCTGTATCTCTAGCGTGATCGGATGAGCACCAAAACTTTGATCCACAGTCACAGGGGTCAACTTATGGCCGGATTACTTATGATATAAAATGCTGTTATTCCTTTTGGGCACCCCAATGTGAAGCCCAAAGTTGTACATGCCCGACAGACCCGGCCTTAAAGACCAGAACAAAAGGTGGCCGATCGATCTGGTCGCTGGTCAGCGCTCTTAGCCACCATGAATCCGGACAGAACAATCCACTGCAGCTGGTCGGCAAGAGAATTATGGGGAAAATGTCAGGAACTTAATGGAACATCGAGCTCAGGTCAATTTGAACACCTTAAATCAAAGGGGTGGAAGGGCAGAGTCAGCCTGTTATGCAGTATGTAGTTGGCGATCAACTTCGTTCTTCCCCGGCTTATTTTTAACACCTTTTGGAAGTCGGGCTAAATTCGGGCCAGGCTCGAACCCGACCCGGGCTCGAAGCTTCTCTGATGCTACAAGGAACTGAAGGACTAGCTGGAACAGGACTTTTGGACCGTTTGGCTTATAGAGCTCTAGACGAAGCAAATCAGCATCGAGACGCTAGCGTCGCCTTGCGCAACAGTCGAAGCTTAGTCTTTAGAACGAGTCTCAGCACTGAATCTCGATTTAACCTTGATACTTCGGTGCAGAACGTCTCCATCAGAGGTGTAGCACAAGCAAGCGCAAGAAAAAATGAAATGGGAAGCAAGATTTTTCCATGGTTCTCTCGCCCCAGTATTGAGATGAAACAAAGTAGGAATGGGCCTAGTGGGCCTCACCCTAGTGATCATTGTTTGTCAAGCAAGAGAGAAATAAGGTAAAAATGTCACAGAAACAGCAAATTTCTGCAGAAAGAGTACTCCGACGAGGAGCCTTGGTTCCACCTACCCAACTGCCTGCTGTCCCTGCAGCTCCTGGTCATCTCCCTGTTGATCATGGTGCTCCTGACCAGGGAGAAATCAAACCAGCTACTGACTCACTCCTTGTGGCTGTTGGGATCAGCAACTCTGGTCCTCGGACACTGGTTGACCTATGTCAACTATGAGAAGAACAGGACGGAGCCGAGGTCCGAGTCCGACAAGTTTAACTTGTATGTCACAGTCACAATAAGTAAGCAAAGCCATTTGTCGTTGCCGTGAAAAAAGAAGTGTCTCCGTTCTCTCTTCTTCTTCTCCAGTCTCTCTGGTGATGATGACTCCTCCAGCATTGGCTGTTATCAGTGGACGCTTTCCAAAAGACTCCAGGAAGAGGACCGAGACTGAGAGAGACTTTGCCCTGTGTGATCCGCCAGACGGTGAAGAGAAGACGCAGGAGTTGGCATGACCTCGCAGCCTCAGATGTGATCAGTGAACACTCATGAACTCAAGGAGACAGAATTCTGAACCCTCCTTATTTGCCATTTTCAAGTGCTTTTCTCGTTTTGGCGAAAACAAAGTGGATACATATTTTTGAAGAGTAGTAAATAAGTGAGAACAAAATAACCGTTATCTCCTTTAGAAGCTTTTGAGTATGATGGATAAGAGAATCTTATATACAACAAAATATTTGCCTCGTAACCTATCGATTCTGCCGTAGGATGTCAGATTCTGTCCAGGAGACAAGTAAGACGTAGGGGTTTTTTTTCCATCGGACACTACTTGATGAAAATCATGTACAAATGTAGTAGGGAAGTCTCGGGATAAACCGCCAATTCGCCTATGACAATTTTTTCTAGGGCCGATTTTACTACATAAAATGCTCCGAATATTCCGTTATTTCGGGAATGTTGATACAATTTCTACATCTGCCACGGACTGATCATAGTCCATGCGTACAAGAGCAACCTAAGGTAAAAGTGGACGATCGGGTGGGGACCGAGGAAAGAGACGATGGCAGCCACTACGTACAGGTCATCAAAGGTCAACAAAAAGACAGATCGACGTGGTATCAATCAAAGTCAACGGCGGACAGAGTAACACCGACTACAGCCATGACGATAGGAACAACAGGTGGGACACCGACAAGAGAAAGTGCAAGGTGAGCGACACGTGGACTTTCAATTCTGTGGTCGAAATGATGTTGCTCATCCATTTCCAGACAAAGAAGGAAATTGATAGATTGATAACCTACATAATCTTTCTCTAACGCAATTCCGAGCACCTGTAAGTTTGTGTGCTCTCCTCTTTCCAGAGGGGGAACCAAGCGTGACCTCCGTTGCTGCGCTCGCGCCTCCTCAGGCAGTTCCCTACGACGCTCCGGGTGAGACACTTCTTGGTTCCTTCCCAAGATGAACAGGTTGGCATTAGCCTTTGTGGTGTCTTTCTCAATGGTAAGGCAAAAGTCACTGGCTGAGTTCTTTATCAGTAGCTTCAGGACAACCCTTTGCAGGTTTTCGGTCAAGACTACGAGGTGGCAGACATTAGCTGCATGTTCGGTGAGTCCGCCATGGAGGACCAGTTAAACGCCAAGTTGCGCAAGCCTGAGGGCTTCCAGGGGGCTCCCATCTTCGCCGACGACCGCAAGCTTGACCCCGCCACCAGCCAGGACTGCCAAATCAGGCCTGATCCGACGGACCCTACTGGACACATGTATGATCTACTCGTCAGAGACCTTTCCAAGTGTGGAGTCGTCGTCAGAAACGTGAGTAACATGCACCTGTCTACCATGCACCCACCGTTCAGGTCAACATTGGGCTCTGCTCCCTTCTGACCAAGGGGGTCAGAAGGGAGCAGAGGGGGCCAACGTGGTGCCCTGTGCCGTTGACTAGGACTGCAAGGTATTGCAGAATTTCTTGCTGGGGGTCTCCATATAAGATGTGTCTTTAGTCTATCCTTGCTTGGGCAGTCTCCAAGTTCTCTTTCTTCAAGGGATTTGCGAATGTGCGCATTTGGTTCCCTCACTTGCCGGGCGTGGTTATGATGTCCGACCAAGAAGTGATCATTATGTGCAAGCCGGCGGAGTCGGTCGTCACCGAGAAGAAGGCTGCAGGATTCGCAGGAAAGCTGTGAGTGATGGCATGATTGCACATTCTTTGATTGATTCAAATGAGCGTGTAGTCCTCTCAACAGCCCTCCAGCAGCACGAGTATCCGGCATTGTAGAAGAATCTCCGGGAAATCTGGAGTACGAAGTAGCACTATTCAAAGAGGTCAATAACGTGGGCAATGAGTTGAGGTTGGACAATAACAATGAAGTGCCAGTAGAGGCTGCCGTGCCAATTGGGACCAAGCTGCAGCTCAGGGCTTCCATCAACAGTCAGTCAGGTACCTGGGTATTGAGTAGCATGTACTGTTGTTTCACATAGGCCATGACAATCATTTCACCCTCATTAGCTTGGAAGTATGTCAAGCTGCTGGAGGTCACGATCTCATCAGATGCCAAGGACGCCTATGCTGAGGGACACATAAAGCTCATTGAAGATGGGTATGCATCAGGAGCTTGACAAGCGTGAGCCACTGTGCTAATAGCCTGATTCAGGTGTCGCGTCGAGGAATTCTACACGATCCTTCCTCGGCAACCATATCGGCCTCGTGGAAACTCGGCCCAGGTGCGCATGGAGTTCGAGGCCGTGCTGCTCGACGCCCATCGAGGCCGGGCAAACCAGCTGTGGATCCACGCCAGGATCAAGGCCTGTGTGTTGCCCACGGACTGCGAGCCGGTGAGTGCAGAAGTCGTGTCAGCAGGGATAAATACCAGCTGGAGAATGATACTTCGAGACTGACTATCGACTCGCGTTAGGGCAATTATACCCTGGGAGAATTGCATTAGTCACCGCGAACGATATCGGACGAATTTCCGTCTCAATCGTCAGCGCCACCGACACCAGCGCCGGCGTGGCGTGGTTCCGTGTCGGCGGTGCCACCATGCGTGGCATACGATGGTGATCCATCTATTGCGATCAACCGCTGATGATCAACCACTCAGTAATTCAACACTCAGGGAAGTGTTGTTTCTTTTGAATCAAGGAAATGTCTGACGATGATCCAAAGGTCCGGTGGGGCGTTGGTTGTCAGAGCGCGCCCGTTCACAGCTATCAATACAGAGCTACGTATCAAGGGCATAGACGTACACACAATCCGCACACGTACGTGGGCATACCCAAGAAACACGCACGTACATAGACATGCGCACAACGCTCCCACGTCGATGGACGTACACACAATACTGTACATGTCATTTGACCAGCTCGACGTCGCATTGGTACGTTGATTGATTGTATACAAGAACCACACTCACTTAAGTGGTGAGCGTAGCGCTCGTCCAAGCTGGTGATAGATGGAGGACTGAGCTCCCCAAAGGCTGCCTTGTGTAAGGTCAAGTCTACGTATTCCCGGCAGATAACGGAAGTCGGTCTTCCGGCAATGAAAAAGTGTCTCGTTCCTCCCATTGCATGCATCTGAACAGCTACATGTGAGTGCCGCTGGAGCAAAAAGAGTCGAGAAAACCATTGTGTTTATGCGTTACAAGAAAGTAGCGATGTCTAGCGAGCTGTTTGGAAGCCTTGCAACGATGGACAGCGCTCGGAGTGTCGTCAATAGCCTAGGCTCGGAGGTTCTTGACTCAAGTCACCCCTCTACGCGAACCTGAAATTGTTTTGCTCTGGTTATTCTTGCTCTTTCTTCCGTTCCCTGTCAGCGGGCTCAGGTAGTGGCAGTCATCCAGGTGTTTCACACTGTCAAGGAACTCCACAGTGAACAATGTTGTGGTCCAACACAATGTAAATGCTCGAGTCGATGCACTCGGTTGCTTTGTGTTTTGCATATGCTGAACTTCATGCACGCTCCTGTCAGCTCTGAGCTTTGCAAAAATTGGTATGCCTTCAATGCTTTTACTTTATAGGAGTTCTGTCTGGACATTTATCAGCCTCAAGGTGCCGGCAGGAGACGCCGCGGGGTCGAGGAGATCGTCTCCGCCTCCAGTCTCGTCAGGAGGGAACAAGACAGGAATTTCTTCCCAGTGCAGGCGGGGGAGAATAAGAACTCGGTCACCACCGACTTTGGCGACAACGTGGGAGTCACAGTCACCTTGCCAGGGGGTAACTTCATTTTGTGCTACTTACAACAAACTTTGCATGTTAGACAGACGCTAACGGTACAAGTTGGAGTCTCTTACAATTCTTAGCCAGACTTGTGGACCACTGACCTGTACTAACTTAATCTCACTCAGGCAACAGCACACAAGCTTAGCTTTCAAAACTTATTCCTTATACCAGTCATCAACATGCCGAAAAACTTTGGCTTATCTCAGAGGCTGAATCAGATAGCTTCAGATTGGGTTGCTTTTTGGTCAAAGAACTGCTCTAGGCAGGATATAAAGTCGACCCACTGCCTGGTGAAGTCAGCGGAAAGTCTGCGATCCCGCCTTCTTCTATCACAGGCAGCAGACCTCATGTCTGACTTGGACTTGCACACTCATACTGGGTCCACCAAGAAAAAAGCCTACGTGATGCTCCTGTGCACACTCCTGTGTACGCGCTATGCAGTACACTGCTATCCCGATACCATAAAGTTCTCCTTGCAGAGGAATACTTTGAAAGCCTGGACTCTACCGAGGCATCATTCTCAGCCAAGAGCAGCAGGAAACCTGTGGAAGATTGCCAGACATTCCTCATCGTGGGCGGCGTCCTGGGCCTCCTCCTCTTTGCTGCCTCCGTGGCAATGTGCACGTTGTCGCACAGACTGTACAAAGTCACGCACAGGTGAGAGCTGACGTGGACTCACGTAAAAAGTTGCTGCCCAAGGACTACTTTTGCAGGTACAAGAAGGAGAGGCTGGAAGAAGTGGTGCGCGAGCATCGACGAAAGTTTGGTATTCAGTCGGTCTCTGGTCCAAGTCCCTTCCGCCTGCAACAGCAGCAGCAGCAGTTCGGACTGCGGCGAAGCTGACGCCAGGCCGCGGCCGTCGTAGTCCCCGACGAGGGGGCAACGACGACGGCCGCGAGCGACGACGGCAGCGATCTCTCGACCTTAGTTGGATGGGGTGAACTCTCCAAAAGAGAGCAGTATCTGTATTGATAATCTTTGTGCTAAGTATATACGTAACTAGTAGAGGCGCCCGGCGTTGCACAGATTATTATTGGACCTGCATCGGTCCCGCCCGCTTGGAGGCTGGAGGTAGAACCGTGGTCTTGGGGAAGTCAGAATCCACCCACTGCCTATCAACAGCAGTTTCATTCAACTTAAACAGTCGGCGTGTCAAGGTCGACGACCTTGATTCTGATTTTTGGTTGACCTCGTGTTCTTTCAACTAGAACTGCCTAAAATCGACCTTCAGTTAGGGGTACTGAGGTTCAATCTGTGGTCGCAGGCCCATTGTTAGATTTTGAACGCTGACTGAGGTGGGGATCGTTTTGGTAGTCTTGTCCTCCCCATGGGATCCTTCAGTATGGTGAGCTTTGAAGTGTGTTGTTTGAAGTCCCTCTGGTAGTTGATGTTTCATTCTCGTTGTCTTGCTGCAGATCGATCACACGAATCAAGGCTGATCAAGGAAGTATCTGAATGAAAGCAATCCCGGCCTACTTGCTAAAAACGTCACGGAAAGAAAATGCTGTATTAGTAGTATTATGAAAGAAGTACAAAAGGTTCGTGAAAAAGTGCGTTGAACCCAGAGATCACACGTACAAGACTGGATCGTGTTTAAATATCAACTTTGGCGAGAAATTCTGCATGATTGGTGTTAGAAGTCAGGTTGACTTTTGCTTGACCGTCCCAGAGTCGGGCCACAGTTCAGCCTCACTGCTGAAGGAAGAAAAAAAGTGCACCCGCACGTCCTAGATTATTTGTCAGCACTTCAGCTTCTGGTTGATGTTCCTACAAGATAGAAACGTTACTCCAGTTAGTGCTCTTGATTAGAGATAATGAAAGATACAGTGCAGCATAACACATCATGACAAGACAATGCACTTTATGTCCTATCGAACAGTTTTAAGCCGTGTCACCCGCGTGTCTGTGGCCACCCTGTACGTAATTTCACCCATTCCGTGTCCGTGCTCATACTGTAGTGCAGTCGTATCCCAGCTCTGTGCAAACCTGTCCACAGCATTGGTGTAGGAATCATTCTTGATCATGACTACCGGTACAACCGCAGTTGTCAAGACTGGTGACAAGCCTCTCCTATTGTTGGTCTTGGTCTGCGTCATCAGTTACTGTTATATCGTTGCCAACGCATGGTTTCGAGGTGACGATGTCACCGAGATCCAGTTCAGGAAGACCCGACCAAGTCCAGTGCCAGTGGAAATAAGTAGGGGCAAACTGACCGGGGAGGGAACTGTCAAATAATTCGTCTTCTGCTGCAGCTTCCAGTGATCCTCAGACTGACGTCATCGAACCCTCGGGAGAGGTTCAGAGCAACTTGCAGGAAGTGGGCAACTCAAACTCATCCCAAATTGGGGCTGGCAACATCTTTTTTATTCTCACCTCACGAGACATCAAGGATATTTTCTTCTGTGGCGTCGAAAGTGCTGCTCTCAGGAATCCACAAGTGCGCTGCTGACTTGACTTTCATGGACTTCCTTCGTTTCGCATGGTTGCTGCTCTTTTCAATTCTCGCAGGTGATATCCTTCTGGTGACTTTCTTAAAGAGCGTGTCCAGTGTGACCAGCCTGTAACCAGGATGCCATTTCACGCCGGATAAGACTGGCGATATCATAAATCGATATCGCAATAATTGATGTATCAATACCAAATGTATGTACGATCTGTTGAATGCCGAACTAATTATGAAGATGCTATTTTGCTGATTTCTCAAAGATCTTTAAAAATTCAAATCCTGTGACACCAATATACTTCCAGATGTCACGAAATTTGATATTTGCAAAAAATGCGATATTCAATATCGATATGGTATTTTGCACGGTCCTTTTTCCTGGGTGTACCATATTTATATCTGGGTTGAAATATGACATACAAGCACGATGAAGTGCACATTCAAGATCTTGATGAAACCATAATGAGTAACAGTTGTTTCTTTACCACTTTAATTGAGAAGCTTTCAGTGAAAACGCAGCAAAGATCGAAAAATTTGAGTCGTAGTATTTGGAACACCCGGTACAATGTTCTTTATAGTCCCGGGTTAAAACTGGTCCAAAACAGCCCAGAAAAACTTGGAACGAAATCCAGAGCTGTCAAATGTTTGCTCACTCGGATTCTTATCATTCCCCGGCTATTACACTCTTAAAGACTAAGAAGTGAGTAGAAAGGACCTGACCAAGGCTCCCCTAGCTGACCTAAGTCAACCTGGAGGAGGAGACTGAGAGACAAATCTCACCTTGAATAAAAAGTGCGTGGATTTGGCTGGTGCCTCTGCCGTAGTCCTCGCTTGAACTTCCTTCAAATGTCCCCCCCCGAGCCCCAGATTATGATGCATACGTTGCTGTCTTCGCCAAACAGGTCCCGGTTTACCTGGCGTACGAAGAGTCACGCTCAACTGTAAAACTGCCCAAGTTCTTCGCGGAGAACATAAAACTCGCACCAGTGGATTTCGTGGCGCTGGCGCAAAATCGTCCGCTTCCGCCATTGCTGGACCTTGAGGCGCCTCCGACCAAGGACCTTCCAGCGAGCGTGGAGGCCTTTCTCAAGCATCAAGGTCCTTTTTCTCGTACAAAAAGATCATGCTTGCCAAGCATGTCGACATTGAAGTCCAGAACTTGGAGAATTCGTCCGTTGGCTTGGGATTCTACTACTTTCTGCGCATACATGAGCTTTTTACATTCAAAAGGGTTGCTCATGTCGTACTCATGGCTTCTTATGCCTTCCAGACTTCATAGCCAGCAAGTTCTACGTGGAGGACCTCTCGGACATTGTCAGGCTCCTGCTCTTGTACAGGTGAAAGCAGCTCACTTAGCAATGCCTTCTACTACTAATACTGCCACTTCTGCTGCTGCCGCCACCACCACCACTCCGACGGTGCTAGATATGGCGGGATGTATCTGGACTTTGACGTCCTCTCGCTCAGACCCATGCCGGAGGAGCCCAACTTCGTGACCCTCGCAATAAGTGAGTGGTCTTTTCCTGCTATCCCAATGGAGATTCAAAAAGTCCGTGAGATGCGTACGTAGGACTCAAGCCCAAAGGACCATTGTGAAGCTTTGACAAACGCGAGTTATTGCACAGACATCTGAGGTATTGAAAGAACTGATTTGTCACATTGCAGTTACATTGTTGACTGCAATATGAAAGAAAGGATCGCTCAACCTTGTACGAGGTATTTTCCTCGACACTCGATAGTCTCACCACCTAAAAGTGTTGTTGAGAGACAATACTCGATACTAGGGTGAGGTATCTCGATCTGACACTCGAGTATGGCACAGTCTTAGTACGCAAACTACGTACAGTCAATGAAGCTTAATCCCCTTGAACTGTTCTTCTCCCAGAGGGGACATCTGCTGTGAACAGCGCTGTCATGAAGTTCCAGGCTGGACATCCCTTTCTTCAGCGCCTCCTGGAGCAGTCGGTAACCATGCCAATTGCTTCAGTCGTAGTCAACCAATGTTTTCATTCTAACTCTGTAGGCAGCACTGGAATTATTAGGCCGCAGTCGAATTACGATTGGACCGATGACGCTCACCCAAATGTTTCTTAGTGACTGCGTCCATGAAGTGAAGGATATCTGTGAAGGCCTGGTCGCTTTGCCTGCTGAGTGAGTTATCCACATCACTCATATTCCCTCACTCTGAACCTCGCGAGGCTGAGTTCAATATTGTTACTGTTTTGGTACGCCCAATTCTTCCAGTCAAGCATATCCTGTGAGTGTGGTGCACGGACGTGCCCTCCTGCAGCCAGAAATGAAGAAATGTATGTATCTCTGTGAGTTCCTCAGTATCCTTAGCCTGTGGCAAAGCCTCGTTTGAATCAGTGTTTTCAGCACCATTGAGAGATCCAATGCCTACTTCATGCACTTCTGGAACCACAACATTCTAGAAACAAAGACTGGAGCAGATTCTGTGAACATACGACGGGAATATCCGCTCTATGCACTCTTTGAACAAAATTGTCCCCTCACTGAAAGGCTGCTCCTCAGAAAAAGTACCTGGAGGAAACCTCACTAGGATTGTTCAAGAATTTCAATATTTTTGTTGGCAGAACAGCTGTATTAGGGGTGCATTCAAAAATAAATGTACTTAAGTGCACTGGACAGGGTGCAATTTATCAAAATGCTTAGCTTGAGTGGCGTTTCAGCAAAGGTCGAGCTATTCCTTGTATCAAGTAATAGAAGGACCTCTAGCTATGACTTTATTTTATGAAAAATCGTGAATCCTTTCCCAACAATTGTTATGATCTTCATGTCAGTCGATTTTAAATGCCAGGTACAGAACAAGCACTTGCAGATCCCTCCACTTCTATGTAGTGGAGGTCGAGTGCATTGGGATCATGAAATCTTGATGATGGAGAATATAGCATATAAGTCATAAATTATAGAATTCGTTTGAAAAGGCTTGAAGATTTCTCAAAAGACAAATTACGGCTGAAGGTTGTCATGAAAGGTAATACGACGACATGAGAGTTAATACGAAATTGATACAATTCTAGTTCTTGAGCAACAGTGGCTGTCCATTCAGGTTAAGAGGAGATTCTTAGCTTTCCATACAGGGGTCAACCAACTTATCACATTAAGCTCTGAGATAAGAGAACCCATAGTAAATGGCTCTTAAAGAATGTTTACAGAAAAACCTTAATGCTTTATCAACAGGGCCAAAAATAATTCAGCCAAACCCAGACCCAAAAACATCATTTTCAAAAAAAGTTCATTTCCGAACTGGCTTAGCGGTACGTTCATTCATCTGCAGTGCTGCCAGCTTGAAAAGATGTCATAAGAGTGATTTCAGCACCCTGATCCTTCATGACTTTCAGGATACGTGGTTTCAAAGAGTTTTCTTTCCCTCTCTGGCCTTCATCTGGAGGCTGTCGTAAGACCCTTTAAGTCCAGAATAGATGCCGTGGCAATATGCAGGATTGCAAGGTGTAATAGCATCATTGTACTGATCGGCAGATTTCGCTCTTGTGTCTCGGTTCGACGTGCAGTGAGGGACCGCAATAGTCTTGCCATCCGCCCGGGGTCCAACATGGCCAGCGTTTCCAGGGTGTCCGACGTCTCGCCTGTTTGAGTTAACGTGAATCTGACACTGGTGCTTGCTCCGTATTTTGCAAAATGCCCTCTTTTATGTAAAAGTCCGGTGATGAAGTCTGGGCGTGTTTGGACTCTTTCGGGGTTTCTCCACGATGCAGACACTGCTGCAGGCCCAATGCCGGAACCCTGGTACTTTCGATAGCCATGGACACATTGAACCAGAACAGCTTAGGGATGTTTTTCCACAGCGTGGTACAAAATAAAACAAGGCATGGTAAAAGGTCCACTATGGTACATACATGCGAGGTATCCGCGGTTTATGTACTGAAGATTGAAACTTGTAGCTGTTCATGTTGTGGTTCGAGTTGCTGGCGGAGTGAGAAGAAACCAATGGAGGAAGAACTTTTTTTGTGCAGGGCGAAGTATTCAATAATCGTCAGACAAACTTCAACCTGAGCTCGCAGTTAGTGTTGTTCTCCAGGATTTTAAGGTGAGAATGATTGTTTTTGAAGACCATCATACTGTCTCTTCTTTAGGCTCCCTTGCTCACACAGAGCATTTGAGCACGCTTGTTTCCGCGCCAGTGGAGCTGCTTTTCTTGGAACTGAAAGTGTCGCTCTTGGTGATGGTCCTGGCCAATGGCCAGGGCCAATCGAATGATGTGGCTGCCACAGGCCTGATGGAACTCCTGTCAACGGTGCACGTACACTTGGCGACGTCGACCGAGGACAAATGGTCATATTTCCACCGACTCAACTACGTGCACACAGTCTAAGACTGTGCGATATCTGGAATTCGACATCGCGATATTCGACGAGATATCTTGAATGCATAAGGAATTATCAGCATGATACGTTTGTTGTAATTTTAAAGATTTTTAATGCATTGCAAAGTTAGGTACTGCAGCTGAACACTTTCAGGCTTTCCCTTGCTCTTTCGTCTTGCTGCATTGCATGCAGCATCGTACGATGTCACAGTTACGGTCCATGTCCGGAGACTGTCAACACTCGTGCTGGCTAGTCAAAATGCGTCATTGATGGCAACACTTTTTCCATTCACAAACTGACGAGTCAAATCTAAAAATCATGGCCCAAAAGTGTCACGTTCCCGTTAGTGACTGTTGGTGATGTGTCTTGCATTGAAGATCAGCTGACAAGGAACTTGCTGGGAAAGTTTTGAGGGTTACTTACAAAAAGTTCTACGTTGGAGGCTGTATCTTTTTTAATACAAAAAGCAGCCTCCTGTGTACTTAACACTCTTTCCAGCGTTGACTTAATGGGGTTGCTTTGTGTGGTTATGCAAAAGTTATTTTGCCCATCTTCTGCACCATCTCGGGAACAGGTATGGCATTCTTCACCCAGGTACACATATTCTCAGCTGATCCACTCCTACATTGCGCTGATATTTACAATTGAAAAGAGCTGCTTCCCCACAAAGTGGCGAGGCCTGAATCCAATATTTCAGAACAGAGTTTCCGCAAGAGCAACTGCGTTGTCCGGGGCTGCAGGTCCGGCAAGTTCTTTAAGACCAATGTCGAGTTCGACAGCAAGTGCCTAAGTAGTTCTACATGTGCTATCAGCGTGAATAGATGAGTGAAAAAAATTGTGACGAAAGCATTGACCAGAAAGGTGTCAGTTTGGGCGGAAACAGCTGAGTGTGGCAAACCAGGATTGAGAAGGTGCAAGGTGATTTTTCTTCTTACGATCCGCCCCTCTTGGCTGCTGTGGGATGGAGGACCTGAAAATGTTGGGACTGAGAACCTCTGGCTTGACGCTCGATCGTTTCTCCATCGCCCAGATCAACAACAACGTGCAGACGTCCAGTGCACAGCGACGAACGAGTGAGGGAAGTGTATGGACTTCATGAAGTTCATGTGCTAATTGGCTGATTGCCCCTCGCTCTGCTGTGCAGGTGTGATGCACTTTTTTGGAAGTAGAACAACTTCTCCAAGTCCCAAAGAAGACTTTATCAAGAGGGACTTACTTTCACGTGACTTTTTTCCTCAAACAATGGGGGTTGGGGCTGCCTGCACCATCCTGTGTCCATTTGTGCCAAGATCCATTGTGCTCACTTCGACAGCATCACTGTGCTCATCTTCAGCACTGTTGGATGCCCACTCAAAGTTTTTTGTCCCACTTATACAAAGTCACCTCTGAGTGATGGCTTTTCATCTGTCTTGAATGTTCGACTTCCCCTCTGTGGGTCTAAATTGCGTGGTAAAGTGCATCTTGTCGCTCAGTCATCACAGTTGGATTGCCTTTTTTGAGTGGTTCTCTGCTCTGCACTGGATACAGACATGAGTACAGCCAGATGGTCCATTTTTTAGGGGGGGTTACAGCCTTCCCTGTCTACTGCACAGAGATGTTGATTACACAAAAGTGTGATTTTTTTAAAAGGAGAAAGTTCTCTGGGGTATATCTTTTGATATCACCAATATTTAAAAAGTTTTATAATATAATGAAATATGTAATTTTATCGTATTTTTGAGGTCTCAGGCCTGTGCAAAATTTTTTACACAAAAGTTGTAGTCCTTCAAGTTCTGATCACAGGTATGTGTGTGGCTTGGTGAAATGACTATTATTAAATGAGTTGTTTGTTTGTTACTGGGGGGAACTGCAGGGGATTGATGCCTGTGCAGTAACAGGAGTAACCCTGAGTTGAATCTTTTCCTGCCCCAGTTAGTGTCAAAGATCTAAGTGCTTAGCAGACCATAGTGCCTGGCGTGGCGAGTCCAGTGCGCTTCACTTTCTCTGCCCTCCTTTCCCAGGCCTTGCCCATGCGGCCCACTTGCGTGAGCCTGACCAGGCCATAGAGGTTTGGAGGATGCCTACGAAGCTGGAGGCCTCGTACGGAGCTGAGACATTCCCAGACGAGAGCAGGGCACTCGCACGCAAGGGGTAGAAGCTCCTCATGTTCTTTTTCACAGAATCTACAGAACTGTGCAGAGAGATGACCCAATATATGATGATGATAGTTAAGGCAGCTGAAGAACAATGCTGAGATGCCATGATCCAGGCAAGCTGCCAGGAACGTCTATCTAGTATTTAGTTTGACCACAGGTGGTCAGGTGCTTCCAGTGCTCCTTCCACATGTCGTGGAAAAGGGCTTTGATTTTCCTCTTCCCATTTGCGTGTCAATCATATTAAGGGAGTGTCCCCGTGCAAGTGCCATAACGCGGTCGGCAACATCTCCATCGTTTCACCAGTGACAAGAAAGTTTTTCAACGTCATCATAAGGATGATAAGTCACGATTTAAGTTATATATGAGTGAGATGAGAGCAAGAGCTAGTTTCCCCCCGAAAGGTCCTCCCACGATCTAAGCTGACAAGTGGAAGGGCTGGATCAGGACGGACGACAACATCTTGGTGGTTGCGCCAGCAGACAAGAACAATATCGGGTCTGAGGTCCTGGAAGAACAAGGAGAAGAAGAAGACGAAGACGGAGCAATCGAGCCTTCCAACACTGAAATTCTGGAAGCAGCTGAAGTTCAGCAGGATGCCAAGGAAAAACAACTTCATTTGGTTGGCACAATGAGTCAAAAAATCAGATGCCGGCAAAGTCCATGCTGAGGACGTGATGAAGTCCTCCACTTGACGCCTCCTTCTCGTGGTCGAGTCACCATTGCAAGATTGTCCACGAAACCGCGGTTTTCTTGCCAGGTTCGATAAGGTAGAGTCAGATCACAACAGTGACTTAAAGACCAGAACCAATAGCGGAACACAGCGATTCCATTGAAGAGCCGCGTTCACTCATCCGCGACTTTCGCATCCGCGAATTTTGACATCCGCGATTTACCTTGACCACCGTTAAAAATGGCTCTGAAAATCCAAAAAAAGGACGGCACAAGTGAGGAGAGGTCAGTAGCCAAAAAAAACGGGACAAGCTGATCTCGTCGGGTTGATGGGATCCAGTACATGTCCGATATAGTGAACAGTTGAGTCAGCTGCCACTGAGCCCCAAATGGTGCCAAGCACTGTACTCGGGCCACTGTACACTGGACACCGTATGTAGACTGATCAGTGATCACGCTGGTCACCAGTGGCAGCTGACTCAGCTGTGGACTTTGCGTCCCACGTTCGACGGGCGAGAGTATAAAGGAAGCGCGTTCTTCTTCCCTCTTTTCTATGGGACTGTCCCGTCGATTCGC